>JAEEGL016554565.1_pt1 | contig 39106 bp, 42 predicted proteins | sample 9134231 | NCBI WGS metagenome assembly JAEEGL01 (sample SAMN16246548, study PRJNA631951) | gut metagenome | biome: gut microbiome; feature: rumen; material: fiber-attached | host: Bos | place: Iran: Karaj | collected 2018-10 | reverse complement strand
TTTGGCACTATGACAATGACAGACGTACATTCTGCCTATCGCAGAGGGTTTACCGTCTATAGCGCAGAGCGAGAAGTGGCAACCAACTTTGGCACCATGCGCACTATCCTGTTTGCCCGCACCATCGACGGCATGATGACCGCCGATGTTGCTATCCCCGCCCAGAACACCACCATGCGGTTCAACACCGTGGGTGACCACTTCCAGATGCCCAACAGCGACATGGAAGATTGGAATGACGACATCAACGAACCGCTGCACTGGCACAGCTTCATGACCGCCTATGGCAGCTTTGCTTCCACTTCACAGGCCCTGGCTAAACTTGAAAAGAGTGAAGACGTTCATTCTGGCTCTACAGGTAGCTACAGCGCTGTGATGTCAGCTAAAAAATTCTTATTTGTAGTTGCCAACGGCACCATGACCAATGGTCGTCTCAAAGCCGGTTCAATGACCGCTAATGATCCTGAGAACCATGCCGAGATGGACGTGAACTCAACATCGACCGACCCCAATGGCGATCTTTTCTATATGCCCTTATATGCCAAGCCCGACATGTTCAATGTGTGGTTGAAATTTACTACCAGCGGTTCCAGCAACCGCGCCAACGTGAGCGTGAAGACCTTTGACGGTTCGTATTATCAAGAGCCCAGTTCGACTACCTACCATAATGTTTCGGGCAGCATCGTGGGCGGCACTGACGTTGCTCCGTGTGATTGGACTCAGTTCTCGTTCCCATTCGACTATGACAGCTATTCAGGCAACAATGCCGCCACCGAAGCTATCTTTGTCGATTTCGCGACCAATACCACACCAGGACAAGGCAATGACGGCGACAAGCTCTACGTTGACGAGATTGAGCTGGTTTATCTGGGCAACATGACCGACCTGCGCTATCAGGGCACCACCATCGCTGGCTGGAATCCCGCTGTCACTGATTACAGCATGGAGATCGACGGCGAGCCCAACCTGGACGACTTTGATGGCACCTTCGAGGGCGTAAGCGCCGTGCTCACCAAGTCGATGGAGCAGAACGCCGACGGCAGCTACCGCATCGCCATCAGCGTTGTTTCGGCCGACCTGCAGAACGCAACCTGCTACATCATCAACGTGACCAAGCCCGCACAGCAATTCATTCCCGGCGACGTGGACAATAGCGGTGCAGCAGCCATCAGCGATGTCACCACCCTGATCAACTACCTGTTGAGCAGCAACCCCGAGGGTATCAACCTCCAGGCCGCTGACGTTGACGGTGATTCCAAGATTGCCATCGGTGATGTAACCGCCTTGATCAACCTGTTGCTGTCAGGCCATTGATTCTGTTTGAATAACAATTAATTGAAATTATACTTTTTATCACAATGAAGAAGTTTTTATCAGTTATGGCAGCCGCGTGCTGCGCTATGGCACTGAATGCCACCATCTACACCTGCCACGTCAAGGTCACCATCAACGGTACCGTCAGCGAGCAGGAGCAAGTGCAAGTGGAGGTCAATGAGAACAATGGAGCCTATGACCTGAACTTGAAGAACTTTGTCCTCGTTTCCGAGGGTGTCTCCATGCCCGTGGGTAATGTTACCGTGACGGGTGTTGAAGGCGTCGATGAGTATGGATTTACCAAGCTCAACTTTAATGGCACCATCTTCATCACTGAGGGCGATGATCCCCAGTATGACTTCTGGATGGGCCCGATGCTGGGTCCCGTTCCTACCGTGGCAACAGCCCGCTTCATTGACACAGCCATCAGTGGCGACCTGTTCATTGACTTGAGTTCGACGATGAACCAGGTCATCACCGTATCGATCTTTGGTATCGCTCCGGGCGAAGCTGGAGGTATTGACGGCGACGTGAACAAGGACAGTGAGGTCAATGTAGCTGACGTGAATGCTGTCGTTGACATCATCCTGAACAAGTAAGTTGAACTCTTAATGTGATTTTCACGATGAAAAGATTCTTTTACATGGCTGTTCTCTTGATCGCTGCACTGACTTTCAACTCATGCGGCAGCGATGAGCCCAAAGAGAAGACCACAGCCACCGCTACTTATAACATGACTTTCTCTCAGGATCTGCTTGATGCCTGCAATGTGTTCATCACCTACAAGGCCGAGAACGGACGCAACGTCATGGAGGCAGTCACCACTCCCTGGTGGACCAAGTCGGTCACCAGCGACAAGTTCCCTGCCGAATTTGGCGTGATGTACAAGTTCAGCACCAAATCAGATGCCGAACTGGTTAAAGAGAAGTATGACCTTGAGGCTTCCATCATGTTCAGAATCATGACCTCCAAAGGGGCCAGTTTTTCTAACACGATAACCATCATCGACAGCAAGGGCGTTTCCAAGGACAAGGTGGTCAGCACGCTCAACAAGCTGAGTGGCAAGTCCACCGGCTATAGAGTGACCATCAACGGCGATGCTTCACCTGCCAACAATTTGGATTACGATTAAGTGTTTTTAAAAACATAGGATCATGAGCAGAGGTGCAAGATTTTGCGCCTTTGCTTTTTTCTGGCCCTTACTTTACGGGCTCCATGTGGATGATGACATGAGTCTGGGGGCCAAAGCGCTTCCTGATTTGCTGCTCTATGGCTGTGGCGCGGTCATGGGCGACCGAGAGAGGCAGGTTACCGTCCATACGCACATGGGCCTCGATGGCAAAGCGGTTACCGATGCGGCGTGTGCGCAGGTTGTGAGGCTCGCTCACGTCGGGGAATGAACAGATGATGTCCTCGATTTCCTTCTCAATATCACCGGAAAGCGAAGACTCGGTGAGTTCGCCCACGCTGGAGCGCAGCAAGCCAACAGACACCTTGACCAGCAATGCGCCTACAAATACCGATGCCAACGGGTCAAGCACCGTCCAGCGGTTGCCCAACAGGATAGCACCGCCGATGCCCACCGTGGTTCCTATAGATGAAAGGGCGTCGCTGCGATGGTGCCAAGCATTGGCGACAAGTGCCTGGGAGTCAAGTTTCTTGCCGCGAATGACGGTATAACGATAAAGGATTTCCTTAACAAGTATCGAAATAACGGCAGCTGCCAGAGCGAGCCAACCAGGTGCAGGGAGTTCCTTACCTCCAACCCAGTCGATGAGTTTAGCAAGGCCCGACACGATGATGCCCGTCGCGGCAGCCAGCAATGCCAGACCGATGATAAACGAGGCAAAAGTCTCATATTTGCCGTGCCCGTAGTCATGGTCCGCATCCTGGGGCTTGGCGCTCACGTGAACAAAGGCCAGCACGATGACGTCAGTAATAAAGTCAGAGAGCGAGTGAACGGCGTCGGCAATCATCGCCGAGCTGTGTCCCATCACACCAGCAATGAACTTAAAGGTCAGCAGCGCCACATTGCCCGCACTGCCCACCAGCGTCACTTTATATATTTCCTTCTCGCGACTCATAACATCGCGGCAAAGATAAACCTTTTTCCTCACCCCACCATTGTCCACATCAAAAAAACATGTCCCCACCGACGGACATCGGCAGAGACACGCTTTAATGATAAAAAGTACTATAGTTTAGAGATACTCCTCAATAACACTGTCCTTTACGCGAACAAAAGTAACTGCAACGGGAAAATCTGCGTAGGTAAGCATCAATTTGTCGCCTTTTACCTCGTAGGTCATTGTTTCGGTAACGCTATGACCATCTTCGGTGTAAGTCACGTTAATCTTATTACCAGAAACGGTATAAGTGCCACGCTCAACGTCGATGTCGATCTCAGTGCCATCGTTGTAAATTTCCACTGAATTCCACTGGCCGTTCTTGGTGAACTGAACTAGAGTTTCAAAGACAGCACCATCCTCATCGATAGCCTTAAGCTGCCAAGTGCCAACCAGATCAGAGCTCTTGGGCTCATCCTTATCATCACCACATGAAACAAAACTAACAGAAACCAAAGTCAGCATCATGACTGACAGGAATAAATAAAACTTTTTCATAAATGATAATTGTTAATAAAAAATAGTTAATAAAAAATTAGATAGAATTTCCGTAATTATACATCTTCTTGTATTGCATGAAGCTCTACAAATAGGGTTCAATAGCGCTGGCATTGACACGGGTGAGAGTGATCGTTTCCCCATTAGAGAGAAGCTCTAATTTGTCACCCTCCACACTATAGTAGAATTCAATGGTCTCTCTCTTATCATTGAATGAGGGAGTGGGATCAATAGTGACAATCAATTTATAACCCTTCACGGTATATGTTCCATGAAAAGCGAAGAGTTCGGGCATGCCTCCCGCCCCGATGTATTTTGCCACTTGATGAAACTTTCTGTCCTTGGTAAATTGAAACAGCAGTACAGCATCATCGAACATATCAGGGTTATCGTATTGCCATGTCCCAACAATTAAAGCAATCTCAAGGTCGGAATCGTCGTCGCCGCAAGCAGCAAAACCGACAGAAACCAGGGCCATCAACATGACCATCAATGCATAATAGCACTTCTTCATCATAAAGAGAATGAGAATCTTAATTCCTCATATAGGCGGCCTGGTCGGCAGGGTTGAAGCTGCCGATGAAGCGTGCGTGTCGTGCCACCTCGGCCTCACCCATATTGACATAGACCTTGGCGCTATCCATGAACAGGTCGGGCTCGTTGCTGGCGTCACCGATGAGCAGGTAGCCCATGATGATGTGACCCAGCATCTCGACCAGACGACGGGCGTGGAAGGTGATGTACTCGGGATCCTCAACAGCCTGAACCTTAGCGAAAGTTTCCTCATAGAGAGCGGTCATGGCCTCAAGCTTGGCGCGCATGGGAGCAACAGCCTCGCTGTACTCGCGGGCAGCATACTCCTTGATCTGGTTCAGATAGGTGCCAGTGGTGACGTGGCGGATGGCTGCAACCACCTGCAACTGGGTGGTACCCTCGTAGATGCTGGTGATGCGGGCATCACGGTAGATGCGCTCACAGGCGTAGTCACGCATGAAGCCGCTACCGCCGTGAATCTGCACGCAGTCATAGGCGTTCTGGTTGCAGAACTCACTGGTCATACCCTTTGCCAGCGGCGTGAAGGCATCGGCCAGGCGGTTGTAGGCCTTCATGGTCTTACGCTCCTCGGGAGCGAGGGTGCGCTCGCGGCTGATGGCCTCCAGCGACTTGTACATATCCACAAAGCGGGTGCACTCATACAGCAGGGTGCGTGAAGCATCCAACTTGGCCTTGATGTTCGAGATCATCTCGCTCACGGCGGGGAAGTTGATGATGGCCTTGCCAAACTGCTCACGGCTGCGGGCATAGGCAATGGCCTCCTGGTAGGCGGCCTCGCTCACGCCGACGCTCTGGGCAGCGATACCCAAGCGTGCACCGTTCATCAGCGACATCACATACTTGATGAGACCTAACTTGCGGTCACCGCACAGCTCGGCCTTGGCGTTCTTGAACACGAGCTCGCACGTGGGGCTGCCGTGGATACCCATCTTGTCCTCGATGCGGCGCACGGTCATGCCACCGTCGCGCTTGTCATAGATGAACATCGACAGGCCACGGCCGTCACGGGTGCCCTCTTCGCTGCGTGCCAGCACGAGCGAGATGTCACCGTCACCGTTGGTGATGAAGCGCTTCACGCCATTCAGGCGCCAAGTGCCGTCCTCGTCCTGAGTGGCCTTGAGCATGACAGACTGCAGGTCGCTGCCTGCGTCGGGCTCGGTGAGGTCCATCGCCAGGGTCTCGCCCTTGCAGGTGCGGGGCAGGAAACGCTGCTTCTGGTCCTCGCTGGCAAACTCATTGATGGTCTCGGCGCAGTCTTGCAGACCCCACACGTTGACAAATCCCGCATCGGCACGGCTCACCATGTCGGCAGCCATGATATAGGGAATCAACGACATGTTCAAGCCACCATACTGGCGAGGCAAGGTGATGCCCATCAGGCCAGCCTGGTTCAAGGCCTTGAGGTTGTCCTCGGTGCCCTTGGCATAGCGCACGCGACCGTTCTCGTGATGGGGACCCTCAAGGTCCACATCCTTGGCGTTGGCAGCGATGATGTCGCCACACAGCTCACCGATGATGTCCAACACACGCTGATAGGAGTCCATGGCATCCTCGAAGTCGAGGGGCGCATAGTCAAACTCTCCGCTCTGGGTATAGTTGCGCTCACGCAATGCGACGATTTCCTTCATCAACGGGTGACGCAGGTGGTATTGGAGCGCTTTATTGTCGGTATAAAAGTTAGCCATATTCTTTTTTGAGTTTCTAGTCCCTAGTTTCTAGTCCCCAGTCTGTGTTCCCTAATTGCTTTAGTGCGGATGCCAACTATAAACTAGGGACTCTGGACTAGAAACTGAATTAATCGTTATTTTGAATTCTTCTTGTAATGCTTGATGAGCCTGGGAACGACATCCTCGACACTGCCCGTGATGACATAGTCGGCGATGGCGTTGATGGGCGCCTCGGGGTCGGTGTTGATGCTGATGATGATGGAGCTCTCGTTCATGCCGGCGATGTGCTGGATCTGACCCGAGATACCGCACGCGATATACAGCTTGGGACGAACGGTAACACCGGTCTGGCCGATTTGACGGTCATGGTCGGTGAAGCCGGCATCGACAGCGGCGCGTGATGCACCCACCTCGCCACCGAGCACGTCGGCCAGTTCAAAGAGCATGTCAAAATTCTCCTTGCTGCCCACGCCGTAGCCACCGGCCACGATGATGTGAGCATTCTTGATATTCACCTTGCTCTGCTCGATCTCGCGGTCAATGATTTTCACCACCAGGCTCGCAGGGTCGATATACTTGTCGGGGTCAAGGTTGATGACCTCACCCTTGTAGCCCTCATCAAAGATTTCTTTCTTCATCACACCCTCGCGCACGGTAGCCATCTGGGGGCGGCACTCGGGGTTGACGATAGTGGCGACGATGTTGCCACCAAATGCGGGACGGATCTGATACAACAGGTCCTTGTACTCCTTGCCTGCGGCGGCATCGGTGTGGTCACCAATCTCCAGCGAGGTGCAATCGGCGGTCAGACCGCTGTGCAGACACGAGGAAACGCGGGGACCCAGGTCACGGCCGATGGTGGTGGCGCCCATGAGGCACACCTGCGGCTCAATCTCCTTGAACAACGTGGTCACCACGCTGCTGTGAGGCAATGACGTGTAGGGGAACAGGCGATCATCCTGCACCTTGTAAACCACATCGACGCCATAGGGGAACAGTTCCTGCTCGATACCCTCAAGCTTGTCGCCCAGCACCAGAGCCTCGAGGCGGCAACCCAGACGGGTGGCCAGCTGGCGGCCCTTGGTCAACAGTTCGAGGCTGACGTCGGCGATGCGGCCCTCGTCATACTCGCAATAGACTATCAGATTATTCTTGTCTTCCATTTTTCTTCAGATTTTTCATTTCTAATGTCCTTAAGGTCCCTAAAGCCCTTAAGGTCTTTAATGATCAGCCGATGATGTGGTCGGCTATAAGTTCCTTAACAAGACCCTCTAATTCGGCGTCGGCGGCTGCATCAATGCGGCGTGCTTCCTTGGCCTGGAAGGCGACGTTGACAATGGTCTTCACCTTGGTGGGCGAGCCGGGCATACCAATCTGCTCGGGATCGGCCTCAATCTCTTTCACGCCCCACTCCTTGATGGCGAGATAGGGACGGCCGTCAACAAGCGCCTGACGGTCCTCGGGCAATGCGGCCTTCTCGCTGGGCGTCACAGCATATTTGTACTTCTGCACCAGACGAGCGTTGCGGGGACGGCATGCGTCGGCACTGCCGTTCACGGTAACGACCAGAGGCAGCGGGCACTCCACGGTCTCGAAACCGCGCTCGATGCGGCGCTTGATGGTGGCTTTGCCGTCAGCGACCTTGATGCTCTCGGCATAGGTCACCTGGGGCAGACCCAACTTCTCGGCGATTTGCGGTCCCACCTGTGCAGTGTCACCGTCGATGGCCTGACGGCCGCCCACGATGATGTCAAAATCGCCCATGTGACGGATGGCCTGTGCCAGCGAATAGCTGGTGGCCAGGGTGTCGGCGCCACCCAGGGGACGGTCGGTCAGCACGACGCCGTCGTCACCGCCACGATACAAGCTCTCGCGCACCATCTCGGCGCTGCGAGGCAATCCCATCGTCAGCAACGTAATCGTTGAGCCGGGATGAGCATCCTTGAGCTGTAACGCCTGTTCCAAGGCGTTCAGATCCTCGGGGTTGAAGATGGCGGGCAGAGCGGCACGGTTGATGGTGCCATCGGCCTTCATCGCATCCTTACCCACGTTGCGGGTATCTGGCACTTGCTTGGCCAGAACAATGATTCTTAAACCCATAATGATTCTATCTTATAGTTATTTCGTTAATAATCCATCTGTTAGCAGCCTTTCGCGCGACACGCGCGCAAAAAGCGCCGCAAAGGTACAAAAAATCTGCGATAATCACTGCGTTAGCACTAGAAAGAATGCATTCTTTGCATTAGAATTGTGAGTAGAGGAAGGGTTGCACAGTGGCGCTGGCGAACTGCAGGACGAGCTGGATGAGCAGGATGAACAGCACCAGTTTGAGCCACCAGGGGGCTGCGATGAAACGCTCACGCAGGCTATCCCACACACGGCGGGGAACGAAGTGCAACGCATAGATGATGGCCAGCATCAGGCACCAGGTGAAACGGCGTTCAAGAAATACGGGCAAATAGGCCCATTCAAAGTCGGTGATGATGCCGCTGATAATCTGCCCCGCAGCATGGAAGGTGTTAGCGCGGAAAAATATCCACAAAAAGGCCACAAAGGTGAAAGTCAGCAGCCACGAGACAGTGCGCGACAGGCGCGTGCTGGCTATCGTGTCCAGCCATGGCTTGCACAGCTTGTGAACACACAAGGCGATGCCGTGGCCAGCTCCCCAGACGACAAATGTCCATGCCGCACCATGCCACAGCCCGCCCAGCAGCATGGTCACCATCAGGTTGATGTACTGACGGAATTTGCCCTTGCGATTACCGCCCAGAGGGATATAAACATAGTCGCGCAACCATGTGGACAGTGTGATGTGCCAGCGGTGCCAGAACTCACTCACGTTCAAGGCACGATAAGGATAATCGAAGTTGATGCCCAGGTTGAAACCCATGATGCTGCCCAGACCGATCGCCATGTCGCTGTAGCCCGAGAAATCACAATAGATCTGCATGGTGAAGCCCAGCACTGCCATCAGCAACTCAAAGCCCGTGTAGCCCGTGGGGTTACCGAAGACGATGTTGTTGTACTGTGCGATGTAGTCGGCGAACAGCGCCTTCTTCATGATACCCAACATAACGAGGAACAGACCCCCGTAAATCATCTCGCGCGTGGCAGGCTTGTTCTCCTGCAACTGCGGGATGAAGTCACGCGAACGGACAATGGGACCTGCCACCAGGCAGGGGAAATAGGACAGGAAGAACAGGTGGTCCAGATAATCATCTACCGGCTGAATCCTGCCTTTATAGACATCGACGACATAGCTGATGGTGCGGAAAGTGTAGAACGACACACCCACAGGCATGATCAAATCCAAGGGTTGGAAATTGCCGTGGATGAGCGCATTCATGTTCCAAATCACGAAGTTGCTGTACTTGAAGAACAGCAGGATGCCCAACGAGAACACCAGCGACACCGTGAGCGCGATGCGCCGTTCGGTGCGGTTCTTGCTCGAGTCGATGAACTGCGCCACCCACCAGTCAAAGATGGAGGTAGCCACCAGCAAGAGGAAGAAGATGCCACTTGACTTGTAGAAGAAATACAAGCTGAAGGCGATGACAAAAATCATCATCTTCTTGCGGCGTGACTTGAGCATGGCATACACCGGCAGGAACAGCAGGAACAGCACCCAGAACAATCCGCTGGTGAACAGCATGGGCTCGTCGCGGTTGAAAGTCAACATCGACAGCAGTTGCGATATGTCAATCGTGTCTAATATCATGGAATTATTTAGGTGGTTGATAAATGACGATGCGAGAAGCTCGGCTGATGCCCTCGCCCGGGCTCTCGAGACGGATGGGATGGGCACCCTCGGCTACCACCCACTTGATGACGCGGTCCATCCATTGGTGGGCCGACGGGCGTGTGGGATGAGCGCCGTCACGGCTGCGCTCAAAATGGTCGTTGGCGCTAAAATAGAAGCAACCCTCGTCAACTTCCTGCTTCAACAGGTCGTTGATTCCCGTGTCCTCGTCCCAGTTGGGCGGGCCAATCCACACATAGGGGATGTCGCCTATCTCGGCCAGCATCTTTTTCAGGTGAGGACGGCGCGCGCGCTTGATGTCGGGCACATACAATTCGTTGGCACCCAGACACACGAAGATGTAGTCGGGATGATACTCATTGATCAGCTCGGTCAACCGCGCCGACTCACCCCAGCACAGGGTGGAACTACTGTACCAAATGACCTCGACCAGCTTGTGACCGTTTTTGTCACAGTATTTTGCCAGTCGCGGCGCCAGTCCCTCGAGCATCGAGTCGCCAATGAAGAGGATGTTCTTGGCAGTAGTGTCCATCGGGGCTCTCCAACCCTTGGGGTGCTTGCCGTTGGGCAAGCGACCGTTGGCGTCAAGAGTATCGGCATCGGTGACGTGACGAGGACCCGGCTCGGCCCCCATGTCACGCGCAAACGATGCAGTCTTTATTTCCAGTCCGCCCACATTGAATCCGTCCTGCCAAAACGACAAGACAACAAAGAAAACAAGTGCGGCAAGCAACAGGCTCCAGAGCCCCCAATAGTGTTTATTCATTCAGTTAACAGTCAGATTATTCCAGCAATTTAATGCCGAGACCAGGTCGGTCATGCAAAGTGATTTTACCGTTCTCAACAGTCATGCCAGTGAAACGGTCGTTGGCAATGAGCAGGTTGCCGTCCAGATCGGCATAGTCCACAACGGGCGACAGGTTGGCAGCGGCAGTCACGGCACAAGAGGTCTCGGTCATGCAGCCGATCATCACCTTCATGTCGAGGGCACGAGCCAGGGTCACCATCTTGTGAGCCTCGTGCAGACCGGTGCTTTTCATCAGCTTGATGTTGATGCCGTCATACACACCCTTGAACTTCACGATGTCGGGCAGACGCTGGAAGGCCTCGTCGGCGATGATGGGCAGCGGCGAACGCTCTCGCAACCAAGCGGTCTCGTCAATCCAGGTCTTGTCAAACGGCTGCTCGACGAAGATACAGTTGCGCTCCTTGAGCCAGTGGCACATCTCCAACGCATATTCCTTGTTGTTCCAGCCCTGGTTGCAGTCCACGCAGATGGGCACGTCGGGCATCATCTCGTTGATGATGTTGATAGTCGCCTGGTCCTGATCCAAACCCATCTTTGCCTTGATGAGTTTGTAGGGACGGGCTTCTTCTACCTTCTGGCGCACTACCTCGGGGGTGTCGATGCCGATGGTGAAGCTCGTCACTGGCGTCTTCTCGGGATTATAGCCCCAAATCTTGTACCACGGCTGACCCATGATTTTGCCCAACAGGTCATGCAGGGCGATATCGATGCTGGCCTTAGCGGCACGGTTGTTCTCGTCAACACTGTCAACATAGCTCAAGATATCCTCGATGCGGAATGGGTCATTGAACTGATCCAAGTCGAGCTTGTTGAGGAAAGTGGTCACACTCTCAACACTCTCGCCCAGATAAGGAGGCATCGATGCCTCGCCATAACCCTTGATGCCGTCATACTCCAGCGTCACCTGCACGTCGGGCGTGGTGGTGCGGCTGTAGCGCGCCAGATTGAAGGCGTGGCGCAACTTGAGCTCATAGGGGAAGAACGACAGTTTCAGTTTTCCTGTCTTGGCCACTTGGTGAACACGGGGGACACGACGACGTCCTTTTTTAGCGACGCGTTCCACTGCGTCGATCGACACGGGCGAAGCGGCAGCGATAGCCGTCAAACCCATTCCTGCAATAAATTTTCTACGATCCATATATTCTTGAAGTTATAAAGATTATTTTCTTGATAAAACCAGAGCGGCATACTCCTAACTCCTCACTTTAAAAATACCACGGGTGGTCCTTCAGGGCCTTAATGCCCTTGGTGCCCACCATGCCCTTGATGCGGCTGGCGCTCAAGGGAGAATAGAGGTAAGGATAGTCACTGGCGGTGGGAATCAGGCTGTTGATTTTCACCTGACCCGAGCAGTGGATGTACTTGCCGTCGCGCAGGTAGATGCCCACATGAGTCACGCGTCCCGTCTTCTCGTTGCCGAAGAACAGCAGGTCGCCCGTCTCATACTGGCGCCAGTCGGTGCCCTTTTTCATGATCTTGCCCGTGAGCGCCTGTTGCGAGGCGTCACGCTGCAGGATGATGCCGTTGCTCAAATAGGCCACCTTGGACAAGCCCGAACAGTCGGTCACCTTGGTCGAGGTGCCGCCCCACAGATAGCTGGAACCCATCATGCGACGCGCGGTCTTCTCGATTTGTGCGGCACTGAAACCCTGCTGGCTCCATTGCGACAGCTCGGCGATGTCGGCGCCATCCACCCAACCGGTGCGTCCGTCGGGTGTTGCAACCTTGTACCAGTTGCCCTGAGTTGACTTGAATTCCACGATGTTGCCCATCACCAGGTCCGAGACGGTCTCGTCGCCATGCGGTTCGGTCACCAGTCGCGAGTCATAGGCGGTGACAATGTAGCGCTTGGCCTTGCGCCAGTTCTTCATCTGGACATCGTTCTTGAAAGCGAGTGAGTTCTCGGGAACATAGGCGATGTAGTCATCGGCCATCTGTACGCGATACCAGTCATCACGTTTCTCCAGCACCTTGACAGGCGCGCCCATGATGCCTTGGGTGGCAATTTCGGCGCTGTGCTTGGGCTCGGTGCGCAATGTGGCGATGCTCAATTTCACCAGCGCCCATTTGCGGTTTTGGGGAATGCGGTCTTCAAGAACGGTGATCTTGTCGGTGTAGTTTCCGTAACCGCTTTTGGTCATGGCCGCAAGGATGGCCTGCTTCTGGGCTTTGGTGCCCACGGTACCCGACAGCACCCACTTGCCACCCTGCTGGGTAGCGTTCACGTCCCAAATAGCAGTGCGCTTGTCGGGGGCGATGCGTTCTTTGAGTTCCTTCAGGGTCTCAACGGGCGTCACAGCCATGGCAACAAAACAGGTCATTGCCATCGCTACAGCCAGGATAAATGATTTCATTCTCATCACTTGATCGGTTTTATTGAATTGACTTTCAGATGGCTGTCCCACTTGTCATAGAACAGGTTGCCGCCGCGCCACTCGACCTCGCCAGGCTGGAAATCGACGGTCTCGCTGCGGATATAGGTCTTGGCGGGACTCAACACGTCGCCCACGCCCTCGTTGCTCGCCATGCGATACAGGTCGATGCCCGTGGCATAGTAGTCGTTCATCGAGGTGCCCACGGCACTGCGGCCGAATGACGGGTCGGTGGGAATCCAGCCGATACCCTCGAAATAGGTCTCGCACCAGTCGTGCCAGTTGATTTCATCGGGATGAAGCATCCAGCCGCTTTCCCAGCGGGCAGGAATACCCAGCGAGCGCACGAGTGTGATATAAAGCAGCCCCACCTGACCGCAATCGCCATGACCGTTCTCGATGACATACTGTGGGATGTTGGTCAGTGTGCTGTATTCACGGGCACCTGCCCACGGCAAGGTGTGGCCGATCCACTCATACACTTTGGCTGCCTGCAGCACGGGGTTGGTCTCGTTGCCCACTATCTTGCGGGCCAGGGCACGCATCTCGTCGGTGATGATGACATGACGCGGCTCATCGCCAGTGTATCTGATGTACTCGGGGTCATTAGTGTTATAGGGCTCGAGCATGGCGATGAGGTCCGGCTGACTATAGTGACGCTCGCCCACGTCATAGGAGAAGGTGTACTCGAAGTGAGTGGGCTGACCCTTGACAGCCACAGCCTCCATATAGACGGTGTGATGCTTGCTGCCCTCGCTGAAGGTCACCTCGCGGTTGCTGGTCTCGAGTTGAATGTTGCGCTGACGCAGGTTCTTATAGGGAAACGGCATCCACACACGCAAGGTCTCGCCAGCGGGCACGGCATCGGCTGCTACATCCAGGGTGAACGTGATGTTCACATGGCGCCAGTCGCGCACGTTGTTTGCGTCGGCAGGCGTTCGCATGGCCTCCAAGTAATATTTGCGGCGCGTGAGGAAGGTCTCATGGTTGTCGGCAGCGTTTTGCGCGGCAAACTCCTTGCCCAGCAGCCACAGGTTGCCCACACTCTTGCGGAACCACATCTCCTTGCCGTCGATGTTCATCACCTCGAGAGCACGCGTGTCCTTCCAATGCTGAATCTGAGCATCGGTGGCCTCGGGCATCTTCTCGCGGATTTTTTTCACGCCCTCCTCGGGGGTGATGCGGAAGTCGGTGCGGATGCGCTGCATGATGGTACGCAACGAGTCGATGCGCACGGCCTCGGCTTTGCGCACCTGCTTGGGCAACGATTTCATCACTTTTTCGGCTCGGGCGAACTCACCCTGTGCAATCAGCTGGTCCACCTGATCCTGCCAATCGGCAGCGGTGTTGGCAAAAAGGGTTAAGGCGCTCATAGCCAGCGCCATCAGTATCATTTTGCTTCTCATTAGTCCTATAGTTTAGAATTAACAAGCAAAATTACACTAATAATTTCAAAGGTCACCCCTTTTCCACTAAATAGTTATCAACAATCGGTATGGTTAAGGCAGTTCGAGGTGGAACAATTGAGCGGCATTGCGGTCGGTGGCGTCACTCACCGCCTGAGGTGTGACGGCAAGGGCATTGGCAATGAAATCATTGACCAGTGGAATATAGGCGCTCTCGTTGCGCTTGCCACGATGAGGCACAGGTGCCAGATAAGGTGCGTCGGTTTCAAGCAGCAGGCGGTCCAACCCGATGACAGGCAACAGTTGCGACACTGTGCTCTTCTTGAACGTCACAACACCGTTGACACCGAAGTAGAAATCGCCTCGCTGACGGATGCGCTCGACATCGGCTGGTGTGCCGGTGAAGCAATGGAAGACGCCCTGCGGCACAGGGCAGTCAAGGTGGTCGATAACGTCAATGATATCGTCAAGCGCTTCGCGACAATGCATGATGAAAGGCACGCCAAGTTCATGACACCAATGCAACTGGACGTCAAGCGCTTGATGCTGCTGCTCGCGCCAAGTTTTGTCCCAATACAGGTCGATGCCTATCTCGCCGATAGCCACAACGGGATGCTGATCCAACATCGGCCGCATGGCATTCAGCACGTCCAGATAATCGTCATGCACCTCCTCGGGGTGCAACCCGAGTGCTAATGAGATATATTCGGGATATTGCGCTTGCATGGCGACCAGTCGGGGCACGCTCTCCAGATTCTCGTTGGGCAGGATGATGTGTCGCACCCCTGCCTCACGAGCCCGCTGAACGACGACCTCACGGTCCTCGTCAAACGCATCACAATAAATATGGGAATGACTATCAATCATGATCAATAGCTTCGGCCAGCTAACTTATTTGAGAGTGCGATGAAGGCGGCTTTGTCTTCGTCGCTCATTGCCACCTTGTTGAAAGCGTCGATTGCGCGGTCATTGTAGTCGGCAATTGCGACCTCGGCCATGTCACGCACACCCAATCGCTCATACAGAGCTGTCACGCCAGCGACTTTGTCGTCGCGCGTGGCGTATGGGTCATTCAGCCAGTGACGCAACTCATCGGCATCGTCACCCTTGGCTTTCTGCATGGTGCTGATGAGCAAATAGGTTTTTTTGTTGTTCATGATGTCGCCACCGATCTCTTTGCCGAAGGTCACCGGATCGCCCCACACGTCGAGCACATCATCCCTAAGTTGGAAAGCCAGTCCCATGTTCACACCGGCCTCATACAGGGTGTCGGCATCCTTCTCCCCTGCCCCGGCGACCAGGGCGCCCGTCTTGAGGGCACAACCCAACAGCACCGAGGTCTTGAGCCTGATCATGTTGACATACTCCTCGACTGTGACGTCGTTGCGCATCTCAAAATCCATGTCCCACTGCTGTCCCTCATAAATCTCAATGGCAGTCTTGTTGAACAGGTCCATCACTGCCTGATTGCCGGTGCGGGCAATGAACTGTGTGGCGAGCGTGAGCATCGTGTCGCCGCTCAAGATGGCCGTGTTGGCATTCCAGCGGCGGTGCACAGTGGTTTTGCCGCGACGCACGTCGGCATTGTCCATCACATCATCGTGCAACAGGGTGAAGTTATGGAACATCTCAATGCCCTGCGCAGCATCAATTGCAGTTGCCGTGTCTCCGCCCATCGCGTCACACGCCATGAGGGTGAGTACGGGGCGCACACGCTTGCCTCCCAGCGCCATGTGATAGGCAATGGGTTCATAGAGCCTGCGCGGCTGATCAGGATAAGGGATAGCGGCAATCGCTTGATTAACGGTATTGAGATAGTCTTGGAATTGTTTCATGACATTTATGATATCTTTATTTTACTGTTTCTTTTTCAATGCATTCTTGTAGGCAGCCTCAAAGGTGGCAAAATCGGCGGGCGTGTAGATGTTATCCCGCAATTCACTGATGCGTTCGTTGATTTCTTCCATGTCGGCGTCAGGCTGATTGGCATCATCAGCAAGTGCCGCTCCCAGGGCAGCAGGCCGGGCACATTGCACATACACGTTCATCTGTTCCCTGATCGAGTAGCTGTCAACGATGGCCTGCATCGTGCTGTCAAACACTTGAGCATGACGCTCATGACCCACCGTGTTACACAGCCAGTGAATGAGTTCCACATAACCGGCTATTGAGTCGGTGTCCAACTGACGGGCCACCATCAAGTCAATCATCGGCGGGCATTTGAGCTGCGCTAGTTCACGCGGCGAGAGCACAATCACATGAGCGGCCTGCAGCAGCGAGTCGCGGCCATCGGCAAGCAGCACGTTGGCAAAAGCGCGGTTCGCGGCCTTGGCCTGCCACGGCCAGCGCAGACTGTCGCCGCGCAAAGCCTCAAAGCGCTGCACCACCTGGTGCATCGCCGCCGTGTCGCCCCAAGCAGCCAAAAAGTCGCGTCCAGCGGCCTCGCCACGTCGCGAAGCGCCGTTGCATGCCGTGAGCAACAGCATCAGTGCAATCAATATCAATGGGAGCTTTCTCATCACTTCTTGTCTTCGGGGAATAAAGATTGATACAACGGGCGGTCTTTATCCTTGAGATAGGAATGGAACGCCTCATCAAAGGCGCGCACCGCAGCCGAGTCACGCTTCAAGGCATACACGCTCTGCTTGGCCTTGGCGTCCATCACGGCACGTTCCATCGACATCGTGTCGGTGTGATCCACCGCCACCAGCGCTGCCGCGGCCCTCATGCCACTGTCGCGCGCCTCGGCATCCAGCGGCGACTTCTTCTCACCGCATCCAGCCATCACCACCGCCAACACAGCCACAATATATAACAAATGTCTCATCATCCACATTTTTGCCGCAAACTTACAAAAAAACTCTCAACCCAACCCCGCTCTCCCCCGATAAAATGACAAAAAGAAATTTCAAGACGGATGACATTCCACTAGAATTGCAATCGTCTTGGGTATAGAAAATGGTGATTGTTCCAATTTTCTTGAAATAATTGTTACAGATGAGGGCAAATGTGAGTATCTTTGCAGATTGAAAAACAATCAACATTAATTAGATAGAATGAATGTGAAGAAGATTACAATTGCGATTGATGGGCATTCATCAACGGGCAAGAGCACGATGGCCAAGGCGCTGGCGCGCAGGATTGGCTACGCCTATGTGGACACGGGTGCGATGTATCGCGCGGTGACGCTGTTCGCGTTGCGCAACAAGCTCATCCACGGTGACAAGGTGGACGAGAAGACGCTCAAGGAGCACCTCAAACGTGGCGACATCGCCATCACCTTCCGCCCGACCAAGGAGGGCAAGAGCGTGACCATGCTCAACGGCCGCAACGTGGAGCGCTACATCCGCTCGATGCGCGTGAGCAACGTGGTGAGCATCATCGCTGCCATCGGCTTTGTGCGCAAGGCGATGGTCAAGCAGCAGCAGGCCATGGGCAAGGACAAGGGTCTGGTGATGGACGGCCGCGACATCGGCACGGTGGTGTTCCCCGACGCCGAAATGAAGGTGTTTGCCACGGCAAGCGCCGAGGTGCGCGCCCAACGTCGCTTTGACGAACTGCGCGCAAAAGGAGACACGACCACGACCTTTGAGGAAGTATTGGCCAACGTCACCGAGCGCGACCGCATCGACAGCACGCGCAAGGAGAGCCCCCTGCGCCAGGCCGATGACGCTGTAGTGCTCGACAACTCGCACATGACCCTGGCCGAACAGGACGAATGGCTCTACAACCTCTATCTGGAGAGAGCGACAAACTAGTTAGAAGTTAAGGGTTAGGAGTTAGGGGTTGGCACCGCCAATAGACTGCTGTACAATTCCACAAAATATTCCACAAACTGACAACCGAAAAAGTGGCGATTATTGAGATTGACAAGGGATCGGGGTTTTGCTTCGGTGTAACGACAGCCATCCGCAAGGCCGAGGAGGAGCTTGAGCAAAGCGGGCACCTTTACTGCCTGGGCGACATCGTGCACAACACTGCCGAGGTGGACCGTCTTGCCAGCCGCGGCCTGGAAACCATCACGCACGAGCAGCTTGAACAGTTGCATGACGTGAAGGTGCTGTTGCGCGCCCATGGCGAACCGCCCGAGACCTACGAGACCGCCCGACGCAACCGCATCGAAATCATCGACGCCACCTGTCCTGTGGTGCTCAAGCTGCAACAGCGCATCAACACCACATTCAATGGCGTTGAACCGGGCGCCGACGCGCCTCAAATCGTCATCTACGGCAAGCGTGGTCACGCCGAGGTGCTGGGTTTGGTGGGACAGACCCAAGGTCGCGCCACCGTCATCGAGAACATCGACGAAATCAATAAAATCGACTTTTCACGCGACATCTATCTCTATTCCCAGACCACCAAGAGCGTGCAGGAATTCCAGCGCATCGTCGAGGAAATCAAGCGCTGTGTAAAGCCCGGGGTGACCTTCCGCAGCTTCGACACCATCTGCCGCTCGGTAGCCAACCGCATCCCGCAAATCCGCGAGTTCGCCAGCCAGCATGAACTCATCCTGTTTGTGAGCGGTGCCAAGAGCAGCAACGGGCGCATCCTGTTCAACGAGTGCCTTGACGCCAACCCCGACTCTCACCTGGTGAGCAACGAGGAAGATATCGACCCCGCCTGGCTCGTGGGAAAGGAGCGCATCGGCATCTGCGGTGCCACCTCCACCCCTCGCTGGCTCATGCAACGTGTGAGCGACGCCGTCAAGCAATCTATCACGAATTAGAAATCACGATATAACCCAATGACCAAAAAGAACCTCATCATCACCATCATCCTGCTTGTCATCATCGACCTGGTGGCAGCAGGCTGGTATATATCTCGCAGCTTCGAGGTGAGCGGCAAAGCGCCAACCCTGTTCGAGGAACGCGACAGCACCGACGCCATCGTCGAGGCCGACACCGTCTCCACCGTGCATCAAGACGACGAGTTTGACGAGTTGCAGCACAACACCTACTACTTCATCGCCAACACGCCCGCCATACAGGGTGACAACAGCTCCCGCTATGCCAGCATCAAGCATGTGAAGGTGCGCTGGCCCAAGAAAGTGAACGGCGAGGAGAACCCGGTAGCTCTCAACAAGGAGTTGATCAGCAAAGCCTTCGGCAACAGTCAGGACAAGATGCCCGATGCCCGCTACGTTTATCTGAACACACCTCAGTTCAACAAGCCCATCGGTGATGATTACCACAAACTCTCCACGGCACCCACCATCGTGCCGGTTTACGGCAACGTGAGCCAGGTGCTGGTCTACCCCTACATGACCTCGCATCGCCTGCTGGTTATGGAGATTGACAAGACTGAATACAACGGCACCACCACTACCGAGGACAAGAGCTACATCCACTATGACCGCACGAAGGGGCGCGTGCTCAAGCGCCTCGACATCCTGGTAGCCGATGTGGACAAGGAAAACAAATTGCTCAAGGTCATCAACAAGAAGATTGACGAGCTGAACAAGGGTCGCAGCGATGAACGCCAGCTGCAACACGCGCTGAACGTGCCCGCCGAGATCTGCTGCAGCAAGAAAGGCATCCTGTTTGAGTACAAGCACGGCACCATCTCCAGCCAGCCTATCGAAATCCTGATTGACTATGACAAGCTAAAGCCTTTCTTGACCGAGGAATTCAAGCAAATAGTCGATAGCAACGAAGGCTGCACTGTCTTCAACGACAACATAAAGCCCGAGCCCGTTAACCCCGCTCGTCAAGTCGCTGCTGTGAGCCCTGCACCCGCCAAAAAGACCAGCAGCAGCCATGCCACATCGCAAAAGAGCTACAAAACCAAGAAATCGGGTTATTACAAGAAGCCCTATTACACTAAGCCAAAACGAACCAATCGGAAGAGGTATAACGGGGCAAGGCGTAGATCTGGACGTTACGGTCACGCTGGTCGGCTGCGTTAGATGCATCTCCGACGGTGAGACCTCGCGCCTCCAGCGCCTCGCGCATCGTGGCTAACGCCAGCGCGGGGTCGTTGTTCTTCTCGCTCAAGTGACACAAGAACACATTGCGCAGACCTTCATGGTAATGGTCGGCGACAAACCGGGCAGCCACCACGTTGTCCAGGTGCCCGTCGTCTTTTTTCACACGGTTTTTCAAGAATTCCGAGTAACCGCCTTCCTCAAGCTTCTTGAGGTCATAGTCACACTCGATCATCAGGTAATTGGCGCGGCTCATGTAATAAGCGGCGCGCTCGGTGATGGAGCCCATATCCGACCCCACAACAAAACGCTCACCCTCATACTCAATGCTGAAGCCCACGCTCTTGACATCATGTTTGGTCTCAAAAGCTGTGATTTCCATGTCCAGGATGCGGAAAGGAATCTCCTTGAAGATGGGCACATGGTGGTCGCGGATGCGGCTTGAGATGCGGCATCGCTGCTGCAGTTGAGCCATCACGCCCATGGTGCAGTACACGCTGCAGTGGCAACGGCTCACGGCAGGATACAGGCACCGCATGTGGTCCTGATGGGCATGCGTGAGCAGGACGCCTTTCACCATGTCTTGCGACACACCGTTGCGCTCAAGCTCGGCAAACGCCTGATCCAGCGTGATGGCAACCTGATTGTCGGGGTTCTTTTTCTTGCGGTGATATTTGACAGGCTCACGGATGCCGGCATCGATGAGAATGCCGCCGCGCGGAGTACCCAGATAGGCGCAGTTACCGCTGCTGCCACTGCCGAAGCTGATAAAGCACAAGCCCTTCCCCACCCCTGTGTCATAGGTGAAGGGGATGCGCGGCTCGTCCATCGGCTGTGCGGGCGGCGTGTCATCGCCGTCCACATCAAACGCTATCTTCAACGGGCGTCCGTCGTTGGTGTATCCTTTATATTTGTGTCCTGCCATGGGATGATTGACGTTATTGATACAATAAGAAAATTGTGGGGACCTTGTGGTAGTCATACTTCGCCTGCTTCCACTCGGCCAGGGTGCGTGTGATGATGGTCTGACCCTCACCCGTGATGTCGCTCGCCACACACAACCGCATGGCGGGAGATAGGCGCTGGGTCAAGTCGGCAATGAGCTGGTTGTTGCGATAGGGGGCTTCGATGAAAATCTGCGTCTGGCGCTCGCGTTCGATGCGTCGCACCATCTCCTTGAAGCGCGCCTGACGGGCCTGCGCGTCAATGGGCAGATAACCCTCAAAGGCAAAGCGTTGCCCGTTGAACCCCGATGCCATCAGACTCATCAAGATGCTTGACGGACCCACCAGCGGAAAAACCTTATACCCCTTGCGCTGAGCGATGGCAACCAGGTCGGCTCCAGGATCGGCCACCGCAGGGCATCCGGCATCGCTGAGCACAGCTACCGGCTCACCCCGCCCTATCGGCTCCAACAAGGCCTCCAGGGCAGCAGTGTCACGCACGTCGGTGTGCTCGTTCAGCTCATTGAACGTGAGGGCGTCGATGTCGATATCGCGGTCACATTTCTTGAGAAAACGTCTTGCCGATCGCAGACTCTCGACAACAAAACAGCGCACCTGACGCACAACCTCTGTGTTGTACGCAGGCAACACCCGCTCCAGCGGCCCCTCGCTCAACTGTGTGGGAATCAAGTATAAACCGACTTCGAGTGACATCTACACACTGGGTTTTCGGAAAAACCAACTGCAAATGTAATCATTTTTCTTTAACGCATCATCATTTTTCACACTTCGGTTTACAATGCTTCGACAAAAAACAAATAATCTTTGTTTTTGTTTTCGGTTTGCACAAATTATATGTACTTTTGTGCAGTGATTAAATTTTGACTATCATTGAATGATTGAACGACACATTATCATTGAGAACGTGGATCCCGTGACTTTCTACGGGGTGAATAATAGCAATATACAACTTATCCGTAATCTGTTTCCCAAATTGCGCATGGCGGCGCGGGGCAGCGTCATCACGGTCATCGGCGATGACAGCGAGACCGCCGATTTCGAGAAGAAAATCCACAGTCTTGCCGACTACTGCGCGCAATACAACACCCTGCCCGAGGATGTCATCATCGACACCATCAAGGGCACACCGCCCAAACAGCTCAAGATGGACGATGTCATCGTCTATGGCGTGAACGGCAAGCCCATCAGCGGGCGCACACCCAACCAGCAGCTGCTGGTACAAAAGTTCACCGAGAATGACTTGACCTTCGCATTGGGACCCGCCGGCACCGGAAAGACCTACCTGGCTGTCGCATTGGCCGTCAGGTCGCTCAAGAACCGCGAGGCCCGCAAGATCATCCTCTCGCGTCCCGCTGTCGAGGCCGGCGAGAAACTGGGTTTCCTGCCGGGCGACATGAAAGACAAGATCGACCCCTATCTGCAGCCCCTGTATGATGCCCTCGAGGACATGATTCCGCAGGCCAAGCTCAAGGAATATATGGAGAACAACGTGATCCAGATCGCGCCGCTGGCATTCATGCGTGGCCGCACCCTCAACGATGCCATCATCGTGCTCGACGAGGCGCAGAACACCACCAAGCACCAGATCAAGATGTTCCTCACCCGACTGGGCATGGGCTCAAAGATGATTGTCACCGGTGACACCACTCAGATTGACCTGCCGCGCAGCACGACATCGGGCCTGATTCACGCCCTGCATGTGCTGGACGGTGTGCGAGGCATCGGCAAGGTGGAATTTGAGAAGAAGGACATCGTGCGCCACCAGTTGGTGCAGCGCATCGTCGAGGCCTATGAGCGCTTCCACGAGGAGGAAAAACTCTTTGAGCAAAATCCCGATAAGGAATGAATGGCGACAACGGTACACAAGTCGAACAGGTAAAGCCCTATGGCGAGGGCGCCAAGACCGAACAGGTCAGACAGATGTTTGACAGCATCGCGCCCGCCTATGACTTCATGAACCGTGCCATGACCATGGGCATTGACATCTGGTGGAGAAAACTGGCTGTCAAACGGTTAAAACAGCTCCACCCCACCCGCCTCCTTGACGTGGCGACAGGCACAGGTGACTTTGCAATCCAACTGCACCGTTCGCTGCAGCCGCAACACATCACGGGCATCGACCTCTCACAAGGGATGCTTGACGAAGCCAAGCGCAAGGTCAAGGAAAAAGGCTTAGAAAAGGATATCTCGTTTGAACAAGGCGACTGCATGGCATTGCCCATGCAAGACGAAGCGTTTGACGCGGTGACAGTGGCTTTCGGGGTGCGCAACTTCGAGCATCTGCTGCAAGGCTACCGCGAGATGGCGCGTGTGCTCAAGCCAGGCGGCATGCTGTGCGTGCTGGAGCTCTCCACACCCACCAACCCCATCATCCGCTGGTTCTACGATCTCTACACCCTGCACATCATTCCTGCCATCGGCACAATAAAAAGCGGCGACAAGAGCGCCTACCGCTACTTGCCGCAGAGTATCGCCGCCGTTCCGCAAGGCGATAACATGCTGCAGTTGATGCGCGAGGCCGGCCTGCGCGACGCCACGTTCAAGCGCCTCACCCTGGGCGTCTGCACCATCTACACTGCCTTTAAATAAGGCATTAGGCGTTAGGCGTTAGGCACTAGGCACTAGGCGTCAGGCGTCAGGCGTTAGGCATTAGGCATTAGGTTGAATCCGACACCTAAAGCCTAAAGCCTATAACCTAAAGCCTAAAGCCTATAACCTAAAACCTAAAGCCTATAACCTAAAACCTAAAGCCTATAACCTAAAACCTAAAGCCTATAACCTAAAACCTAAAGCCTATAACCTAAAGCCTAATCTATTACCTCATAGCCCAAGTCCTCGATGCAATCGATCACGATCTGGTCGGGGATGGAGCCTTCAACAAGGGCAGTACCTTTAGCGAGATCAACGGTGACTTTCTCCACACCAGGCAGGGCGGCAATGCCTTTCTCGACATTGGCCTTGCAATGGGCACACATCATGCCCTTCACTTTGAATTCTTTCATTGTTGCGGTTTTATTACGTTTGATTTGATAAGACTTCCAATACTTCGCACCCATTGCCACAACAATCATGCCAAGCAAGGCAATGCTGCACAGGGTGTTGAACCATGACGCGCCGTGCATGCCGTGATTCATCACATGGCATGGCAGCGCATTGACAAATAGTTCACGCAGACCGGGCCAATAGTCCACCAGCACGCCAAAGCCGATAGCGCCGCCGATGATGGACAGCAGATAGACCACCGTGGCCTTGCGACCGAATGCGTTGTTCACAACGAACATCGATGCCACGTTAGCGGCAGGGCCCGCCATAAGCAGCACCAGCGCGCAACCGGGTGACATGCCCTTGAGCATCAGTGCGGCGGCGATGGGGATGGAACCAGTGGCGCACACATACATCGGTACGGCCACCAGCACAATGACGAACATGTTCAACAACGGCCAGCGGGCATAGGTCGAGAAAAAATCGTCAGGCAACAGAACTGTGATCAGCGCGGCCACCACCAGACCGATGAGCAGCCAGCGCCCGATGCTCTGCATCATGTCAAAGAAGCCATACTTGAACGTCTCCCTTACCTTGTTCCAGAAGCCTTGCGGCAACTCACTGAATTCGTAACTGGTCTTGTCATGCACATCGTCGAGGGCACCCTTGCGTTCCCAATGTCCCACGGCAAGACCGCCAATCAGCGAGGTCACCAGGGCAGCCACTGGACGCAAGATGGCGAACGGCAGGCCCATCATCGAATAGGTCGCCGCGATGCTGTCCACACCCGTCTGCGGCGTGGCGATGAGGAACGACGTCGAGGCCGCACGCGACGCTCCGCTGCGACGCAGCGCCACAGCCGTGGGCAACACGCCGCATGAGCACAACGGTAAGGGAATACCAAATGCTGCCGCGGTCGCTACAGACCGCAGTCCAGTCCCCGCCAAGTAGCGGCTATAGATCGCCGACGGCACAAACGCATGCAGCACCCCCGCGATGAAAAAGCCCAGCAACAGGTATGGCGACATGCCGTTCAACATCGACACAAAAGCGTACACATAGTCCATCATAACGCCGACAAAGGTAGTAATTCTAATTGATAATGGTCATGCGCCGAAGTTAAAAAAAGGCATTTTCAGTAATTTGGCAGCCAAATCGTTGCCACAATAAAAATAAATGTCTAATTTTACCCCTGCCAAATAAATGAAACGCAGATTGGCAAAAAAATTCGCGTTAAATAAAGCAAGGTTGAAAAAAAATTCGCGTAATTCGCGTAATCCGCGTAATCCGCGTTAAAGATTAAAGGACCAGAACAAAAACGACAAGGGATATGGATATCAGATTACCTAAAAGGATGGACGGGCATCAGCCAGACGTGCTGATCGACTCCAAACAGATCACGATCATCGGCACCAACGGTGCCGGCAAGAGCCGCTTCTGCTCGGCACTGGTCGACGAATTGGGCAACAAGGCCTATCGCATCTCGGCATTGAAAGCCCTTTTCCCCACTGCACCCAGCGCCAAGGTGCTGCCCGGCTCCATCGACGATCTGTTCAATAAGATGAACGCGGCCAATCCACTGGTCGAGAACAAGGCACAGACCGAGTTTGACAAGCTGTTCTTCGTGATGCTCAGCGACGAGTTCCGTGAACTCATGAACTTCAAGGCCCACCAACTCATGGACGAGCAGATGGAGTTCCCCAAGACCAAACTCGACATCACCGTCAAGAAGTGGCAGGAGGTCTTCCCCAAGAACAAGGTGTTGCGCGAGAACGGCAAACTGATGTTCTCCACCGAGGGCTATGAGGATAAATATCCCTTGATGGGACTGAGCGACGGCGAGAAGTCGGTCCTCTACTACATCGGTGCGGTGCTCTATGCCATGCCCGATGCCGCCATCCTGGTCGATGATCCCGAGACGTTCATCCACAGCAGCATCATGCGCACGCTGTGGAATGTGCTGGAGCAACTGCGTCCCGACTGCACCTTCATCTACAACACCCACGATGTGGGCTTTGCCAGCTCACGCATCGACAACCAGTGCGTGTGGGTCAAGGAGTTTGACCCCGATGCCAAGGCATGGGACTATGAAGTGATGCCCTCAAGCCGCGACCTGGACACCGCCCTGCTGGAACTCTTGGGCAGCCGCAAGCCTGTCCTGTTCGTCGAGGGTGACGAAAAACACAGCATCGACTCGCGCCTCTACCCGCTCATCTTCCCCGAATACACCGTCAAGCCCTTGGGCAGCTGCAACAAGGTGATCGAGACGGTGCGCACCTTTGGCGACCTCCAGAACCTCCATCAACTCGAGAGCCGCGGCATCGTGGACCGCGACCGCCGCAGCGACGAGGAGGTAGAATACCTGCGCAAGAAGAACATCCTGGTGCCCAATGTCGCCGAGGTGGAGAATATCCTCATGCTCGAGGGCGTCATCCGTGCCGTGGCCAAATACAAGCGCCGCAACCCCGACATCGTCTTCCCCAAGGTGAAGAAGCGCGTCATCGCCCTGTTCACCCACGAACTCAAGCAACAAGCGCTGCAACATGTACGCCACCGCGTGAAACGCGATGTGGAGAAACGCGTGGACATGAAGTTCACCAGCATCAACGCATTGGAAGACCACATGATAGAACTCGTGAGCGAAATCAACCCGCGTGGCCTGTACGACCAACTGTGCCGCGAGTTCCACGTCTATGAGGACAACGAGGACTATCCCAGCATCCTCAAGGTCTATAACCAGAAGCTGATGCTCGGCGAGAGCAACGTCGCCGTCCTGTGCGGCTACAAGAACAGGGACGACTATGTGCGCGGCGTCCTCAACATCCTCAAGGGCAACAGCGAACACGCCCGCGCCATCCGCAAGGCCATCAAAGCCTGCTTCGGCCTCGAAGAATAACCCACCACTAAAAGGAAAACAATAAATACAACAAATACAACGGCATCCGCCTTCTCTTTTAATATAAACGCGGATTACACGGATTACGCTGATTTTTAAAAAACAATCCGCGTTAATTCGCGTAATCCGCGTTAAACCAAGAGAGTGCGGATGCTATTCGTTTAATCCGCTTAATTCGCCGTTAAAAAATTGGTGCGCAGATGCTAAATTGTTTTAGTTGTTCAAGTTGTTTTAAAAAACAGGTGCGTGTGGGAAATAATGCGTACCTTTGCATCGGTTTTTCTAAAACACTATGAAGGATAACAAGGAAGCGACATTGGCTCTGGGCACCCAGCCGGTGGGCAAACTGCTGTGGCAGTATGCCTTGCCCGGTGTGATTGCGATGACCGCATCATCGCTCTACAACATGGTGGACAGCATCTTCATCGGCCACGGCGTGGGCCCAATGGCACTGGCCGCCCTGGGCATCTCGTTCCCGCTGATGAACATCGGTGCCGCCTTTGGCGCAGCGGTGGGCGTGGGCGGTTCCACGCTGATGTCGTTGCGATTGGGACAACGCCAATACAACAAGGCCAACAACGTGCTGGGCAACATGGTCGCCCTGAACATCATCACCGGTCTGCTGGTGGGCATCGTGTCCATCATCTTCCTGGACCCCATCCTCACCTTCTTCGGAGCCAGCGAGCAGACGCTGCCTCATGCCCACGACTACATGTTCATCCTGCTGGTGGGCAATGTCATCACCCACCTTTATCTGGGTCTGAATGCCGCCCTGCGGTCGGCGAGCAAGCCGCGTGCCGCGATGATAGCGACCATTGTCACCGTGGTGCTGAACACCATCCTTGACCCCATCTTCATCTGGCCGCTGCACATGGGCATCAAGGGCGCCGCCATCGCCACCATCTTGGCACAGGCCATTGTGCTGTGCTGGCAGCTGTGGCAGTTCAGCCGCCAGCGCGAACTGCTGCACCTGGAATGGCGTTTCCTCGTGCCTGCCCGCAACATCGTCAAGGACATCGTGAGCATCGGTGTCTCGCCGTTTGCCATGCAGCTCACCGGCTGCGTGGTGGCCATCTTCATGAACAACGCCCTGATGACCTACGGCGGCGACCTCGCCGTGGGCGCCTATAGCATCGCCAACCGCCTGGGCTTCATCTTCTTCATGGTCATCATGGGTATCTGTCAGGGCTTCCAGCCCATTGCCGGCTATAACTACGGTGCACGCAACATGGACCGTGTCAAGTATGTGCTGCGGTTAACCATCACCGCATCGGTGATTGCCATGACCGTCGGCTGGATCATCGGCGAATTGTTGCCCGGGCCATGCACACGCCTGTTTACCGACGACCAGGAACTCTTGGCCATCTCCATCCGCGGCATCCGCATCAACATGCTCGTCTTCCCAGTCATCGGCTATCAGGCCGTGGTGACCAATTTCTTCCAGACCATCGGCAAGGTGCGTGTGAGCATCTTCATGTCGCTCTCGCGCCAGTTGCTCTTCCTGCTGCCCATGCTGTTGCTGTTTTCCTCGATTTGGGGCCTCGACGGCGTGTGGTTCTCGCTGCCCGCCAGCGATTTTGTCGCTTTCGTAGTCGCCGTGGTCATCATGCAGCGTTTCAAATTCCAGAATGCCGCACGCGACAACGTCGCCCGTGGGCAATAAAGGCAAACGCGCTGCGTTAATTATTGGGAACGATATAGGAGTTGACCCTGAAAGTTTTTATAATGCCCATTTCGCTAAATAAGCGAACCTTTAGCTCGGCGAAGCCAATTGCACGAAAGAATTTATGAATTCGCATTAAATTGGTTGAATTCGTGTAATTAGCATTAGCCCCGCAGGGGTTGGACCAGCAACTATATCATTGTCAAATCATTAGACAAAACGAAACAACAAACAACACAACAGATATACTATGTTTTCAGGAATCGTAGAAGAAGCGGCGCGCGTCGTCGCATTGCGTAAAGACGGCGGTAACCTGCACATCACGCTCAAGTGCAGTTTCACCGATGAGTTGAAGATTGACCAGAGCGTGTCGCACAACGGCGTGTGCCTCACGGTGGTGGAACTGCCGGGCGACGGCACCTACACCGTGACCGCCATCCAGGAGACGCTGGATCGCAGCAACCTGGGCCTGCTCAAGGTGGGCGACGAGGTGAATGTGGAACGTTCGATGCTCATCGAGGGTCGTCTGGACGGACACATCGTCCAGGGCCATGTGGACCAGACGGCCGTCTGCACCGACGTCAAGGAGGTGGACGGCAGCCACTACTTCACCTTCAAGTATGAGGTAGCGCCCGAGATGGCACGCAAGGGCTATGTCACCGTTGAGAAAGGCAGTGTCACCGTCAACGGCGTGTCGCTCACGGTGTGCAACAGCGAGCGCGACAGTTTCCAGGTCGCCATCATCCCTTACACCCGCGAGATCACCAACTTCCACTGCATCGAGGTGGGCACCGTGGTGAACCTGGAGTTTGACATCATCGGCAAGTACCTGGCCCGCTTGATGGAATTCGCCTTGTGACCTTAAAGTCCTTAAGGACCTTAAAGTTTTTAAACTCTTTAGAGTGAGATGAAGAAAATCGGCATCATCAGTGACACGCATGCTTGGTGGGACGACCGCTACGCACAGCACTTTGCCGACTGCGACGAGATCTGGCATGCCGGCGACATCGGCAGCGACGACATCGCCGACCGCCTGGAGGCCATCGCGCCCGTGTTTCGCGCCGTGTGCGGCAACGTGGACGGGGCGAGCCTGCGTCGCCGTTTCAAGGAGATGGAAATCTTTGAGGTCGAGGGCGTCAAGGTGGTCATGACTCACATCGGAGGCTACCCAGGCAAGTATGCACCGGGCATCAGACAACGGCTGCAACTGTCGCAGCCCAAACTGTTTGTGTGCGGCCACAGCCACATCCTCAAGGTGATGCCCGACCGTGCGCTGGGTTGCTTGGTGGTCAATCCCGGTGCTGCAGGCGTGCAGGGCTGGCAAGTGGTGCGCACCCTCATCACGCTCACCCTGGACCAGGGCAATATCACGCACGCTCAGGTCATCGAGTTGGCGAAATAGGGTTTAGGTTTTAGGCTTTAGGTATTAGGGTTTAGGTATTAGGTATTAGGTTTTAGGTTTTAGGTTTTAGCAACTAACGAGAACAGGACATGAAGAAGGCATTATATCTCATAACAATGATGGTGGCAGCAGTGATGATGACCGCTTGCCACAGCAGCGAGAAGAACTACCGCGAGGCATACGAGAAAGCCGTCGAAGCGCGAAAGACAGGCATCGGCGCCGAGACCTATGCCAAGATCGAGGCCGAACGGCAGCGCTACACACACGTGATCAACGGTGACAGCGTGCGCATGGTCTATCTCAATGTCAACACCGTCGACTCGACCCAAACCGCTCAAGATTATAACGTCATTGTCGCCACCTTCTCGCAGCGCTTCAACGCCAAGAGTTACTGTGACCGCCTGCGCGAGGAGTGCGGTCTGCAGGGCAGTTATGTCCTCTTTGGCGGACCCGACAAGAAATACTTTGTCGTGGCACAAGGCTTTGACAATTCGGGAGACGCAGCGGCTTTCATAAAAGAAAAAGACACAAAGGTGTGCCTCAAAATCCTGGAGCCTCTGGCCTGGATTTTGCGCAAACTCTAAAAATCATTTTCAACGGTTATCGGCCGTCGCACGCAGGTAGGGCGACGGCAAGGTCACAGCGGCATAGGCGCTGTCCATGAGTTGTGCACACACGCTGGCAATCAAATGCCCGTCATCATAGTAATAGTGCAAGTCGCCACCCATCACCGGGTCGTGGCTGTAGTCGTGCACCCGCTCGTTCCCGAAAATGGATTCCAACGCGAACAAGTCGGCACTTGAGATGGCCTCGGTCGCATAGTGCGGCGGAATGATAATCTGATAATCGGTTCCCTGCTCCTTTAACACCTGAGCAATCTGCCGCAGCAAGTCTTCTACCGCAGGGGTTACCTTGTCGGTGCACGGCTGCTTGCGCAAGGGATGGGAATACTTGGCCAGATGAGCAGATGTATAAAACGCACCGGCATCAACGCTGATCAAGGAGTCGGTCCAGGCGTAGTAGCTCTCATTGACGGGCTCGATGCGGTCAGGGATGTCGGTCGTGGCATAGCCGCGCTCCAGGACCAGACGTGCTGTAGCCTGTGACGGCCACAACGTGAATGCCACCAGCTCGGGATGACGGAATGCGTTGAAATAGAGCTGATGAAATTCCCACCATGAGACCTTGGGCGTGGTCTGCGGATGCTGGACGTAAAGCACATCACTGTCCAACGGCTTGCGTTGCAGCATCTCATCCTCCATCACGATGAGCGCATGGGCGACATGCACCCCTCGGGATGCAAGGAAATGGAGTTTGTTGAGGATGCCTTGCAAGGTCTCGCGCGATGCGTTGAAATGGATGGGACTGGCACCCTCGGGCAGATGCTTCTTCCAGTCCCCCACCCTGTAATACCCCGACAACGAGGAGCCGAAGATAAACGAGTCGTAATGCAGCTCGGCATTGTGACGCTTAAACGTCTCAACCGACTGATAACCCGTATTGACCGTCAGCGCCACCGTATCGCCAGGTGTAGCTGCACCATCACCAGGCCGCAAAACATGGAACGGATCCTTAATCACATAGAGTGCTACCAGCAACAACACGGGCAGCAGCGCCACCAGCGACCGCAGGACAAACCGTTTCATGCCACGTGAGTCCACTGCAATGAGAGAAGATCAGAATCGGTTGATGATTTCAGCGATGGCACAGGCATCGGCGGGTGTGATCGGGGGTGCAATGGGCAGCGACACCACCTCATCGGCAAGACGCTCGGTGATGGGATATGCCCCTTGCAAAATGCCTTGATAGCAAGGTTGACGGTGCGGAGGGGTGGCATAGTGGATGTCTGACCCCACACCATGCTCGGTGAGATAGTTGCGGAATTCATCCCGCTGCTCGACACGCACGATATACTGATGCCAAATCTGCTTGGTCCCCTCGATGAAATCGGGAGTCTTCACCTTGGGATTGGTGATGGTGATGCTATAGGCTTGAGCAACACTGTTGCGAACGTTGTTCTCTTCCTCCAAGTGGAGCAACTTCACACGCAACATGGCGGCCTGAATCTCGTCCAGACGGCAATTATAGCCTTGATAGATGTTGTGGTAGCGGCGGTCCGAACCGTAATTGGCGAGGGCGGACACCGTGGCTGCCAACTCGTCGTCGTTGGTCACCACAGCACCAGCGTCACCCAAGGCACCCAGATTCTTTGTAGGATAGAAACTGATGCCGGCGGCATGTCCCAGTCCACCGGTGACAACGGTGCCGTTCAAACCGGCAACAGCGCTTTTTGCGCCGATGGCTTGAGCATTGTCCTCGACGATGAGCAAGTCATGTTCACGAGCCACACGCATCAGCGTTTCGTCCCAGCAGGGTGTGCCATACAGGTGAACAGGCATCACCGCACGGGTGCGTGGCGTGATCAGTTCTTCAAGCAATCGTGAATCCAGGTTCAAGGTATCCTCGCGAGGCTCACACAACACGGGCACCAGTCCGCAGTCGCTCACGGCAAGCACGCTGGCCACATAGGTGTTGGCGGGCACGATGACCTCGTCACCGTCATGCAGCCGCCCCATTTCCTTGTAGGCCCGCAGGATGAGACGCAGGGCGTCAAGGCCGTTGCTCACGCTCACGCAGTGCTTCGTCTGGCACAGTTGCGCGATTTCCTGCTCCAGCAGTTCGGTATGCGGGCCATGCAGATAGCGGCCTCGTTCTATCACCTCGCATGCCGCAGCCTTGAGTTGGTCCATATAGTGCGCATGGGCAAGCGCCAAATCGAGAAATGGATACTTCAGTCTCATCGTCGGGTCTATTATTATTCTAATGATTCACGTTTCAGTTCCAGGAACTTGTTATAGTCCCTGACATAATCGGCCTCGTCATAGTGGTGGGAATTCAGCACCAGGCACACCGACCCTGACGAGAAATTGTGCAATCGGTTCCAAATGCCCGGCACGACCAACAGTCCTTGATAAGGTCGGTTGAGGGTGTAGGTGAACTGGTCCTGGCCATCATCAACGGTCACATCAAAACTGCCGCTGATGGCGATGATGAACTGTTGGCTCATGTGATGGCTGTGTCCGCCTCGTTCGGCACCACCAGGCACATCATAGATATAGAACGTGCGCAAGACATCAAACGGCAGCTCATCACCGTTGTTCACGGCAGTCAGGTTGCCGTTGGCGTGATGGTTGCGGTTCAGGCTGATGATGCGGCAGTCGTTGATCCGAGCCCGACGGTGATTGTCAATCATCTCAGGTTTAGCGGTTTTATCCATGCTTTAATGACTTGAATAGTTCAAAATCCTCAATATAGTCATCGGCGTCATAGTGTGTGCTCGAGAGCACCAGGGCCACCGAGTTGGTCGAGAAATTGTCCAGGTGACGCCAGGTCATCGGGGGCACATACAGCCCGATTTGCGGACGCGCCAAATGGAAAGTCTTTTCGCCGGTGCCGTCATTGACCACGACGTCAAAACTGCCGCTCAACGACACGATGAGCTCCTCCTGCGTCTTGAAGGCATGGCCATCGCGCCACATGCCACTGGGCACGTCATAGATCCAGTAGTTGCGCTTCACCTCGAACGGCACATTCATGCCGCTCTCGATGACGGTCAAATTGCCACGTGGGTCTTTGATTTTGGGCAACTCGATCAGGCGGGGCGCGTTGTTGACGTCAGATTCCATTCTTGGCCAGTTTAAGGAGATATTCTCCGTAGTTGTTCTTCTTCATGGGCTCGGCAAGTGCCCGCAACTGCTCGGCATCAATCCATCCCTTGCGGAAGGCGATTTCCTCGAGCGCAGCGACCTGCACGCCCTGCATGGTCACGATGGTGCCGATGAAGTTCGAGGCATCGGCCATCGACTCGCTTGTGCCGGTGTCCAACCACGCGAAACCACGGCCCAGCGTCTGGACATGCACGCGGTTTTGAGCCAGGAACTCCTGATTCACTGTGGTAATCTCCAATTCGCCGCGGGCACTGGGCTTGATGTGCTTGGCAATCTCCACCACGTCATTGGGGTAGAAATAGAGGCCCGTCACGGCATAGTTGCTCTTGGGATGGGCGGGTTTCTCCTCCAGGTCGGTCGCCTTGCCTTGCTCGTCAAAGGCCACCACGCCGAAGCGCTCGGGGTCTTTCACACGATAGGCCCACAAGGTGCACACATTCTCACGCTCGGTGCGCTCGACAGCGTCCATGAGCATGCGTGTGAAACTCTGGCCGTAGAAGATGTTATCGCCCAGCACGAGGCACACACTGTCCTTGCCGACGAACTCCTCACCGATGATGAACGCCTGGGCCAGTCCCTCTGGGCGGGGCTGCTCGGCATACTCAAAGCGCACGCCGATATCCTCGCCAGTTCCCAAAAGCCTGCGGAACATGGGCAGGTCCTGAGGGGTAGAGATTATCAAAATCTCGCGGATGCCGGCAAGCATCAGCACCGAGATGGGATAATAGACCATCGGTTTGTCATAGATGGGTATGAGTTGCTTGGAGATTCCCTTGGTCACCGGGTAAAGACGTGTCCCGGACCCTCCTGCTAGTACTATTCCTTTCATGTCTGTTTCGCCAATTAATGGTTGCTTAAATTTCAGTCGCTATTGAAATGCGAAGATACAAAGTTTTTGGTGAAATGCCGCAAACTATTGTCGTAAAAAAACTAAATAGCAGGCTCATGCACCATGGGCTCCACCCCACCCTGCATCAGCGCACATAGTGTGGCATCTCGGCGGGGATGACCATCGAGATCTCCACCATTCCACACACCTTGCCGTCGCTGTCGCGCCACGGGGTCTGATAAATCATCTTTTTCACACCCTGCTTGTCGATGGTGTAGCAGTTGACGGTGTCGGTGGCAATCATGTGGCGGATTTTCTCCTGCGATTTCTCGCTGTGGCAAGGCATCAGGTTCTTGCCGAGCATCGTCTTGCCGTCCTTGTCAAAGGTGGCCCTTGAGCGCTCGTTCATGAAGATCACCTTGCCTTCCAGGTCACACACGGTGATGGCACAGTGCGTGCCCTCGGCCCATGCCAGGGCCTCGTTAATCTTATCTTGCTCGTTCATGACTAGATGATTTTACTTGTTGTTGACAACGTTCACGGGTTTGCCGTCAAGATAGGCAGCGACATTGCTGGTGATGACATCCATCAGGCGCACACGGGCCTCATAGCTGGTCCAGCCGATGTGAGGCGTGATATAGCAGTTGCGGGCCGTGAGCAACGGGTGGTCGGCTGCAGGCGGCTCGACCGCAGTGCAGTCGATGGCGGCGGCGTACAGATGTCCGCTGTTCAAAGCATCGGCCAGATCTTGTTCCACGATGAGGGCACCACGTGCCAGGTTGAGCACGATGGATCCCTGCTTCATCATGGCGAGGCGCTCGGCGTTGATCATGCCTGTCGTGTCGGCGTTGAGCGGGCAATGAAGGGTCAGCACATCGCTGGTGCGCAGCAGGTGCTCAATATTGTCGGCCTTGATGACACCTGCGGGCAACTGGTCGGGACTCTTGCTGGTCAGGGCCATCACACGCATGTTCATCGCCTGTGCGATGCGCGCCACGGCACTGCCGATGTTACCCATGCCCACGACGCCCAGCTGCTTGCCGGCCAGTTCGATGAGGCGGGTGTTGAAATAGGCATAACTGCCACAGTTTGTCCACTTCAGGTCTCGTGCCTCGTCGGTGTAGTGTTGGGGCTGCCAGCAGATGTTCAACAAGTGGGCAATGGTGAGTTGGGCGACGCTGTCGGTGCTGTAGGCCGGCACGTTGGTCACGACGATGCCGCGACGGGTAGCCTCGGCGACGTCGGCAACGTTAAAGCCTGTCGCCATCACGCCGATGTACTTGAGCTCGGGCAACTGGGCGATGGCCTCGGCAGTGATGGGGACCTTGTTGGTCAACACCATCTCGGCGTCACGGCAACGCTCCACCACGGTGTCGGCGGTGCCAAAGTCATAGATGTCACAGGGTGCAAGAGCACGCATCGGTTCCCAAGAGAGGTCTCCGGGGTTGCCGGCATATCCGTCAAGAATCACGATTTTTCTCATAATAATCGGTATTAATTGGTTAAATCACTGGACAAAATTAAACGAAAATTATCTAATGACAAAAAATATCTTTAATTTTGCAGAACAAATAAAAGAATCATAACTCGATGAACAATAAGAAACTGGTAGAAACCGTGGCTCAGAACATTGGACGCACGCCTGAGGATGTGAGCAAACTCCTTGAGGGTCTGGCTGGTGTGCTGCGGTCCAAGTGCAGCGAGATGGACAGTGTCTTTGTGCCATCGTTCGGCACATTCGAGCCCAAAAAGCGCGATGAGCGCGTGATGGTGCATCCCCGCAATGGCAAACGGATGCTTGTACCGCCCAAGATCGTGTTGAATTTCAAGGTGAGCAATGTGCTCAAGAACAAACTCAGATAACAGGAGGAACTTACGACTATGAACACCAAGATTACATTTGTCGAACTTGTCGACCTGCTGTCCGAGGCCACATCGACCACCGACCGCGTGTGTGAGCTGTTCCTGCGCGAATTGTTCAGCACAATCTCACAGACATTGATCAAAGGCCGACCGGTGACTGTCAAGGGCATCGGCGAATTCAAGGTTGTTGAATCGGCTACCCGCAAGGATGCCGACAAATCAGGGGCGCACAAGCGCATCACCTTCACTCCCGACAAGGTCCTTGCCGAGGCGCTCAACGAGCCTTTCGCACAGTTCAAGACCATCATCCTAGACGATTCAATAACCGACGAGCAACTTGCCGAGATCGATGAACGTTTCCCATCATCGGTCATAACAACCGACAGCGACGAGGAGCAACCTCAAGTCGAAGAATCTGTACCCGCGCCCAAACCCGTTGTCGAACAAGAGGCACCCAAACAAGCACTTCAGCCCGAGACAAAAAAGCCCGAGCCCACGCCAGTGCCTGAAAGCAAGCCTGAGCCGAAACCGCACGTCGCGCCCGCCATGGCAAAGTCGGTTGAGCACAATCCCGTGGAACGCAAACCCATGCTCATCGGCATCCCCATTGACGGACCTTCTCAGCCAGTACCAGAGCCCGAGCCTGTCGAGGAGGAGACATCCAACCAACGTTTCTATCGGCCTGAATTGCGCAATGCCTACACCCCCACTCCCGAGCAGATTGAAGAAATCAACAGCAAACCCACCCCCAAGTGGTGGATTCCGGTGCTGGGCCTGCTCGTTGCGGGTGCACTGATTTGGTGGTTCAGCTCCAACGGCAAGAACGGCATCAGCGGTGAAGAAGAACATGTTGTCATGGCAGCTGACACCATCAGCGACAACGACAGCATCCTGTTGGCCGAGAACAAGCCTGTCGAGCAGAAGTCCGAGCAAGAAAAGCGCGCTGAGAAAATCGCCAAGACACTCTCCAGTAATCCTGCCGAGAAACCCGCCGAGAAGCCTACAGAAACGCCAGCCGAAAAAGTGGTTGAAAAGGCAGTGGCTGCCGAAAAGCCCGCAACTACACACAAACAAGTGACCGACATCGTGACGTCGCAAATCGTGCTTACCACACTGGCCGAAAAACATTACGGCAGCCCTTGGTTCTGGGTCTATATCTACGAGGAGAATAAGGCAATCATCTCCAACCCGAACAACATCCGTCCGGGCACCCGAGTGGTCATCCCACCTCCCGAGAAATATGGCATCAATCCCAACGACAAGGCCAGCCTCAAGAAGGCACAATACAAGTCTTGGCAGTACCTGAAAGGTAAATAGGCGCTGACCAATGCCGGAAAACAAAAATGTCATCAAAGGGGAAATCCTTTGATGACATTTTCTTTGGTATCGTGAATTGATTACCTCACGCGGCCAACGTAGCTGCCATCACGGGTGTCAACCTCGATGATCTCGTCGGTGTCGATGAACAGGGGCACACGCACGGTGGCACCGGTCTCAACGGTGGCGGGCTTCAGGGTGTTGGTGGCAGTATCGCCTTTCACGCCGGGCTCGGTGTAAGTGATCTTGAGCTGAGTCTTGATGGGCATCTCGGCAAACAGCACGGTCTCGGTCGAGGCGTCGCTGACAACCTCCACGATGTCACCTTCCTTCATGTAGTCAGCACCAGTGATGAGGTTCTTGTCGATGGGAATCTGCTCAAAGGTCTCGTTGTTCATGAACATGGCGTCATTACCGTCCATGTAGAGGTACTGATAGGGGCGACGCTCCACGCGCACGTCCTCAAGCTTCTCACCGATGTTGAAACGGCGCTCCAGCACGCGGCCGTCAACCACGTTTTTCAGCTTAGTGCGCATAAAAGTATTACCCTTACCGGGTTTTACATGCAGGAATTCAATGCAGAAATACAGATCGCCGTCCATGCGGATGCACGTTCCGTTCTTAATGTCTTGAGCATTAATCATAAGTCAAATCTTGTGCTATAGTTTATATAAATATTGTTTTTTCAGTCTTTTGTGGGTGCAAAAGTAGTGTTTTTGAGAAAAAAAACAAAAACTTTTCTGCAAAAATTCATTTGGATTTGTGTAATTTCAAAAAAAGCACTAATTTTGCACCGCATTTTGCGAAAATTTTTCGGAACAACTAAAAAACTGAGATAAGAAATGAAACGTACATTCCAACCCTCAAACCGCAAGAAAGCCAACAAGCATGGCTTCCGTCATCGCATGCGCACCGCCGACGGCCGCAATGTTTTGGCACGTCGCCGCGCTAAGGGTCGTTATAGCCTCACTGTAAGCGATACCGTTTACAAGTAATCCCCTGTAAAGGGCTGCCGCACACGAGCGGCACTTC
>JAEEGL016676541.1_pt1 | contig 39115 bp, 46 predicted proteins | sample 9134231 | NCBI WGS metagenome assembly JAEEGL01 (sample SAMN16246548, study PRJNA631951) | gut metagenome | biome: gut microbiome; feature: rumen; material: fiber-attached | host: Bos | place: Iran: Karaj | collected 2018-10 | reverse complement strand
CACTGAACAGCATATTTCCGGGAGTAATCGAAATAGGAATAAAGAACCAGTTGATAAGACTAATCACCCATCCCAAATTTGCAGGGAAGCACATCATACATTGGAACATCTGACCGAAATGTGGACTTATCTTTGTCGTAACATTTCTTAGTCCCTCAAATATTTTAAACGGACCCGAACCATATACTACCATGTTGCTGAATCCGTAGGCAAAAATTATGTAGCAGAACAATATGAGCCACTGACTAATCATTATTTTCTTCCTCCTTCTCTTCTGTCGTTATTTCTTCTGTTTCTTTCTTGATTGTTTTCTGTTGCGGTTTTAGCGTTGCGACCTTCTTCTTGCCCTTCCACGAGAATTCAAGCGTTCTCAGTGCTTCAATCGGCATATCCTCGTCCATAAATAGTTCCTTTAATTCCGCAACCTTTTTCTGCAACAAATCAGCCCTTTCCTGCGCGGTTCTCATTTCGCCCACATTATAGTCAATCGCATCAAATATAGTATCGAATCCGTTCTCAAATTCGGTTATGAAAATCCATTCACCGAGTTCGTTTCCTTCCTGTACGACGACACCGTATTTTCCCTCAATATCTTCTACAATGAACCACTTTGGAGGGAAATTCACAACCACATAAATGACCTGTTCCCCTTCAATATTCTCTACTTGCATACCCTTAAAATAGGGCTTGATTCTTGCAATTCTATCTTTGATATCTGCCATTGTTATACTATTAGTCGTTCATACATAATATACAAAAATTTTTCGAAAAAATCAATAAAAAAATGAGACCCGTTTAGAATCTCATTTTTTCGAATATGTTTAGGTTTTGTCGGTTTCTTAGTTTCCTGTCAGCGCAACGGTAATCTGGTTCGCATACTTGTACATTTCCCTCTGTATCGTTGATTTAGATGCTATAACTGCATTAGGGTCGTTATATGTGATTCCGATTGCTCCGATAGGATTATATTCGCCGTATAGAAGCATCAGGGCAAGATAGTTAACATCCTCCTTGACCATCCTGTAATAGAGTTCCTTATCCTTTGCCTCAATATCTTCAAGGGTACCGCACCAGAATGTGTTTTCAAAGATTTCATCCATAATTCCGTAGCGTGTCTGAGATACATTCTTATACTCGTCCTGTAGTTTCTTCATACCGGCCACGGGTTCATCATAAGTCATATCAACATAAAGGAACGGAAGGCCAGCCATATTGTTTCCACCATTGTGTGTTTCAAATACGAATGCCCTTTGAGCACCTAAGCTGTTTCTTAAGTCGACAATCGATGTTCGTATAATTTGGTCTGCATTTTTTCTCTTCATTATTGCTTCATTATGAGCCTGTTCTTGCTGCACACTAACCCTATTTATGATTGCTGTCGGATTAAACGCATAATACCCGACGACAATACATAAGAATAATACCATGACAGTTAGAAATGTGTTCTTCAAACCCTGCCTGTTAATGAACCCACCAAGTTTTTCAACCCAGCTTACTACATTGCCGGCGTTATTTGACCCCTCAGGTTCATTCATTCTTCTTGGTCTTCTTCCATATGAATAATCGTCAGAAGGATATGAATCATAGGGTTCTTCGTAATTCTCATTGGGATTCATTTCGAAGTTCTCATCATTGTAAATTTCGTTGTTCTCCTCCATAATGATAATTTCTCCTTTTTTTATTCTTTACCAATGTTCCTTACTTTATCCACCATGTTTTTAAATCCCTCATAATTCTCGTTAAGCCTTGTATTGATATCAGTTTTAGTGTCACCAGGTTTATAACCCATAAGTTCTTTCATGCGGTTGATGGACTCATTCATTCCGGACTTATTCTCGTGATTTACAATATTGGCACGATTATCGCTCCATTCAATCAGATATTTGTTGCCCGTCTTGTCTTCCATAATGAAATTAAGTCCTTCCTTCTTAAATTCATCAGGAATCCTTGAAATCATGTGCCCTTCTGTGAGGAATGTTGTTTTTTTGAAACGAACAGTCTTGATGCCTCGTCCTTCCATCATGTGTTCCCTTTCAAAAGTCTTGTCTGGCCATTCTCTTGCTTGGAGTCCTGATTTCTCCAGAGCCTTGCGATTTTTGTCATCTTCTTCGTGTTTTCTCTTGAACTCTTTGTAGATATTTTCATTGTCCGAGAAATCACCCGCCTTGTCTAAGCCATTGTTCTTTTCAGCCACCGATGTATAACCCTCTGCTTGAGCCTTAATTCTATCTTTGTAAGCCTTGGTAGCATTAGTTGGGTTATAATCTAAAGTTGTCTTGTTGTCGTCCTGAGTCTTATCGTACTTGGGTTTTTCGTCTAAGACCTCATTTGACAAACCACCATCATAGTCCTTTGCGCGTTTTTTTGCGTCGCTGTAAGCCTTGCCGTTGATAGACTTGTTACCACTTTCTACCCCATCTCCAAGTTTAGCCTTGAATTCGTTGGCACTTTCCTTAACAAGTCCCTTAATGTCGCTTACTTTAAATGTCAGTTCCATGTTATTGATATTGTGTTTGTTATATTATCTATTAATAGTCATTATATTCTTTAATCAATCTCTTCACACATTCCTTTATCATGTTTCGGAGGTCAGACTCATTTATTGGTATTGCTTCTTCTTCCATTTGACCACCCATATTCATTCCCCACCAGGAGTCATTCCCGTTCTGTCCCATGTGTCTTCCATTACCGATTATGTTTTCTGAGCCACCATCACCTTGTATTCTATCAGCAAGTTTCATAAGGTTTTCAAGCGTGAAGTCAGGATTCTGGATTTTCCTGCCATACATCTTGTAAAATTCTTCGACTGCTTTCTCGACATCACCGGGAGCACCTTGTCTTGCATTGATTATTCTGCTCTTGAATCGAATCAGATATTTGCTAGGCATGATTCTGTTCTTTGATTCGTCTATTTGTTTTTTGCTCGTTTTCTTTTTCATGTCAATATTGTTGTTTATCATATTATTCAAAATAAGAACTTCCAAGAGTAGGGAATGCTCCTCCGCCATAAGGTGTCCATCCATCGTCTCTCCCATCATCTACCGATTCCCATTCGATATCACTAAGTGAAGTATTTTCTTCTATTCCTTTGATTGTGATTTTTGCAATGTTATTTAATTTGCTGTTTCCAATTTTTTCAACATCGTCAATAAATCCGTCATCATCAGTAAGTTCCATATGATATCCATCTTCAGTATAGTATTTCATTTCGTATTTTGGCTTCAACACGCTCCTAAGGTCATCAATTTCTTTGTCCAACAGGTTTAATTCTTCGTAGTCAGCCTCATCCTCTAAAATTTCTAACAAATCCTCCCCACTAATCGTATCAATACCCTCACAAGGATATTCTTCTTCCGGATTACACCCTTTCCAATGTTGGCCATAATATTCTTTTATTACGCGCTTCACTGTTTCGTTGACCATGATTTTCAGGTCACTTTCCGTCAAACTGATTTTTTTCATATCCTGTTTACTATCTTTATGAAAGGGTCCACCACATTTTCCTGGTTTATTGAACCCCGGTAATATTTTATCACAATGGTCATTATATTCGCACCCATTGCATTCCCCATCGTTACCGGAGAATTTGAACTTTTTACTTATTTCTTTCTTTGTCATATCTCCTGTACCTTTATTTCTTTTTCTTATGATGCCACTTTTTAGCGTTCTGTGCAAATATAGCCCTCTTGCGAGTTAACGGATTCTTCGAGTGTGTAAGTTCTTCCGTTGACTTGCCCGTTTTCTTCTTCGTGGCAGTAAATTTTCCCTTATTTTTTTCCTTGATATGTATTCCTTCCTCATTGACATTCCACTTATAACCACTGAACGATTTTTTCATCATATCTTTGTGGTTATTGGTTTCAGCGTCGTTAAATACACCCGGAGGAGTCATATCACCCATAGCATTTCCCTGAGGTGTCATTCCGAAGGTTGTTGTTGCTTCTCTTATCGCGTCAAGTTGTTCTTCCGTAATCTGAATCGTCTTAGGCTGATAAATGTGCTCCTGTTTCTTAATTGGCTTTGTTGCAAGAGGCTGTATAAATTGTCCTGAACCATTATTGCCATCGCTTCCAAATGTCGTGGTAGCACCCATTGCCACATCTTCTTCATTAAGTAGTGGATTATCACATCTGTAGTTTTCGAATAGGTTGACATAGATTTTCTTCATCTTCTTGTCATAACCATCTCTCGGAAGCGTATATTTGACGTGGAACTTATCTTTCAATCTCTTTCCTTCCTCGTCATATCCACCATCCTCAATCCTTTCCTTCCTTATCAACACGGCACTTCTCTCATCGTCCGGATTGTCCCTCTTTATCAGGATTTCAATCGCTTTCGGGCTGTCGATTCCGTGTCTTTCCAAATAAGAGTCTGCCTTTGCTGTCTTAGGGTCTTTCAGGAGTTGTTTGATAAAGTCCTCCATGTGTGAAATGAATCCGAATCGTGTAACCTCGTCATTCGGAAACAAACCTTCGGCAACAATCTCTTTCGGTTTCCTATATTGCTTGAAGAACATTTTCAATGCCCTTTCCGAAATAGCCCTTTTTTCGCCGAAGTCATTTACGAGGAAACCATCTTCTTGGCAAAGGTATATCTCGCCCCTTCTAAACTCCGCAACATCTGCTCTTCTCGGGTCTTCACTACTTGAGCGGCCGCAATCAAATGTGCAAATATACTTTCTGTTCTTCCTGACTGTTGTATTGACCATAATCTTACTTTGCGATTTCGCTGTGCCAGAAATTATCCCTTTGCCATAACGTCTTAAATACGAGGCTAACGGAATCTGCCACAATTTTCTTTATTTTCTTTTCAAGTTCACGGTCGTTTTTAATGGCATCGGATACGGCAGACTTAACCTTACCGTTCAATTCTGAGTCGGTAATGTTGCCTTCTTCTATGATGCTCTGCTTTACGAGGGCTTTGAAAGTTTCCTCGTTTACAATAATTTTTTTACCCATTTCAACCTAAACCTTTTATTCATTTATAAATAGTGGATTTGGGTTAAAAAATAAAGAGAAATCGGGTAACTGTCGTGTATAATGAAATAAAAAACGAGGATTTTTAGTCCTCGTTGTTTTTTAGTGAATTACCTATCATTTCAAGGTCTCGGCTCTCGCTGTTCCATTGATTCTTCCAATTTTCGTAGAACCCGTAGAGTTTGTTCAATATCTGTAAGTTCTCTCTGTTTAGAATCATTCCATCAGACCATATGAAACATCCGCTACCTGTGCTTGTCTTCAATACAAACTGCCATTTAAGATTATTCAGACAAGGAATCGTGCCACTGAATACAAGGTTTCCCGTATCAGGCATATAGATAAGTGGGCTGTCTGCAACATCTCCACCCGGTTTGCTGAATTGTGCTCCGGATTCAACTGAAGACTTAAACTGCTCAATCTGACTGCTGAGTGCGTTCTGTCCGAATCGCGGGTCATCAGTAATCGCAATGGCACTCTGTTTCTTTTTCTCATCGCCACCCTTTTCATCCGCTTCCTTAATGACACGGATTCTGTTAAGCATACTTCTTGTAATATCGTCCTGTGTTCTCATATCTTAATACATTGTTGTTCCGTTCCAAAATTCGGTGAACGCGTAATTATTGTTGCTTTTTTCTTTCAGTATGTTCTTTCCTTTTTCGATAACCTTCTCTGTCTTTTCAATCTCTTTCTCAATAGTCTCTTCCAAGTTTTCCTTACTGGATTCAATCTCTTTTTCAATTGACTCTGTGTTAGCAAGAATTTCATTGGCTTCAGAGATTACCATTTCAGTATCAGTTTTCACATTTTCAGTCTCTTCTTCAGGCACTTTTACCACATTTTCGACACTTTCAACAGGATTAATCTTGCTTATCGCTTCAAGGATTTCGTTTTCCTGTGTTTTCTTTCCTATATTCTGTGGTTTCGCTTTAATGTTTCCCTTCTTTTTGTTGTTGGTAGCCATAATAAATATATTTGTCCTTTATTAACTATAAATATCGTTTGTAATAGAATTGTTTATCGCTTCGAACCTCAATCGTTTAAGTGCTTTTTCATTTATCTGTCTGACCCTCTCTTTTGTAAGGTTCATTCCTTTTCCGATTTCCTCCAGTGTCTTAGGTTTCTCGCCGTTCAGTCCGTAGTATTCTGTGACTATCCTCTTCTCCCTCTCTGACAAGTTCTTAATGAGTATTTTTACGGTTTCAGCGATTTCCTTGTCCCGTGTCTCCGCATCAGTGTCATATACAAATGGGCTGTTCTTCGGTAATGTCGTGTCTGTTACAAATAACTCATCATCTTCAGGCTGTCTCTCGTAGTCTTCAGGTAAATCCTCAGACTTTATCATTGCCTTCTTTCCTAACGCCTCTAGTATGCTCTGTCTAATCCACCACACCGAATAACTAATAATCTTACAACCTTTATTTCCATCAAACTTGTCAATCGCTTTCAATAGTCCGACATTTCCTTCAGCGATTAGGTCTGCATACGATAGTCCCCTTCCCTGATAACTCTTTGCAACATTGGCCACGAATTTCAGGTTAGCGGAGACAAGCAAATCCCTTGCCCCCATATCGTGATTGTTCTTGTATTTCTTCCACAATGATAATTCTTCCTCTTTTGACAAGGCGGAATACTTGCACATCTCTTCAAAATATGTCGTTACGCTTTTATCTACTTCATATACTAATTTCTTCTTTTTAGGCATTTTACATTCCGTTGATATCCTTATTATTCCCCGGTTTTAAGGGTTGATATGTTGTTGACCTTCTGTACTGTTATGATTCCGTCATGCCAATCCTCCAAGTTAAGGTGAGTGATATGGAACACGAAGTCATAAGCAGGTACAATCTTGTCATATAGTTTCTTGATTCCGTCGTAGTTTTCCTTAGCGACACCACCGAGTATTTCATCGAGGAGAAGGAACGGCGGCTTTGATAGACTTGAAATCTGCCCGAGTACATGTCTCAATGCAAGTCCCGCCATAGTCCTCTCGTAACCTGATGCTGCGGCAAGTTTCATCTTCGTGTCGTCCCTAACAAGCCAGAACTGAATGTCGTTCTTAAAGTCAATGTCAACCTGAACATCGAAGTCCGCTATATCCTCGAGCAACGTCTTAAGTCTCGCGTTTATCTTAGGGAGAAGCAGGTTCAACACACTCTTGCCTACACCATCCTTGCCGACCATCCTGAAATAGAGGTTCCACACTTTCTCAGTCTCCTGTTCCTTCTCTATCTGACTGATTATCTTCTTCTTCTCAGCAATGTCCCTCTCGTTCACTTCAATGTCCTTCTTAAGTGCAACATTGTCCTCCGTAAAGCCGATTCTGATTTTGTCCTCAGCATCAATGGAAGCATCAAGTACCCTTATCTTGGCATCTATCTCATTGTTCTCCCGTATAATATTCTCATTTTCAGTAAGTTTCTTCTTGATATCGTATTTTTCCCTATAAGTATTCTGTAACAACTTAATTTCGTTGATTAATGCGGTGAGTTCCAATTCTTTATTCGATTTCTCCTGATAGAGTTTGAATTTCCTCTCCATTTCCTCGATTTGCACCTTCAGTTTGTCCCTCTTTGCCTTCAGTTCAATTCCTTCAGATGTAAGTTGTTCTTTCTCGGCGGTTTTCTCGTTTATGACCTTTGTATTATCGAGGTAGGGGCACTTTTGTTTGGAGTGTTCACAGACTTCCTTCTTTGTCAGTGTTTCGATTTCCTTTGTGAGCATCTTTACCCTTCCTGCCACTTCACCGAGTTTTGTCAGGCAATTGCTGAGTTCGGTCGTTACGCTTGCCTTGAGTTCCTGGTCAATCTCAACATCACCTATCTCAGCAATTTCCTTCTTCAGTTGTTCCTCCCTTGCCCTTTTCTTCAATCCGTCATCCTTTATCTTTTCAAGTGTTCTATCAAGAGTATGTAAGTCAACACCGGAAATGGATGCGTCAATCGGCTTCTTCTTTATCAACAATTGGTCTCTCTCACTCTTCAGGTTTGCAATCTTGGTGACACAGATATTGATTTTCTCGGTGTTCATTGTTATGGTCTTCTCATTCTCAACATTTTCCTTCTCAATGTCCGTGATTTCGTTCTTAAGGGTTTCTCTGTTATATCGGTCACACAACCTTCCCTTGCTTATGCTCTCGCTCCACACTTCCTTAGCCTTCTTCTCCTTGTCTTCCAAAACTGAGAGTCCGGTCCATCTTGACAATGTTCTTCCCCTGTCAGCCTCCTTCATTGAGATAAGTTCGTCGAGGTCCTTTGAGTCAGCAGAAACGATAAGGTCAAAGTCTTTCTCACTTCCGATTGTCTCTTTGATGATTTTGTTGGTCTTAGTGATTGATTCTCCCTGTAGGTTGTTTGCCTTATCATCGTCCTTAGCGTCAACAAGTTTCTCATACACGCCGTTAGGACCCACCTTGAAGTATTCCACGCTGTTCTGTATCTGCCTGGTCTTCTTGTCCCTATCCGGTCTGATTAGTTTTCTCCTGATGCAATACTCCTCGCCACCGATTTCAAGCAATACGGCGACAGAGACTTCGTTATTGTCAGGAAGATATTTGTTGAAGTAGTCCTCGAACTTATCTGCTTTGCCCGATTTTGTCTTTCCAAACAATGCGAATCTGATAAGGTCGTTTGCAAATGTGCTTTTTCCGCTCTGGTTTGCAGGCTCTCCGTTAAGATGGATAAGCCCGTGATATTGTGTCAAGTCAATGTAGTTACCCTCACCATAAGACAGAAAGTTATCCCACCTGATTGACTTGATTTTGTATCTGCGGTTCTTTTCGTATGAATCGTAGTCAATGAGGGAGTTTATCATGCTGTCCACCTTCTCAATCTCTTCAAACGGGATATCGGTAATGTTGTTCTCCTCCATATATGTCTTGTAGAGGGACAATTGGAACTTAGGGTCAAGAATCTCAAAATCAGAGTCCTCGGCCAACGACAACAACTTACCATTTACCTCAGTGTTGAATACTGGGATAAGGGTGATTTGCTTTTCGTCCAGTCCGTATTTCTTCGCCGCCTTGACTATTGCATTATTTTCTGCTTCCTTCGTATAGTTGGTAGGTTGCGTTTCCCATTTGATTGATACTTTCGCGTTTTTACCAATTTCTGCTTTTTTCATTAATTGAGTCTTCTTCTTTTATTTTCTTTTCTTCTTTTATTTTCTCTATTGGGTTGTTCGGGTTCCGCTTCTTCAGATACTTTGAATTCGACCGACAAATCATTATTGGTGTGCATCGGTTCGTAATTTATTTCTTGTTCGGTCTTAACTTCCTCAGTCTCAGCCGCTTCCTTCTCTTCCTTAAGGTGTTCCATTACTTCTTCCACTACGTTGTCCATTTCGGTTTTCATTGAAGCGAATGGCGTGTCTCCATATTTTTCGTACATGAACACTTTTTTAAGGAGTTCATTGGCAAACTTAGTCGGATTAAGCCCGTTTTCCTTGGCGTAGTCCTTTATGTCACCCCACAAGTCCTTATCAATACCCACATATGTCCTGTTATCTTTCATAATTCACAATACTTGTACAAATAATACAAAAAAAATAACAAAAAAACAAACGAAAATCTTTACATTTATAACTTTATGGTATATTTTGAAAGAAATTATGTAAGATTAGTAATGGAGAACGAAAACATATATCCGAGAATCATTATGGGACTTGATGTGAGTACCGCTTGTATTGGCGTAAGTATCGTTAGAGATAATGGTGACGATAAGCCTGAAATACTGAAACTTACGCATGTCTCTCCGAAGGTTGACAAGAAGATTAAGGGCATTGAGGCATTGTTCTTGAGGAAGGATATCTTTGAGAACGAATTTATAAGCGAAATGACGGGATACGGGGTCACTGATGTCGTTATTGAGGAACCGCTGTTGTCATCAAACAATACAAATACGGTTGCCACGCTGCTACGCTTCAACGGAATGATAGCCGAGTCAATTTACAGGCATTTGAAGATTGTTCCTAAGTTCATTTCTTCTTATGATGCGAGGATGTTTTCCTTCCCTGAATTAGTGGCTCTCAGGAAATATAATAAGAAAGGTATCGAGTATCCGGAAAAGCACATAGACAATGCAATCAAGAAGGGTAATGTCGTATTATTTGGTTCCTATCCGTTTGATGTTGACAAGAAGATGGTTATGATGAATATGGTGAATGAGAACTTTGACAACATAGAGTGGATATACAATGCAAAGGGCGAATTGAAGAAGGAAAACTACGATGCCTGTGACTCCCTTATTTGTGTGTTGGCATATATCAATGTAAATCATCATGGGGTTGATGCGGTTAAGATATCGGACAGTAAGAAGACCAAGACTGAAGAAACCATTGAATATGAATACACTACAACAATATGGGACAGGGAATATAATAAAAAGATTGTATTAACTGTTCCGAAATCATAAAATTGAACGTATAATTTTTAATACGCCATAATTGTTAGTTTTTTGCCGCCTTCTGAAAAATGAGGGCGGTTTTTTTATTCGGGCTTTTCTATTTTTCTCCCGGCTTAACTATTTATAAGAGAAATATAATGTATAGTTCAAGATAAAAGTGAAAATTATTACTCAAGATGAAAAATAGATTACAATTCAGACATTGCACGAGGATTTTCAACAGCAAGGAAGAAATTAAGTCACATCTCGTAGGACTTTTCAACAATGATAACTCCCCGTTGAAACCGGCAATCGCAGCAGAACCGTTAGTGCTTTATTATCAAGAGTCTGGAGATACACAAGTTAATGCAGTCTTGGCAATCGGAAGACCCACATCAGACGAAGAGTATTTCCTCATTGATGTTGCCGGGATTCAGAAAGACCTTGAAATATTGACCGACGAAGTATTCAACCTTGCAGATGTTTCCGACAAACTTGACCAGGAGATTCAGGACAGGATTTCAGGTGACACGAGACTCGAAGGAATGATTGAAGACCTTGACGAACACATTGGTAACATCCTTAAGAGAATCTGTGAAAGTGCGGGATTCAATGATGACGGCGAAGATATGGGTAAATATGATGACATTGCTCACGACGCTACCCACTACATTGTCAGTGCAACAAACCTCGCAAACGCAGATGTCCTTCTCGATGAGGCAATTTGGCAGAACCATGTTGAAATCGTACACGCAGTTGAGGCATTGAAAGATGACCTTAAAGTCAGCCTCGAAAGAAATGTCAGTGCAAGAACGCTTATCAGTTACGACTTGCTTCAGGGTGGTGAGGTCGTCGGTAAGATTGAAATTCCGAGTGACAGAAGCATTTCAAGCGGTCAGTTGATGAGAAACGACAACGGACAGTGGATTATTCGTTTCGTAGTCGTTAATGAAAATGGCAGTCCGATTGATTCCTTCGATGTTGATGTTGAGAACCTTGAAGACATTTATGTTGGCGGTGAAGGTATTACGGTCAGCGGCAATGTCATTTCAGCAGACTTCGCAGGAATACTTGATGGTCTTGATTCAGTCGTAAGTGGCTCCAGCAATGGTTTTGAACTCATTATCACCCAGAACGACGGCAAACTCAGCAGCGTACACATTGATGCCCCTAACTATGTCGGGCTCATTGCATCAGGTGTCAGCGAAGCAAAGGAATATGCCAATACGGTCGGTCAGATGGTTCTCGAAAACGCTAATGAATACACCGACTCAAAGATTACGAGCATTTATCGCGTCAAGGGTTCAAAGGAATACTTCGCCGACCTTGCAGAGATTGAAGACCCTCAGGTTGGTGATGTATGGAATGTTGAGAATGAATACCGTTACAGCGGAAATACAGGTGAAATCAAAATCTATCCCGCAGGTACGAACTATGTCTATGTAAAGGATGAATATGCTGCAATCGGTCGTTGGGACCCTCTTGGTGGACAGACAGTTGATATGAATCTCTACCTTACGAAAGAGGAGTTCATGAGTTACAGTACCGCTTCAACCGCCGCTCTTAACGCAAAGATTGACTTGGTGAACGACAGGGTAACAGAACTCAGCGCAGGTACGATTTCCGAGGTTGAGAGACTTGATGAGAGAATCGACGCAATCAAATACAGTGGTGACACTTATGTTGATGTCGATAACAGAGACAAGTTTATTAGCATTTCAGGTCATGTGATTACGAGACTTGCTGACCTCGAATTAGTAAACGAACCCGGTCAGTATCTTGTTGATGCATACCTCGTCAAACAAATGAAGGCTGACCTGGAACAACTCATCGCAGAATCAGTCAATGAGGACAAGGTTAAGAAGATTGTCGCTGAAATGCTTGTCGGTACGGATAATGAAATCGCAATCACAATGCTCAACAACAGCGGAGAGACAACAACGGTCAGCACAGAGGCAAATACCCTTAAAGTCGGATTTGCTGAAGATGCTTACTTCCAGGCTGATTTACCTGACGAGCCGTAAAATAGCCGACAGATATTTTATAAAATCCCATCCAGAAAAGATGGGATTTTTATTGTGTCCGCCTATTAAATACAATTACCGGGCTATTTATAAGTGATAAATATAACTTTTTATAAAAATAGATGTTATGATTGAAAAGGTCCTGTTTTTAAGGAGTAATGATGTGACGAATAACGAAGCAAAACTTCCTTCAAGCAATCAGATAGATTTAGGCGAATTGGCGATTAACTATGCAGACGGACACGAGACGATTGCAATTCTTAATGATAATGATGAGGTCGTCCCATTTTCGTCCGATGAGCAAGTTAAGGAATGGATATCCAATGCAATAACTGGAGCGACGGAAACGGACCCCATATTCACTGCTTCTCCGGCCCACGATATCACGGCGCAGAACATATCAAATTGGAATAGCAAGCAAGATGCCATCGATGACCTTGCTAATATCCGTGCCAGTGCGATAACCGGAGCGGGCAAAATAAGCAACGTACAAAGCGATTGGAATGCCACTACGGGCGATGCTGTAATCCTTAACAAGCCAACGATTCCTTCGGTTGATAACTATTTTGATGGTGCTGAGTATGTATCTACGGCAAAAACGATTATTTTCAAGCACGGAACTACTACGAAAGCAACTATTGATGCCACGGACTTCATTAAGGACGGAATGGTTGATACCGTATCCATTTCAAACTCAAACCTCGTCATAACATTTAATACGGATGCAGGAAAGGAAGACATTGAAATTCCCCTTGCCAGCATTTTCAATCCGAACAATTACTACACTAAAAACGAATCGGACGCCAAGTTTACGACAAGTACTTCAGTGGAGGAGCAGATTACGAGCAAGGGTTATATCACCGGCTATACGGAAACAGACCCAACCGTACCTTCTTGGGCTAAAGAAAGTACAAAGCCACAATATACGGCAAGCGAGGTCGGTGCATTACCTACTGGAACAACCCTCGACGGTATTGCTGACGGAACTACCAGAAAATTAAGCGATTATGCGAAACAGACAGATTTTGCCTCCGTTTCAGCCGTCACAACAGGACATACGGCAAACACGACCATCCACGTAACAACCGCAGAGAAAAACACGTGGAATAACAAACAGAATGCAATTAGCGACCTGGAGACCATCAGGACCAATGCTGCATCCGGTTATTCGGCATATCAAACAGTAACGGCCCATACGGGAAACACACTAATGCACTTGCCCACAATATCATCTTCAGACAATGGAAAGATACTTCAGGTGGTTAATGGCGCTTGGGCACTGATTACTCCGATTACGGTTTATAGTGGCAGCAATTCACCGGATAATAGTTTAGGAAACGACGGGGACATCTATTTACAGAAGTCTTAAGAGTCGGAGTCAGTATCTTTCTTAAACCTTAATACCGAATATCCTCCGGTGTATTTATGTACCTCGAGACCAGCATGTTTATTAGCCCATCTCTCTGTGTAGAAGTCATAGTAACACTTAGTAAAGCCAAATGCTGCGTTCATTAAAGAAGGGATTCCAACGACTAATAGATATAGCGGACCCCATATCTTGCTATCTACACTATGTCCGTCGAATTCGTGTGCTATATATAAGTCTTGCGCCATTGTAGGTGAAATAAACGAAAACGGACCAAGCGATATTCCTCCAAGCATATCTTTAGCAATGAAACATATGTTATAATGTCCATTTCTGACTATTTTTAACTTTCCAATAAACGGCATCATAACCAATGAAACTATAAATTGAGGTAATTGCCATATGGTCAACAAGACGAATACAATCCAATAAAATATACTTTTTTTCTCCATAATCATACTATTTATATAATGATAAATATCTTTGCAGGATGAAAATTATTATAACGGAGGAAATGCTCAGAAACATAGTGCTTAATGAGGCTTTCGACCCTGATGTTGCTAGAATTGCGGACATGCAGAAACAGGCGGATGCGAAATACTATGCAAACAATCCTGCTGTCTATAATAGAGGCTTGCAACAGAACATGAGTCAGGCAACCAATGATAAATTAACTTCGTTTGTCAAGGGTATGCTTCCAAATTTCGGTGGACTCAAAAACGGGAACAACTACAATGATATAACTTCACCAGGTACATGGGACGGAAAACAAATTGAAAATCTCGGTAACTGGAATGTAAAGAAGTCGATTCAGTACCTTGTGTCTCATACAGGAACCAAATCAAGTCATAAATGTGCGACCTATGTGGAAGATGCCATTGCCGCAGGAGGATTACCGAGAATGACTTGCAGGATGAACGGTGGAGATGGTTATGCTCACTCACTTCATTATAAGGGAACATTGGCACAGTACGGTTTCAAGATGATAGACAGTGGTACGCTTCAGGGATATACCAAGTACAACGGTCAACTACAGCCCGGTGACATTATGGTAAGCGACACGATAAGATATACCAAGAATCCGTACAAGAATCATATCGCAATGTGGACGGGAAACCAATGGATATCTGACTTCAAGCAGAACAATGCCAATGTCTATAAGTACCCCGCTGATTTTTGGATTTACAGGTACACCGGAGGCCAACAGTAATTTGTTTTTCTAATTTATTTTTTGTATATTAGTACTACAATGCCGTATCGTATAACGGTAATACATGAGTTTTTGGCACTCAGAATCCCCGTTCAACTCGGAGTACGGCAACAAATACATTAAAACTATGACAATCAAAGACTTACGAGAAATTTTAATTCACCTCCAAGACAAAAAATACGATGATTATGAGGTCGTATTATGGGATTATAATCAGCAGCAGGAGTTGTGTTGGGGATTCGGGTACAGTTTAAGCCACCCTCAGAAGAAACTTAACTTTCCTGTTGATGTTCCTACAGTTGATGGTGAAACGATAATGGAACGCCTGAAAAAACTGAAGAATGATTTGGAAGGCTGATTTATTTTTTGTATATTTGTACTTGAAGTAAACAATAGTATTAACATATCTAATGAATCAAAACTTATTTTTATGAAACAGATTATCGTCGACGGAAGAATCGGTAAGGATGCTGAAGTGCTTACCACGAGAACGGGAAAGAAGTATGTTCGCTTCTCCCTTGCAAATGACACCTTCACAAATGGGACTAACAAGACTGAGTGGTTCGATGTGACCTCCTATGACCCGTATGTTGTTGAGAACCGCGTGAAACTGCTTACAAAGGGTCGTTATGTGATTGTCTCAGGAACATTGAACACAGAAGTTAACACAAAGAACGGCAAACTCTACCTCAATCAGTATGTTACGGCGGTCAGTATTGAAACCCCTTCATTCGGAACAAAGAGGGAAGAGAATGAAGAGACGGTTTCAACATATACCGCAGGAACCCCGAGCACAATGACGAAACCGGTGGAGCAGCCTAAACCAGTAGAGGAAGTCAAACAACCCGAACCTGTTTACTCTTATTCGGCAGCAGGAAACAGCCTCAACGACATGAGTGACGATGATGACCTTCCGTTCTAAAACAAGGATATACTACCTATCCACGTATATATCAATTTTATCTATTATTATTAACAGCAGCAGGTGAATGTCTTATGATGTTCACCTGTTGTTTTTTTCAACTTTTTTTTGTATATTTACTTTAAAACCAATAGTATTATGAACGAGATAGTTAAAATCAAGAATGTAGAAGAATTTGAAAAACTAATTAAGAAGAACGAGACCGTAGTTGTAAAGGCTACCGCTGAATGGTGTGGTCCTTGCCGTGTTTTGGAGAATACGCTGAAGGGGCTTAATAAGGCAGACCTCGATGGTGCTATTCTTGCTGAGTTTGATGTTGACGAGGCTGAGGATGTATTTAAGACATTGGGAGTCAGGAACATACCCGTACTATTTTTCTATAAGAACGGGGAACAGAAGGATAAACTCGTCGGAAATGTGCCATCAAACAATATCTACGGAGCAATAAGGAAGCTGTAAAATGTTGGTATTCAAGTATATTTCATGCGTTATAGCGATTCTTGCAACGACTTTTTATGTCAGCGAGATTATAACCGTTCTTAAGGCCGGTTCTGATTTGTTTTTACCATGGAAGGAAGGAAGCGAAGTAACCGGACTCGAAGTGCATAACAGGGTAAGGAGAATCGCGTCTGTCATACTTGCTATATTTTGGAGCATCGTGATTGTATTTTAATGTGTTATGGAACCTGATTTTGATTGGATGAGCGAGAGAGTTGAAAGAACCATTGAAGGAAATTGGCTCTACAGGCTTCTTTGTTTCGTTACATTCAGGAGAAAACAAAAAATGACATACAAGGAACTTTATTTGACTCTACGCACGATAAATGAAAAGAAATTGGGACAAGAACAGGCAGATAGATTGTCGCTGAAGAAAGTCATTGAAATATACAAATACAACAAAGGTACGCTTCCACTTGGTATTTAGGTGGTGGTATGAAGGACTATAATCATTTTGTTGTGCTTGCAGTTGGTGATAGACCGCAGGAACTTATGGACAAATATGATTTAAACAAGAAAGTGGAGCCATATGTTGTCTATAGGTTCAAGGATGCTGGGAAGTTGAGAACCCGCTATATGGAAGTATTACGGGGGTTGTTGGATACCGATGGATTGTCTGAAGGAGAGATTATTGACATTAAGGGAAGTCTGTCGGATGTTGAGGATATGAATGATGTGCAATTTTATCTGGATTACACTGAAGGATACGATTACGACAAGGAGACAGGAGATGCCATTAGCGATAAGAATCCGAATGGAAAGTGGAGTACATGTAATGTCGGTAAGATATTTTCAGTCCCGTTTATTACGAAGGAAGGTAAGGAAACTTTTTGTGATTTGAAAGGAAACATTGATTGGGAAATGATGCACCTTCACGGGTCTGAGATATATGAAACCACTTGGGATGTCGTAATTGGAGGGAAAACGCCTGAAACCGAACTCGAAAAGAAGGTTTATGAAAATATGAAGAACAGAGTGGGGTATTTTCAGAAGTTCGGCAGCAAGGAAAAGTATGTCGTGAGCAATACAGCGTTCTGGTGCTACGGATATGTCGATGAAAACGGATGGGTTGAATTAGGAGACGATGAGGACCAATTTGAATGGATGATAAACTTCTATGACAGATTCGTTGCCAAACTACCGGACAATGCGAAGTTGACTCTATATGAATGCAGAAGAGATTAAAAAAGACCCCTTTAATGAGGTCTTTTTTTATTATTGAATAAAAACATTTCGACTGGTCCATCCATTCGGTAAACCGCTTGTATCATTTGATGAATACGTTGCACCAGAACTTTTATATAAAATACCTTGTGAAGCAACACCCGCTAACCAATCTAATGTGGTGTTCATCGTTGTCAAATCTTGTGGTAATGTTATGTTTAAATAAGATGTAACTCTAAATAGGTTTGTGCATCCGCTGAACATTCCGGAATATGCAAAATTTGAGTTTGTTTTTTCTGTTGCCGGTAAAATTGGTGCCTCCTCCATGCCCTTGCACCCTTTAAACATCATTCCATAACAATAAGTGTTCAAATCTGTCGCAGGTAATTCTACCGGAAATTGAGTGGCGGCCGAACAGTTCTCAAACATTTGATAACAACAATAAGGCGATAGTGTTTTTAAAGGAAGATATGGTATTCGTTCTATTGGTGTATTTTTAAACATACCTTGACAAGCGTATTGTCCAAGTAAATTACTGATTTGCAAACTTGGTGATTTGCGTAGTGCTGAACAACCGGCAAACATACCGGAACAACCCCATTGCTCTACTGACTTGGCATATATTTCCGGAGTTTCAATTAAGTTCCAATTCCATGCAAACATACTATTATATGCGGCCGATGCAACGTAAGTAGCTGGTAAAATCCTAGGCGGATACCTAAATTGTACGCCATTAAAAAGACTTGCATATGAATTTAATGCCAAGACAGTTGCAGGAAGGACCAAACCACTCGCATCCTTAAGCCCGTAATCATTTCTAAACAATTGTTCAAAAGTATAGGTACCTGTAAGTTGTGTCAAATTATTGAAATTTTCTTTTGATATCAATGACATGATATTTCCATAAAGAATAAAACTGCAAGTTGTACCAGAATCATAACACCCGAATGCACAATGTTGGTTCGCGCTACTTAAATTTGCACCATACGTATCATTATTACCCCTGAAACTCAGCTTATCACCGGCCGAAACGGGTATTGTGATTGTCGTTGTTGAAACATTTACAGAGGTCCAAGCACCATCGTTTTTCTTGTATTCTATTGTTTTTGCTACCCCTGTGTGTGATGCTCGTAATGTAAAATTTCCGTTGCTTAAAATGCCAGCTGTTAATGGTATGTTATATAAGTCTTCTGTTATGTCAACATCATAAAATCTATTATAGGCAGCATCAGATACTTCATAATTTTCGTCTCGTATAATGGCGACAAACGGCTCTACATAATCATTACTGAAAACATAATTATCCCTTTCTGTTGTGTTTGCAAATATGTGTGCGTATTTCATATGTGTTTATTTTGTGCAGATTCTCTTTATTGCGTTAACATGGATTTTTGCAATCACATCCTTACCTTCGTCACTCATAAGGAAATCGACATCCTGCTTGTTAGTAAAGAACAGATTTTCAGTGAGAACGGCCGGCATAACCGTTTTATATAGTATCGTAAAGTTCTCTTCAAAGTCAGGGTCGCCATCACTTATATCCTTTCTAAGCGTCATATCATAATAAGGAAGGATTTTTGAAGCCTCCTCGAAGAAAATCGTTGCATAATCATCACTCTTGGTCTTTCCCTTAGTTGTATAGATTGACCACCCTCTTGCATTATTCCACGACTCTCCATTGCCGAAAGCATTAGCATGGACAGAAACGAGGAAGCATTTGTCCTTACCATAGGTTGCGGCGTAGGAATTTGCTCGTGAAGCCCTTGTGGTCAAAGGAATATCATTGTCAACCTCAGGAACAAGGACATGATATTTGATTCCGAGTTCATCAAGTTGCTTTGCGATTCTCTTTACGATTTCCCTGTTGAAGCGATACTCGTAAAATCTTGAACCATCAGGGAATCTAGGACTGCGTTTTCCCGGTGTTGTGCTTGCATGTCCGTTGTCGAGGAGTACCACCATATTGTTATACCACCAAGGCTGAGGTTTGTTTGCTCCGACCGGTGTTGCCTGTTTATTGGTTTCTTCTGTTTTTGGTGTTCTGTAAAAGTATGCCACGATTTTCTTTAAAAACTCTTTCATTGTTATTCTATAAATACTTAGTTCATTATGGTTTTAATATAAATAGTATAAAAAATAAGGAACGACCCATTTACTGAGCCGTTCCGTTATCTTTAAGCACTCTTCACTATTGAATTTCCAACTATCGGGTTATCCGGGTGAAGGTATTTCCAACCATTCCTTTCCTCCTTTGTGATTAGCGTCCTGAAATCTGCTTGATAATCCGGAGGTAATAGTCCGCCATTGAAATACACACAATCATGGGTTACGGATATTTCACTTCCCTTAGGTATCGTCTTTGTCCCTTCCTTGTTCAGAGGAATATCTTTAAGGACTACATATTTGCTGTTCTTCATATCTTAAATGAGTTTAATCGACAAACTTAATGTTTTTGTATCAGTTGCATATGAAAGAACTGTTGTAAAGAAATCGGAATGAATCACCTCACCATCTTTATTTCTTAAATGCACATCCGGATTCTTTCCGTTGATTAGGGCGGAAACAATACCCATAACATCAATATCAGAAACATTGTAAGTTACCGACAGGACATTACTATTTGATTTGTTTGTATTGTCTCTTGAAATGGTGTAATAGATAATATCACAATCATTAAGTTTACAGAACTCGTCACCGGTAAGTACGATATTCTTTCCGGGATATTTGTCATTACCACAAAGAATATCATCAATGTGTTTTTTGCAGCAGCACGAATGATTTTCAGCATGTGAGTGATTTTCTTTTTCTTCCTTAGTACATTTCGTATCAGTACATTTTTCAGAGTTCTTTGTTGTTATTGGAATCTCCCTTGTTTTCTGAGGGTTTCTAAAGTTCCCCATCATTCTTTCGATAAGTTCAGTTTCGTTTCTCATTGTATATCGTCTTTTAATCGCTTATTTTCAAATTGCATATTTCATTACTAATATACAAAAAATAAACGACATTTCAAAATTAAATTGAGAAAAACTAAACTTCTACTACAGTCCAGTTAGTAGGAATACCGGCATTACCTGTGGGAAATTCAACTCCTGTTTTCTTAATAAATGTGCCTGAAGTTGTTTGCACCCCATTAACCCAGTTAGTTAAAGCACCGCTGCCGGATATATCTGTAGCTAAACAAGTGATTTTCTTGAGTTTTGAACATTTATAAAACGCATAATAAAGCCCGTTCGAACCAATTGTATCAATATCCAAAATAGGGCTTTCTTCTAATGATGTGCACTGATAAAACATGGCTCGAAGTCCATTTGACGCTGTAGATGCTGCTTTAATAATTTTCGGTGCTTTTTTAAGGTTGGCACATGAATCAAACATGCAATAGTAACAATAGTTTGTTAATGATGTCGCAGGGAGTAGCAGATTTGCAGTACTTATTACGCCCGGCATTGATTGAAACATTGCCTGAAATACTCTTGCCGAACTGAATGTCTTTCTAGTTTCAAACGCAGTGGAAGTAATTAGTGACATAATATTACCATAGACATTAAATGTGGCAGTGGTATTACCTTTACCAAAATGAATATATCCAGAACTATTTGCATATCCTGTGTTATCACCTTTGAACCTTAATGTGTCACCTTTAACCACATCTATTGTATATGGAGCAGTATCGGTAATGGTAACTGAACTATACGGTCCATCATTTTTACAGTATTGAAGTGTCCTGCTTATACCGCTAGAGCTTGCCATTAATTTTATAACACCACCTGTAACAATGTCAAAAGAGAGAGGTGTTTCAAGCATTTCTTCCTCTATGTCGGTACTATAATATACTCTTGTTGTTTCCGGTATTGCAGTTGTTCCACTTACATAATAACCCGAATCAACAAAATCAATCACACAAGTGGAGTCAATTTCTGCATATTTCCAATTAATAGATGTAAAAATGTAATCACTTGTTTTAGAAGTACTTGTATTTCCAGTCCTACGCTGTCCAACTCTCCACCAACCATTTCCCATATCTTCTCTTGGCACTTCTGTCCATCCCTGAATATTTGATGCTGTTCCACCGGCAGTTAAACCGCTTGTATGAGGTCTATAATATATCCAGTATACAGATGGTCTTGTTCCACCCGTTTGGTCAATATAAACTAAAGATGTATGAACTCCCTTGCTACTATAATTAGTTTTTAAATTAGAGACAACTGTTGAAGTTTTTGGAGTAAAAGACCATCTCCTTACTTGCTGACCCATATAGGTTTCCCCAATATCGACAGCAGAATATGTCATTGCTGTTCCAAAATTATTATAGACACCCAATGTAGTACCTTCTATAAGATTCGTATATGACTTATCCCTGCTCGGTGTGAATCCTAAAAATGGTTCTTTATATTCTGGACCATTTACAAACGCTTCATATTCTGTTTGACTTGAAAATATATGACAATGCTTAAGCCCCATGATTTACACTTTAATCAACATTATATTTTATGGTTTCTTTAGGTATTGCGGTTGTTCCACTAATATAATACCCAGAATCAACGAAATCAACCGTACATGTTTGACCGCATACCGCATCCGGCCAAACAATGGATGTGTATATATAATCACTTGTTTTAGTACTAGTGTTTTTGGTCCTGCATTGCCCTACTCTCCACCAACCATTTCCAACATATTCTCTTGGTACCTCAGTCCATCCACCAATGTTTGACGCAGTACCTCCGGCAAGTAAACCTTCAGTATGCGGTCTGTAATATATCCAATAAACAGATTTCCTCGTTCCGGTTGATGCGGAGTCAATATATACAGATGGTGCTCGAACTCCTTGGCTATAATATGTGGTACGAAAATTTGTTGCAACCGCCTCTGTATTAGGGGTATATGTCCACCTTCTAACTCTTTGCCCTAAAAATGTTTCACCGATAACCGTATTTGTGACAGTACATCCAGTGCCATGATTATTATATCCATCTAAGTTTTTTCCGTCAAGCATGTTTTTGCTCTTATATGATGGGTCTTCAAGCAGAACAAGACATGGCTCTACATAACCTGTCCCATTTATGTATGTGTTGTAATCTGTTTGACTTGAAAATATATGACAATACTTAAATTCCATTTTGCACACTTTCTTAATAAATAGAATGGTCCGTGCAAAATGGAATTATTAAATTATTTGTCTGATATTTTCAGTGCTTCCCGGATTCTCTTACTGATATCTGGAGTTTTCAATTTCTCGTATTCACCATCAGGTTTCAGCCATATTAATCTTCTTCCGAGTACTTTATAGCCAAGGTTTTCAATCGGCACTTGATATAGGCAGAATTGAAGATAGTAGTGGCTTAGGGATTCTTCGTACAAGTCTTCAAACGGGTCAAGCATCATTTGTTTCGTTCCTCTTGCGTAATCACTTGTTAATGAGCCGTTTGTCTTGTAGTCCATAATCAGTAGTCCGCTTCTTTCCGGGTTATCTTTGTCGTAGTAGTAGAAAAGTATGTCAAATGTTCCAGCATAAGGAGTACCCGTCACATTGAATACCTTTGTCTCAGCAAGAACCGGAATGAAGTTGTCAGGTAGGTCTTCCCAAAACTTAACAACTGCTTCCTCATGTTTGTTTGTTGGTTTCGGTCCATTGTCATCAAACTTACCTTTCACATCTTCAGGTATCCTATCGTCCTGACCCGTGTACCAATAAAAGCACCCTTCCCCGAAACTATGGACTGAGGTACCGAAAGAGCAGGCATCATCAGCGGCCTTCTTCCATTGTGCTGCGATTTCATCCTTCGTCATACCGAAATACTTGTAGTCAGGATACTTTAACGCTTTCATGGCACACCTCTCAAGCATTGCCTCCTCATCTACCGAAGACCACCTATCAACGACACTGGAAACGGATACGAACTCGACACCATTAAGGAAATACTGATGACTCTCCTCGATGAACTTAAGTTTGTTCGAGTAAGATTCAGTAATTCCCTCTCTAATTCTCGTTATTTCCGGGAGGTTGTAATATTCCTTCCATTTCCGTGGTTCCATATCTTAGTCAATTAGTGTGAAGTGATAATCAACCGTAACGATATATTCCCTGTCTTCATTGTAAATCTCAAGCCATGCATCGTCGCACACGGGGATTACAATGAAATACTTTTTACCATCATGTTCCCACACAATGTCATTTTCCTCGAGTAGTTTTCTGTACTCTTCCGTTCTTTTGTTGTTCTCTTTTTGGAATTCAGCGAGAGCCTTGTCCCTTTCGGAGAATGTGTTCGTTCCGTCTGATAGGTCTGCAAGGATTTTACCGAGCCCGAAATTCAATCCAAGTTGTTCGGCACTCACCTTGACTTCCTGTTTCTTTCCTTCAAAGTAAAATGTTAAGTTAAAGTTTTTCATCTTTCTTATGCTTTATGTTGTTTATTTTTTCTTTCAGTAGTCTTTGTTGCAGTTTCTTCGCTATAATATCCCCGTGGCAAGGAAGCGGTTTGCAGACACATTGTAGGTATATGTCCTCTCCACGCTTGTATTTCTCGTACATATCATCGATAACCGCACGAAATACCTTGTTTCCGCTATACATAACATCGAAGTAAGTATCATATCTTTCAATAGCCTCTTCCCTTGTCTTAACCACATACTTTGCCAACGTCTTCTTCGTCTTTATGTGAGTGTACGGGTTTCCCAGTATTCCCGGCCGCGTAATCACATAGTTGTTCTCATTGTTGCTGTGGTCCTCTTCGTTTATGTTATACACTATTATAGCCATACACTAAAATATACAAAAAAAAGTTGAGAATAACAAATTCCCAACTTCTTTCTCTTGCCGATTGTCCTTAGTCTATGTCGTAAACCGGATAAGGACCACCCTCGTCTTTTGCAAGAATTGGTATTTCCGGGTCAAATACGGGAATCCTAAGCATCTTGACCTTGAAGAGATTTTTCTGATGCATTTGGTCAATCTTCTCCTTAATCTTAGCATCCTCGCAGACACCTGTACGGATATACTTGTCGAGTACCGCATAGGAGAAACCGAACTTCTCTTCATCGGGACAAGAATTCGGAAGACCATCATCAGGAACCTTTTCAACCCATTTATCAGGCAGTCCCATTTCATGCCCGAGTTTTCTGATTTCTGTTACCGTGAGAAGTGACAGAGGAGCAAAACTACCTGCCTGGTCACCGAAAATAGTAGAGTAACCAATCCAATCCTCAGATAAGTTGCAGTTACATGATACGCGACCATTGAAAGTCTGAGAAATTGCGTACAGCATAGTCATACGGATTCTTGGAGGGATGTTCTGAATGGTCTGGTCACTCCAATTGAAATTTTCATCTTCAAAGTAGTACCACATAGATTTGAATCCGTTGAAAATACTACTAATTGGGGCAGTTAAGAATCTAATTCCAAGATAATCAGCGATTTTGTCTGCTTCATTAAACCCCCCACAATCAGGCATTGCTACACCGATAACCCGGTCCTTACCCAATGCCTCAACACACAAAGCGGCAGTAATCGTAGAATCCTTGCCGCCAGACAGACCGATAATGGCGTTGCATCCCGGTCCATTCTCTTCAAACCAATCGCGAATCCACTTTACGAGGTCTTCGCGAAGTTTCCCGTAATCCTTAATTTCAAATTTTTCCATATATTAAAGTTGCCAAATTTCAATTGTAAACTCAGTGAAATATTCCTTAATGAGATTGTACACCACATTCCAATCTCCACCACCCGTACCGCAACCAATCTTGTAGGGGAATGCAATCGTGGTGAGTCCGTTTTCCTTCATATACCTCACCGTTTTGTCAAAGCATTTCTCAAGTGCCTCATAATCAGTGTATTGCTTGCCGTCCTTCCCGTATTTGTCTTGACCGCACATATTAGCAACAATCTTTCCGTCATTGGTCTTAGCGAAATCCACCTTGCCGAGTTTCAATTTACCCTCTTCAAAGAATTTCCGATAGGACTGATAAACTTCAGGGTAACGATTTTTTACGGCCAATGCTACTCCGCTACCCATAACACCTCTCGCATTGCACTGATGACCAATAACATCCGCTTTGCTGTTAAGGAGGTCACCATTAAAGAACTTGATTTTTTCTTCCATATTATTGTTTTTGTGGTTGATTATGCAAATTTCGTGCCAGATTTCTTTTCCTCGATGATTTTCTTCACTTCATTATAGGTTATTCCTTCAGGCATCGGTACATATATTCCAAAGTGTTTTCTCCACAGGAAGTCTTTTTTCAGGTCGTAGTATTCTTCCTTCGTGATTTCGTTGTTTTCTCTCTTACGGGCATTTTCCTTGTATTCCTCGTTCATGTCCTTGAGGTAGTCCGTCTGCTCGTAATCATATAAGGTGATATCCATACCCTTAAATACCTTTTTGTATATCTTAAGTATCCTCTCCTTATCTCCGCCACCTTCATACGGACTCACACCCATAAGTACCGACGCTATTTTATTGCCCTTGAAGTTATCGGCGACCAATTTCAAACAACTCTCAAGTCCCTCATAATCAACGGTATCGGGCACTTTATCTGGTCTGTATCTTCCCTTCGAAATATAGCACAAGCAGAATGTAGGCTCACCAGGAACGACAGAAACCGTGCCAATCTTCTTAACATCAGCATAGTTTGTGTCCCTGTGTGCTTCATATACTTTTGGAAAATTAAGGTAAACTTGGTATTGAAATCCGTTCCCCTTGGTATTCATTATGTTTACACCAACGAGAACGACATCATAATTTTTAACATCGTAGATTAAGTCTTTATTCCTGACTATCGTTACCATCAATCAAATGTTGAAAATCTTTTTCTATTTCTCTTACTGATATCCACCCTTTAATCTCATTGAATGGTATGTGGTGTCTGATATTTCCATAAAATTCGTCTGCATCATTGTCCCAATAATATATTTCTAGTTTAGATAATGTTCCATCTTTGTATATAATAAGAAATGGACCATCGTTCTCATCCGGACGATATTCATGTACGAATATTACAAGTGCCGTGTCTTCAATTTTACTCATCTTTCAGCTTCTTTAGTGCGTCTTTTTGTTTCTTGGTCAGTTTGTTAGGGAACTTGTATCTTATCTGAATTGCATAGTCCCCATATCCTTGCTTTCCATACACATCAGGCATACCTTTCCTCTTCTGCATGAAATACTGCCCATCCCTTGTCAATTCAGGCAGTTTGACCTTTACCTTCGTTCCATCAATGCAGTCGAACTCCTTTTCAATACCGAGCAATGCATCCACGAACGGAACCTCCTCCACATGAATCAGGTTACGGGCATCGGGTCTCTGAAAGTAAGGGTCTCTCTCCACTTCGATGTCTATGACGAGATTTCCTGCGGGACCACCATCAGGGCTTTCACTTCCCTTTCCATATCCGTTTAATTGCATCCCCGTATCAACACCCGCCGGAATGGTTATCTTCTCGGTAACGGGCTTTCTATTCAATCCGCTTCCATGACACTCCTTGCATGGATGCTCTATGAGTTTTCCTGTACCATGGCAATAAGGACAAGGCGTACTCGTTTGAATGAACATATTACCTCTCTGAGAAGCCTGCATTACCATACCATTACCCCCACAATGTACGCAAGTTCCTTCCTTTCCGTCCTCAGACCCCGTACCATTGCACTTGTCACATTTGCAGTTCTTCTGATAAGTGACTTCTTTCATTACACCCATATAAGCATCTTTCAGGGTCAGTCTCACTTTTACATAGGCATCCTCACCAGGAGTCGCCATCTTCGCTCTCTGTGGTTGTCCTCCGAATCCGAAAAAGTCACCGAAACCGCCACCACCGAAGCCTGAGAAATGCTGTCTAAATGCGGCAAACGGGTCAAATCCCTCGAAGTTGAAGGTACCGCCATTGTCATATTGCTCACGCTTCTCCTTGTCTCCGAGAACATCGTAAGCCTCAGCGATTTCCTTGAATTTTTCCTCTGCATTTTTCTTTTCTTCCTCGGTTCCGGTTACCCATTTGTCTGGGTGGAACTTAGCGGCCAATTTTCGGTATGCGGACTTTATTTCATCTTGAGTGGCATTTTCCGCGACACCTAATGTTTTGTAGTATCCTTTGTTGTCCATTAATCGTTTTTTTCTAAGATTACACTCCTATTATACAAAAAAGATTTGAGAAAACCAAACCTATTTTACCCGATACGCGACTATTTATAGGTGATAATAATGTTTTTATTATGCCTCAAAACATAAAGTTAAATTATACCAGAAATCTCGATTGCAAGTTATTGTTTGACAATTACTTTGATTTCATGCTATATAAAGGTGAAGCGTATGCCGACTTTGACCCATCTGATTGTGCCATAGCCGATTTCACTGATTGGAACATGGAAAACGGCAAGGTGTATTCTTCTGCTGTGTGGGGTGGTGCATACAATAGCGGAGTCACAATGGAAGATATCGGACTAACGGGACCTGACAACGGATTCATATCGTTTGACAAGGATGTTTTGACTAATGAACAGATACTCAATATTTTAACGGGAACCACTATCGAAATACCTGAGGGTGACAACAGATTCTTCCTTTCACCGGTAACAGGAAATACGAAGGAACACACCTATCCAATGTTTTTTGCACACGATGACAAAGAGGGTAAATATGTTGCATTCAAGGGTGGTTTTTGGCAAGGATTCTATAAGTTATATGGCTTTGATTATCAGACACTTCCTAATGGGCCTGATTACGAGTGGAGCCTTTATTTCAGACTTAGACCGAGAACGGATTATGAGGTGGAACCAGATATATTGAACGAATTCTACCCGAACAACAAGGGAATCTTCTTCTATATGGGTACGAGGGCTGAAAACAAGTTCTGGCAATACTACAACACTGATTCTGAAGTAATGGATAAGTTGAAGGAAGTGCCCGACGAGGAAAACTACTTTATGAACCAATGTGAAGTAGGAGATATATATGACCCTAACTATGACAACTCAGCACACATTGAATACCTCGCCGAAGAAGAACCCGTGGAAGAAGAGAAGGAGCCCGAGTATTTCATTGATGGTTATGTTACAAATGATGAGTCCCTTTATGGGGTCTATGATTATACACTGACTTACAAGGACTTATACTTTGACAACTCTGACGGATACTTTACTGAGGTCTATGATGTGCTTCCGGACAAGGATATCAATGGTTATACGGGCGAAACAACCTATCACGGGGAATACGGCAAACACGAACATCAACACTTATGGGATGGAAAGAGAAAGAAATATCCCCATGAAAGTGCCTGTGAGAAGGAGCCAAAGAAGTCATGCTGTGGAAAGAAGACTTATACTTTCGGCATTTATGAGATGTACACTTATGGATACGCCGAGGATAATCTTTGCTGCCATACTTGTTCCTGTGAGTCCAAACCAGACACTTGTGATGTTACGGTCAATGATTTCTGCTGCTGCTGTGACGAATACTACAATCAGTGCAAGAACTATTTCAGAGACAACTATTTCAAAGACTTCGAATGCCCGGATACAGACAAGGCAATCGAAGATGCGTATTTCGGCAAGGAGGTTGAAATCAAGGCAGAGAACATAACAACAAGTCTCGGTCATTCAATCTTGCAAAAGGGTTATTATGAGATAGTTACGGACAACAAGTTCCTGATTTTTGACAGAACCAAACACGGATATACGACGAACACATGGGATGAATCGTTTGGTAAGATGACCCTCTACGGAAGAAATGACTGGGGCAATGTGAACCTCTTCCTTCTTATGAACAGGACAAGGACAGGATGGACTACGGACACGATTCAGCAATACTATGAGGCCAACACAAGGGAATACGACATCTATAAAGACATAAAGAACAACGTATTTGCCCTGAGGATTACGGATGATGGCGCGATTGGTTACAGATATGGTGTGCTTGATTGTGAAAGCGGAGACCCAATCACTCATTATTCGGTCAAGGAGGAGTATTCGTTGAGTGGTATCGTAAAGAGTGACCAATGGAACGATATTACGGTGAAAATCAGAGTGGTAAATCCAGTTAACTTTGTCAGGAATCCGTACAGGACAGCATTGCTTGGATACTTTGGACTCAAGGACTGCAATCCGTATAAGGGTAAGAGAAAGATGAGAATCTACATTTATGTCAACGGATACCTGAAACTGATTAGTAAAGAACTTAACGAATTCAATTTCAGGCAGTTAGACGAGATATTCCAAAAGCAGGAGGCAGTACCCTACAATATATCGTTAGGCGGTGGTTCTCAGGGTCTTGCGGAGGCTATTTATCCGGACTTCAACAATAGACCCGCTTACATCCTTCCGATTGAGCGTGATTTCGCAGGTACATTCATCGGGGACATCAAAAGTTTCAAATTGTATGACTGCCAACTCGGATATTTGACGATTAGAAACTATTTATCAAAAAATAAGATTTATAGACGAAAAATAATATATTAATGAAAAACGAACAAATAATGGCAACGGCGAACAATGTGTCTTCCAGCGCATCGGGTGAAATCCTGTTATTCCAACTTCCACCTAAGTACAGTAACGAGACAAGAAAAGGTTGCGGTCTTTTGGGTAAGGAGATTGACGCTAACTTCCAGTATCTTAATGGAAACGATGTTGTGGACTTCAGGGTTGAAAGGACCGAAGACGAGCAAGGAAACATTACAAACAACCTTATAATTCAACTCAGAAATGGGCAAGAATTTCCGGTCAGTATAGATGAAGAGTTTAATCCGGACACCTTTGCATACGACCCGGTTCATGGTATTTTTACGATTACCAGATATAACGGTGAAGTGGTTAAGTTGACCGGTTTCCTGGTTGAAGGCCGCGATATTCATGTAGTTAACGATGGTACAATTGATGGCGACGGCACTTGGCTTAAACCTCTTACTGTTGACCCTACATTGAAGACTGGTGTTTATTCACCGGTTAAGGAATATATTGACCTTACGGATGGTGCCGGTTATGAAACACTTGAAGATTTCTTGGCAGATAACGAGGACAAGTATGTTAAGACAAAGGGACTTAGATTCTTGACAAGAGAAACCGTCAATTCATTTGGTTATCTTTATTCACTTAAAGGTGCTAAAGAGGCTGTTGAATCAGTTGGTGGTGGATGGAGAATCCCTACCCTTGAAGATTGGGACAACATGCTCAACTATATCGAACAAATGAACGGCTGCGAGTGTGATAACCCCCACGAAGGACGCAGAATCAAGGAACTCGGTTGTATTGCAGGTAAGGCTCTCAAATCAGAGAAACTTTGGCTTGACGATGAGAACGCTTTCGGAACGGATGATTTTGGCTTCGCAGCACTCCCTGTAGGTTCAATGCTTTGCAATCAGGAAGTTTCAGACGATATTCCAGATTTCAGACGCAACGCTTATTTCTGGACGGGTACGGATTACGAAGGAGATGGTGCTTGGATTAAATCATTCTCATTCACTAACACTACCGTAAGGCAAGAACCGGACGCAGGTATCAGAATGTACTCACTTCGTCTTGTTAAGGATGGTCAGTGGGATGGCATTGACAATGAGGTAATCGGCGGAGAAATCGTTCCTTGTGCTTCTATGCCTTACATTGATGAGGAAGGCGACAGGCACTCACTTATTTGGACAATGATTAATGTCGCTATCCCTATTTCTCACGACAAGGAATATCGTTATCCTACCGTTTGGGAACAATATGCAGACGAGACCGGTTATAAGAATGTACAGCCTGGTTACTTTATCTGCGAATGGAACGGAACAGAGTGGAAGAAGAGACAAATGCTTGATGGTGAATCAGTTATTATCCTTGATTCAGATTCACTCGACGGAACAGATGACGAAGAGAAAGAATATGCACAATACCGCGTAGAATGGGATGAAGACCTTGAAGAATATATCTTGGTTGATGTCCTTGATGATTTCCGTGAAGAGGTTAAACAACTTGTCGACGACCTTACGGGAAGAGTTGAAGCATTGGAACTTTCAGCACATACCCATGACAACAAAGAAATCCTTGACGCTATTACAGAAGAGAGGGTTGAGAAATGGGACAATGCAGAAGACAACGCTAAGGCTTGGGCTTCCGCTTATACTGATTCCAAACTTGCAGAGGTTTATTCAGCAGTATCAGCAGTAGTTGAAACGGTTGCAGAGGTTGTTGAAGACCTTGATAAAGTTGAAGATGCAATTGGTCTTGATGAAAATCTCGAGCCCGATTTCAGAGGTTACAAATATATTGAAGTTAACATTGATGAAATTCCTTCAGGAGTTATTCCGGAAGCCGTTGATGAGGTAAAAGAAAATCCTAACGAGAGCGACCCTGAATACATTGCTTATATGGGTGTGGTTCCCGCTAAGTATTATCAGAAGGTTGAATCCACTAAGTTTATCCCTGAGTCTGAGAACATTATAGATGCACTTAAGAAACTCGATGATGCAATCCAGACAGAAGGCGAAAGCGTACTCGAAAGCGCAATGACCTATACTGACAAACTTGAAGAGAAGGTTGACAAAGAAATTGCAGACAGAGAGCGCGAAGAGAAGAGACTTTATGTCAAACCTCAGGATAAGAGTGTTACTGTTCTTCACTGCACGGACGGTACTTATATCAGCGTAAATCTTCCTGAAATCAACAGCGCAGACACGACACCTAACCACCTTTGGTATGACAATGATGGTATGCACTTTGATGGCTTCTTTGGAATATTACCTGAGTATGTTATTACAAATCAGTCACTTACATTGATTGAATATCTCGGACTCACTAAGACTGATATCACAAGGAATCAGGATGAGTGGATTGGTGAGGTTACAGATTACACCGATGAAGGCTACTACAAGGCAGTCCGCTATGTCGCAACAATGGTTCTTAAGGAAGGCGCAACAGTTAGAACACCGCTTGAACTTGAGGTTGTTGAAAATCTCGGCGCATTCAGACCGGAAGATGACAAGGACGATATCAAGTTTGTTGTTACATTCAATCCTGGGGAAACGGGTGCAAGTGCTGAATATATCATTGTCAGCCACTTCAACGATGATGAGGTCTGCAAGGATATTACCGAACTTATTAGTGAATATCACCCTAACACACTCCACTTCAGCGAAAATGGTACAGATACTTTGATTGCTAACGAAAGCGGAAATGACCACCTTTACAAACTCCAGAAGTCAGGCGAGAACCTTGATGAGATTGTAAGATTCGGTGTCAAACAGAACAAGGATGTCAGAAGGTACGGATTCACGGTTGAGGATTACGAGAACGCTGAATGGCAGATGATTGACAAAGATAACGATATGCTTGTACAGTTCGTTATGGAGCCTATCGAAATTCCTGACTTTGATAATATGTCTTACGATGAGCAAGAGTCTACAAGAAGAGTTGAGGCTTACGACTTGTTTGTTATGACCGCAAGAGAAATTAGATGGATTGGCAACCATAACAGCAACAGCAACGAAATTGCTCAGTGGATTAAAGAAGATTACCTGATTAACGGTAAGAATGTTTATCGTCTCGTTGATTCTTCAAATGCTCCTATCTATGACCCTGAAGACGGACAGACGGGTGAAACAAAGACATTGGTTTACGATATAATTTTCAAAGACTAAATTGTAAATGTCACAGGTTACTCAAAGTAGTCAGATAAGGTACATTTCAAATGGACCGTTAGATGCAAAGGCGTATGTAAGCTCGAAGGGTGAACTTTCGGGCTTTACATCCGCTGAGAAATATGTCGGTATGACAGTTATCGTCGGGAATGAGAAGACAACGAAGATTCCCGAAGAATACTGGCTTGTCGGTGGTATTGGGAAGAACAAGTGGTTAAAGAAGGCTCCTAATTTCCAACTCAAGATAGACGAGGAAAGTGGTGAGTTATCCCTTGTACTCGAGGAAGGTGCATCAGATGGCAGTGGTAGTTCCGTAAACATTAAAGAGTTCATTGCGGAACAGACCGGTGACATATTCGTAAAGAGTGGTTCGCTTTTTATGAAGAATGTCGGAGGAGACAGACCTGAGGCGTTCATTAGATTAGAATACAATGATGAAACCCTTGACCCGGTACTTATCAATGTTACGGGTTTGATTACGGGTGGCATAGAATTCGATGACTATTATACAAAAGAACAATCTGATGAGAGGTATTTTTGGAAGATTGCCGATGAAAACAATAACTCATTGGAATACAGGGATGACGGTCTCGGAATGTATATTTATGGAAATGATGTAGAAGTATAATACTAAAAAGTACTATTAAAGTATCGTTATTTACTAATATATTATATTAATAAGATATATTTATTAAAAGAAATTATTATTAATGGCTGAAAAATTGTTCAAAGGGTTAAGACAGGTAACAAAGGCAGAATTCGACTCTATCAGCAACGAGGATAAAGTCGGAATCCTTTGGTTTGTCCGCGAATTTGGCTCGGATAACAATGTAAAGTCCCTTGATATCTATCTTGGCACCAGACATTATGGTCACTATGGTTATGAGGATGAAAGCATAAGGGAAATCAACAACGTAATATCCGAGTTAAGGACTGAGATTAGTGACCTGTATGACGCGATTGATGAGATTACAGGAGGGTTGCACCTTGAGGAATCAACCGATGAAACAATAGCAGAAGGGCACATTGAACTGAAAAGAAATGATAACGGAGAGTTGTACGGATTAATGTATTATCAAGAATAATTTATGGTTTAAGATTGTGTAGAATAATGCCGGACAGACATATAGTTAGGTTTTGGAAAGGGACGAGGGAAAAATATAACTTCCTTAAGAATGTTGGAATATTGGACCCTTGGATGAGATACACTGTAATTGAAGCCGATGAATCAATTACGGAGTATTTCGGTAATAATGTAATCTCTTATTCTACAGGACAACTATTACCCGTCAAAGACATTGTTAGTGAAATACCAGAAAATTTACAACCGGGAGACAGATATTTGGTCGGACAAGATGGGGATGAGAATACACCTGCACATTACTCAATCGTTTCTGTTTCCCCGACATTAGATGATGAAGGAAAATATGTCTTGCAAACTCAGGTAGAAGATTTTGATTACAAATATGGCGTAAGGGTGCTGAATCATGGTCTTAAGAATTATGTGTTGGTAGAGGAAAAACTCAAAACCTACGATGATGTTGACTGCGGTACCTTTTAAGTAATTCATACGTTTTTGTTTTTGTTGTGTGGGATTGTCTGAAAAAGATAGTTCCACATTTGTTTTATTGGAATCTTTTTTGTATAATCGTGTAGCAATGTTAGATAGGATTTACAACATACTCGTAACGATAATGGGACCAAGCAAGCAGGGGTATTTCGATTCCTCTGTGTTTCAGTACCAATTCAACTGCCCTTACTGCGCTGATGAGAAGGGTGGTGTGGATGGCAAGTACAATATGGAATGCAACCTCGCTATGGGTAAGTATCATTGTTGGGCTTGTGGAGAGGCAGGAAACTTATCCAGACTCATCAAGGACAGGGGTGGAAAGGAACTGCTTGAGGAATACTACAGGGCGGTCAAGGAACTGAAAGAGAGTAAGTTCTTTGAAATCGGTCTCTTCAAGGATGACGGACAGACTCATTATGGGGAGGAGTATATACGCTTGCCACAGACATTTACAAAGATTGACCTGAGTACATGTAAGAAGAAGAAACTCGTTAACTACCTGAATAAGAGGCATATAACACAGGACATAATCGACTTCTACAACATCGGATACACGACTTGGGATGAGAAGTCTTGGCAACTCAGGGACCGAATTATAATCCCTTCGTATGACATCAACGGAGACCTCAACTATTGGATTGGCAGGGATTTCTCAGGTTATAAGCCAAAGATGAAATATTGGAACTGCCGAACAAACAAGAACTCCATTGTGTTACATGAGGACAAGATAAAGTGGGATGCCGATATCGTGTTGGTAGAGGGTGGAATTGATGCTCTGACCTACTCCAATGCCATATCTTTACTTGGGAAAACTTTAACTCGTGAATGCAAATTATATACAACATTAAAAGAGCGGGCAAATGCAAATATTATTGTTTGTTTGGACGGCGACACAGAAATAGAAGAAACTAAACGAATTTATAATATCTTAAATACTGGACGACTTTTTGGAAAAATATGGTACATTGACCTAAAAAATGATAGCCAGTACAAAGATTTTGGTGAGATTTACGAAGCGGAAGGAAAGGCTGGCATTATAGACGTTTTAAGGAAAAGGAAACAATTTTCAGAAATAGATTTATTGTATTTTTGAAAAAATATTGACTTTTTAGGTAAAATAAACTATTTATATTAAAAGAGTTAAAGATATGCCTAAAAAAACTACACAAGAAGAATTCATTGAGAAACTGAAAGAAAAATATGGAAACGCTTACGATTATTCACATGTAAAATATGTAGGAAATAGAAAAAAAGTCTGTTTAGTATGTAAAAAACACGGAGAATTTTGGAAACGTCCAGACAATTTGCTGTCGGTAGGGTATCATGGCTGTCAGAAATGTAGTTATGAGAAGCGAGCAACAAATGCGGCAATGACAACAGAAGAGTTCATTGAAAAAGCCAGAAAGGTTCATAGAGATAAATATGATTACTCTAAAGCCAAATATAAAAATGGTCATGAAAAAGTAGTCATTATCTGTCCAAAACATGGTGAGTTTAAACAAAAACCAAACTCACACCTAACGGGTCAAGGCTGTCCTAAATGCTTTTATGAGCGGCAAGGAATAATCACCAGAGACAGGAATATAATGACCCAAGAAGAGTTTATTGAGAAGGCAGGGAAAATACACGGAGATAAATATGACTATTCCAAAGCTGTATATATTGATAGTCATACAAAGGTAGTTATTATCTGTCCAAAACACGGAGAATTTAAACAATCACCAAATAATCATTTAAGTGGCCACGGTTGTCCAAAATGTTCAAGCGAAAAAACAGCAGAACAAAATACATTTACAACACAAGAGTTTATTGAACGAGCCAGAAAAGTTCATGGAGATAAATATGACTATTCAAAAGTTATCTATTTGAAGGCAAAGAAAAAAGTTTGTATTATATGCCCAGAGCACGGTGAGTTTTTACAGACTCCGGCCGGTCATTTAAGCGGTAATGGTTGTCCGAAATGTAATAAAAGTCATTTAGAAAGGTTTGTTTCCGATTATTTGGAAAAAGAAAAGATTGAGTTTGAAGAACAAAAAGAATTCGATTGGTTGGTAAAAAGTAAAAAAATGCCGCTTGATTTTTATTTGCCGGGTTATAACATGGCGATTGAATGTCAAGGGGAACAGCATTTTAAAAGGTATAGATTTGAGAAAGATAATACTGAACTACAGAAAAGACAAAACAATGATGCGTTAAAGCAAAAACTATGCGAAGAACATAACGTAAAAATCACATATGTTAAATATGATGACGATGTTGAGAAAGTTTTAACGGAGATTTTAAGCCGAGGGGAAAGAAGGGTATAATAAACACGATTGCAGGAGCGAAGCAATTCAGTGAGATAGATTTAATGTTTTAGATATGATAACAAAGATTATTGCGTGTGCGGATATCCATTTTCCTGCACATAAGAAGAATGAGGCGTTGGAGGTTGGGTTGGAGAAGTTCTATGCCTACTGCGAAGAGATTGTAAGGCAGGAAGGCGGACCTGAGCATGTAAGGATTGTTGTGGCAGGAGATATCTTTCACAACAAGATTACGGTGACCAATGAAAGCATATTGGCGGTCTATGATTTCTTAAAGAGACTCAACAGCATTGCAAAGACCATCATAATCATTGGAAACCACGACTACATTGAGAAGAATACCGACAGGGTTGATTCACTTACCCCTCAGTTCATTATGGGGACATTGGAGAACACGATATACCTTGATGATGCATTAGGTAGGAAATCAGGGTGTTATGTGGATGATAATGTTGTATGGTGTCTCTATTCACACTTCTCAGGTAACGCAGAACCGGATATCAAGTCAATGGAGATTCAGTACCCGAAGGACAAATATACTTATGTCGGACTGATTCACGGGGAGATAAACGGATGTACTACTGCGGCCGGTAAGGTATTTGAGAACGCACTCGCACCTGAAATGTTCAATGATTGTGATTGCGTGATTGCGGGACATATACACAAGAGACAGGAAATCAATGTCAATGGGATACCTATAGTATATTGTTCTTCACTTGTTCAGCAGGACCTTGGAGAAACCGTTAGTGGACATGGTTGTGTGCTGTGGGACATTGACAATCCGACAGGTAAACCTATGTATGAGTTCATTGACATTGATACAAGTGACTATGGGTTCTATCGAATAATAATCTCATCTCCTGACGACTTTGATGAGGACAAGGAAGAGATAACGAACTTATGATAGAGAACCAGATTATATGCGGTCCATCTGAAGAAGTGCTTAAGGGGTTGGAGGATGATTCCGTTGACCTTATCGTAACTTCTCCTCCATACGATACGCTCAGGAAGTACAATGGTTCGGGCAAGGTATGGAACAGGGGAATGTTTGAAGCGGTGGCAAAGGAACTAACCAGGGTACTGAAACCAGGTGGAGTAATTGTTTGGAATGTCAATGATAAGACCGAGGGAGGAACGAAGACAGGCACGAGTTTCAGACAGGCACTCTACTTTATGGACGAATGCGGGTTGCTGCTCAATGATACGATGATATGGGAGAAGACAAACCCGATGCCACAAGTAAAGCAGCCGAGATATAATCAATGCTTCGAGTATATGTTCATCTTCTCCAAAGGTAAGCCGAAGACATTCAATCCTATAATGGTTCCTTGCAAGTGTGCCGGACAGAACTATGATTCAACGGCAAAGAATATGGATGGGGAATCAGGTAGACATAAACTAACCTACAATGTCAATAGCGAGAAGGTTGACAACAATATATGGAAGATTGCGGTGGCACAGAACAAGACAGAACATCCAGCAGTATTCCCGTTAGAACTTCCGTTGAGGCATATTAAGAGTTGGACGAATGAAGGTGATATTGTGCTTGACCCGTTTGTAGGCAGCGGAACGACTTGTATTGCTGCGAAGATGCTTAATAGAAGATATATAGGTATAGATACTGATGAGAGGTATTGTGAACTTGCAAGAAAACGCATTGAAGATTTGGATAAGTAATAAGATTTTTGTATATTTGTAGAAACATTTAAACATTAGAAGTATGACAGATTTTGAGAAATTCGCAGTAGCACAAGGCATTAGCACAGGAAAACTTGACGGCTACAACAAGTACACCCAGAAGAACGGGCTCATCACTCCTACTATTTTGGAAGAGAGAAGCCTGAATGTTATCGGTTATGACATTTTCTCCCGTTTGCAGCTCGACAGGATTCTTTTCCTCGGCTCAGAAATCAATGAGGATGTCGCCAACATTATCAACGCGCAACTTCTTTATCTTAACTCAATCGGGGAAGAGGATATCAAGTTGTTCATCAATAGTCCTGGCGGCAGCGTGATTGACGGACTTGCCATTTACGACACAATGAACTTCGTAACCCCTGATATTTCAACATATTGTATGGGTATGTGTGCGTCAATGGGTTCAAT
>JAEEGL016228738.1_pt1 | contig 39115 bp, 23 predicted proteins | sample 9134231 | NCBI WGS metagenome assembly JAEEGL01 (sample SAMN16246548, study PRJNA631951) | gut metagenome | biome: gut microbiome; feature: rumen; material: fiber-attached | host: Bos | place: Iran: Karaj | collected 2018-10 | reverse complement strand
TCATATTTCGGTTGCATTCAAACGCGTGCGGCGGTATAATCGAAACAGAGAATCAATATGAAAGGGTGTTCCCGATGATTTACCGACTTTCCGATCACGGTATCGTACCGGACGCGGCATATCCGCAAACGGAAGCAATACAGAAGATACTGGACCTCTGCCGAAATGGCGGCGGCACGGTGGTGTTCCCGAAGGGGACGTACCGTATCGCAAGCCTGCTGCTGCATTCGGATACCGCCTTGGTTCTGGAAAGCGGCGCGGTGCTGCTGGGCAGCGGGGAATGCGATGATTACGCCGTGTATGACGTGCCGGAGGGCGTCTCCCTTCGCACGGATATCGAGATGATCCCCCAGTATTTCGGACATAAAGCGCGCCCTGAATACCGCAGGGCGATGCTCTCCGCCTACGGGGAGAAAAACATTTCAATCATCGGTGAACCGGGCTCCTTCATCGACGGGCGGAACTGCTGGGACGGGGAAGGCGAGGAGGGCTACCGCGGCCCGCACGGCGTCTTCCTCACAAACTGCCGGAACGTCACCCTGAAGGGCTATACGATTCAGCACAGCGGCAACTTCCTGCACCAGCTGGACGCGTGCACGGACGTTACGATGACGGACGTCACCTGCCTCGGCGGCAGCGACGGCGTCCACCTGCACTGCTGCGAAAACGTTTTGATCGAGCGCTGCGTGTTCCGCACCGGGGACGACTGCATCGCGGGCATCAACATCAAAAATCTGCGCGTGAACAACTGCGTGCTGAATTCCTCCTGTCAGGCCTTCCGCATCGGCGGCGTGGATATCCTTGCGGAAAACTGCCATGTCTACGGCCCCGGCTATTACCCGCACCGGGTGACCGTTGTAAAATCAAAGACGGAGGAACTGCCCCGGGAGGCGGGACGGCACAACATGTATGCCTTTCTGATCTTTTTTGCCAGCGGCAGCTTCCCGGCCAAAGAGCATTCCCGGAATATCGTATTCCGCAATCTGATCGTGGAGAACGCCGACGAGGTGCTGTATTACCGCGCGGATTCCCCGGGCGACCTGCAGTCCGGCGACCGGCTGCGGGAGCTCACCTTTGAGAACGTCCGCTTTACGGGGCTGAAGAAAAGCTCCGTTGTGGAGGGTTCCGCGGAGGAACCGCTCACCGTGCGGCTCAAAAACGTGACGGTGGAATTTCGCACCGGCCCGGGCAGCCTGTTTGCCCCGGAGAGCACGAACATTAACGTCATAGAAAACTGAAAAAGGGTAACGGCAAGGCATAAAAATGAACCGTCGGTTTTTCAAAGACAACGCGCCGCTGATCATCGGCATGGCGCTCACGGCAGTTGGTATTACTGTGACGGGGCTGATCTTCCGCCAGTCCTTTTTCCGGATCCTGCCGCTGTACGTTTCCCTTGTGATCGGGCTGCTGCAGTCCCGGATGATCCGCTACGCCAGCCTCATGGGCGGCGTCAACTCCATCCTTTACGCCATCGTTTACGCGGGCTATCATCTGTACGCCTCCGCCGCCTACGCGCTTCTGGTATCCTGCCCGATCCAGCTCGTCACGTTCATCCGCTGGAGCCGCAAGCCCTGGGGCCAGTCCACCGTATTCCGCGAACTGACAACAAAGCAGCGGATCGTCACGATCGCGGCCTTTGCCGTGTCATTGGCAGGGCTGGGGCTTCTGCTGCCCCGGCTCGGCGGCGAGCACTCCTTTCTGGACAGCGCGGTAACGCTGCTCGGGATCATTACCTCCGTGCTCACCATGCTCTCGTATAAAGAATACGCGCTGCTGATGGCGGTGGGCAGCGGCGTTTCCACCGCGCTTTATATCGCCATGCTCCCGGAACACCCGGAGCAGACCACGTACCTGGTATTCAATCTCTATTCGCTCACCTGCTGCACGCTGGCGTTTTTCAGAATGCGGAAACTCTACCGGGAACAGCAGGAAAACAGCGTAAACGAAACAGAATGATCCTTTGAAAGGGGATGGCACTATGCCGCGTGATATCATAAACGGAACGGTACCTGTCGGCAATACCCAAATGTGCTTCGCGCGCTTCGGGCACGGGGAAAAGACCCTCGTCGTGCTGCCCGGTCTGGGCGACGGGCTGGCCACCGTGCAGGGCAAGGCGCTGATGCTGGCGGGCCCTTACAAACCGGTGTTCGATGAATACACCGTATATATGTTCAGCCGGAAAAACGAAATGCCGGAAGAATATTCCATATGGAATATGGCGGCGGATCAGGCGGCCGCGCTGCACGCGCTCGGCATCCGAAAGGCCGCCGTGATGGGCGTTTCGCAGGGCGGGATGCTCGCGCTGGCGCTCGCCCTTGATCATGCCGATCTGGTGGAAAAGCTGGTGCTTGCCGTTACCGCCCCCTGTGTGAACCCGCTGATCAAAGAGCGTGTGGAGCGCTGGATCGGCTTTGCCGAAGCAGGCGACCATAAGGGGCTGATGATCGACACTGCGGAGCACAGCTACTCCCCGGAACGCCTGAAAAGGCTCCGACGGGCGTATCATCTCTTCGGCGCCCTGGGAAAACCGAAGGATTACAGGCGCTTTCTCATCAACGCCCGCGCCATTCTCGCCTTCGACGCCTCCGACCGGCTTTCGTCCGTATCCTGCCCCACGCTGATCCTCGGCGGGGAAACGGACGACATCGTAGGCGCGGACGCCTCCCGGGAACTGCACGAACGCATCCAGGGCAGCGAATTATATCTCTATCCCGGTCTGGGGCACGCGGCCTACGAGGAAGCAAAGGATTTTTACGGTCGCGTATTCCGGTTCCTGACGGCAAGATAACGGGCAACGTATTTTTTGGAGGAAATTTATGAACAAACGAACGGTCGCGTATATTTTCATCTTTGCTCTTACGCTGGGCAACTGCGCCCTGTTCAGCTGCAGCTTTCAGAAGTGGATCGTGCCGCTGTACGCCGTCAGTGTGGCTGTGTTTGCGCTGCTGGCGTTCGCGGTCTGCTTTCTGCTTGCCAAAGCGAAAAACAGAAAACACCCGGTTTTAATGGGGCTCGTCGGTACCGCGGCCTATGCCGCCGCGGCGGAGGGGCTGACCTACGGCGTCAACAACCTGATGTATAACGGCAAGCACCCCCACGCCGCCGTGGCCGTGGTTTCCTTCGGCACGGTGCTGTGTTTTGCCGTGCTCACGCTCCTTGCGGTGTGCGCCGCCAAAGAGAAAAAGCTGCCCGCCGTCCTTACATGCGCCGCGGCGCTGATCGTGTGCTTCTGCCTCACCGTGGTGCCGCTGATCCAAAACCCGGTGCCGCTCACCAAGGCGCAGCAGTACGCCCTGCAGCCCACGCCCACGGGCTTCAGTTCTTATACCGAAAAGGAACGCCCGCTGCTGGATCACGCCGATCTGTATATTTCGCCCGACGGCAGCGACGAAAACGACGGTTCCTTTGCACACCCCCTTGCAACCGTGGAAAAAGCCCGCGATCTTGTGCGGGCGATGGATAAAACGAATAAAACCGGCGTCACCGTGGCGCTGATGGCGGGCGAGTACCGCGTCCCCGCGCTCTCGTTCACTTCGGAGGACGGCGGCACGGAGAACTGCCCCGTCACGTATGCCGCCTACGGGGACGGCGAGGTGGTTCTGAACGGCGGCGTCACCCTCTCGCCGGGATCCTTTGCCCCCGTGACGGATGAGACCGTGCTGTCCCGCTTCCATGAGAACGCGCGGGAAAGGATCGTCTGCGCGGATCTTTTCGCCCTCGGCGTTACGGCGGAGGATTACGGCAAGCTGTACGCCATCGGCAGCTACAACACCGCGTACAAATACACGGGCGACTGGACGGGGCCGCTGGCCTGCGAGCTGTTCTTTAACGACACGCGCTGCACCGTGGCCCGCTGGCCGGACAGCGGCGAGTGGCTCTGCACCGGCAAGGTGATCCGCACCGGCGAAGGGCGGGAATCGAACGGCAACGCCACAAGGAACGACAACTGGGACAACCTGACCGATCCCACGCCGGATATCTATGAAGTGAGCGGCGAGCTTGCCGCCCGCATCGAAAGCTGGGCCACCCTTGACGGAGTATGGATGTTCGGCTACTGGAAATACGACTGGGCGGACGCCTCCACGCCGATCGCAAACTACGATCCCGCCACAAAACAGCTCACGCCGAAATTCGTAAGCGTGTACGGCACCAAAACCGACGCACCCTTCTATTTTTACAACGTCCTCGAGGAACTGGATGCCCCGGGCGAGTGGTATCTGGACCGGGAGCACGGCAAGCTGTATCTCTACCCGCCGGAGGAGCTTTCCTCGGCCTGCGTGGATCTCTCCCTTTCCACGGAGCCTGTGATCCGGGTGGAAAACGCGGACTTTCTGACCTTCGACGGCCTTACTCTCAAGGGCACGCGCGGCAGCGGCATGGAGCTCACGGGCGACCACAACACCGTCAAGCGCTGCCTCATCAAAAACGTGGCGGGCAGCGCCCTCTCCATGACGGGCTCCTATAATCTCGCGAGTGAAAACGAGATCACCCGTACCGGCAAGGGCGGCATCAGCCTTTCCGGCGGCGACCGGGAGACGCTTACCCCCGGGAACAACGTGGCGGACAACAACCTGATCCACGACTGGAGCGAGATCTACCTCACCTATCAGCCCGCCGTCTCCCTCGGGGGCGTGGGCAACGTCTGCTCGCATAACGAGATCTATAATTCCCCGCACGAGGCGATCACCTATTCCGGCAACAACCACCTGATCGAATACAACGTGATCCACGACGTGTGCCTGCTCTCGGACGACGCCGGCGCTATCTATTCCGGCAGAAGCTGGGTGATGTACGGCAACGTGATCCGCTACAACGCGGTGTTCAACGTGGGCGCCAACGGCCACGAGCCCACCGGCATCTATATGGACGACGCGCTCTCCGGCCAGACCATTTACGGCAATCTGGTGGTCAACGCCCCGGACGTGGGCATATCGCTGTGCGGCGGGCGGGACCACGACGTGCGCAACAACGTCGTGATCATCACCAATCAGGAGCCCTTCACCTACGACCAGCGCGCCAGAGACGTGGCGCTGGCGGGCAAGGATTACGACGACGGCATGTGGAACGAACTGAAATCCTCCCCGTGGCAGACGCCCGTATGGCAGAATGCCTTCCCGCAGATGACGCGCTTTACGGATGACGTGGGTCGGATCGACGACGCGGATTTCGTGCCCAACCCCGCCTACAGCGTGGTTTCCGGCAACCTGACTGTATGCTTCTCGGGGGAGCTCGGCAGCTTCAGCGAGGGGGCGCGGAACTACAGCGATATTTCCGGCAACGCCTGCTTCCGCTTAAAGCAGATGAAGGATATTTTTACGGACTACAAAAACGGCGATTATTCCCTGCCGGAGGATTCTATCGTGTTCAGCGTGCTCCCGGATTTCGAGCCTCTGCCGATTTCCGAAATGGGCAGATACTGATAAGATTACAAAAGGATTGATTTCATGAGAACAGTCATCGTGTATTACTCTTTGGAGGGCAACACCGATTTCACCGCGAAAAAGATCGCGGAAAAGACCGGCGCGGATCTGCTGCGTCTGGAACCCGAAAAGGCCTACCCGGACAGCGGCTTCCGCAAATTCTTCTGGGGCGGCAAAAGCGCCGTCATGGCTGAAACGCCCGCGCTGCGCCCCTATGCCTTCGATCCCGCAGCCTATGAGCGCGTCATTTTCGGTTCCCCCGTGTGGGCGGGCAACATGACGCCGCCGCTGCGCACGTTCATCAGGGAAAATGACCTCGGCGGCAAGCGGTTTGCCGTTTTTGCCTGCGAGAGCGGCTCCGGCGCGGAAAAGGCCTTTGCCAAAATGAAGGCGCTGCTCGGCGTCGGCGCCTTTGACGCGGAACTGATCCTGATTGATCCCAAATCAAAGCCGAACGACAATAACGACGCAAAAATCGACGCGTTCTGCGCCGCTTTGGGAGGTGACGCGCAATGACGGAATTTGAGAATATCGTGATCGGCAAAAGCAGCGTTCCGGCGCTGGCCGTCACCGTCGTGCTGCTGCCGGCGATCCCGGTCGGGATCTTTCTGTATTGGTTCATAAAGCACAAGGCGCGGGTGAACATCCTTTATCTGATCCTGGGCGCCGCGGGGTTCATCGTTTCCGCCCGCATGCTGGAGCTGGGCGTGCACTATCTGTGCATCGTCATGGATAACCCCGTTTCCCGGTTCATTAACGGCCATACGGCGGCCTACGTGCTGTACGGCACCGTGATGGCGGGCGTGTTTGAGGAGTGCGGACGGCATATCGTGCTGAAATACTTCCTCAAAAAGGACCGCACGCGGGAAAACGCGGTCCTCTACGGCATCGGCCACGGCGGGATCGAGATCCTGGCCGTCCTGCTGCCGTCGATGGTGCTGTATCTCGTCATCGCCGTGATGTTCTCCGCGGGGAACGCGGGGGAGGCGCTGAGCGCATTGAAAATTACGGAAGAGACGGCCGCCGCGGCGCTGCCGTCCGTGCAGGCCGCCGCAGCGTTTGATTATTCTCAGATGGCAATGACCGTTCTGGAGCGGCTGCTTGCGCTGCTTGCGCATATCGGGATGACCGTCGTTGTGTTCTACGGCGTCAAAAACGGCAAAAAGGTCTTTCTGCCGCTGGCGATATTGCTGCATATGGCCATGGATACCTTCCCCGCGCTGTACCAGCGTGGCGTGATGCCGCTGTGGGCGGTGGAGGTCTGGGCTGCCGCCTGGGTCGCCGCCATCGTGCTGATCGCAGTCAGACTTTACAAAAAAATGAAAGAAGAACAAGAGGACGATTGCGGTAAGCCTGCCGCGGTCTGAATCCGTCCGCTACACCTGCAGCCCTGTCCGCCGATTCGGCGGCGGGGCGGTTTTTTATTATATAAAACGGTTGTTTTTCAACCGGTATCTATGTTATAATCAATATATCGGCAGTTTTTGCAATCAGATGCATCGGAGGTTTTTTATGAGCCGCAATCAGCTTTTGAAAACGGCGTTGATTCTGTTTGTTTTTGTGCTCCTGTTCGTTCTGGCGGCCGGTACCGCGTATGCGGTCCCCGCGCTTCCGGGCGCCGCCGGGGAAGGGAGCGGCGCCTGCCGTTCGCACTGCGGCGCGCTGGTCACGCTGGACGATATCCCCGTGCGCTCTTCGGGAGCTACCTGCGCGCCGTCCATTGCGCCGGTGAACAAAAGCATCCCGCTGATCACCATCGTGATCGGTTTTTCGAACGTCCCCTATGAGGACGGTTTCAACTGGGCCGAAAAGATCTATGAGGGCCCCAAATCCCTTGCGGCGTACTACACGGATATGTCCCTCGGCAAATTCACGTTCACGCCTGCGCCCGAAACGTCGGCTTACGGCATGGGGGACAATACGAACGAAGCGGACGCGCCGGACGACGGCGTGGTGCACGTAAAGCTCTCCTCGGAGCACAAGGACTGGGCGAACGAGGACGAATATCCGGCGCTGGCGCTGGCGATCATCGACGCCCTGACGGCGGCGGACCCCTACGTGGATTTCGCGTCCTTTGACGCGGACCGCGACGGCATGATCAGCACAAACGAGCTGGCCGTCGGTTACGTGTTCGCCGGATACGAGGGCGCCGCCTCGTATACCTATCCTATGGGCGTTGAAAAATACCTCTGGGCGCACGCCTGGTCGGTGAGCGAGATCATCCGCTATTACGATTGTGATTTTTCCGTTCCCGCGCCGGACGGGACCGTTGTGGACGCCTATATTTCCATCGCCGAGCAGATGGATGAGACCACGCCGGAGCCGATCAGCGTTCTGGCCCACGAGCTGGGCCACTACCTCGGCCTGCCGGATCTTTACGATACCGCCAATTATTCTTCCCCCAAATGGAACAAATACAGCGTATCCGATTACAGCGTCATGGCCGACGGCAGCTGGGGCATCGACCCCGACGGCGGCTATATCCCCTATTCCATGGACGTGTGGAGCCGCTTCGCGCTGGGCTGGTGCGATCCCGTGGTCGCGGACAGCGACGGCGATTACGAAGTCACGGCGCAGAGCTATACGGAGGGGGACGCGTATTCCGCCGTATATATCCCCACGCAGCGGGAAGGGGAGTATTATCTGCTGGAGAACCGGCAGTTCGTAAAATGGGACGCGGGCCTCGGCCGGAGCCACGATACCGGCGGCGTCATCCTCTGGCATATCGACGACGACGTTTTCGAGAAGTATAACAAGGGAAATGAGGTCAACAACACGTACCACCGCCCCGCGGTGATGCCGCTGTATCCGGAACGGAAGACGAACGGTACCTACACCTTTATCGGGAACGCAGCCTTTGTGCTTACCAGTCAGCCGTTCTTTTCCGCTTCCTCCTGGGCCTCCCTTTTCGGGGAAAACGCCGCGCCGCTGGATCTGCCTTTGTACGGCAGCGGCGCCGACGCCGATACCCGCAGCGCAAGGATCCTTTCCGGCCTGAAGGTCAGTTTTTTGGACGACAGCGCCCCGCAGATGACCGTGCGGTTTTCCACGGCGGATCACGTTGAGTTTCTGGAGATGACACCCGGGATCGCGGCGACCTGCACCGAACCCGGCAGGGCTGCCTACTGGACCTGCGGCTATTGCGGCGCCGCGTATGCGGACGCGGCGGGGACCGAGCCCGTCGCTGATCCGAAGACCCTCGTGATCCCCGCGGGCCACAACTTTGACGCGGGCATCGCCGCCAACGTGCTTGCCGTTTACAGCGCCTCCACCTGCCAGACGAAGGGCAGCGGCCTTGTAAAATGTTCCCGCTGCGACGCGACCGAGACCGTGGATCTCCCGCTGGATCCGAATAGCCACGAATTCGGCGGCTGGGAGCCCGGAACGCCCTCCACCTGCGTGACCTACGGCAATGAAAAACGCGTCTGCCCCTGCGGCGCGCAGGATTTCCGCCCGCTCACGGCGCTGGACCCCGATAACCATGAATTCGGCGATTGGGAGACCGTAACGCCCTCTACATGCATGAACTACGGCAGCGAGAAGCGCGTTTGCCCCTGCGGCAAAGAGGAGACCCGCGCGCTGACGGCGCTGGATCCCGGTAACCACGAGTACGGCGATTGGGAGACCGTATTGCCTTCCACCTGCGTCACCTACGGCAAGGAAAAACGCGTCTGTCCCTGCGGCGCGGAGGAGACCCGCGCGCTGACGGCGCTGGATCCCGATAACCACGTGTTCGGCGCGTGGCAGACCGTAACGCCCTCCACCTGCCTGAACTACGGCAGCGAGAAGCGCGTGTGCCCCTGCGGCAAAGAGGAGACCCGCGCGCTGACGGCGCTGGATCCCGAAAACCACGAGTACGGCGATTGGGAGACCGTGATCCCCTCCACCTGCACCGTTCGCGGCAGTGAAAAACGCGTGTGCCCCTGCGGCGCGGAGGAAACGCGGGAATTGGCGCTGGATCCGAATAACCACACGTTCGGCGAATGGGAAACGGTGACCGCCGCCACCTGCCATACCACGGGCCTTTCAAGACGTACCTGCGCCTGCGGCGCCGCGGATGAAAAAGAGCTGGAAAAAGACCCCGCCGCCCACGACGGCGGCACCGAGGTGCGCGGTCTTTCCCCCGCCACCTGTACCGAGGACGGCTACACCGGCGATACCTACTGCCTTGGCTGCGGCGCGCTGCTTGTCTCCGGCGAAAAGGAATCCGCCGCGGGCCACAAATGGAGTGAGTGGACGGTGGCCGGGGAAACGACCATGCAGCGCGAGTGCGCCGTATGCCACCTTACCGAAACCTGCGATGCGGAGCCTTGCGGAGAAGATCAGAAATGCGGGTGGTGCGGAAAATACCACGTTTCCGGCATCCTGCAGAGGCTCATCGGCTTCTTCCACAAGATCTTTTTGTTCTTTGCCCGTCTGGCGGGCGTCAGATAATACGCATGGATCAGGAAGCACTGAAAAATTATTGGCAGAGCGAAGAGGACTGCGCCTTTATTAAAGGGTGGGATTTTTCGCATATCAGCGGTCGTTATGCGGAAGAAGAGAATCTTCCGTGGGATTATAAAGAGATCGTCCGTCAGTATCTCACGGACGATACAAAATTATTGGATTACGACACGGGCGGCGGGGAGTTCCTGCTCTCGCTGGGTCATCCGTACGGCAGAACGGCCGCGACGGAGGGCTATCCGCCCAACGTCGCTTTGTGCAAAGAAAAGCTCCTTCCCCTCGGCGTCGATTTCCGCCCCTGCGACGACTGCGCGCACATCCCTTTCGGGGACGCCGCCTTCGATCTCATCATCAACCGGCACGGGGATTTTGACGCGCCGGAGATCCGCCGCCTGCTGAAACCGGGCGGCCTGTTCGTCACGGAACAGGTGGGCGGCGACAACGACCGCGATCTGGTTCATATGGTCCTCCCCGGCACCCCGTCGCCCTTCCCCGAGCTGCGCCTGAACGTCCAGCGGCGGGCCTTTGAACAGGCCGGTTTCCGGATCCTCAGAGCGGAGGAGGCCTTCCGTCCGATCCGCTTTTATGAGATCGGTGCCTTCGTCTGGTTTGCCCGCATCATCGTATGGGAGTTCCCCGGCTTTTCGGTGGAACGCTGCTTTGATCAGCTTTTGAAGATGCAGGAAATTGTGGAACGCGACGGCTATGTGGAAGGCACCGTCCACCGCTATTTGATCGTTGCAAAAAAGGAACAGCAGACTGAATGGATCATATGATACGGGAATACGGAACCGCCGCCGCGCGGCATATCCTGATACAGCCGGTGGATGTACACGATCTTGCCGGCATGGAGAACGAGACCGCCGCCATACAATCTTTGACGGAGGTCCCGTTCCGGCTGATCGCCATCAGCGTGGAACGCTGGAACCGGGATCTTTCGCCCTGGAGCGCGCCGCCCGTGTTCGGCCGGGAGCCCTTCGGCAACGGCGCGCCGTCCTTGTTGGAGAATATTCTGAACCTATGCGCCGACCCTGAGAAAATCTACTTTCTCGGCGGCTATTCCCTCGCGGGGCTCTTTGCCCTGTGGGCGGCGTACCGGACCGACGTTTTCGCCGGCGTCGCCTCCGCGTCCGGGTCCCTCTGGTTCCCGGGCTTCGATGCGTATATGGCGGAGCAGAAAATACAAACCGGATCGGTCTATCTGAGCCTCGGCGACAGAGAGGAAAAGGTGAAGAATCCGGTCATGGCATCGGTGGGCGACCGCACAAGGCAGGCGTACGCCCTGCTGCAGAGCCGGGGGATCAATTGTACGCTGGAATGGAACCCCGGAAACCACTTCCAAGAGCCGGATCTCCGGACGGCAAAAGCCTTCGCGTGGCTGCTGAATCACCGGATCTGAAAATCCATTCTCTGCATATAAGAAAGAGAGAGCAAAATGGATACCGAACTGAAACTGCGTGATTCTTCCGAAGCTGACAACGCTTTGATCGGGACCATCACCGAAGCTTTTTATCTTGAGAAATTCAAAGAATTCGAGGGGAAGGAGCTCAAAATCATCCTCCGTGGGGATACTGCCGTCGGCTGGGCGCATATCCACTTGCCCGGCAGCTCCCTGTATTCCGGTTTCATTTTCATCTACGTCTCCCCTCAGTACCGCCGGCAGGGGATCGGCGCGTGGGTCTACCGTCAGGCGGCCGCGCAGTGGCTTCCCATCGGCTGCAACTGGTGGACGAGCTATCCCGCGTCGGAGGGCGCGGACAAATTTTCGCTCGCCGTCGGCTTTGATTATGTAAACACCAATCTGTATATGGAACACTCCGGCGTGCCTTATCCCGCGTCCACAGAAGGGATCCGGCAGTGCCGCCCGGAGGATTTTGATATCGTCACTGCAATCTGGACGCGGGAATACGCGGATATGCACATCCGGCTCGGCCTTCCTTTTGAAAAATACGAGGAAACCGAAGCAGAGCGGCAGGAGGCCCTTGAGGATTTTTTGAGCAATCTTCAGAATAAATACGTCATCGAAACCGACGGAAAGGCCGTGGGGCAGGGCGGGATCTTCCGGGATAACTCCGGTATCGGCTCATTGGCTATTGACCGTGCCTACGCCGGGCGCGGCTACGGCACGAGGCTGGCCGCTTTCCTGACGAACGAGATCATCCGGCGCGGCAACAACAAGCCGTGCCTGTACTGTGAACTGGGGAACGACGACGCCCTGCACGTGTACCGCAAGATCGGATTTTCGGAAGTCAGCCGCGAAACGGTCGCCGTCAAGAACTGATTTATATTACGGGTGGAAGAGAAATGATCAGGATACCGACCAAAAAACAGCAGTTTACGGCAACGGATGAACCGGTTTCCAATCCGTTCATCGGGTTTACAAGCTATCAGCGGTTCCGCCCGGATCCGCTGTATTCCGACGTCGTTGTGCGGCCCGAGAACAACAAGACGGAGACCGAAGCGACGGAGTGCTATCCGGTCAGCGAATCCGCCGTCCGTCATCACGGCGGCCCCGGCTTTTATCCCGATACGTCCGTTGCCTATATCCGTTTACTGTGGAAGGATTTTGAGCCCCAACGCGGCGTGTTCGACTATGACCGCATCGCGGATATCCTGCAAAAGGCGAAGGAAAACGGCCAGACCGTGATGCTGCGGCTGATGCCCCATTCCACAAGAAAGTCCGACGACGTGCCGGACTGGCTCAAAGCCCTGACCCCGTGCCCGGAGCGGCCGGACGGCCATCGCGTGAAGGATTCCCCCGCGGATCCCGTATATTTGAAATACTTCGGGGAGGCGGTGGAGGCGCTGGGGCGCCGGTTCGATCCCGATCCCACGCTGGATGTGATGGATATCTCTATCACCGGCGCGTGGGGCGAAGGCCACAAGTGCGATACGTACCCAAGAGAGGCGCTGGAAGCACTGGTTGACGTCTATACGCGCTCCTTCCCCAATACCTGCCTTATCGGGCAGGCCGCCGCACCGTGGCTGAGCATATACGCCAACAAAACAAGGCCCTGCGGCTGGCGGGGCGACGGCGTGGGAGAAGAATACCACATGACGGTAAAATATCCTAACGTCGTTTCTCAGCACCCCGACCTGTGGAAAACGGCGCCGGTCTCGTTTGAATGCTTCTGGTGGCTTTGCGAATGGCAGCGCCGAGGCTGGGATCCGGACGAGATCATTGAAAAGACCCTCTCGTGGCACTTGAGCACCTTCAACGCCAAGAGCTTTCCGATCCCGGACGAATGGAAACCGAAGATCGATGCCTGGATCGCCAGAATGGGCTACCATTTCGTGCTGCGTGAATTCGAGTACCCGGAAACCGCCGAAGCGGGGGATACCCTGCAGTTGAGCCTGCGGGTGGAAAACCGCGGCGTGGCGCCCATTTACCGCAGCATCCCGCTGCGGCTGCGCCTGAAAGCGGAAAACAGAGAATTTGTTTATACAACCGACGTGGAAGTCCGCGCGTGGCTGCCGGGCGAACACACGGCGGAATTCAGCGTCCCCCTGCCCGGCGATCTTCCCGCTGCCGTATATGAAACCGGCCTTTCCATTTCGGGAGAAAACACCCCCGTGGTACTGTGGGAAACCAAAGGTGAATCGGACGGGCCTTTCCTGAAAACCGGAAGAATAGAAATTACCCGGTAGAAAAAAATGGATTTTTGAGGATGATACAAATGAACTACAGGATAATTGACAGAGAGACGTACTACCGCAAAGGCGTGTACCGTCACTTTACGGAAGACTGCAAATGCTCCGTTTCCATGACGGCGAGAATCGACGTCACGGACCTTGCCGCGTATTCCGAAAGGACGGGAACCAGGTTTTACATCAACTTTTTATATCTCCTGTCAAAGGTCCTCAACTCGCGCGACGATTACAAAATGGATTATCTGTACAACACGGACGAGCTGATTTGTTACGACGTGATCAACCCCTGCCATTACGTTTTTCACGAGGATACCGAGACCTGCACGACGGTACATTCCTACTATTACGAGGATTATAAAAAGTTTTATGAAAACGCCCTGCGCGATCTGGAAAACGCGAAGGCCGACCGTGCGTACCGGTATGACAGCGATAAGTATCCCAACTGGTTCGACGCTTCCTATATCTCCTGGCTTTCCTACGATTCATTGAATCTCGAACTGCCGGACGGCTATCTGTATTTCCCGCCGATCGTCAACTGGGGAAAGTACCGGGAGGAAAACGGCAGGCTTGTGATGCCCGTGACCGTCCGTATGAACCATGCCATTGCGGACGGGTTTCTGGTGGCGAACGTGTTCCGCCTGCTGGAAAAGGAAATGAAAGCTTTTGTCGGGGATCAATGATTCATCAACACAGGTTGAATATTCAAATTTTGCTTTAGCAAAGGAATTCAAATGGAGATACGCCCGCATCATGCGCTTTGCGCGCAGTTTTTTGAAGGAAAAGGATATTCGGAACCGTTCGCGGAGCACATGCGCTGCGTTTTAACCGCGCTCAAAAACACAGACGCGGTCGTGACGCTGACGGGCGGCTGCGACTGTATCTGTGCCGGATGCCCGAATCATCAAAACAGCGTTTGTACGTCGGATGACAAGGTAAAAGAGATCGACGCGCGCGCTGCGGATAAAATGGGGCTGACCGCCGGAGATACGGTCCGGTGGAGCAGACTGTGTGAACTGGCAGAACAAACGGTGATCCGACCGGGTTTGCTGCGCGAGGTTTGCGGCGATTGCGAATGGACCGGCCTCTGTGCCGGAAAGGCACGTAAAAACAACGGAGAACGAACGGGGAACGAGGTGTAAAAAATGTTCAGAGAAATGAGAAGGATCAAACAGCAGATCTCCCCGGAGGAATGCAGGCAAGTGCTGACGGAGCAGCCCAGAGGCGTGCTCTCCATGCTGGGGGACGACGGCTATCCCTACGGTATCCCCATGGATCACTGGTACTGCGAAGCGGACGGCACGATTTACTTCCACTGCGCAAAAACCGGCCACAAGATCGACGCCATCGCCGCTTATGATAAGGTGAGTTACTGCGTCATGGACCAAGGCTGGCGGAAAGAGGGCGAATGGGCGCTGAATATCCGCAGCGTTGTCGTGTTCGGGCGGATCGGCATTGTTGAAGATGAAGAGAAAAAGCTGGAGATCTGCACGAACCTCGTCAAAAAGTTTACCGACGATGAGGAATATCTCCGCAAGGAGCTGGCAAGCGCCTTTCCGCGGGTGCAGTGCCTTGCGCTGACAATAGAGCACATGACAGGCAAGCTGGTAAACGAAGCGTAAAACGGAGGAACAAAGCATGATCCTAGTAACGGCGTTTGAGCCCTTCGGCGGGGAAACCATCAACCCCACCGCGCGGGTTTTAGCAGCCCTGCCGGAAGAGATCGGGGGCTGCAAACTTCATAAGCTGCTGCTGCCGGTGGAGTTCCTCCGGTGCAGGGAGATCGCCGCCAAAGAATATGATGCGTTAAAGCCCGCCGCCGTGATCATGCTGGGGCAGCACGGCGGGGCGGACGCGATCAACGTGGAAACGACTGCCGTGAACCGGATGCACGCGTTTGCCAAGGACGGCACGCCCCGCCCGGACAACGCCGGGTTTGCCCCGGAAAACGAACCGCTGACCGAAGGCGGCGCGGACAGGCTCTTTTCCACGTTCCCTGCGGAGGAGATCGCGCGGGCGGTCAGCGCCGCGGGCGTCCGGTGCGAGCTTTCCCAAGACGCCGGTAGATACGTCTGCAACGCGCTGCTGTACGGCATGCTGAACCATAACGAAGGCGAAGTCCCCACCGGTTTCCTCCACGTCCCGTACCTGAAGGAACAGGGGCATGAGGATAAACCGTTTATGGAACTGGACGCCATGGTCCGCGGGATCACCGCCGCGATCCGAGCGGTGGAAGCAGGTCTGGAATAAAATACAGAAAACCGGAATCGGCGGTGATAAGAATGTTTGATTACAGAAGTCATTTCGACAAATACTGCAGGGACCATACGCTGGATCTGGTCCTGTCTTTCAACATGCCCGCGGGATACGAGACCGCCAACGGGACGTTTGATGCAGCATCAAAAACCGTCTTTATCAATGCGGCGGTTCTGAACGATGCGCCCGATTGTGAAAAGGCCTTTTATCTCTTCCATGAGTTAAGGCACGCATCGCAGTACCTTCGCCCCGAATTATTCAGCGGCGCGGTCAATCGCAGTCTCGGGTACGTCATCATGTACGACGGCACCTGTTATAAAATCGTCGACGGCGAGTACATTGAGTGCAGATTGGAGGACGGCGAAGATTACTTCACAAAAATATATCTCGGCCAGCCGTATGAGGTTGACGCCAACACGTTCGCGTATGCGCAGACCAGAGAACTCTACGGTGATTCCGAAGAACTGCGCAAGCTGTATGAATTCTGGGTCCCGCGCCAAAGCGTACCGGATGAACTCTATGATTCGATCTATGATAAAATCGATGAGATGATAAAAAAGTGACTGATTTCAATAATATCAAATCCCCGAAACCGCTTGGTTCCGGGGATCCTTTTTAACTCATGTTCAGCGCTGTCGGTTTTCAGGCGGTATGCCTTTACAGATGAATCTGGGGCCTTCTTCTCCCGATTCTCCGGTGGGTACGAACCCGCATTTTCCCAGCACGCGCTGCGAGGCGCGGTTCTCCGGTTCGGTTTCGGCCTCCACTCTGATAACGCCCGGCTGTGCCAGCGCCCAGTGTACGGCGGCGGCAACGGCTTCGGCGGCATAGCCTTTTCCCTGATATTCATCCATGATGCCGTAGCCGATCTCCACTGAGCCTCCCGGATCGAGCCCCTTGAAGGAGAGCTCTCCCACGTGGGTCCCGTCTTTGAGCCCGATCATCCAGATCGCGTACCACGCCCACTGCTCGGGGCGGTCGAGGCAGCACCGCAGCATCTCGCCGTAGGCCTGTTTCAGCGCCGGGACGGTTTGTTCCGCGATGAAACGCTCCATTTCTTCCCGGGACGCGATATGTATTTTCAGCCGTTTTGTTTCCAGCATATGCCGTTGATATCCTTATGCCGTGGCGGCTCAGGACGCCGCGCCGAGGTATTCCTCCAGCGTCAGGCCCTTGTCCATGATCTCGTGCGCGATCTCGGTGCTGTCCAGATAGCGGAAGTGCCACGGTTCGTAATCGTAGCCGGTGATCGCCTTGCCGCATTTCGGGCATATAATCATTGCCATTTTTTTACTCCTCCGATGATTTCTTTATTTCATTTTGTGCTGCAATCATAGGATACCATAAGATGCGATCAAGCACAAGCGATTCCCGGTTTTTTCTGTTGGCGTTATGCGGAATCAGGCGCGCTTGCGCCGCCGCCCGGCAGAATACGGACGTTTTCAAACAATATGAAAGCAGCAACCGGGCAACCCTCTTCGCGTTACTCGGTTGTGTTTTTTCATGGCTTAATGCAACAGCCCCTTTTCTGTTCCTCCGGTTTTTTTTACTTGTATCTGTTTATTTTTCATGATAATATAGTATTATATATAAAAATTCCGCTGATTACACTGGGAGGCACAACGGTTTGAAGATAGGAAAAAAACTGATCATATCCATGCTGGCGCTCACACTCGGCACGATGCTGCTCGTGTACGCCGGGCTTTACGCGATCATAGGCGATCTGCGCGGGAACATACAAAAGCTGTACGAGGATATCCGCACCGGCGCGGAGCAGACCATAGAGGAAGGCCTCTACGCGCAGGATTCCGATTCGCTCGGGGTGCTGGCGGATATGCAGATCGAGGTTACGGATTCGCGGCTGCGCATCGTATCGGACGCGGTCATGCAGGCGGCGGAATATGCCGAAAAGCTCTACGCCTCGCCCACGAAATACCTGAACTCCGCCTACGATCCCGTTCATCTGTCCGAGGCGCCGGATACGCTCTCCGCGCGGTACATGTTCAGCGCCGGGGTGGAAGAGACCGATGCGCTGTATGAGGAGCTGAAGCTCATATCGAATCTGGAGGAAATGTTCGTGCCGGTCATGAAATACAACAGCCGGTTTCTGGATAATCTCTACGTGGGCACCGCAAGCGGGATCTTTTATCAGTACACGGATAACAACGTTTACCGTGAAAACTACGTGGTGACCCAACGGCACTGGTACGTCAATTCCACCGCCTCGCCCGATCAGATCATGTGGAAGGAAACGGAGATCGATTCCTACGGCAGGCCCTGCATCACGGCGTCCATGGCCGTAAAGGACCCCAACGGAACCGTTGTTGCCGTGGTGGCGGCCGACGTCAATTTCAAGCAGATGATGTCCAACGTGATCGGCAGCGGGCTCGGGGAAACGGGCACCACCTTCATTCTGGGCGCCGGGCGGGATCTGCTGGCCTACAGCGCTTTCATGGACGACGTTCTGGCGCACAACGGCCTGTTCAACGCCTTTGAGGATCACTTTGCGGATCCGGAGAGCGTGCTGAAAAAGATCGACGACTGCGCCTACGGCCGCGGCGAGGCCTTCACGGCCGTGCTCGACGGCAAGGAGATCTATATGACCGCCCACGAGATCCCCTCCACGGGCTGGCTTCTGTGCACCGCCATCAATGCCGAAGAGATCACGGAGCCCATCGGCAAGGTCACGGCGCAGTCCGATCGGCTGTTTGCCGACGCGCGCGCGCAGATGACGTCCGAATTCAAGGCCCTGCTGCTCCACACGATCCTTGCCATTATAGGGATCGTTCTCGTCGTCTCCGTGATCGAATATTTCATTTCCCGCACCATCTCAAAGCCCATCATAAAGCTGACGGATACGGTGAAAAACACCGGCGAAGGCGATTTCGACAGAAAATCGGATATCGATACGCGCGATGAGATCGGCGACCTTGCGAGATGCTTCAACAAGATGCAGGATAACCTGAAGCGCTACACGGAAAACCTGAAGATCGTTACCGCCGAAAAGGAACGCATCGGCGCCGAGCTGAGCGTGGCAACGCAGATCCAGGCGGATATGCTTCCGCGGATCTTCCCGCCGTTCCCGCAAAAAAAAGAGATCGATCTTTTCGCCTCCATGGATCCCGCGAAAGAGGTGGGCGGCGACTTCTACGATTTCTTCCTGATCGATGAAAACCATGTGGCGCTGGTGATCGCGGACGTATCCGGCAAGGGCGTACCGGCGGCGCTGTTTATGGTGATCTCCAAAACGCTGATCAAAAACCGCGCCTTGCAGGGCGGCACCCCGGCGCAGATCCTTGCGGACGTCAACAACCAGCTCTGCGAGGGCAACGAAGCAGATATGTTCGTCACCTGCTGGCTGGGGATCTTCGATCTGCGGACGGGCAAGCTCACGGCGGCAAACGCGGGCCATGAATTCCCCGTGATCTGCGGTCCCGACAGAAAATTTGAGCTTGTGAAGGATAAACACGGCTTCGTGCTTGCCGCCATGGAGGGCACGCGCTGCCGCGATTATGAGATCCGGCTGGAGCGGGGCGGCAGCATCTACGTGTATACGGACGGCGTTCCGGAGGCAACGAACGCCGACGGGGAAATGTTCGGCACGGACCGGATGCTGGAAGCGCTGAACCGCCGCCCGGACGGAAAACCGAGCGTGTTCATCGAAGAGGTGTGTTCCGCCGTGAAGGAATTCACGGGCGAAGCCCCGCAGTTTGACGACGTGACCATGGTGGGCCTGACCTGGCGCGGAACAGACGACGCGGAGGCCGAATGACCGCCATGCTGACCACGGTACGCATTACGGAGCAGATCGCGAAACAGGAAAAAGGATCGTAACGTCAAACCAAATTATAAAAACGAATAAATATATAATAAAAATTTAATTTGCAATATTTTGCGCGTTATATTATAATAAAATAGATAATCTGATTTTTTTCGGAGGTAGATATTCATGAAACGAACCGTAAAGCAAATCATTGCGATCCTTTTGGTCGCCGTAATGGTGCTCACGTCCGGCGTTCTGCTGAACGACGGCGTTCTGGAGCGCGTAAAATCGGTGTTCCCTGCAAAGGACGAGCCTGCCGCGCAGGAAGCGGACGCCCCGCTTTACAGCGAAGAGGACCGTGCGGATCTGGAGGCGCTTGCCGCCATCGTGCTGGGTGAAAGCGCGCCGGAGGAGCTCTCCGCGCTGAGCGACCGGGAGCTGCTCTCGCTGGTAGAGGAGCGCATCGGTCCCGTCGGCGATCCCGCGGACGAAGCGGACAAGGCGGACGAAGGCTTCAAAGCCCCTTCCGTAGATACGCTTGAGGCCGCCGCGGGCGTAGACCCGGCGGCGCTTGCGGATACCGAAGCGCAGGCGGCGGACCCCGTGGAGGTCACCCCCGAAGTACGCGAAGAATATTTTAACGAAGAAAACGAGATCGTAGCCCCGTATGACGAGATCTTCCCCGAAGCGGTGGAGGAGGGCCTTGTGCCCTACGCCGCCGATACGCTGCTCATCAAGGTGGCGGGCGGCAAAGAGCCCCTTTCCGCAGCCGTGAAGGCCGCGGGCGGCGCCAAGGCCGAAAAGATGTTCGATATCGGCGCCGATACGTGGTATGAGTTGAAGCTCGCCGAGGGCACGGACGCCCTTGCGGCGGTGAACGCCATCCGTGAAAGCGGCGACGTGCGCACCGCGGAGCTGAACTTTGAGGTGAAGGCCGACGCGCTGGACGCTTACGCGCCGGTGGCCGACGGCCTGACCGGCAATACCGAGGTGGGCAGCCAGTGGGCGTTGAACCATTTCGGCATCCCGGCGGGCCTTGCGCACATGCAGAACCCCGGCGGCAGCCGCAGCGTTGTGGTGGCCGTGATCGATACGGGCGCGGATTACGGGCACGAGGACCTTGTGAACAATATCTGGACCAACCCGAACGAGATCCCGGGCAACGGCCGGGATGACGACGGCAACGGCTACACCGACGACTATTACGGCTGGGACTTTGTGAACCGCCACGGCCGCCCCATGGACGATAACGGCCACGGCACCCACGTGGCGGGCGTGATCGGCGCCGTGAACAACAACCTCGGCGTTGTGGGCGTGGCCTACAACGTAAAGCTGATGATCTTAAAGGCGGCGGACAGCACCGGCAGCTTTACGCAGGCAAACATCGCCAGCGCCATCATTTACGCTTACCAGAACGGCGCGGAGGTCATCAATATGAGCTTCGGCTCCACCTCCATCACCTCCGCCGTGCAGGACGCCCTGCAGGTGGCTTACGGGCGCTGCGTGCTTGTGGCCAGCGCCGGCAACGACGGCAAGCCCGCCGATACCCATCCCAATTATCCCGCCGCCCTCTCTTACGTGCTCGGCGTGATGAGCATCGGGCGCGACGGCACGCCCAGCGTGTTCACCAACCGCAACGCGGGCCGCGGCCGCAGGGGCTGCAGCTACGAGCTTTACGCGCCCGGCGAATCCGTGCTTTCCACCATCCCGGGCAACAAATACGCAAGCTGGAGCGGCACCAGTATGGCGGCGCCCTTTATCGCGGCGTTTGCGGCGCTGCTGCGCAGTGAGTTTGCGGACCGGGAGCTCTATACCGTGGGCTTTATTTACGGCCAGCTCATCAACGCCTCACAAATTGCGCCGGAGGGCGGAGAAGGCCCCGTTGCGCCCGATCTGTACGAGGCGCTCACCGAGCTGCCGGAGCCGGATCTCTACGTTTCCGCCTATTCCATGTTCGATACCGCGGGCTTTGCGCAGGATACCGATAACGTGAACAACGGCGACGGCGTCCTCGACGCGGGCGAGACCGCGGCGGCGGGCCTGACCCTGAAAAACCGCTGGGGCCGCGCGGACGAGACCGTGGTAAGCGTTTCTGTGGACGACGAATACGTTACGCTGCACACGGAGTCCGTCTCCTTCGGCGGCGTCGGCACCTATGCAAGCAAAGACAGCGGCAAGGTGATAGAGGGCGATCTGCAGACCGCGTGGGAAAGCCCGGTGTATTTCACCGTATCCCCCGCCTGCCCCAATAACCATGAGGTAAAGCTGAACCTCACTATTACGTGCAAAAACGCATATTCCGAAGAGCACGAGACCTATACCTTTACCGATAGCCTCACGTTTTACGTGCGCGCGGGCAAGGTGATCTCCGGCCTCATCAGCGAGGACCAGACCTGGACGCCCGAAAACCTCTATATCATCACAAATTCCACCACCATTCAGGCGGGCGCCACGGTGCGCGTGCTGCCCGGCACGCAGATCCAGTTCTGGACCAACGACCCCACGGACCCCTACCGCGATAATTACATGGTGTACTTAAAGGTAGAAGGGCAGTTCCTTGTGGAGGGCACGGAGGAAGCGCCCGTAAAGATCTTCCCCTCGGATCTGATGCAGCAGTACGTGGTGAATATCGGTGAAGCCGGCAGCGGTTACGTTTCCATCGACCACGCCGAGATCACGAACCTGAACGACGGCAATATCAGCTGCTGTATTTCTTATATCGGGCATTCAACATTAAAAAAACAAAGTATGTATTCTTATTATCGTTATCTGAAAGACGGCAAGGTGTTAAGCACATATTTTAATGACAAATGCTTTTACTTCGGAAATAATTACTCTACCCAAACCTATAGATATTTTTATACGTTTATTACAAGAATATCCGAAATGGAAGCATGTGACGTCTCGTATTCTCAGCTTGCTGTTTCCTCAAATTGTTCCGTATCCGATTCCACCTTTCATGGTACGATTGGGATTTACGGTAATTTTAAAAAATGTATATTTTATGGTACAACTTACTTAAAAGGAACTGCTGAAAACTGTATTTTTTACCGTAATAATATAATGTGTTATTCCGGTTGTGATACATGCGCCTTCATAGATTGCTGCGGAAAGCTGGATGTTGATTACCGATACACAAACTGTGTATTTTACGGCAACAATTCGTTCAGCAACGGAACCCCTTCAACAGCCACGCTTGCCTACAACGCAAAGGCCGTTCGCTTTGCACCGGAGAATAACGTAAGTTACGTTTATAACCCTGCCAACGGTTCCACCTACGTGCGCATCAACGCTGGCGCGTATGACGGAAGCGGTTCTTCTTATGCGAGTCCTGCTTTTGCTTGGGAAGAAGAACTGTTTGCTCTCGGCTGGGATTACGCCGCCATAGAAACGCCGGAGGAGTATTCTTTTCTTTCGGCTTCGAGTATTCGTGGTTCAGGTACTCAAGACTCTTCTTTCAACGTAGGTGCATTTGTGCAAGACGGTGTTTTGTATTGGCATAACGGTATGCCATTAGGGGATTTCATAAATTATTCCAATACAAGCCACAGGTACCTTTATCTGTGTGGGGCTACCGCTTTGATGTATAATTATGCACCATTAGCATGGCTCTTTGAGATCCCAGGCCCGGTGTATATTACCGAGATCACGCCGCTGGACAGCTACGTAAAGCTGGATACGGGCGAAACGTACCAGATCCGCGTCAATTGCGAGCCCGGCAACGTACCCATAGAAGAAATGCATTTTGAGAGCGCGGACGAGAGCGTGGCTACCGTAAGCGAAACGGGCGTCGTTACCCCGGTGGGCGTGGGCAAGACCAAAATCGCCATCTTCGCGCCGGATAAGGGCGCCTTCACCTATATGGACGTGGAGGTGATCGAGGATGTCGCTTTGACGGGCCTTACGCTTTCCGCGCCGCAAACGATGCTGAACATCGGCGAATCGATGGACCTCACCGTTACGCTCACCCCGGCGGATACCTCCAAGCGGAATATCACCTTCACCAGCTCTGATCCCTCCATTCTCACCGTAGATGCATACGGCAGAGTTACCGCCGTCGGCCGCGGCGCCGCCACCGTTACGGCCGCCTGCGGAGATATACAGGATAGCATTACCCTGCGCGGGACCCGCCAGATCACAAGTATCGCATATGATACGGCGTCCGCCAATATGGTTTATAATAGCAACTACTATTATAATGATATTCGCTATCATTATCATTTATCTTTCTATTCCGATCAGGAATATGCGCTTCCGCAGGTCAATCTGGATCAGAACTGCGATTTTGAACTGGATTGGTCTGCAGACAAGGAGGGGATCCTGCAGATCCGCGATGGGAAACTTGCCACCCTGGCCGCCGGTACCGTTATGCTTACGGTTACGGATACGATAAGCGGAAAGAAGGCAAGTATTCCTGCGGAAGTAAAGGCGAAGGCTTTCTCCCTGCCCGCCAACGGCCTTGTGCTGTATACCGATAACGGCTGGGCGGAGCGGCCCGAGGTTACTCTCACCCCCGGCAGCGAGTATGACCTTACCTGGCGGTCTTCCGATGAATCCGTGCTGCTGGAGCGCGGCGGCAGGCTGCTGCCGGTGAACCCGGGCGTGGCCAGCCTTACGGTAACGGACGCCGTAAGCGGCCGAACCGCGAAAATGCCCGTGTTCGTTTCCGACGCGGTCAATGAAACAAAGATCGTAAAGATGCGGTACGGGTATGATTATATAAATAACAAACAGTGGAATACCTATTACGCGTTATACGACGACGGCAGCCTGTGGTACTGGACCGATCTCACCAAGCCCCCGCAGCTCTGGTATACGGACGTAAAGGATTTTGACTGCAGTGATAACTGGTATATCATCCTAAAAACCGACGGCTCCATTACCGTTTCCCATGATGCTTCTTACTGGGACCCGGAAACAAGGACGTATCAGTATATTTCCTATTACCTTCCCGCGTTTGCCGCCGCGCACCGGGTAAAGGCAGTGTTTTGTGGGGTGTACGTCACGGAATACGCCGCTCTGACCGAGGACGGGCGGGTATACGCCTGGGGAAATAATAATAACGCCATGCTCGGGATCGGTTCTTCTTCCTCCACCCCGATCCCCACGTTGGTGAACCTTGAAAACGTGACCGGCGTTTATATGTACGCGAACGGTAGTAGTTATCAATTCACTTGGTTCCTCACGGCGGACGGAACGCTCTACCGCGCCGGCGGCAGCGATTATATCCCCTCCAAACAGGGCGAGGGCTTTGAGGCGCTGTTTAAAATAAGTAATGGGTATGCGTACGCCCTCAAAAACGGGAACTGGTATGGGCTTAGCGACAATTTAGACAGCTCCTATTCCTATTCTCAGCGCGCCGATGCGGATACCGTGCCGCGTTGGAGCCTTGAAGACGGCGTGGTATACGGGCAGTATTCCTCCGGCTATTCTTACGTGCGGCTTCCGGATCTCACGAATGCCACCGGCGTATTCTACGCAAATGGCTGGTTCGTGGCCGCGGCGGACGGTGGGCTTTACAGGGTTGCAATTGACTATAATAGACCGCCCTATATCTCTTCCACCGTCTGCCCCGCGGGCGTTCAGATCCAGCCCTTTGCGGCGGAAAAGCACAACGTATTCGACGGGCTTTTGTACGATACCGCCGTTACCGTGGATTTCAACGCCGTGCTGGAGCGCGTGAATTACCGGCTGTATGAAAACGGCGTTCAGATCCCCTGCTCTTATAATATCGACGCAGATCAAGTCAGCTTCACTGTTTCCGGCGGCTTTAAGTCCGACGCCGCCTATGAGCTGAAGATCCTCTCCGACGGCACCGCCGGCGCTTACCTCTACGCCCTGCCCGCCGATATCGTGATTCCCTTTACCCTTGCCCCCGCGGACGCGGAAAAACCGGCGGATACCGCCTGCGCGCATCCCTACGAAAACCTTGTGCATACCGGCCGCGTGCCCGCCACCTGTACCGAAAACGGCGCCACGCCCGGCGTCACCTGCACGCTCTGCGAACAGATATTGGGCGGCTTGCGCCCGCTGGAGGCCCTCGGCCACAGCCTGATCGCGCACCCCGCCAGCCCCGCCACCTGCACCGAAACGGGCTGGGATGTGTATTACACCTGCACCCGCTGCGATTATACCTCCTATTATCCGCTGGATCCTCTCGGCCACGCCTATACCGTGGAGCGCACCAAAGAGCCCACCTGCACGGAAGACGGCGAAGCGTTGCTCACCTGCGATCTTTGCGGCGAGAGCCATACCGAAGCGCTGCCCGCCCTCGGCCATACCGCCGAAGCGGGCGAGATCACAACCGCCCCCACCTGCACCGAAGCGGGCGTGGAGACCCTTGTTTGCGACGTTTGCGGCGAAAGCTTCACCCGGCCCGTGCCGGCCCTCGGTCATACCCTGAACGAGGGCGAGGTGACCGAAGCGCCCACCTGCGAGGAAGACGGCGCGCGCACCCGCGTTTGCGAAAGCTGCGGCGAAACGGTAACCGAAACCGTACCTGCCCTCGGCCACGACTGGACGGAATACTTTGAGAACCCCGCCGCCTCCTGCACCGCAGAGGGAACCTTTACCCGCGTTTGCGGCCGCTGCCCCGCCGAGCAGAGCTACACCGTGCCCGCCCTCGGCCACGATATGGATGAAGGCACCGAAACCGCTGCCCCCACCTGCGCCGAAGCGGGCGAGATCACCTACGCCTGCAGCCGCTGCGATTACGTCGAAACCGAGGCGATCCCCGCCCTCGGCCACGATATGGATGAAGGCACCGAAACCGCTGCCCCCACTTGCACCGAAGCGGGCCAGATCGTCTACGCCTGCAGCCGCTGCGACTACACCGAAACCGAAACGGCGGAAGCCCTCGGCCACAGCTGGGCGCTCACCGAAACGCTTGCCGATCCCTCCTGCACCGAGGATGGCCTTGGCGTGTATACCTGCGAGCGCTGCGGTGAAACCAAAGAGGAGGCGATCCCCGCGCCGGGCCACGAGGCTGTGATCACCGCCGCGAAGGAGCCCACCTGCACCGAAAGCGGCTGGGCGCAATATACCACCTGCGCCCGCTGCGGCGAAACCGATTTCGTTCTGCGGGAGCCGCTGGGCCACGATCTGGTTCAGTTGACCCAAAAAGCGCCCACCTGCACCAATATCGGTTATACCGCCTACGAATACTGCACGCGCTGCGATTACCGCACCGAAAACGAGATCTTTGCGGTCGATCCCGAAGCCCACGTGTGGGATGCGGGCTATATCACCTTAAAGCTCAGTGAGAGCATCTACGGCGAAAAGACCTATACCTGCCTTGAGGATCCTTCTCACGTGCGCACCGAAAACGAGCTCGACAGCCTTGAGATCACGGTATACGAAACCACGATCGACGAAACGGTGGAGCGCCATTTCTGGGATCTGGAAGAGATCGTTGCCGCCGCCACGGACGCCGTTGAGGCCACGCGCCGCAACCCGTACTTTATCAACAATACGGTCATCAACCGCCTCACCGCGGATACGGACGTTTCGCACTGGCTGCGCGTGCTCGCGCCCTCCGTTTCCGAGTTCACCGAGTATTACCTCGGCGGCAACTACTGGGGCACCGAAAACGCGCCCGCCATCGACCTGCAGATACTGGATTACAACGATTTCACGGATTACGCGCAGCTGGCTTACCGGCCCTATCTCACCGCCGTGCCGGAGAGCACCTTCCCGGTGGTTACAGATATCAGGGTCACGAACGCGGACGGCAATGAGATCACCCTTGCCTCCAACGAGGAGATCACGGTCACCGTATCCTTCAGCCGCGATATGGATACCGAAACGCCCGTGGAGGTCAGCTTCGGTTGGAGGAATCCGTTTGATCAGGTGAGCGTGATCGGCAGCTTTACCGATTCCCGCACCTGGGTGGGCACGGTGCGTATCACCGCCAACGTGGAAAGCGGCATCCAGTACTTTGCCGTTACCGGCGGCAAAGCGGCCGATGAGGATCTGATGCTGATCCCCGATACCATGCGCTTCTTCTTCACCGTGGATACCACCTCGGCGCAGGCGCTCATCATGCAGGGCGCGGCGGAGGACAACGGCGTTACGCTCACCTGGGAGCAGGACGATTTCGATACCCTGATGGGCTACAACGTCTATCGCTCCACCAGCCTCAACGGCTACTACACGCGCCTGAATACCTCGGTCATCCCCGCGGACGTCAAAACCTTCTTCGACGATACCGTAGAGCCCGGCATGGTGTATTACTACAACTTCACCGTGGTGAAAACCGACCTCACCGAGAGCACGCCCTCCGGCAAGATCGTGATCATGAGTAAAGATACCATGGCGCCGAATATCTACCATACGCCGGTTTACGATGCGTTCACCGGCAGCAACCTGATCCTCTCCGCCACGGTCACGGATAACATCAGCGTTTCCGCCGTTATGGTGCATTACCGCACCGTGGGCGCCGCCGAATGGAAGACCGCGGTCATGAACCGGCTCAACGATAAGTATTCCGTCATCATCCCGGCGGATCAGATCACCGTGGACGGCATCGAATACTACATCGAGGCCACGGACGGCGTGAGCGCCTCCTATAAGGGCAGCGCCGAAAATCCCTACGTCATCACGGTGCGCGAGGCGCTGGACGATTCCGCCGTGGGCGACGTGAACGGCGACGGCCGCATCAACAACCTCGATGCGCTCATGATCATTCAGGCCATCAACGATATGATCAATCTGGACGCCGAGCAGTTTGCCCGCGCGGACCTGAACGGCGACGGCGAGCTCACCGCGGCCGAAGCGCTGCGCATCCTGCAGTACGTGAGCGGCGCCGTGGGCAGCGTTAAAATGTAAAAGGAGCCCGTAACGGAGAAAAAACCATGAAACGCAATCGAGTTCTTTCTCTGCTGCTGGCGGTATTGCTGATCTTCTCCTCTGCGCCGGTGTATTCCGGCGCGGAGGCGGTGCAGCAGATCGCCGTGGGCAGTACCTCCGGCTACCGGGGGAATACCGTATACGTCAACGTGGACGCCGTGAATTTTGATTCGCTGGGCACGCTGGAGGCGCAGCTGTATTACGACAGCGCCGTGCTCACCTATCTGGGCTGCTCCTACGGTTCTCTGATGTCGGACGCGATGTATTCGTTCAACACCGCCACCACCGGGGAGCTGCATCTCACCGCCATGTGGATGAGCGGCGTTTCCGGCAGCGGCAGATTGCTGCAGCTGCAGTTCCGCATCGCTTCGGATGCGCCCTTCGGCGCGTCCGGCGTCAGCATTGCCGTGGGGGACTGCTACGGCGCGGATCTTGCGCCCACGGCGGTGTCCGGCACGCCCGGCAGCGTGACCGTCAACGAAACGCCGGTCTCTTATAATACGTTTTATATCAATAACACCTGTAACAATACCTATCTTTATCAGGGCGACGAAACACAGCTCACCGTGTACAACTATTATCAGTATGCGTTCGCCACCGGCGTGTTCACCGTCACCTACGATAAGGATCTGCTCTCGCTTGTAAGCTTTACCCCGGCTGCAGCCCTCCTCACCGAAAACGCGGTGTATTCGGTCAACGACGCCGTGCCGGGCCAGATCACCTTCTCTTACGCCAATCTGACGGATATTTCGGCCTATAACTTGTTTACGGTCAGATTTGCCGCCGCCGCCAACGAGGATGTTTCCACCTCCGTTTCCGTGCAGGCGGAAAACGTGTATACGGCCGCGCATACGCCGTTTTACGATGGTTCCACAAGCCGCAGCCTGCAGCTTGTAAAAAAAGCCGTCGCGCCGGATTACCCGGATCTGTATTTTGAAAGCGAAAAGGCAAAAGAGGGGCAGACCTTCGCCTCCGTTCTGAAGATCGAAGAGGGCACCGGGCTTGCCGCCGCCAATATCACTGTGCGGTTCGATCCCGCCGTGTTCCGTTTCGTTTCCATCCGCAGTCTGCTTTCGGGTGTTACCGTAAACAACAACAAGGATTACGCGGACGGCGTGATCACCTTTACCTATTTGAACATGGCAGGGCTTGCCGAAGCCGCGGACCTGATAGAGCTCACGCTGGAGGTGATCGGCGTCCCGAACCGCCATTATACCCTCTCGGTGGAAACCAAGGACCCGGTGGACGCCGCAACGCCCGTGGCGGGCAGAGTGCTGCTGGACCATATCGGCGGCACGGGCTGCGTTTACCGCAATACGGATTGCACCGCCACCTGCACCGCAGCCGGCGTGCTTACCTTTGTCTGCCCCGTATGCGGCGATACGTTTACCGAGGATACGCCCGCGCTGGGCCACGATTGGGAAACCGATTTTACGGAGGATACCCCCTCCACCTGCACCGGATCCGGGCAGAAAAGCCGCCACTGCACGCGCTGCAGCGAATTGACCGACGTTACGGTGACCGACCCGCTGGGCCACGATTATTCGGTTTTTGTTGAAACCGTGGAGCCCACCTGCACCGAGGGCGGCTATACCGCTTACCGCTGCGCGCGCTGCGGGGATACCTGCACCGAGCCCATCGAAGCCCTCGGGCACGATTGGGAGACCGAATTTACCGTGGATACCGCGCCCACCTGCGTCAAGGCAGGGAGCAAGAGCATCCACTGCAGCCGCTGCGACGCCCAAACGGACGTGACCGCGACGGAACCGCTCGGCCACGGCTTTACCGTTAATCTTAACACCGTGGAACCCACCTGTACCGAGGGCGGCTATACCGTATACCGCTGCTCCCGCTGCACGGCCACGGAGGACCGCGATTTCACCGATGCGCTCGGGCACGATTGGGCAACCGATTTTACGGTGGATACCGCGCCTACCTGCACCGGATCCGGGCAGAAGAGCCGCCACTGCACGCGCTGCAGCGAAGTGACCGACGTGACGGAGATCGCCCCGCAGGGGCACGAATACGTAAATCACCCTGCACAGGAACCCACCTGCACCGAGCCCGGCTGGAACGCTTACGAAACCTGCAGCCGCTGCGATTACAGTACTTATGAGGAGCTTCCGGTGCTGGGGCACGATTACGTAAACCACGCCGCACAGGAACCCACCTGCACAGAGATCGGCTGGAATGCTTACGTCACCTGCAGCCGCTGTGATTACTCCACCTATGCGCAGCTCCCGGCGCTGGGGCACGATTATACAGAGCATTCCGCCAAAAAGCCCACCTGCACCGCCGTGGGCTGGGAAGCTTACGTTACCTGCAGCCGCTGCGATTACACCACCTATGAAGCGCTTCCGGCGCTGGGCCACAGCTATACCGTATTTTTGGAAACCGTAGAGCCCACCTGTACGGAGGGCGGATACAGCGTATACCGCTGCTCCCGCTGCACGGCCAAAGAAAACCGCGACAGTACCGACCCGCTGGGGCACGATTACGCATCCGTGATACTCGCGCCCACCTGCACCGAGGGCGGCTATACCGAATATACCTGTAACCTCTGCGGCGATACCTATACGGACGACGAGACTGAAGCTCTGGGGCACGATTACGCTGCCGTTGTAACAGAGCCCACCTGCACGGAGTGGGGCTATTCCACCATCACCTGCAGCCGCTGCGGCGATACCTTTACGGCGGAAGAGACCGAGCCTCTGGGGCACGAATACACCGAGGACGTAACGGAACCTACCTGTACCGAAGGCGGCTATACCACGCATACCTGCAGCCGCTGCGGCGATACCTATACGGATGAAGAGACCGAGCCTCTGGGGCACGTTTACGGCGCTCCCGTATGGATCTGGACGGAAAGCCATACCGCCTCCGCCGCGTTTACGTGCGCCCGGTGCGACAGAACGGAATCGATCGCCGCCGAGGTCACTATTTCGGAAACGAACGCAACCTGTACGCAGAGCGGCGAAACAAAGTACGCAGCCGCCGTTATATTCAACAACGTGAGATATACGGATACGCTCACGGTCACGGGCAAGCCACTGGGGCACAATTATGTTGCCGAAGTGACGGAACCCACCTGCACGGAGGGCGGCTATACCACGTTTACCTGCAGCCGCTGCGGCGATACCTATACGGATGAAGAGACCGATCCTTTGGGGCACGATTACACTGCAGACGTGACCGAACCCACCTGCACCGAGGGCGGCTATACCGTGTATACCTGCAGCCGCTGCGGCGATACCTATACCGGGGATGAGACCGAAGCCCTCGGGCACGATTATGTTGCCGTTGTAACCGAACCTACCTGTATGGAGGACGGATATACCACGTATACCTGCAGCCGCTGCGGCGATACCTATACCGATGATATCACCGAAGCCCTCGGCCACGATTACGCCGCCGAGGTGACCGATCCCACCTGTACCGAAGGCGGCTATACCGTGTATACCTGCACCCGCTGCGGGGATACTTATACCGATGATATCACTGAAGCCCTCGGCCACAGCTACACCGTGAAGCTGCGCGAGATCGATCCCACCTGTACGCTGGGAGGCTATACGCTGTACCGCTGCGAACGCTGCTTTGAAACGCAGACGCGGGACGAGACCCCCGCGCTGGGCCACCGGTATATAAGCGCCGTCACGCAGGAGCCCACCTGTACGGCGTCCGGTGTGCGCACCTTCACCTGCGAGCGCTGCGAAGACAGCTATACGGAAGCGATCCCCGCCGCAGGCCACAGCTACGGCGCGCCGGAATGGGAATGGACCGATGAGAACCGCGCGTTCGCTATATTTACCTGCGCGGTCTGCGGGGACGCGCAAAGGCTGCCCGCCGCGCTCACCATCACCGAAACGGACGCCACCTGCACCGAAGCCGGTACCACGCGCTACCTTGCAAGCGTCACCTTTGAAGGCGCGGTGTATACAACGGAAAAAACCGTAACGGACAGCCCCCTGGGGCACAGCTTTGTAAATTACGTCTCCAATGAGGACGCCACCTGTACGGAGGACGGCACGAAGACCGCGAAATGCGAGCGCTGCGAGGTTACGGATACCGTACCGGACGAGGGCAGTGCTCTCGGCCACAGCTTTACGAATTACGTTTCCAACGGGGACGCCGCCTGCACCGCGGACGGCACGAAAACCGCGGTGTGCGGGCGCTGCGGCGCAAAGGATACCGTAACGGACGAGGGCAGCGCCCTCGGCCACAGCTACGGCGCGCCTCAATGGAGCTGGACGGAAGATAACCGGGCTTCGGCCGCGTTTGCGTGCGGCCGCTGCGAACACGTGCTTACCGTACCCGCAACGGTCAGCATCAAGAGTACGGACGCTTCCTGTACCGTGCCGGGCACCACCGTTTACAACGCGGAGGTTACGTTGGACGGCGTTGTTTATACCGACCGCAAAACCGTAGCCGGAGCGCCGCTGGGGCATGATTACGTCGCGTCGGTATGGCACTGGGCGGAGGATCATTCCGCCTGCATCGTCACGCTTTCCTGCGCCCGCTGCGGCGATTCCGTCTCTCGCACGGCGGAGGTCGGCACAGCGGAGACCCCGGCCACCTGCACCGAGGGCGGCACGGTCGTTTATACCGCCATGCTTACGGAGGGGGATAAAACGTTTACCGATTCCGTTACGGTCACGGGCGAACCACTGGGGCACAGATTTGTGAATTACGTTGCCGACGGAAACGCCACCTGCACGTTGGACGGCACGAAAACCGCAAAATGCGAGCGCTGCGAGGTTACGGATACTTTACCGGATGAGGGCAGCGCCTTGGGCCACAGCTTTACGGATTACGAATACAATCAGGATGCGTCCTGCACGCTGGACGGCACGAAAACCGCCGTCTGCAGCCGCTGTAACGCTACCGATACCGTAAAGGCGGAGGGCACCGCCCTCGGCCATGATTTCGGCGAATGGACGCAGACAGCGGCGCCCACCTGTACCGAAAAAGGCGTGGCATGCAGAGAATGCGCGCGCTGCGGGGCGTTTGAGACAAAAGAACTGGAAGCCCTCGGGCATGAGCTTGTAAACCACGCGGCGCAGGCCCCCACCTGCACCGAAGCAGGCTGGGCCGCGTACGTCACCTGCTCCCGCTGCGATTACACCACGTATGCCGAAACGGTAGCCCTCGGGCACGAGCTTATAAACCACGCGGCGCAGGCCCCCACCTGTACCGAAGCAGGCTGGGCCGCGTACGTTACCTGCAGCCGCTGCGATTATACCACGTACGCCGAAACGGCAGCCCTCGGGCACGAGCTTGTAAACCACGCGGCGCAGGCCCCCACCTGCACTGAAGCAGGCTGGGCCGCGTACGTCACCTGCACTCGCTGCGATTACACCACGTATGCCGAAACGGCAGCCCTCGGGCATGCGTTTACGGTGCTGAAATCCGATAAGGAATCCCATTGGTATGCGTGCGCAAACGGCTGTGCGGCGGTCAGCGGCAAAGAAAAACACCGGTTCGGCGCCTGGACCGTAGCAGCGCCCGCAACGGTGACACAGCCGGGCAGCGAAGAGCGCGCATGCGTGGTCTGCGGTTTTACGGAAACGAGAGAGACCCCGAAAACGCTTCCGAACGTCCTGTTCGGCGACGTTGATCAGGATGGCAAAGTAACCACCGCCGACGCGCGTCTGGTGCTGCGCAGAGCCATCGATCTCGAAAATTACGGGCCCGATACCGTCCAGTATCTCGTGAGCGACGTGGATTTCAACGGAAACGTGACCCCGGCGGACGCAAGACTGATCCTCCGTGCCGCGATCGGACTGGAATCCCCGGAGGAATGGCTGGCGCAGTATATCGCAATGCATTCGTAAAAAAAACAAAAAATACACCCTCGACGACGATCCCGCTCAGGAATGAAGCTCCTGAAGTGAACGCGCCTGAGGGTGCTTTTTTTGTATTTTTCCGGTCCGCAAACGGCAATCGGCTGTGAAGAACGCCGGCGTACCCGCGAAAACGGTTTCTTTGTATGATGCGGCGCGGATCGACGTCGGTCCTCTTACGCGGCGGCGTCCAGCGCTTCCTCCACGCCCGGCAGTTCCGTTTTCTTCACGCCGTCGCCGTAGATGGTTTTCCAGTCGTTTGCCATCGAGATCGCCGTCCAGCCCTGTTTTTCCGCCTCGCCGTAATATTCCGCGGCCTTTGCATCGCTGCCGTATTCCCGTACGGTGTCGTCGCACACCACGAAAAAGCCCATGCCCGCGTGGGCGGGATTGCCCTCGGCGTAGTTGAGCATGGCGTAGTCGCCGGAGCTGTTGCCGAAGGCGAGCACCGGCCGCTTGCCGATCTCCCGGGCAATGGCCGCGGGCTTGCCGGATTTGCCGCATTCCACTTCGTCCAGCGGCGCGCCGAGCAAAATCTTCTCATCCCTGCCCATGGTGTAATCGTCGGCGGCTTCATCCCCCTTGCCCGAGGCAACGTAGGGTACGTCGGTGGCGATCACGCGGTCGTAAGGGATGCCGAACTGCTCCACGAGCGCGCGCACCACCTCCCTTTCGCAGGCCGAAACCATCCACACGTCGAAGCCGTTGTCCCGCAGGTAATCGATGACCTCTATCATGGGCTTGTAGAAGGATTGACCGTAGGTCATGCCCTCAAACCCCACCGTGTCCGTCTTTTCGGCGAAATCAGCCACGTACGCGCGGAATTCCTCCGGCGTCATCCCGGCGAAGGCGGACGCCACAAGGTCGTCCTTTGTCAGGCCCTCGGGATGGAACGTCTTGCCCTCGGTATACGCGTGCTCGCGCACCTGCAGCATCGCGTCGCGCTCTTCCGCGGTCGCGCTGTACGCGGGGTCGTCCAGCACGCGGTACATGGTAAGGCAGTAATCGATATATACGGGCGCTTTCTCACACAGAATGGTGCCGTCCATGTCGAATACGGCGATGCGGTCCGCCGGCTCGAGATAGCCGGGGCCGGCCTCGTCCGTGCAGTCGGCCACAAAGGCGATAAGCTCGCCAAGCGAAGCGCTGTCTGCTTCCCACGAGGGGAAGCATTTCGCAAAGTCAACGCTTTCCGTGTTTTCCGACACCGGCAAAGGCGTGTCCTGCGGCGGCGCGATGGTGCTTTTCAGCCCGAACCGTACGAATGCCGCGGTCACTGCCACGCCCAAAAGAAAGGCTGCGATCAGACATAAAATAATTGTTATCCTTCTGTTCACGATCCTTTTTCTCCGTTTCCTGTGATATTTACAGAATAACACGTGTTTGCCGGAGAAGCAAACAAAAAATATCGGGATCGGCGGGCCTTATTTACTTTTTTTACGGCGCGTGATAATATAGAGCAAAAGGGGAGTGAAAAAATGGGAAAAGAAAAGCTCAGCGGAAAGAACTGGTTCCTCATCATTCTGTTCTGTTTCGTGGGCGGCATCGCCTGGAACACGGAAAATAACTATTTCAACACTTTTATTTACAATTCCGTTTACGCGGACGCCTCGCAGGCGGCTGTTGACGGCTCCATGGCGCCCACCACGGCGGTGAGCCGCATGGTGGCGCTCTCCGCGATCGCCGCGGTGCTCACCACGTTCCTGATGGGCACGCTCAGCGATAAGCTGAAAAACCGCCGTCTGTTCATCTCCGTGGGGTATATCCTGTGGGGCGCGGTGACCGCCATGTTCGGCTTCATCACAAAACAGAACACGGCCGCCCTGCTGCACCTGAGCGGCGAGGCGCGGATCCTCACGGCCACGGTGTGGGTGGTGATCCTGATGGATATCTTTATGACCTTTATGGGTTCCACGAGCAACGACGCGGCCTTTCAGGCGTGGGTGACGGATATCACCTCCCCGAAACAGCGGGCGCTCACGGAGGCCGTGCTCTCCGTGGTGGGCACGATCTCCTTTCTGGCCGTGGTGGGCGTGGGCAGCTTCGCGCAGGCGGGCAAACTTTCGTATAAGGATTTCTTTCTCATCCTCGGCGCCATCGTATCCGTATGCGGCGTGTTCGGGCTGTTCCTGATCAAGGACCCGCCCCTTGCCGAACGGCAGAGCGAAGCGAAATCCGGTTATCTTTCGGATCTCGTTTACGGCTTCCGGCCCTCCGTGATCAAAGCCAATCCGCGGCTGTACCTCGCCCTTTCGGCGTTCGGGCTCGCCACCGTGGGCTTTCAGGTGTTTTACCCCTACCTGCTGGTGTACATCCAGTACGTTCTGATCCCGGAAAACGGCGGCGCGGAGAATATCCTGCGCCCGGGCGTGATCGTCACGGCCGTGCTCGTAACGGCGATCCTCATCGCCGCCATCGTAACGCTGCTCAGATTCTCCTCTAAAAACAAGGGGCTGTTTCTCGCCCCCTGCGCGGTGGTGATGACGCTGGGCCTGCTGCTGGTTTCCACTACCACGAACATCCACGTGAACCTCATCGGCGTGCTGCCCGTGGTGGTGGGCAATTCCATTATCACGATCCTGCTCGGCGCGGCGGTGAAGGACTTTATCCCGCCGGGCAAGGCCGGGCAGTTTCAGGGCATACGCATGATCTTTATCGTGCTGATCCCCATGGTGGTGGGCCCCGTGCTGGGCGATCTTGCCTGCCGCAACGCCGCGGCCACCTACGTAAACGAATTCGGCGCCGAAACCATCGTGCCCTCAAAGGTGATGTTTCTGGTGGGGGCCGCCGTGTGCGCGCTGATGCTGGTGCCGCTGTTTTTCCTCATCAGAAAGGGCTTTGACGTGGAACAAGCCGTCCCCGCGGAGGAAACGATATGAACGCATGGAATTTTTATACCGCAAAGGAGCTGGAGCCGTGCGGCTGGCTGCGCCGCCAGCTGGAGCTCCAGGCGAAGGGGCTGAGCGGCAATCTGCATAAGATCTGGCCGGATATCCGCGACAGCGCGTGGATCGGCGGCGATCGCGAGGGCTGGGAGCGCGTGCCCTACTGGCTGGACGGCTTCGTGCCGCTGGCGTACCTGCTGCGGGACGGGGCGCTGATCTCGGACGCGCGGAAATATATCGACGCCATCCTCGCCGCGCAGCAGCCCGACGGCTGGATCTGCCCCTGCAAAAAAGAGGCCCGCGCAAGATACGATACGTGGGCCGTGCAGCTGATCGCGAAAACGCTGAAGGTCTATTACGACTGCTCCGGGGACGAGCGCATCCCGGACGTCTTGTACCGCGTGCTGAAAAACTATTACGACCTGCTGAAAAGCGGAGAGATCCGGCTCTTCGGCTGGGCGAAATACCGCTGGTTCGAGACCTTTATCGCCCTGAATTTCCTGTACGATACGTACGGCGAGGCGTGGATGAAGGATCTGGCGAAGCTCCTGAAAACACAGGGCTACGATTACGCTGCCGCGGTGCGATCGTGGCAGAAGCCGCGCCACCTGTGGCTGCGCAAAACGCATATCGTGAACATCGCCATGATGCTGAAAAGCGAGGCGGTATCGCACGGTCTGCTGGGTGAAGAATGTACCGATACCGCCGAACGCCTGCGGGAGATCCTGGACCGGTTCAACGGCACCGCGTTCGAAGGCTTTACCGGGGACGAGGTGCTCTCGGGCCTCGATCCCTCCCGGGGCACGGAGCTTTGCGCCGTGGTGGAGCAGATGTATTCCTACGAAACGCTGTTTGCCGTTACGGGGGAAAACAAATGGGCCGAGCGGCTGGAAACGCTGGCCTTCAATGCGCTGCCCGCCACGCTGAGCGAGGATATGTGGACGCACCAGTACGTGCAGCTGGTGAACCAGATCGCGTGCGAGCGCACGATGCTGATGGCGCCGTTCAGCACCAACGGGCCGCAGGCGCATCTGTTCGGGCTGGAGCCGAATTACGGCTGCTGCACCGCCAATTTCAGCCAGGGCTGGCCCAAATTCGCCCTTTCCGCCTTTATGAAAAAAGAAAACGGGATCCTGAACGCCGTAATGCTGCCCTGCGTTCTGCGGGACGGCGGCGTCACCGTTACGCTGGAAACGGATTACCCCTTCCAAAACCGCGCGCGCTGCCTGATCGACGCCGACCGCGCGTTTGATTTCACCGTCCGCATCCCCTCGTTTGCAAAGGACCTGCGTGTCAACGGCGAACCGGCCGAAACGGCGGATCTCACCTTTGCCGTAGCCCCCGGGCAAACGGAGATCGATATCGAATTTGCCGCGCCGCCGGAACTCAAACCGCGCCCGCACGGTCTTTATGCGCTGAAAGCGGGCTCGCTGCTGTTCAGCGTGCCGGTAAGATACGAAAAGAAAATGCGCGAATACGTAAGAAGAGGCGTGGAGCGCAGATATCCCTACTGTGATTATCAGCTGATCCCGCAGTCCGCGTGGAACTACGGTTTTGCGGACGCTGATTTTGAGATCGCGTATCACGGGGTCCCCGAAAGCCCGTTTTCGGAAAAGGCCCCGCCCGTTACCGTCAAAGCGAAGCTGCAGAAGATCGATTGGGGCCTCAAGTTCCCCTACCGCTCGGTTTGCGCCTCCCGGCCGAAGCACCGGACGCCCCTCTCCCCGCCGGAGGAGATCGGACTGGCCCCCTACGGCTGCGCAAAGCTGCGCATGACGGAGCTGCCGCTCCTCGGCAAGGACGAGTGTTGAGTTTTGAGCTTTGAGTGTTGAGAATCAAGAAAAAACAATTCATTCCGAATTCCGAATGAAAAAAAGGATCTTCACGAAAACTTGGGGGATTCACAATAAAAGCTTTCGGTCCAGCCTTTCTCGAAAGGCTGGCGAGGTCCGGGGGCAGCGCCCACGGTCGCCCGCCGCAGCGGGCGAAATCTTTGCGCTTATACAAGCG
>JAEEGL011870635.1_pt1 | contig 39122 bp, 29 predicted proteins | sample 9134231 | NCBI WGS metagenome assembly JAEEGL01 (sample SAMN16246548, study PRJNA631951) | gut metagenome | biome: gut microbiome; feature: rumen; material: fiber-attached | host: Bos | place: Iran: Karaj | collected 2018-10 | reverse complement strand
GGGAAGCTGTTCAAGAAAGGGGAATATCAATCTGAACCTCAATCTCATGAGGCTCCCGGAGAATCTCCGGGACTATGTCATGCTCCATGAGCTATGTCACCTTCGCCAGCCAGACCACAGCCCCCGATTCCACGACTTGCTGGAGAGCCTGTGCCCTGGCCACCGGGCGATGGAAAAAGAGTTAAGAAAATACAGAATATTTTGATTCTCTGAAAAATATAGGTATATTCGCGGACTTTCCGCATGGTGCGGATAGTTTTGCAGTATAGTTTATCATTATTTTTTGCGAAATGGCAGAGTATTTACAAGCCGACAAGAAGCAAGAGATTTTCGCAAAGTACGGGAAGTCTAATACGGACACCGGCTCGCCTGAGAGTCAAGTTGCTTTATTTTCCTACCGTATCAGTCACCTCACTGAGCATTTGAAGACGAACAAGAAGGACAATGTAACACGCCGTTCCCTTCTCCGCCTCGTGGGTAAAAGACGTCAGATTCTGGATTATCTCCAGAGGACAGACATCGAAAGATACAGGACCATTATCAAGGAACTCGGTATCCGCCGATAATCATACGATAGGAACAGACAAAGGGATTGGCGCGCTAGTGGCCGCCATCCCTTTATTTTTTAGAAATAGCGGTAAAAGCAGTTAAATGAACGTCATTACAAAGAAAATCGAGTTATCCGACGGTCGGGTAATCGAGATCGAGACCGGCAAGCTCGCCAAACAGGCGGCCGGTTCAGCGGTGGTAAAGATGGGAGGCACAATGCTCCTCGCCACTGTCACTTGCGCCAAAGAAGTTAAGGAAGGCACTGATTTCATGCCCCTTACAGTCGACTATAGGGAGAAATATTACGCCGCGGGCCGTTTCCCTGGAGGTTTCCTCAAGAGAGAGAGCCGTCCTTCGGACTATGAGGTTCTGGTCTCCCGTCTTGTGGATCGTCCTATCCGCCCCCTGTGGCCTGACGATTTCCACCTTGAGGTCTTCGTCAATGTCAACCTGATCTCCGCCGAGAAAGACATCCAGCCCGACGCTCTCGCCGGTCTGGCCGCATCTTGCGCTCTCGCTACTTCTGACCTGCCTTTCGGAGGTCCTGTCTCCGAGGTCAGGGTCTGCCGTATCGACGGCAAATTCGTCATCAACCCGACTTTCTCAGAGATGGAGAACGCCGACCTTGAGCTCATGGTCGCCGCCACCGAGGAGAATATCATGATGGTCGAGGGTGAGATGAAGGAAGTTCCTGAGGATGTGATGCTTGATGCCATCAAGTTCGCCCACGAGGAGATCAAGCGCCACTGCCGCGTGCAGAAAGAGCTCATGCATGAGCTTGGCACCGATGTCAACAAGCGCGACTATCCTCATGACGAGGAAGACGAGGAGATCAAGAAGAAGATCCACGACTTCGCTTACGACAAGTGCTACGCCCTTGCCAAGTCCGCAAGGCCCAAGCATGAGCGTGAGGATGGCTTCGAGGCCATCAAGGCTGAGGCTATCGAGTCTCTTGGCCTGACTGAGGAAGAGGTCGAGGAGAAGAAGATGATGATCGACCGCTATTTCGGAAACGAGCAGAGGGAGGCCCTCCGCAACCTCGTTCTCGACGAGGGTCTGCGTGTTGACGGCCGTCATACCACTGAGGTTCGCCCGATCTGGTGTGAGGTTGATTATCTTCCTTGCGCCCATGGTTCTGCCATATTCACAAGGGGAGAGACCCAGGCTCTGGCCTCCGTCACCCTCGGCACCAAGCTTGACATGAAAGAGATGGACGAGGTCCTAATCCAGGGCGACCAGCAGTTCATGCTCCACTATAATTTCCCTCCTTTCGCTACTGGCGAGGCCAAGCCTCAGAGGAGTGTCGGCCGTCGTGAGATCGGCCATGGCAACCTGGCTTACAGAGCCCTTAAGGCTGTCATGCCTCAGGCCCCTGAATTCCCTTACGCTGTGCGTGTCGTCTCTGATATTCTTGAGTCAAACGGCTCATCCTCACAGGCTTCCATCTGCGGAGGTTGCCTTGCTCTGATGGATGCCGGTGTCAAGATCTCCAAGCCTGTGGCTGGTGTGGCTATGGGTCTTATCACAGACGAGAAGGATCCTAACGGCCGTTATGCCATCCTGACCGACATCCTCGGTGATGAGGATCACCTCGGTGACATGGACTTCAAGGTGGCCGGAACAAAGGACGGTATCACCGCTACCCAGATGGATATCAAGGTCGATGGCCTTTCTTATGATGTTCTTGCCAAGGCTTTGAAGCAGGCCCATGAGGGTAGGATGCACATCATGGGTGAGATGATGAAGTGCATCGACAAGCCTCGTGAGGATTACAAGCCGTTCGTCCCGAGGATCATCTCCTTCGAGATCGCCAAGGAGTTCATCGGTGCTGTCATCGGAAAGGGTGGCGAGACCATCCAGAAGATCCAGGCCGAGACCGGTGCTGTCGTGAACATTGACGAGGTTGACGGAAAGGGTGTCGTGGACATCGCCACGAACGACGCTGAGGCCATGAAGAAAGCTTATGACTGGATCCAGGGCATCTGCGCTGTTCCCGAGGTCGGCCAGACTTATCACGGCAAGATCGTCTCCATCCTTGAGTTCGGAGCGTTCGTTGAGATTCTTCCTGGCAAGGAAGGCCTTCTCCATGTCTCCGAGATCGCTTGGAACAAGACGGAGAATGTCGAGGATGTTCTCGCTGTCGGACAGGAAGTTGATGTCAAGCTGCTTGAGATCGACCAGAAGACCGGCAAGATGAGGCTTTCGATGAGGGCTCTCCAGCCCAAGCCGGAAGGCTACACGGAGCCGAGCCGCGCGCCTCGCAGAAACGGAGGTAACGGTAATGGCGGAGAGCGCCGTAATGGTGGCGACCGTCATGCTGGCGGAGAGCGTCGTGGAGGAAACGACCGTCGCGGTGGCCGTGACGAGCGTCGTGGCGGCGAGCGCAGGAACTTCGGCCACAATAATGGCCCGAAGGACCGTCCCGAGCCCGCTAACGACACCACTGAGGAGTACTTCTAGTAAATATTAGCATAGATAAAGAGCTGGCTGAATTTCAGCCAGCTCTTTTTTGTTGTTCTTGTTGATGGCGGGGCGCATTGCCACCATCAACCAACTTATTCAGCGGATGAGGGAATCACGTCGCAGTTGCCTTGGGGATCCTGAAGGGTGATTTTCCTAAGATAGTTGACGAGGAGCCACAGGAAGGCCGCGCTGGCGGCGAAGATTATGACATATTGCCAGACAGTGACGACCTCCAGGATGCTCTTGGCGTCCTTGATGGCCTCTGAACCGTATTTTCCCACAAGTACGGCGAAGGTGTTGTTGACGCAGTGCATCAACATCGTCATCTTGAGGGATCCTGTCCTGTAATACACGTAGCCGAAAAGGCATCCGATCGCGAAAGCGGTGATTCCTTGCCATACATTGCCGTGGATCGCGGCGAAGAATATCGCTGAGATGACAATCGCGAGAGCGGGACTCATGCCTCTTGCCCTTTCGCCTTCAGCTGCCGGGAACTTGTGCCGGTAATTAAGCAACCCTCTCAAGATGACGCCCCTGCACAACCATTCCTCGCATATTGGGGCCATGATGCTCATCGTGATCAGGTTAGCCCACAGAGGGCCTTCCATCATCTGGGCCATTTGTTCCATGATGGTCCCTTTCGTGTCCGGAAGGTGTTGGTTCACGACCTCCAGCATCATCCCGGCGGCTATTGTCGCGACCGAGACGGCCACGGCGAGAAAGATCCCGCCCCATTTGCCGAAGTGGTTGCTGTCAAGGGCATATCCGGTCTCGAAGGTCATATCCCTGGAACTTTTGATCCTGACGAATATGAATACGGCGACAAACTGAAGGGGATAAAGGATCAGCATGACATAATACATGGGGATCGATCCTCCCAGCATCATGGGGGCCGTTATCAAGGCGGCTATGATAAGACCGGCGAGAAACCATCCGAGGACGGCGAACAGGCCTCCCACATCCGGGGTGTACCAGGAGCAGGAGGAGAGAAGATCGTAGTTCTTCTCGACTTTACGAGGCTTGAAGAATGACATGGTTATTTTTTCCAAAGTGGAGTTGGATAGATTCCCTTGTCGGCAAGCTCCTGGAACTTGGCCACGACTCCGGGGCGATCCTCCTTGTAAGTCACTCCGAACCAGCGGGCGGGAGTGGAAAGGACCTCGCACTTGTAACCGTTGTTCTTCATGATGTAGTCGACGGCGTAGGGAATGTAATACTCCTTCTTGAGCTCCATTATGTTGGTTTCCAAGAACTTCTCGAAAACTTCCCAGCTGAGCTTGAAGTAGTCCGGGGTGAATCCCCACATATTCATGGAGCAGAGGGCTTTGGCATCCACCTCGACATTGGTCTCACCGGTTACGGTGTTGTCTCCGTACACCTTACCGTCCTGTCCTGCGCCCACGTTGACAAACTCCACGACGCTGGTGAGGTTCTTGTTCTCGTCGTAGTGGCAGATGCCGCGGGAAACTTTTCCGAACTCGGAAAGGGTGTTGTCGAGCTCGAATCCGACGATCGAGCAGACTCCTTCGCTTCCCTCATGGTTCTTCAGCCATTCGGCGATGATCTTGAAAGACTCTTTGCCGTAGAAATCGTCGCCATTGATCACGGCGAAAGGCTCATGGATGACATCTTTGGCCATCAGCACTGCGTGGGCTGTTCCCCAGGGCTTCTCCCTTTCCGGGTTGAGGGTGAACCTTGCGGGAATCTTGTCCAGCTCCTGGATCACGAAGTCAAACTCAAGGGGAGTCCCGTCAGGGCAGAGGATCCCGGAATATTTGCTCTTCACGGTCTCCTTGAATTGCTCCAGGAAATATTTCCTGACGATGTAGACGACTTTGCCGAATCCGGCTTCCACCGCGTCATAAATCGAGTAATCGATGATAGTCTCTCCGCTGGGGCCGACTCCATCCATCTGTTTCAATCCTCCGTAGCGGCTTCCCATGCCTGCCGCGAGCACTAGTAGTGTGGGTTTCATATCTGATTATTGTTTAATTAGTCCAGTGTTGACTTTTATTCTACAAAAATAACTATTTTCGCGTTAATAACGTATAGGCCAATGGGAAAGTTCAGGGACATCTGGGATCGTGACAACGACGGGAAGAACGCGGAAAAGCGCTCCTTTATCCGTTATGCCATAGTGGCTACGGGAATATTCATTCTTCTGGTTGGTTTCGTCAACCAGAACAACATTGTCCGTTGGGTGAGAGCCGGCGCGGAAATCAGGCGTCAGGACAAGCTGATCATGAAGTACAACAAGGAGATCAGTGACATGGATACCCAGATTCGTGGCCTCACATCAGACAAAGACTCCCTGGAACGTTATGCCAGGGAGAACTTCGGTTTCGCCGAACCCGGCGACGATGTCTACGTTGTCGAATAATCAGGATTAAAGTCCAGTGTAGGTCCAGGGGGAGATGGCTCGCATTTCCGCCTTGACTTCCTCGCTGACTTCAAGTGTGTCAATGAAGTCGGCGATCGTCTTCTCGTCGATAGCGGCCCCAGTCCTTGTCAGGGCTTTCAATGTCTCATAAGGATTGGGATATCCTTCCCGACGCAGGATAGTCTGAAGAGCCTCGGCGACTACCGCCCAGTTGCGGTGCAGGTCGGCGTCTATGGCGTCTTTGTTCAAGATGAGTTTGCCGAGTCCCTTTTTCAGGGAGGCCAGCGCTATCATTCCATGGGCTACCGGAACTCCGATGTTTCTCTGGACCGTCGAGTCGGTCAGATCCCTCTGAAGCCTTGAGATAGGCAGCTTCATTGACAGGAAAGTCAGAACCGCGTTGGCCATGCCGAGATTGCCTTCGGCGTTTTCGAAGTCGATCGGGTTGACTTTGTGCGGCATGGCGGAGGATCCAACCTCCCCCTTGACGACTCTCTGGCGGAAATATTCCATGGAGATGTAGGTCCAGATGTCGCGGCAAAGATCGATAAGGATCGTGTTGATCCTGCGAAGACAATCGAAGATGGCGGCGAGATTGTCATAGTGCTCGATCTGAGTGGTCGGGTACGAGCGGTTGAGCCCGAGTGAAGCCACGAATGAATCAGCGAATGATTTCCAGTCAATTCCGGGATATGCCACCTTGTGCGCGTTCATGTTTCCTGTGGCGCCTCCGAACTTCGCCGGATAAGTAAGGCTGTCAAACTGGCGCGTCTGCTCCTCAAGGCGGGCGACGAAGACCTGGATCTCTTTTCCGAGCCTGGTGGGAGTCGCCGGTTGGCCATGAGTCTTGGCGAGCATCGGGATGTCTTTCCACACCTCCGCATCTGCCATCAGGATCGAGATGACCTCTTTTAATGCGGGAATATATTCATTCTCAAGGGCTTCCTTGAGCATGAGGGGCTGCGATGTGTTGTTGATGTCCTGGGAAGTCAGACCGAAATGGATGAATTCTTTCCATCTGGCGAGTCCCAGGTTGTCAAAGTTCCGTTTGATGTGGTATTCAACGGCTTTGACATCATGGTTGGTGATTTTCTCTATATCCTTGACCTGGGCGGCGTCCTCGGGCGTCATGTCGAGATAGAGGCTCCTCAGATCCTTGAAAAGATCTTCCTTAGCCTGTCCGGTGCCTTCTCCGAAGCTGGCAAGCTGGGGAAGGGGAATCTGGCACAACGCGATGAAATACTCGACCTCTACACGCACCCTGTAGCGGATGAGGGCATATTCACTGAAATACTCCCTGAGCGGGGCTGTCTTGGATGAGTAGCGTCCGTCAATTGGGGAGACGGCTGTAAGGGAATTCAATTCTGTCATCGCGAATCCGGTTAAATCAGTAACATCAGGGCTAAAGTGTAAAGCAGGAATCCTTGGAAACGCAGGCGTCCTTTGGTGCTCGTCTGAAGCATGACTTCAGTCGGGTCGGCGCCTGTCATCTCAAGAAGAGCCTCGTCGGACGGAAGGTCGCTTGAGTGGAACTTGCGGATCAGCACGCCGTCGTTGAACCAGGTGGCTCCGCCGTTGGAACGGTTCATCGATAGCAAGGTCTTCCTGTCCGAGAAGTACATGCTCGGCTCGAGCAGATTCTTGGCTTCAGGAACTATCGTCGTTATCTTGTCAAGCCTGGACTTGGTCCCGTTGATAAGAAGCAGAGGTGTGATCCCGGCTTTTCTCGCTCCCTCGGTTACGGCCGACAGGCGTGTCCAGTCATCACCTTTCAGCTTGAGCGGGGCATTGACTGAAAGGACCAGGACATTCCCGGTGGCGGCCAGCTCGTCCTTGTAATTCCCCGTCGAGTCGGTGAAAGCAAGCACGGGAGGCTCACGGTTTGTCTTCGATCTGCTCAATTTTATGGTCTCGGTACGCAGATACGTCCAAGTTGAGTCCGGAAGCTTGTCCAGGGTGAACGCGCCCTCCTCTCCGTTTTTCTCATAAATGAAGGTGGACATGAACTCCTGGCCGCCACCATCGCTGGCGACCAGCTCGCTTCCGGGGGTGAAGGACGTGTAATCAACGAGGGGAATGGAGTTGAGGGAATAGATCGTGAAGCAAGCTATCGATGCCGCGGCTATGAAGAAAGACACATATTTGCGTTTCTTGGGGCTGCCGAGATCCTTGAAGGGGACGAAGGCGATGATAGCCAGTATGAGAAGGACGATGTTCTTCAGGAAGGTCTGTAAGTTGGAGAGGTGTATGACCTCACCGAAGCAACCGCAGTCCATGGCGGGGTTGAATAATGCCAAGGCGAGAGTCAAAAGGGTAAACGCGACAACCAGGACGGTAGTGGCGATGGCGACAGCCTTTCTCCAGATGCCGGAAATCAGAGCCGCACCCAGAAGTGATTCAAGGAGAGCCAGTGAGACTCCCGTGATCTTGGCTGTGGGCAAGAGTGATGACAGTCCAAGGAACCTGTAATATTCCTCAACCACCAGTCCTGCCCCGACGGGGTCCAGGAGTTTGAATATTCCGGCCAGGAGAAACACCAGGCCAATGATGAAGGCACACAATCGCCGTGCCCTGTTTGATACGCTTTTTCCCATCAGTCTGTCAGAAATTTATTCGTAAGAGCCTTGATTTTGGAGAATATTTCGTCCGGGGGGAGCATCCCGCCATCCTCGTCGGCGCAGTCGACAGTTATCAGGCCTGGATCGACAGAAGCTTGCCTCAGGTATATTTCCCTAACTCTTTTCTGAAAGTCAATACTTGCCTCATGGATGTCCGTGCCTCCTTTGAGGTAGTCCCTGTCAGAGCCTTTCCTGCTCTTTTCCAGGCTGTTCTCAACGAAGCCGATCGGCACGTCGAGAAAAATGTTGAGGTCAGGCCTCGGTAAACCGAAGGCTCCGAACTCCGTGTTCAGGATCCATTCCCGGAGGTCCTCCCTCTCATTTGGATTGTCAAGCTTGGCGCATTGGTAAGCTATGTTGGAATACACATACCTGTCGAGAAGGACCGTGCCGCCTTGCGAAAGGATGTCTTTGATTCCTTGTGCCGCTCCATGCCTGTCCTCGGCGAACAGCAGGGCGACAAGCTGCGGGTGCACAGTCTCATTGGAACCGAAATCCCCTCTGAGAAACCTGCTTATGAGGTCCCCATACACGGGCGCGTTATATCTGGGGAAATGGATATACTCCATTGGTTTGGGGCAGACCTCTTCAAGATAGGCCCTTAATTTCTTGACTTGCGTGGACTTCCCAGCGCCGTCCAATCCTTCCAGAACAATCAGCATCTCGCTTTCGAATAAAAGTTATCTACAAATATATCTATTTTTTACCTATTTTTGTGGAATATGGGTCGAGAAGAATGTGGAAATATTCGCGTCATGGGGATCGTGAACCTCACTGACGACTCTTTCTTCAAAGACAGCCGTTCTCTTTGTGAGGATGGTACCTTCAACCCTGACCTTTTCCTGTCCAGAATCGATACGATGGTTTCGGAAGGAGCTGACATCATCGACCTTGGAGCATGCTCGACCAGACCCGGATCTGACCCGGTAAGCGAGGATGTGGAATGGGACAGGTTGGGCCCGGCCTTGAGTCTGCTCGCTTCCGAGCGTCCCGGTCTATCTCTTTCGGTGGACTCTTTCCGTCCAGGGATTATCTCCAGGTCATTCGACGTTGTTGGTCCATTGATTGTCAATGATGTGAGCGGCGGTTCCGCGCCGATGTGGAAGACTGTCTCGGAACTCGGACTCCCTTATGTGGCCATGCACACGAGGGGCACTCCGAAAGATATGGGGTCTCTGACGGATTATGATGACGTGGTCGCGGACATCAAATCCTTTTTCATGAATATTGCCCAGACGGCTGATTATTTCGGGGTTCGGGAATGGATCCTCGATCCGGGTTTCGGTTTCGCCAAGACAGTGTCGCAGAACTGGATCCTGCTTAAGGAACTCGCTGAATTCAAGGAATTTGGCAGGCCAATCCTGGCCGGCCTGTCCCGTAAGAGTTTTCTTTATAAGCCTTTAGGCATCACTCCCTCGGAGGCGCTGCCAGCCACTTGCGCGGCCAATCTCCTGGCTCTCCAGGGTGGGGCTTCGATTCTCCGTGTCCACGACGTCGCCCCCGCCCGCCAGACGATTGATGTCTATCTGGAGTCACTATAGATTTATGATAACATATTCATTTGTTATGCCCATGTTGCTCGCCTTTTCCATGCTGGCAACATCATGCGGCAGGGAATCGTCAGGACCTTTGGCTTTGGACAGGGTGGCCACAATGCTTGATGAGGGCGCGACTGTTCGCCTTATACCCCAAGGAGCGCGTCAGGGACGCTTTGAGTGGGTTTCTGACAACGAGTCAGTTGCCGTGGTGGATCGTAGGGGCGTGGTCCGGGGACTATCCTACGGGGATGCGAAAGTCACTGTGAAGAACCGCCGTACCGGAGAGGAGGCCACCTGCCTGATTTCCGTTGGTTACAAGGTGCAGAACCCGATCCTGCCACCGTCGTGGGATCTGTATATCGCTGATGGAGAACCTCATGTTTTTGACGGCCGGATGTATATCTATGGTTCCCGGGACAATTACGACGGCATTGGGGAAGATGGAAAGTTAGACTGGTGCTCAGATAATTACCATGTGATCTGGTCCGATGACCTCCTGCATTGGACAGATGCTGGTGAGGCTTTGAACATAAAGGACATCCCGGAGGATGTCATGGGTGGCGGAACCCGCCTTTGGGCCCCGGATGTGTTTCAGGATCCGGCGTCCGGGATGTATCACATGTTGGCCTGCGCGAACAACGGCAAGATGTTTATCCTGGAGGCTGATTCTCCCGTGGGTCCCTTTAAGAATGCCCGCTCTGTCACCTTGAACGGGAAGGAACTTGGCCACATCGATCCAGCCGCCCTTGTGGATGACGACGGCAAGGTGTACATAGCCTTGCCCAAGTTCATGGTAGCGCAACTGGATCCGTCCGATTATTCACGCATAATCCCCGAGACAGTGCGTGACCTCACACCTGCGATGCCTCTTGATAACGAACCGTTCGAGGGCCCTTCGCTCCGCAAGCGTGGCGGCACATATTATTATATCTACATCCAGAATACTGGGACAACGGCAGAAAATGGCTGGGTGCCCACCAGGATGGCTTATCTCACCGCGAAGGCACCTTTGGGCCCCTATTCCTACCAGGGGCTGATTGTAACCAACCACGATTATCCGAACGCCGGGAATATTCATGGCTCTTTTGAATCTTTTGACGGCAGATGGTATGTGCAGTATCATAGGCCTGTTCCTGGCCTGAGGCTTACCCGTGTGGCTTGCCTGGATCCATTGGATTTTAACGAGGACGGCACTATCAATGAAGTGAAGATGTCCTCTTCCGGTGTCCGGGGAGCGTTTTGTCCGGGAGACTTGATCCAGGCTTCAAGTGCGGTGGAGTATTCCTGCGGACGCGATGGTGGCCTTGTGGAACCGGACAGGGGAGACTATCCAACCATCTCATTCTCAGCCGGAGGCCAATGGGTCGGTTATCGTTATTTTGATTTCTCCAAAGTGCCTTCGAGCATTGCTCTCACCGTCAATTCCAGTGTTTCTGACGCGCGTGTCGAGGTAAGGATAGGCGCTCCAGACGGCCCGGTGATCTCGTCCGGGAATATTCCGGACACGGGAGGGGATTGGAAAACAATCATCCTTCCCGTCCAGACGGATCCGGCAGGGAAGGATGATTTCTATCTGATTGCCGTTCAGGCTCCCTTTAAGGTAAAGTCTCTCCGATTCGATTGACGACTCGCTAGTCCAAGGTCTGCTTGATCTCGGTGATGACAAAGGCTTCGATCATGTCACCGACCTTGATGTCGTTGAACTTCTCGATGCCGATACCACACTCCATTCCGGCACTGACCTCCTTGGCGTCGTCCTTGTTCCTCTTGAGGCTGGCGATGTCGCCGGTGTAGACGACGATACCGTCACGGATAAGGCGGCACTGGGATGTCTTAGCGATCTTGCCATCCTTGACGAGGCAGCCCGCGATAGTTCCAACCTTGGAGATCTTGAATGTCTGCTTGACCTCGGCTGTACCGGTGACCTCCTCTTTCTTGATAGGCTCGAGCATACCCTCGATACCATCCTTGACGTCGTTGATCGCGTCGTAGATGACCGAGTACAGGCGGATTTCGATTCCCTGCTCGTCGGCTGTCTTTCTGGCGTCTGTTGAAGGACGCACCTGGAAGCCGATGATGACGGCATCAGATGCCTCAGCGAGGATGACGTCAGATTCTGAGATAGCTCCGACGGCCTTGTGGATAACATTGACCCTGACCTGCTCTGTGGAGAGCTTGATGAGGGAATCGGACAGGGCTTCCACAGAACCGTCCACATCACCCTTGACGATGACGTTGAGCTCCTTGAAGTTGCCGATGGCGATACGCCTTCCGATCTCTTCGAGAGTCATGTGCTTCTGGGTCTTAATGCCCTGGATGCGGATCAGCTGCTCGCGCTTGTTGGCGATAGCCTTCGCCTCCTTCTCGTCCGGCATGACATTGAACTTGTCTCCAGCGCTGGGGGCTCCGTTGAGTCCGAGGATGCTGACAGGAGTTGAAGGACCTGCCTCATTGACCTTTTGGCCACGCTCGTTGAACATGGCTTTGATACGTCCGTAGTAGCATCCGCTCAAGACCATGTCTCCGGTTCTGAGCGTACCGTTCTGGACCAGGACCGTGGCGAGGTATCCACGTCCCTTGTCGAGCGAGGACTCGATCACGGCTCCGACACCATTCTTCTTGGGATTGGCCTTGAGATCCAGCAAATCAGTCTCAAGCAACACTTTCTCAAGAAGTTTGTCGACGTTCAATCCCTTCTTCGCGGAGATCTCCTGGCTCTGGTACTTTCCTCCCCATGCCTCTGTCAGGATATTCATTTGGGAGAGTTGCTGGTAGATCTTCTCGGGCATCGCGCCAGGCTTGTCTATCTTGTTTATCGCGAATACCATAGGAACTCCGGCGGCTTGGGCATGGTTGATAGCCTCCACGGTCTGTGGCATCACGGCGTCATCGGCCGCGATGATGATGATCGCGAGGTCGGTCAGCTGAGCACCCCTGGCTCGCATGGCGGTGAAGGCCTCGTGTCCCGGAGTGTCGAGGAAGGTTATCCTCCTGCCGTCAGGAAGCTTCACGTTGTAAGCTCCGATGTGCTGGGTGATACCTCCAGCCTCGCCGGCGATCACGTTGGATTTGCGAATATAGTCAAGGAGTGAAGTCTTACCATGGTCGACATGACCCATGACAGTGATCACCGGGGGACGAGAGATGAGATCCTCCTCGCTTTCCTCTTGATTGTCACTGCTGTCAATCTCCTCGGTGAGATCTGCCGTGACGAACTCGACCTTGTAGCCGAACTGCTCGGCGACGAGCACCAGCGCCTCAGCGTCGAGCCTCTGGTTGATCGAGACCATGAGTCCAAGATCCATGCAGGCCTTGATGACATCGATGACGGGAGTGTTGTTCATCAAGGTCGCCAGGTCGTTGACCGTGACGAACTCGGTGACTTTCAACACGGTCTTCTCCGCCATCACCTGGGCCATCTCCTCCTGGGTTCTGGCTGCAGCCTGCTCCCTCTTCTCCTTGCGGTATTTGGCTCCGAAGTTGTTCTTCTTGTTGTCATTCATCCTGGCGTAGGTCTCTTTGACCTGCTTCTGGATCTCCTTCTGCATCGCCTCCTGCTCCTCCTCGGTCATGGCTGGCTTGAAGCGGTCGGACCCGCGTCCGCGCTTGCGGCCACCCTTGCCCTGCTCTTGGGCGGAGCGGTTGTCTTTCTTGTCTTTCCTGGAATTGTTGTCGGCCTGCTTGCCTTCCTTGGCGACATCAACCTTCTGGCTGCCTTTCGCTATTCTCTCCCTCTTCTTTCCGCTCTTCTTCTCGAACTGCGACATGTCAATCTTGCCGAGAACCTTGAATCCCGTGGGGGAGTCTTCCTGGGCATTGAATTCTTCCTTTTCTGTCACCTTCGCTGGCTCGGCGCTTTTCTCCACTGGTTTGATGTCGGATTTTTCCGCAGGGGTTGTGGCGGATGTGTCCTCCTTGGAAGTCTCAGTGGGGATGTCCGTGCCTTTGACAGGCTCGTTTTCAGACTCTTTCTCGCTTTCAGGCATCTTTACGGGCTCCGGTTCAGGAACAGGTTCCTTTACAGGCTCTTTTACCGGTTCCGGTGCGGGCTCCGGTTCAGGAACTGGCTCCGGCTCGGGTTCCGGTTTCGGTTCCGGCTCCGGTTCCGGCTCCGGAATGGGCTCGGGCTCAGGTGCCGGAGCGGGAGCTGGTGCTGGCGCGGGAGCCGGTTTCGGCTCAATCTTCTCTTTAGGTGTGAAGACATTGCTCTTTATGACCGTCTCCCTGACAGGCTCGTCGAAGTCATCATCCTTCTCGGCATCCTGCTGTTTCTTGGCCGTGCGCTCAAGAATCTCGTTCAACTTTATGTCGACTTTCTCTGAAGCCTTCTTCATCTCCAGATCCTTCCCGAATTGTTTCTCGATAGCGGGAAGATGCTCGTCGGAAATCTTGGCATTCGGGTTGGCGTCAACTTCCACACCCTGGCTGCTCAGAAAATCCACGAGATTCTGAAGTCCGATATTGTATGTCCTTATAAGCTTGTTAAGTCTGATTTCTCCCATATTCAACCCCTTATATTAATAAATCCTTATTTAGTCCTCAAATTCGGCCTTCAAGATATTGAACACATCAGCGACAGTCTCATCCTCGAGGTCAGCTCTCTTGGCGATGTCCTCAGGAGAGAAGGCGAGGACGCTCTTCGCTGTGTCGCATCCGATGGCTTTGAGGCGGTCGATGACCCACTGGTCGATCTCGTTGCTGAAATCGTCGAGAAGGACATCTTCCTCTTCCTGGATCTCTTCCTTCGAGAGCTCTCTCCAGACCTCGATTTCCCTTCCCACAAGCATACCGGCGAGTTTGATGTTGCAACCACCACGGCCGATACCCTTCTTGACCTCGTCAGGCTGCATGTAGACCTTGATCTTGTCCTCGGGAGAATTCCCAAGGTCGATCGAGGAGACCCTTGCGGGGTTCAGCGCCCTCTGGATAAGAAGCTGGGTGTTGGATGTCCATTGGAGGACATCGATATTCTCGTTGCGAAGCTCGCGCACGATGCCGATTATCCTGGATCCCTTCACACCGATGCAGGCTCCGATAGGATCGATCCTCTCGTCGTAAGACTCGACGGCGACCTTGGCCCTCTCGCCAGGTACCCGGACCACCTTCTTTATGGTGATCAGTCCGTCGAAGATCTCGGGGACCTCCAGCTCGAAGAGCTTCTCAAGGAACTCGTTCGAAGTTCTTGACAAGGTGATGTAAGGCGTGGTGTTGTTCTTCATCTCAACGCTCTTGATGATGGCGCGGATGGTGTCGCCCTTCTTGAAACGCTCTCCCGGAATCTGCTCGTTTTTAGGAAGATGGAGCTCGTTGCTGTCCTCGTCAAGGATGATGACCTCTTTGGACCATGTCTGGTAAATCTCTCCGGTGAAGATCTCGCCGACCTTGTCGGAATACTCCTTGAAGACATTCGCCTTGTCGATGTCCATGATCCTTCCCTGCAGGTTCTGCCTGATGTTCAAGATGCCCCTGCGCCCGAAGGAGGCGAGGGAAAGCTTCTTGGTATAGACATCTCCGATCTCATAGTCGTCCTCACCGGTCTCCTCCTTGATCTGGTCAAGGGTGATCTGGGTGTTCGGGTTCTCGACCTCCTCGACAATGTCGAAATTCTGGTAGATCTCGCAGTCTCCCTTGTCGACGTTGATGATCACGTCGAAATTGTCGGAGGAACCATAGGTCTTTGCGATCTGGGTCAGGAACACGTCCTTGAGAACGCCCATCATCACGGGCCTGTCGATGTTCTTCTCTTCCTTGAAGTCCTTGAAGGCGTCAATTAAAGTGATTACGTCTTTCTTTTCCATTTTATGTATCAGCTATTTTTTGAATTCAACATGTGGCGTGACAGAATTGATCTCGGAGAACTCTATCCGGTCTTCGCGCTCAACAGCGACTTTTTTCTTTTTCCCTTCCGGAATCTCCATGGTGATGTGGCGCAACGATATTCCATCGTCGTCCGATCCGGTCAGGATCCCAGTCAGCTTGCGGCCTCCCTTCAGCAGGACCACGACCTTGGAACCGGCGGCCTTGACAAACTGTCCCCTCACCTTGAAAGGCTGGTCCAGACCGGCCGAGGAAACCGTCAGGGAGTAATCTTCCGTGTCCTTGTCGAATGCGGCAAGAAAGGCGTCGTTCAAGGCGACACAGTCCTCAAGGTCGACATCTCCCGTCTCTTTCTCGATCGTAAGTGTCACATCGTTATCCTTGCTGAGGGTGACATCCACAATGAAACAGCCCCGGTCCTTGACCGCAGGCTCGATTGTCTTTATGATCAAATTCTTGTCCATGTCATAAAACAAAGATAGGAGACGCCTGACGTCACCTATCTCTCACAACGTTGCAAAGGTAATTATTATTTGGGTAAAATGAAAATAAAATGCTTAACTTTGTAAAGATTTAACAAGAGCTCATTTGACGAAATATGGAATTCACAGCGAAGCAATTGGCCAAAGTGCTAGGTGGAACGGTTGAAGGCGACCCTCAGGCGAAGGTTACCTCATTTGCGAAGATAGAGCATGGTAAAAGCGGTCAGCTTTGCTTCTATGCCAACCCGAAATACGAGAAATACGTCTACACATGCAAGGCCAGCGTCCTGCTGGTCAACAATGACTTCCAGCCCAAAGAGAAGGTCACTCCGACCCTGATCCGGGTCGAGGACGCTTACAAGTCCCTGGCGGATCTTCTGAAATATGCCGCCACGCAAAAGCGTACTGACCGCCGGCACAGGGGCTTCCGCTCATCGTGGTTCCTGACCACCAAGTTCGGGAAGAAAGTCTATCTCGGAAGCCACTCCTATGTGGGACATCATGCCAAGATAGGGAACTATACCAAGATATTCGAGAATGTCTATGTCGGGGACAATACTGTCATCGGAGAGCATTGCATCATCTATCCCGGCGTGGTTATTTACCCGGGGATGGTGATAGGGAACAATGTGATCATCCACGCGAATGCCGTGATCGGCTCTGACGGATTCGGCAACGCCCCGCTCCCGGACGGAACTTGGGAGAAGATCGAGCATCTTGGCAATGTGATCATCGGGGACAATGTCGAGATCGGAGCCGGGACCACCATTGACAGGTCCGAGATGGAATCTACAATCATCGGCAACGGAGTGAAGATCGACAACCTGTGCCAGATCGCCCATAACGTCCAGATAGGGGATAACACCGTCATGGCTGCCCAGTGCGGGATTGCCGGATCCACCAAGATCGGCAAGAATTGCATTCTGGCAGGTCAGGTGGGCATCGCCGGGCATCTTGAAATCGCGGACAATACGACCTTCGGCGCTCAGGCCGGAGTTATCGGCAATGTCAAGGAGCCTGGTCAGACTCTGCTCGGTTCCCCGGCGATCAACTTCAAGAACTACATGCGCAGCTACGCGGTGTTCCGCAGCCAGGGAAAATAGTAATCATTGTATATTAATTATTACTTCGTATCTTTGCGGACTACTTTTTGCAGTAAGGTAGGCCGACAAGTTTTTTTATGACCCGACTCAAACAAAAAACCCTTTCTCGCGAGCACGAGTTCAATGGTAAAGGTCTCCACACGGGACAAGTCGCCAGCATGGTCCTGAAACCCGCTCCTGCTGGTACAGGTGTTGTTTTCAGAAGAATAGACCTGGGAAATGACGCCATAGTGCGCGCTCTCGCCGAAAATGTCTCTTCCACGGCCAGAAGTACCACCATCTCTGAAGGCGGAGCTTCTGTCTCAACCATAGAGCATCTCATGTCTGCTTTATCCGGCATGGGTGTGGATAATGTTTTCGTGGACATCGACAATGTGGAGGTCCCGATTCTGGACGGAAGCGCGAGGTTCTATGCGGAAGCCATTCTCGCCGACGGCCTTGTCGAGCAGGATGCGCCCAAAGAATATATTTCCATACCTGAAGTAATTGAGGTCAAGGATGATAAAACCGGGTCATATATCAAACTAACCCCGTCGGATACTCCTTCCATCTCCTTGACGGTTGATTTCGGCTCAAAAGTCCTTGGAGTCCAGAAGGCTTGCTGGAATGAAGGTGTTGACTATGCCACCGAGCTGGCGCCATGCAGGACTTTCGTTTTTTTCCATGAGATCGAATACCTTTTCCAGAATAATCTGGTCAAGGGAGGTGATGTCGACAATGCCATTGTGATCGTGGAGCATCCGGTCACGGAAGATCAAGTCGAGAGGCTTTCTTCCCTGTTCAATGTCCCGAAACTTGCCATCAACGAGAACGGGTATCTGAACAACCTTCATCTCCGTTTCCCCGATGAGTGCGGGAGACATAAACTGCTGGACCTCATTGGCGACCTGGCCCTGTCAGGAGGAAGGCTTTTGGCCAAGGTCGAGGCATTCAAGCCCGGGCACACTATCAATACCGCGATGGCCAAAGCCGTCCGGCTCGCTTTATCAAGATAATCATAACAGAAGTATAATGAATAATATCTCACCACTCGCATCCGTAAGTCCGAAAGCAAAGCTCGGCGATAACATTGAGATCGGCCCCTTCGCTTTCGTGGACGATGATGTCGAGATCGGCGACGGGTGCAAGATTTTCCCGCACGCCACAGTTTTCCAGTATGTCAAGATGGGCAAGAACTGCCAGATCTATCCTGGTGCCGTTGTAGGAGCTGTTCCTCAGGACCTTAAATTTGAAGGCGAGGTCACCTCGGTAGAGCTTGGTGATAATGTCACCGTCAGGGAGTGCGCCACCATCAACCGCGGCACCAAGGCTAGCGGAAAGTTTGTCACGAAGGTTGGAAACAACACATTGATAATGTCTTATTCCCATGTCGCGCATGATTGCGTGATCGGTGACCATTGCATTTTGGTCAGTTATGTTGGACTGGCCGGCGAGACCGTGGTCGACGATTGGGCGATTATCGGCGGAGGTGCCAAGGCCCATCAGTTCTCCAAGGTCGGATGCCACGCCATGGTCGGCGGAATGTCGAGGATCAACAAGGATGTCCCTCCGTACGCTCTTTGCGGGCATGAGCCCCTCAGCTACGTCGGAGTGAATATCGTCGGACTTCGCCGCCGCGGATTCTCTTCAGACACCATCCGTTCCATTAAGGACATATATGACACTATCTATTACGCCGGACTCAACATCACTGACGGTTGCGCCAAAGTTGAGGCGGGTTTCCCCCAGAGCGAGGAGAGGGATACGATCCTCGATTTCATCAGGAACTCCAAGCGCGGCATCATCCGCGCGAGCGATCCAAACGACAGGACGCCGATCGAATAGGCGACAGACATGCTGTTGGGCATAGCCTATTTCCCCCCGATCAGTTATTTCTCGCTGATAGCTAAAGGAATGGTTATTTCTTCGGAAAACACCATTTCTTCCGTTGTCTATATAGAGGCTTGTGAGAATTATCAGAAGCAGTCCTGGCGTAACCGTTGCAGGATTCTCGCGGCTGACGGTCCCGCTTACCTCAATTTTCCGATTATACACGAAGGCTCCCATGAGTTGCCCATCACGGAGATAAAGGTGGATTATTCCACCCCGTGGGTGTTGAAGACCAAGCGGGCGATCGCCTCGGCATACGAGTCCTCCGCTTATTTCGATTATTACAAAGACGACCTTTTCGCCATTATGGATTCCCGTCCGGAGACTCTTTTCGAGCTGGATCTGAGGATAATACGCTTCTTCCTTGATAAGACCGGCATCGCCGCCGAACTTCGCCTGACCGAAAGCTACACACCCATCGGACATGAGTCCTTCCGGCGAGCATTTACCCGGGTAGGGCGCGAAGCGCGGCGAGACGGAAGGACTCCTGCCGATAGGGACCAGAATTTGTCTTTGTATGGAGAAGACTATCGGGAGGTGCTGCATCCGAAGCGCCCCAACACCGTACTTAAGGATCTGGGATTGGAAAAACCGTACTTCCAGGTCTTTGCCCGAAAGTACGGTTTCATCTCAGATCTCTCTATCATGGACCTCCTTTTCAACGAAGGTCCCGATTCCATCTGCTTTTTGAAAACTTTCTAGAATCTCCAGCCGATTGTGGCGGTGATGTCCAGCCTCTCCCTCTTGTTGAGGATCCTGGGGGAAACAACGTCCGTCAGGTAATCGTTATAAGGGAAGATGTCCTCATCGGAGAAGGCCATGTACCGTGCCGCGAGATCGGCGAAGAAGGAGCCCTTTGAATAATATCCGACACCGACTGAGAAGGTGTGAAGCACATCGTTCAAGGTCGTGTTGCCGGTATATTCAGGGGTCGTCATGAAGTTGTAACCTGCCCTGATCGCGAATTCAGGCATCGGCTTGAACTCAGCTCCAACCCTGAGGCTGTGGGCGATTCCCATGCTGCTGGCGATGTTGCCGTTGACAGCGTCGAAGGAGTCACTCCAGTTGCTGTCACGCTCCATGAATTTCATCGCGCTATAGTCAGTGATCTCATAATCAGCGCTCAACAAGGCCATTCCCATGAAGGTGTAAGCGAGTCCGGCATTGGCCCTGAAAGGAGTCCTCAGCCTATATGAGAAATTACCCTCGGGGGAAGTCGCTGTGCCATTGTAGGTCGAGTTCTGGTAGTTGACGTCAGTGGACTGGCGCCAGATCTCATCGATGAACAAGGTCGTGGGTGTCTGGACAGCGGCACCGATCCTCAAACCCTCGGCGGGGAGAGCGATGAATCCGATCTTGGCATAGACCCCGGTGCCGTCCGCTGAATATGAATAACGTGTACGATAGTCCGTGAAGTAGGTGCTTGTCTCTTCGTAATCAATCCTGAAGTCGGCGGGATCAACAGCGGCCTCCTTGAAATACTCATCGTAGTTGTAGTTGAGGCTTGTCACACCCAGGTTGGCTCCCAAGAAGAATTTGTTGTTGAAGTTGAATCCGATGTTAAGCAACGCGTCGGTCTTGTTGCCGGTGACCTTTCTACCGTATGCCTGGTTGAGCGGGCCACCAAGGAATATGTCGTAGATGTAGTTCCCATACTCATCCTTGTCGGATGTCTGGGTAAATCCCTCAGTGGCGGCGATGTAGCGCCAGTAATAGTCAGGGTCGTTCGGATCACCATAGTTGGCGATAGCCCCGGCCTGGGCGTTGGTGATGACATTCCACGGAGCGTATTGCCCTCTGTCATCAACGTTTTGGTAGGGATGCATCCAGTCATCGATGGACTTTCCGTCAGCGTCCAGATAGCCGTTGAGGAAGTCGATGTCGAAGCCGTCAGCATCAACGGCCATAGAGCTCTGGTAGCTGGTCTTGTCGTTCCTTCCTCCGGTCATCATCTGGCCAGTGTAGTTGTTCACACTATTGACGATGAAGCCGTAGGTGACCCCGACAAGGCCGCTTCTCCTTCCCGTGTTGAAATTAATGGTCGCTCCGACGTTCGGCATCGTGAACTTTGAGAGGTTCTTGCGTGTCGCTCCAGTGAAGGTGTCTTCCCCGTTGACTGTGTACGGACTCCACGATGCGTTCATGGAACTGATCGTGACGTTAGGAGAGAGTGTGAACTGCGAGTAGTTGAACACCGCCGAGCCGGCCGGGTTGATCCCGACAGATCCGAGATCTCCACCGACAGCTGTCATGGCGTTTCCCATGCCGATGGAGCGAGCGGTGCCGTTATAAATGTTCTGGCTGTAAGTCAGAGCGTCGTACATCGTCTGTGCTCCCGCTGAAATAGCGGTCAGCATGAGTGTTATTGCAATAAAGGTCTTTTTCATTTCAATTGGATTTTGATAGTTTAAATTAGGGAAACAGTTGATATTCAATGGAAGGGGAGAGCGTTATCTTCTGCCGCCTCCGCCGGAGCTCCTGCCTCCGCCAGATGAGCTGCCGCCTCCGCTGTAGCCACCGCCACTATATCCGCCGGAGCTTCTTGAGCTGCTGCCGGAAGAGTAACTTCCACCGGAACTCCTTGTGCTGCTACCGGATGAGTAGCTTCCGGAGCTCCTGGAGTAGCTGCCCGAGCTGGATGAGCGGGTGGTAGAGGAAGACCTGTAGCTTCCGCTGCTGGTGCCGCTGGAACGGCTCATGGAAGAAGAGGAAGAAGGTCTGCTGTAGGTCGTCCCTGAAGTGGAACGGCTGTAGCTGGGCCTGGAGGTCCCGACGCTCGAGCGGGTCCCTGCGGATGATGAAGATGATCTCACAGCCTGGCCGGCGTTAGGCCTCGCTGTCCTGGTCACTGAAGACATGGATGATCTCGATGCTCCGCTTGACCTGCTGGAAGACCTTGTCGCGGTGGAGGTCCTTGTGCTTACGGCACCGGTCCTGGACCTTGTCATGGATGAGCTCCTGACTCCAGCGGACCTTGCGGAAGAGCCTATACCGCTCCTCGTCACGCTTCCGGTTGTGGAAATCCTGGGCCTGTAGACCCGGTCTCCGCCTCCGATGCCTCCCCAATAGGGACCGTGGCCATGACCCCAGCCGTAGTGATGCCAGGAGTAGCCACCATACCATCCGCCGTAGTACCAAGGATCATAGTACCAGGGATCATAGAACCAGGGGTCATACCATCCGCCGTACCATCCATAGTGGTAATACGGACGATAGTACCAAGGGTCATACCAGCCGAAGTGATAGTAAGGACGGTAGTACCAAGGGTCATACCATCCGCCGTAATACCAGGGATCATATCCCCAGTAGATAGAGGAGTAGTACGGACGATGCCATGAGTACCATGAGGTGGCGTACCAGGGTTGGTAGGCGGCCCATGTGTCCCAGCCATTGTCATACAGATAGACGGAAGTCGTGTTTTCCGTCTTGTTGAAATCTATCTTGGCAACCTTGTCATTCGGAATGAACAAAGTGTCGACTTTCTCTCCGCTCTTCATGAAGATCGGCGAGCTTTTAGTCTTGGCCACCAGCAGGTCGGTCTCCTCCTGGTTCTGGGCCATGGATGCCATGCCCGCAGCGTCAGCTTCGGGAGTATAGTAGATTCCATCCTGATACCTCTGGGAGGAGGTATCGCTGGCGTAGCGCGCCGCTGAACCACACGATGTCAGTGCCAGAAGCGCCGAGAAATAAAGGATTACGCGTGTTTTCATTTTTGAATCTCCTATAATTTGACAATAAATTCGTAACTTCGCTACCGCTTTGCGAACGGTACTTTTTTATTAATGTTTCACAATAAACAAAATCCGTACCGAATATATTATTCGCACAATAATAACAATAAATGACTAGAACAGCAAACTATTTTAAGATATGGCAAAGGAAGTGACAAAGAGGTCGGAGAATTATTCTCAATGGTACAATGACTTGGTCGTGAAAGCGGATCTGGCGGAGCAATCACCCGTGAGAGGGTGCATGGTAATCAAGCCCTACGGATACGCCATCTGGGAGAAAATGCAGAGGGCATTGGACGATATGTTCAAGGAGACAGGCGCCGTGAACGCTTATTTCCCCCTGTTCATCCCTAAGTCTTTCTTCAGCAGGGAGGCGGAGCATGTGGCAGGTTTCGCCAAGGAATGCGCCGTCGTTACGCATCACAGGCTGATGAACGACCCGGCCGGGAATGGTGTCGTCGTGGATCCCGAGGCGAAACTTGAGGAGGAACTCATAGTCCGACCCACTTCCGAGACAATTATCTGGAGCACCTACAAAAACTGGATCAAGTCCTGGAGGGATCTGCCCATCATGTGCAACCAGTGGGCCAATGTCGTCCGTTGGGAGATGCGCACGAGGCTTTTCCTGCGTACCGCGGAGTTCCTCTGGCAGGAAGGACATACTGCCCACGCCACTGCCCAGGAGGCCATCGAGGAGGCGCAGAGAATGGTCCAGGTGTATGCCAAGTTCGCGAGGGAATATATGGCATTGCCGGTGATAGTCGGACACAAGAGCCCCAACGAGCGTTTCGCCGGAGCGCTTGACACACTGACCATCGAGGGTATGATGCAGGACGGAAAAGCTTTGCAGGCAGGTACTTCCCACTTCCTCGGCCAGAATTTCGCCAAGTCGTTTGATGTGCAGTACACCGATAAGGAAGGCCAGCTCCAATACGTTTGGGCGACATCATGGGGAGTGTCAACCCGTTTGATGGGTGCCCTTGTGATGGCCCACGGTGACGATAACGGACTCGTTCTCCCTCCGAAGCTCGCCCCGATCCAGGTGGTCATGGTCCCCATATTCAAGACTCCTGAGGAGCAGGAGAGAATCCTTGAGAAGATGGGCCAGCTGAAGAAGGCCCTGGAGGCGGAAGGACACTCTGTCAAGATCGATGACCGTGACAATTTGCGTCCCGGTTTCAAATTCGCGGAATGGGAATTGAAGGGAGTGCCCGTGAGATTGGCTATGGGACCCCGTGACCTGGACAGCGGTACGGTCGAGATTCACCGCAGGGACACCCTGGAGAAGCAGACTGTCGCCCTTGAGGGACTGGAGAAGTCCATAGCCTCTCTTCTGGATGACATCCAGGCTAACATCTACAAGAAAGCTTTCGATTTCAGGGAGGCTAATGTGGAGAAATGTGATAGCTGGGAGGAGTTCCAGGAGAAAATCGGCACCGGCAAGTTCCTTCTCTGCCATTGGGACGGGACCGCTGAGACCGAGCAGGCAATCAAGGATGCGACCAAGGCGACGATCAGGTGCATCCCCGTGGACAGCTTCGTTTGCGAGGAAGAGGGGAAGGACATCTTCTCCGGCAAGCCCTCAAAGCAAAGGGTGGTCTTCGCGATATCTTATTGATCCATCATTTGTTTGATAGTCAAAACAGAAACAGAATGAGAAAGTTTTACGGCCATACGCTCATGATCATCATGGCGCTGTCATTCGGTGTGAGCGCTTTTGCCCAGAATGACAATACCAAAAAGGATGCTCAGGCCGCAGCTGCCGAGGCAGCCAAGCTTCTCGCGGATACTCCCGAAGTGGTGGTCGCTCCTCCAAAGCCGGTCTATTGGACCAACACGCTCACGACCACTCTTAATTTCGCGCAGACTAGTTTCACCAGCTGGGCCGCCGGCGGTAATAACAACTACACGCTCAACTCCATTATTAGAGGTGACGCCAACTGGGCCAGGGACAAGAAATACTGGAACAACCACCTTGAGTTCGACTATGGCTTCCTGTATTCAAAGGACAAGCCTATTGTCCAGAAGAGCGTTGACAGGACTTTCTTTACCAGCACATGGGGCTACAAGGTCAAGGAGAAACTCAGCTACACTGCCAATTTCACCTTCCTCAACCAGTCCACCAACGGATGGATCTATCCTACTCCGGCCGTCCAGGCCGACGAGGAGCCGACTCCGAAGCAGTGGAGAGACGCGCGAGTCCTCAAATCGGGATTCCTTTCACCGGCTTATGTGACTTTGGGACTTGGTGTGGCCTGGGTGCCGACCAAGTGGCTGACTGTCAATTTCGCGCCTCTTACCGGAAGTACCACTGTCGTCATGAACGAGAAGTTGAGGAAGAACTACGGTATGGCGAGAAAGGAAAAGTTCCAGGACACGGCCCAGTATCCGGACGAGAAGGATGACGCCGGAGTCTACTTCATCACCGGAAATTATTACAAGCCAGCAACATTCGCTCTTGGTGCGCAGTTGACGACCAATGTCAAATTCAACATCAATGACAAGTTCAACGTCAACAGCAACCTGATCCTTTTCTCCAATTATCTGAAGAATCCGAAGAACTTCCGAGTCAACTGGGACAACACCATTATTTGGAAGCTCAGCAAACTCTTCTCGTTGAATCTCACCACGAACCTGATCTACGACGACACGATCCTGATCGTGGAAGATGATTTCCCGAACGGACATAAGACTGTGCAGCTCAAGGAATTCCTTCAGTTCGGCTTCACCTACTCGTTCACAAACAAGAAATAAGACCGGGATCTGATGCGGGACCGTTTCGGAATATGTCTGGACGGACTGCTTCCCGGAAAAGAAGGGGCGGTCCTTCTCGCTGTAAGCGGAGGGATCGACTCCATGGTTATGGCGGATCTTTTCCTTGAAGTCCGTCGGGAGTACGACATCGCGTTGGCTCACTGTAATTTCCATCTGAGGGGAGAGGAAAGTGACGGGGACGAAGCCTTTGTCCGGGATTGGGCGGAGTCTCATGGGGTCCGCTTCATTAAATCCGATTTCGACACTCTGGAATATTCCCGAAGCCATGGGGTCAGTGTAGAAATGGCTGCCAGGGAGCTTCGGTACGGATGGTTCGCCTCTCTTTGCGAGAAAGAGGGATTCCGGGCTGTCGCGGTGGCCCATAATGCCAATGATAATGCGGAGACCTTGATCCTCAACCTTCTGAGAGGCACAGGGCTTAAAGGAATATGCGGAATGCGGGAGGTCTCACCTTTGCGGGGATCCTCGGCATCGCTTATCCGGCCGCTGCTTGGCTTCTCGAGAGAGGAGATTCGGGAATATGCCTTGGCGAAAGGCTTGAAGTGGAGGGAGGACAGAACCAATGTCGATTCGGTCTACAAGAGGAATCTCATTCGTAATGAGGTGTTTCCATTGTTCGCCAAGGTCAATCCGTCTTTCCTGGACACCCTCAATTCCGATATGCGTCGCTTCTCCCAGGCTCAGGAAATCGCTGACGACTATTTTAGCGGATTGACTCCCTCTGTCATAGGCGAGGTTCCCACGGCCGACCATTTTCCCGGACAGGGCGCGAAGCGCTGGGAGGCCGGGGAAGCCTCGCCTACGACAGGAGTAACCAGTGTTAATGTCGATAAGTTAAAGGAGATCCGGCATTGGGAGTACGTTCTGTACAGGATCCTTGAACCGTATGGTTTCAATGAGGCTGTGATCGGGGATTTGACTGAACTGATCAAGAGTGGCAGGACCTTCAGCGGACGCCAGTTCCATTCCCCGACCCATATCGCCATCACTTCCAGGACCGGCATATCAATCTTGTCGGACACGGGTTCTGCGGATGCGGTGTCGATGATCGAAGTCCCCGGACCGGGCGCATATTCAGTAGGTGGAGCCCAGTTCTTGGTGAAAATGGCTAAGGTTGAGAGTCTTAAGCAACCCGAAGGAACTACTGTCGCCAATCTCGGATTCCCTTTCACTGTCCGTCGCTGGAAGGCTGGAGATTGGATGTGTCCATTGGGCATGAAGGGTCGCCGCAAGAAGCTCAGCGACATGTTCAATGACCTGAAGTTCACCGCCTCGCAAAAAGAAAGAGCCCTCGTCATCGCTGGCGAAGGCTCCCATGTCCTGGCCCTTGTGGGCTATAGGGTAGATGAGTCTGTCTCTTTAACGGACGTCAATCTCGAAAGGAAGTCTGGCGAACACAAGCTGACCATTACTCTTTGTCCAGGACCTCTGCCAATCGAGTAGGTTCTTGGCGATCCCCTCAAAAGGAGTACCCTCCATAATATTCTCGACAACGTCCTCGGCATCGGGACTCTTGCCTCCGATCTGGGCCATTATCTGTTGCATCATGGTGAGCGGCTTCGGATAGCCGACGATATTCCAGGAGTTCACGTCCGGGTCGCCACCCATGGAGGCGGCATAGGCGATCGCGTCCTCGAGGGTACCGATCTCGTCCACAAGACCGATCTTCAAAGCGTCAGCGCCTGTCCAGACTCGTCCCTGGGCGATCTCGTCAACAGCCTCGTAGGTCATGTCGCGACCTTCAGCGACGATATTCACAAAATTGGTGTAAATGTCGTCAACATACACCTGCATCGATTTGGTCTCCTCCTCGTCGAAAGGTCTCATCAGCGAGATCATGTCCGAATGCTTGTGGGAGTTGACGGAGACGACGTTGACATGCGCTATGTCCTTGACGGTCTTGCTGAACTCGGGAATAGCGGAGAAGCATCCGATTGATCCGGTCAATGTCGCCGCGCCTGAGAAAATGTGGTCGCAACTATTTGATATCCAATAGCCTCCTGAAGCGGCATAAGCGCCATAAGAAGCGATGACGGGTTTGACGGCCCTGGTCAGGTCGATCTCTTCCTTGATCTTGCTTGCCGCGAGGACGGTTCCGCCGGGGGAGTTGACTCTCAGCACCACCGCCTTCACAGTGGAGTCGGCGCGGACTTTAGCGATGATGTTGGCGAAACGGTCACCGGAGATATTGTTGGGATCCTCCTGCTCTACGATGTTCCCGTTGGCATAGATCACGGCGATCTTCTTCTTGGCGGCGATATTGGGTTTCACCTTGGCTGTGGTGTAATCCTTGAACGGGATGAACTTGACATCTTTGAACTTTTCCTTTCCGGCAAGGACGGCCATCTTTTCCTTGTAGCCCTCGACGGAGAGTATCTCATCGGCAAGGTTATGCTTGACAAGGTCCTCGGGGAAGTTGATCGAGAGGTTGTCAATGAAGTAGTTGAGCGAGTCGACGCTGATTCCCCTGGCCTGGGCGGTCTCCTCCGCGACAGTATTCCACATTGAGTTCACCATCACTTGGTTCTGTTCCATGTTCTCGGGGCTGGGTGCGTTCATGATGTACATCTCTCCCGCGCTCTTGTACTTGCCATGACGGATGAGCTGGTAGTTCACTCCAAGTTTGTCCAACAGATCCTTGAGGAATATCATCCTGCCACCCAGGCCGAGCATGAAGTTGTTGCCGCCATGATGGCTGGTGCTGTAGATCTTGTCAGCGACTGATGCCAGATAGTAACTTCCTGACGTGTAGGCCTCTCCATAGGCTACTACGGCCTTCCCGCTCTTGCGGAACTCGGATAGGGCCACCCTGATCTCACCGATGGTCGTGAGGTCTGTCAACATGTTGTCAGTCTTGAGGAGAATGAGTTTTACTCCGGGATCCTCAGCCGCCTTGCGGATAGCCATCACGGCGTCGTGGAGACCGACATAAGAAGTCATTGAGCTACCCCCAAGACCACTGGCGCCCAGTGACATTGAAGGCATACCCTCGGTTGTCTGCTCGGTGATGACAAGGGTGCTCATGTCCATCAGCAGGACACCTTCCTTGGGAATCACTGTTGATGATCCCGAAGAAGAGCTCCCGGCGATCGACCCTATCATCATGATAAAGAAAATGGCCTTCACAATGCCCCAGACGAGCAAGCCGCAAATCACGGCAAGGACCCATTTGAAAAATTCGTTTTTACGCATATCCGGTTAAATTTGATTATACTAAAATTCGCTGATTATTAATGGAATAAAATATCCGAGGGCAGATTCTCCACTGAAATGCCCGGACCTTTGAGACCAATCCGCAGTGATTCCTCGGCAAAGTTCTCGAAGAACTGGACTTCTATTTTGTGGTATCCGGCTTCGAGCCTGATCCACGTCTCTCCTTGACCACCGCCGTCCCTGTTGAGATCGACGAGGGCTTTCTCGTCAAGCAATAGCTTCGACCCATCGTCCGAAGACAGGGTCACTTTGTAGAGTCCGGTGCGCTCTATCTTTACCAACCCTTTGAATATCAAGCCAAAATGGTCTCCACGCTCTTTGAGGTCAGTACTTATCGAAACGGCGGTCCCACTCGACTTGGCTGGAGATGCAGCGACGGATTCCACGCTCATGAAGTCCCCTTCGTGGTAGGTGTACAGCAGGCCTTCTCCCTTAGGCGCCGCATCGGTGGCGGGGAAATATTCTCCACCTGTCATCTGAAGCGCGTCGTTGACTGGCCATGAGGCGGCTTTTTTCCGCTCGAAGGATCCTTCTGCCTTTACATCTGAGACAGAAGCGCAGAAGAGGACAGAGTATTTCCCGGCCGCGGTCTCCCAGGATGAGGTTCCCTCGTTGAAGGATGCCAGCTCATAATCAGAGACCTTGAATTCAAGAGTCTGGGACTCTCCCGGGGCGAGAAGCCTGGTCTTCCCAAAAGCCTTAAGTTCACGGCTGGGCTTCTCCAGGCCTCCTTCGGGAGCGGAAACATAGACTTCGACGACTTCCTTTCCGGCGGCGGATCCCGTGTTCGTGACAGTCACTGAAGCGGTGAATCCGTACGCTCCGGCTTTGACTTTAGGATTGGAATAAGAGAAATCAGTGTAGCTCAAGCCATATCCGAAAGGATAGGAAACGCTCATCCCTTTTGTCTGGAAATACCTGTAACCCACCCAGATATCTTCAGAATAAAGGGTGTAGTCAACGTTTTCGCCGGAATTATTCCCGGGGTCTTTCTCGTCGTATTCATAAGGGAAATTCATGGATGAGGGGACATCCAGGAAGTTGGCGGGGAAGGTCATGGGAAGCTTTCCAGAGGGGTTGACCTTGCCGGTCAGGACATCGGCGATCGCGTTCGCGCCTTCCTGGCCTGGTGACCAAGGCAGCAGGATCGCGTCGACGAGGTTTTTCCAAGAGGCTGTCTCGATGACGCCTCCGATATTCAGGATGACGACAACCCTCTTTCCTCTGGGGCGGAAAGATTCGCTGACATTCCGGATCAGTTCCCGCTCTACTCTTGTGAGCTCGAAATCTTCTTTAAGGCGATCCCTTCCTTCTCCGGCGTTGCGCCCGATCACGATCACGGCCACATCGTTCATCCTGGACTGCTGCTCAATCGCTGTGGGTGATATCGCGAGTTCCTTCGAGCGGCGGCCGCCGTCCTCCTCATATTCCATGGCGAAAGACGCGTACTGGAAGCCTTTGGCCTGCTTGTAGAACTCCTTGAGTTTGCCGTCAAGGGTGAATCCGGCGGCTTCCAGCGCATCCTGCATGTTCACCACATAGGCTTTGTTGACTTCTCCGGAACCGGTCCCGCCGGCCACGAAATCGACAGACGACACACCGTAAAGGGCTACTTTCTCGTTGCCGCTGAGCGGCAAGGTCCCGCGGTCGTTGCGAAGCAGGACCATGGACTCTCCGGCGACTTCGCGGGCGATGGCCGCATGAGCCTTGAGGTCGGGGTTGTCTGAATATTCATAACCTTTGAAACGTGGAGTCTTGACAATATATTCAAGGACCCGCCTCACGTTGCGGTCAAGTTCTTCCGGGGTGATCCTCCCATCCTTTACTCCGGCGATGATCCTGTCGATCTCGAACTGCTCTCCGGGATCCATCACATCGTTGCCGGCCTTGACGGCTTTGACCGTGTTCTCCTTGTAGCCCCAATCTGTGATGACGATGCCCTTGTAGCCCCACTCGTCCCTGAGGACAGTTGTGAGCAAGTCTTTTTTCTGCTGGGTGTATTCGCCGTTAAGTTTGTTGTAGGAACTCATGACGGTCCAAGGATCGGATTCCTTGACAGCTATCTCAAAATTCTTCAAATAAATCTCCCTCAGGGCCCGTTGGCTGATCCTGGCGTCGTTCTCGGTACGGTTGGTCTCCTGGTTGTTGGCAGCGAAATGCTTTATCGAAGTGCCCACACCGTTGGACTGGATGCCGCGGACGTATGCGGCGGCAATCTTTCCGGACAATATCGGATCTTCGGAGAAGTATTCGAAATTCCTGCCGCAGAGGGGATTGCGGTGAATATTCATGCCTGGAGCCAGCAAGACATCCACTCCATGCTCAAGGACTTCATTTCCCATGGCCGCTGTCATCTTCTCGACAAGAGCCGTGTCCCAGGAGCTGGCTATGAGGGTGCCTACCGGGAAGCCTGTGCAGTAAAATGTCTTGTCCGTCCCTTCCCTGACCGGGTCTATCCTAAGCCCGGCCGGCCCGTCGGAAAACACGGTCGCCGGGATGCCTAGCCTCTCTATGGCCCTTGTGCCTCCACCTGCTCCCTTGACCAGTGAATTAGGATTGCCTCCGACAAGTAGGGTGGCTTTCTCTTCAATCGTCATGGATTTGAGAATATCATCTATGTTATCTCCGCTCAGGCGAGGCTGCGCCATCGAGGCGACGGTGGCCAAGAACAAACCTATGGTTGGCAGAATACGCATGGCATAATAGTTGAAAATCCCTGCAAGTTATCGAAAAAAATCTGTTTTTTTTAGTATATTGCGACATTATTACCTATTATTGACTTTAATTAACTATCAAGAAATGAAAACCTACGACTCAATCAGCAAGACCGTTTGCAAGGCTATTCCTGCCATGCTGCTCGGATTCGCCCTGATTTTCTCAACAGGACAAGTGGCTTCCGCGCAGATTCTCAATGACATTACCCGCCGCGCCAAGAATGCGGCTGAGACCAGGATCAAGATGGGCGCCGACAGGGCTGTCCACAAAACGTTGGATAAGGCGGAGAAGGCTGTTGAGAAAGGTGTGAAGAACGCCGCTGACAACTCTTCCGCGAAGAAATCCAGCTCTTCTTCCTCGAATGTTCCGGAAGGCAGAAGCGGCGGCGCGAAAGCGGGCAACGGCTCGACATGGTATGTCTCCGCGGCTGGATCCAACAAGAATGACGGAAGATCTCCTGAGACTCCGTACAAGAATGTCCAGAAGGCCCTTGACGAGGCCTCTGACGGTGATGTGATCTGCGTGGCCGCCGGCAACTATACTGGCACTCTCGATCAAGGTTTCATAGACATCACCAAGTATGTCTCTCTGGTGGGAGGCTACAGCGAGGACTTCTCCGAGAGGGATCCTTATGTCTATAAGACTTACATTCAGACTAACCCTAGCCACGTTTCGAAGAATGGCACCAAGGCCGGAATCAACATCGAGGTTTCCGGAAGCAGGGCCAAGACTGTCATGGTTGATGGTTTCTCTGTTGATATGGGTGAGCAGTCTCTTTATTGCGCCGCGGATCCCACTGACCCTGTCACCGGTACTCCCGAGGGTTGCCTCACCGGTCGCAAGCTTATGGTTGGCGAGTCTCCTTCTACCGCCAAGGTTGGTGGAGCCGCACAGGAGCGTAGGGCTATTCACGGACATGTCGAGGGACATCTCGTGATCCGCAACTGTGTCATCGCCAACGCCACATTCTACGGAATCCAGATCATGAACAAAGGTGGCAAGTGGGAAATTTACAACAACGTCTTCGTGGCCAACTGCTTCGCCTCTTGCCAGATCGACTCGATGACCAAGGACGCCAACGAGTGCTTTGTCGATTTCCATCACAACACCGTGCTCTTCAGCTGGTGCCGCACCAAGGTCATGGAGGACATGGGTTACGGCTACCGTTTCATGTCAAGGGTTGACTCGGATGTCCATGACAACATCTTCGGTTGCTCCAACCTCGGAGCCATCGATTTCGCCCACCATGATTCCAACAAGGAGGTCGACGCTAAGCGTAAGCTCAATATCGTCAACAACCAGTTCTTCATGAATGTGGCTGACATGATCATCCCTTCACAGTCTTACATGTGGCTTTATGTCAAGTGCGACGAGTTTGAGGATGTCGAGGGTATAAATGAGTCCGGCAATGTCGAGCTTGCTGATAAGAACTTCGTCACGAAGATCAACCAGCCTTACCTCAGGGGCTTCGCCAATCTCGAGAAAGTTGAGTCTTCCAGCTACAATCCCAACTCTGCCGCCAACCAGGTCCGCAGGGCCTTCGGCATCAACCAGCAGGGAAGTGAGATTGTCCGTGTCACCATGTTCGCCAACAAGTATCCTTTCGAGGAGGCCTACAACCTCTTCGGTGCCCTCGAGGGCTGTGGGGCTCAGATTTTGTAAATTATTGATTTATTGATGAAACCATCAATACCTAAAGGAACCAGAGATTTCGGCCAGCAGGAAATGGCTGGCCGAAATTATATTTTCGACACAATAAAAAGCGTTTTCCGCACATTCGGTTACGCGCAGATAGATACCCCCGCGATGGAGAACCTGTCCACGCTTCTCGGCAAATATGGCGAGGAGGGGGACAAGCTCCTTTTCAGGATTCTCAACTCAGGAGACGCCTTCGGCAAGGTTGACTTTGACTCTTTCAGGGATTCCGACGGAGCGGTCAATTCAGTCGCTTTGTCTAAGGAAGTTTGTGAGAAAGGGTTGCGTTACGACCTGACCGTGCCATTCGCTCGTTATGTCGTCCAGCATCAGAATGAGTTGTCCTTCCCGTTCAAGCGGTTCCAGATCCAACCGGTCTGGAGGGCCGATCGTCCGCAGAAGGGCCGCTACAGGGAGTTCTACCAGTGCGACGTGGATGTGATCGGATCCAAGTCCCAAATCAATGAGCTCGAGCTCGTCCAGATCGTGGACCGGGTGTTCTCGCTTTTGGACGTGCGGGTGCTTGTCAAGATCAACAACCGCAAGGTTCTGACAGGCTTCGCTGAGATTTGCGGATTCCCGGACAAGGTCGTCGATATCACAGTGGCGATAGATAAGCTGGACAAGATCGGGATTGAGGCCGTGGAGGATGAGATGAGGGAGAAGGGCTTGACAGACAGCGCTATAGCCGTGATCGAACAAATCCTGAAACTTTCCGGCTCGACTTCAGAAAAGATAGCTTCGATGCGGAAGCTGATGAATGGAGGGTCTCCTTCTGGTATTGTTTCCGAGGCTGGTCTGAAGGGTTTGGACGAGCTTGAGGAACTGTTTGGCCTGATCGATGCCGCTGGAGTATCGGCTCCTGTTGAGATCGACCTTTCTCTTGCCCGTGGCCTGAATTACTACACGGGTGCTATCTTCGAGGTAAAGGCGCTTGATTTTGCTATCGGAAGTATCTGTGGCGGAGGACGTTACGATAATCTTACGGGAATATTCGGCCTGCCGGACATGTCTGGAGTCGGAATCAGTTTCGGCGCTGACAGGATTTATGATGTTCTCCAGGGACTTGACAAGTTCCCCGCGGGACTGAAGTCGGCCACGACTTTGCTTTTCGCGAATATGGGTACCGACGAGGTCCGTTATGTCTTGCCGGTGGCAAAAGCCTTGAGGGAGAGGGGAGTGGCCGTAGAGGTCTATCCGGACTCATCAAAGCTGAAGAAGCAGTTTGACTATGCTGACCGCAAGGCGATCCCGTTCCTCTCGATCACAGGAGGAAATGAGATGGAGGCTGGGCAGGTCAATGTCAAGAATCTGGTTTCTGGTGAACAGAAGTCATTCAGCGCCAGCGATATTCAAGGGATCATCGATTTTTTGGGACAATAGTTAGGGAAAATAATTTTGCATTTTAAGGTTTTATTCCTACCTTTGCAGTCCCAATAACACCGCGGGGTAGAGCAGTCGGTAGCTCGTCGGGCTCATAACCCGGAGGTCGGAGGTTCGAGTCCTCCCCCCGCTACTAAACAGGACAAGTCGCAAGATTTGTCCTGTTTTTTTCTACAAGCGGGGCTTCTGAACTATCCTCACTACAAGGGAAATGAGGTAGATCATCATCCCGTAGATGATCGGAATCAAAATGACATTCACTCCAAAAAGGACTCCGGGAGAAATCAAGTCAAAGAGCCCATTAACTCCTTCGCTTCTATCCAGTGCGACCTGCTGAAGTGTTGAGAAGAGCTGATAAAGCGAGAATAAGGGTGTCATGAGGCCAAATACAAGGGCGAAGCTGCCTATCTCTTTCACCCAGCGAGGCGCTTTCCATGCGGCGAAAAAAACGGCTACTAGCAGAACTGTGAGGATGGACATGGAAAGAAGTCCTCCTTGCATAAACATTTTGAACATACGGCAACAGAGTTATTGGTTAATTCTGTGGGCAAAAGTAGAATAATACAGATCTCCATCCAAACCGAAACCCCACGAGCGTTCGTTAAAACCCCAATGTTTGCTATATTTGTGTCAGTAATGAAACGGCTGCTCGTCATATCATACTGGATTGTTTCCACTCTGTTGGTGGCGATTTGCCTCAGCAGCCTGGGTTACCGGTTCATTGAAGCTTTGTTCATCGGGACCATGTTTCTTCCCGGGGCCCTAGCGGCCAAGTATTTCTTTCCGAAGGTGAACTTCAAGAACAAATGGTCAGGTATTAAGGACACAATCTTTGTCGTGTTAGGCATCATGCTAGGAGAGATTCTTCTCTTTGTGGTTGCCCATTTTTGCGTTCTTACATTCAGGGAGAATCTTCCAGGTTCCGTAGTTGATTGGCCTGACCTTCCACACATCTTAGAGAATCCGGTTTTTATTGCCATTTTCCTGACTACGCTTGCGACTGGTTGCCATTTCTTCGAGTCTTGGCTGGACAGAAAGCTTCCAGACCTCCCCGGTACCATCTCTTTCACTTCGGACAGGAAGCAGGTGACGTTGCCTATTGACGATATTCTCTATGTGGAATCCAATGACGACGCTACTGCCATCGTCGCTTCTGGTGGTCGTCGCTTCAAGAATTACACTCCTATCTCACGGTGGGAAGCCATCCTTGACCCCCATTTCATCCGAATTCATCGCTCCTTCCTTGTGAACAGGGCTGCGATAACCCACGTTGATGTCGACCTGCTGTACATCGGCGACATCCAGCTACCGATTTCCCGGAAGTACAAGAACTCGGTTCCCACTAATCGACACTCAATCAAGAGTCAGGGAGACTTTGGCCTTGACTTTCTCGTGAGGTTTGACGTTCTTGATCTCGAAGCCTACCAGGCAAGTGCCTGGGTTAGCGGCGTCGTAGTCATGCCTGGGGGTGGTTGGCCATATTCTCGGACTGGCGTAGTGCTTCGTGGATAGCCTGAGGATCCGGGTCTTGCCATCTTTCTTTAGCTCGATCGCGGACGGGCCCAGGATTTTTGCCTCAGCCTCGGTACACATCTTCCAGATCAGGTTCAAAGTTGACTCCCCGCCAATGAAAAAGTCCTCGACATGGAGATCGTCCTTCTTGTCCAGCCAGACCTTCCTGTAGCAGGAATCGAGGTCGCCACCATAAAAAGCGGTCATTGGCATTCCTGCCCCCTTGCGAGACCTTTTCTCCAAGACCTCTTGAATAGGAATACGAACATCAACTATAGGCTTTTTGTCCTTGACCGTGAGGATGTTGTGAGATTCCGCACCGATCCGGAACACATCCCATCTCTGGCTGTCCTGCCCGGTGGACCAGAGATTGACACCGCGGCTCTCGAGGGAGTTGTAATCCTGGCTTCCGAGATCCGCGGCCCAGCATATTCCCTCATTCTCATAGATGAAGGAGCCGGCATCTATGTGGCCGTGATTGTCCGCCGCACGGCCTCCTTTGACCCCGAAATAGACGTCATCAGGGTTGTCCCAGCCGCTTCTGTAGATGAAAAGGGGCTCCAGGCCCGAGCAATGGTAGGTGTTGTAAGAAGGTGCCTTGATGGAACTGAAATCTATCTTGGAACAGGAGATGAGGAAGACAGGGAACAGCCTGTCTGTGTCACCCATCGTGAATCCTTTTTCCTTCAGGAAAGATATTTCCGGATACAAGACAGAATAGTCGCCTGTCCGGGTGGCCATCCAGGCCTGCATGGACTGGAAAATCTGCCTCCTGCCTCCATCAAAATAACTGAAGACCCTATGTGCTGGGGTGGGCATCATGCTCATGAATTTGGAGGAGTTGTAGAAGCCCTCCTGGGAGTCCATAAGCCCCAGGTCGCTTCCAAAGGCGCTTTCAAGAACCGAGATCAGCATGATCTGGAATGAGGTCCCGTATTCCCAGTAGCCATATCCTTCGGGGTAGCATCCTTCAGGGGAGTAGCTGCCAAGACTAATCGGGTTGGATTCCAAGCTCCTGGCGACGATCGCACGCGCCTCTTGCGGAGCGTCCTCCCAGACGGCCAGAGCTCCGCAGACCATTCCAGCGTTGCAGACTTGGTTCCAGTTGTTGGAGGAGGTGAGGAACCATTGCCCATCGGAAGGACGGAGTCCTTTTTCAAGAATCGCCTGGCGAATCTCAGACCGCTGATTCTCAGATAGTTCTGAATACAGCCAGTCGTAACCGATCGAGATGGCCATCGTCATTTCAGCGACGTCCAGGAAATGGGATGGGTTCCAGTCCGTGAAACGGCAGGCGGAAAGCATCTCCTCGGAGGCTCGGTCAAGGTATTTCCGGTCCCCGTCCAGTCGATACATGGTCGAAAGGTAGAACACCCTTTTGAGAACCTCCCTGGACACATGCAGGAGCCGCCGTCCGGTCATGACCCGCTGGCACGGAGGGGTGGTGAGCAGTTTGTCGGAGCATGTTTTCACGTATGAATATGCCTGGGCAGCGATTCCTCCTTTAGAAATGGCCTCCCTCACGGCTGCTTCCTCTCCGGCTTTCAGGACGAGTCGAGGGTGCTCGCAGGGGTCGGGAATATTCTCCGCCGTACCGAAAACGGGCAGGGTGGCAAGGCATAACAGGATTGAAATGACAATCTTTCTCATGGACATGGATGTTTGGTTTGCGAAAACTCTCTAAAGATAGTGAAAAATGAGTATATTTGTAGGATTAAAGGAATTATAAGAATATGGCAAGAGAGATAAAGTTTTCCCTGGTTTACAGGGACATGTGGCAGAGTTCGGGAAGGTATGTCCCGAGAGTGGACCAGCTTTGTGAGGTGGCTCCGGCTATTATCGACATGGGATGCTTTGACCGTGTCGAGACCAATGGCGGAGCTTTCGAGCAGGTTAATCTCCTGTTCGGCGAGAATCCGAATGTCGCCGTCAGGAAGTGGACAGCTCCGTTCCACAAGGCCGGGATCCAGACCCACATGCTCGAAAGGGGACTTAACGCCCTGAGAATGAACCCGGTGCCTCGGGACGTCAGGGATTTGATGTTTAAAGTAAAGAAAAAGCAGGGTACTGACATCGCCCGCTCTTTCTGCGGCCTTAACGACCACCGCAATCTCCGCGGTTCCGTCGAAGGCGCCAAGAAAGGCGGTATGATTTCCCAGGTCGCACTTTCGATAACTAACTCACCGGTCCACACTGTGGAGTATTACATGGGCATTGTGGACAAGGTTGTCGGATACGGATGCGACGAGATTTGCCTTAAGGATATGGCCGGAATCGGAAGACCGACTTTCCTGGGTGAGCTTGTCCGTGACATCAAGAAGAAGTATCCCCACATCGTTGTCCAGTACCATGGCCACACCGGTCCTGGTTTTTCTCCCGCTTCGATGCTGGAGGTCGCCCGGGCTGGAGCCGACTATCTGGATGTCGCTGTGGAGCCGCTCTCCTGGGGTAAGGTCCATCCTGACGTGATCACGATCAGGGAGATGATGAAAGCTGACGGTTTCCTCGTGAAAGACCTGAATATGGACGCCTACATGGAGGTCCGCCGCCTGACGCAGAAGTTCATCGATGACTTCCTCGGCTATTGGATCAACCCCACGAACTCCCAGATGAGTTCGCTCCTGGTGGGCTGCGGCCTGCCTGGTGGAATGATGGGCTCCATGATGGCCGACCTTAAGGGATTCCAGGGCGCCATCAACGCCGCCGAAAGGGCGCACGGTCGTCCTGAGATCAGCCTTGACACATTGATGGTCAAGTTGTTCCAGGAAGTTGAATATGTCTGGCCGAGGCTTGGTTATCCGCCCCTCGTGACCCCATTCAGCCAGTACGTGAAGAACACCGCTCTGATGAACCTGCTGAATATGCTGAATGGGAAGCCTCGCTGGACGACCATCGACAAAGACACCTGGGGAATGATCCTTGGGAATATGGGACAGCTCCCTGGCCCTCTCGCTCCTGAGATTGTCGAGCTGGCTAAGGAAAAAGGGCTGGAGTTCTCCACCACCAATCCTCAGGACAACTATCCCGACGAGCTTCCTAAGTTCCGCAAGATGATGGATGAGGAAGGATGGGATTACGGAGAGGATGACGAGGAACTCTTCGAGATGGCCATGCACGAGCGCCAGTACCGTGACTACAAGAGCGGCATCGCCAAGGAGCGTTTCAACAAGGATCTTGAGGACATGAAGGCCAAGGCCGGAGCTCCTATCGTCGTGACTCGCCCTGTGGTCGAGATGCCCAAGTTTGATGTTGAGGAATATGCGAAACGCTATCCCAATG
>JAEEGL014071357.1_pt1 | contig 39123 bp, 28 predicted proteins | sample 9134231 | NCBI WGS metagenome assembly JAEEGL01 (sample SAMN16246548, study PRJNA631951) | gut metagenome | biome: gut microbiome; feature: rumen; material: fiber-attached | host: Bos | place: Iran: Karaj | collected 2018-10 | reverse complement strand
GGTTGTTGGGGATGTTCTCCACATACATGGTGTAGTCGTTGCTGGTGAAGGCGTTGGTGCCATCGCTGCCGATGGCAGTCATGCTCTTGTCGTACTCGTTGGCGATGGCGATGGTGGAAGCCACGTAGCTGATGCTGTCAATCTGGTGGTAGATGGCTGCGCGGGCGGCCTCGTTGGTGGTCTTGCGATACACCTCATAGAGGTCTTCGATTTTCTGCAGTTCAGCTTTCTCGCGGTCCCAGTCGGTGGTGCCCAGCTGGTGGCTGCCCTTGAAGAGCATGTGCTCCAGGTAATGGGCCAGACCGGTGGTCTCGCTGGGGTCATTTTTCGAACCGGCACGCACGGCTATATAAGTCTGTATGCGCGGTGCATCCTTGTAGACGCTCATAAACACCTTCAGTCCGTTGCCGAGGGTGTATTCACGCACGCCCAGAGGGTCGTTGTCGAAAGTTTTGTACTCATACTTCTGTGCCGAGGCGCTGATGCCGGCAAAGAGCATCACGGCCAAAAAGCACAAGGCGGCTGTTACTTTTTTCATGTTGTTGTTGATATTTGTTATTGATTAATATTCCAAAACCATGTCACTCCACAATCAGCTTGCGCACTGACGTCTGTCCGTCGCCAGTGAAGCGTACGAAATAGATTCCAGGGGCAAGCATGTCGAGAGGCAGTGTGACCGAAGGCGAATGCAGGGTCGCGCAAAGTACCGTTCTGCCATTGACATCTACCATCTCTACACGTGCCGGCAAATGCGATTCGGAAGCAACGAGCGTAACTGTGCTGCTGGCCGGGTTGGGGTAAAGAACGAATGCACTGTTGGCATCGGCGAAGTCAATGGAGCCAAACTCGTCGGGGGTATAGAATGTGTCTGCCATAGTCCACAAACTTTTATGGACACTGTCGCAGACGGTAGCTATATAAAGGTTATAGCCCGTCTCGGGCGCAAGGTCGGTGATGACCGTAGACGTTGCTCCCTCAACCAAAATATTGCCAATTGCCTCGTCATGACTGAATCCAACCTCTCCATACTCAATGTACCATGCATTGCCATTCTCACCTGGGGTCCACGACACACGGGCGCTGGTCATGGTCACGTCGCTGATCACAATGTTACTTACCTCGCGGCAGTAGTCTGTGGTAAACGTCACTGTGTCGCCCCACGGCGAGAAGACGTCGTTGTACGTTCCATAGACAGAGCGTACACTGACGTTATATGTCACACTGGAGCTCAGACCGTTAATGACGCAGAATGTGTCGGTGGCAGTCAGAATAGTATCCATGAGGCTATTGAAAACATGCAGCTGCCAGAAGTGTTCATCGGAGATGCGATTCCAAGTCACATCGGCGCCGTCCAAAGAGATATTGTCCACACTAAGCGTTGACGGCGGAATAGCATCAATATACAGGGTGCTTACACGCAGCAGTGTCCATCTTGACAGGTCTTCTTCGGCGCAGTGCTTACGGACACCGATAGTATAGACCGTGGAGTGTGTCAGATTGTCGAAAGTGTACGACGTACTGTCCATGTCCAGCATCACGCCGTTAAAACCACGATTCCACCAGCCGCGTGTTATATGCACGTCGCAAGGTGCATCGGTAGAGAAGTTGACGGTAATGCTGTGGTCGGTGGCAGAAACGCTGTCGATGGTCGGCGGCACACAATAGAGCTGCACATCGGGACATGTGTGGATGCGGATCATGCTGCGGAAATAGGAGGTAGTGGGCGTAGCACTGTTATTGAGATAAACACTCAAAGGTTCACTTGAGTTATAGTTATTTGCCATGGCGGTGAAGAAGCCGTATGGAGAAACCATCGGACGTTCGCAATCTGTGACCATCGCTATGACAATATTGTGGACTCCATCGTAATGGAACGGCCTTTCAAGAGACAGATTGACCCATCCCGGACTGAGATTAAGCGGACCCGAATATACGAGCGTCATGCCTGAGACGGGGTGCATGTGAGTCATAACCGAATCGTACGTATGGCCGATATAAATGCTACATTCGGCATTGTCGACGAAAGACATGTTGCCATTAGACGTGAATTTAAAACTGATATCGGTGATGGTGCCGGCCATATTCTGCAGCTCCTGCGAGAAATATAACTGCTGGGATTCCGAATGGGTTAAATGACACGACATCGGCAAATAGGCATTGGTCATACCGGTATATGTCCCATGTGTCAAGTTCAACAGGAAATACTCTTCACACTGCGTCGTGAAGCCTACCTCTTGCGAAGTGGCGACGACACTGCCGCCACACACCAACTCGACATACGCCCTGAAAGAAGTCTGTGGGGCAAGGTTGCAAATGGTGTAGGACAAAGATTCAGAGGTACACGTCTGCAGGACATGGCCCATTGTGTCGCTCACATGTATTCGATAGAATGCGCCATAATTAAGACCTATAGTGGTCTTCCAGTCGATGGTGGCACAGGTAGCGCCCACATCGCGCGTTGACAGATAAAGCACCGAGTCGGAGCACTGGGGCACGACACGAATGGCGACATTGTCTATCCATGCAAACTTATTGGTCGCAATAGCAGACACCTGCGTATTGACACGAAATGCCACATATCTGCCCGTACCCTGATAACTGTATAATTGTACATTGAAAGTCTCCCACACATTAGCATACGCCGGCGAAACCGTGGAAACCGTAACGAATGTTGTCGGGTCGTCGGGATTAGTCATTACGCCCACATCGATGGTAGTGACATTGTTCGCCTCGTTGGTTTTGGCAGAAAACCTGACATATAGGTCGTTCATATAGTCGACCTCCGGCAGGACAAGATATTGAGGACAGTTGCCTCTTACGCTGAACATCATGTCCACATTGCCGTTATCGTCGAAAGTGCGGGGGTAATCAAGGACGTATGGATTGTTGTTGATGGTGTTCCAGCAGGGACTGATAAGACGGTCGCCCTCGGTCGAGTAGGCATTGAAGTCCTCGGTATAGGGCAGACTATCATGGGTGATGACCAGACACTCGGTGGGGAAAAAAGCAGTAATGGTGTCGGTGGTTTCGCCATCGTAGCAGATGCTGTTGACATAAACATGATACCACGACGAGTGGTGAAGCCCCGAGATAGCCTGATCGGCACTGTAGGTATAAACCGTGTCACTGCCGCTGTCGCTCTCATAAATTATGCGATAGTAGCCCACATGCCATTGGTCGTGGATATGCACGACAGCACTGGTATCTGTAATACCGTCGAATGTAAGGCTGTCGGGCGCACGGCAGAGCGGAATGAAACGCACCTTGACATCGTCGAGTGTCCCCCGGCAGAACGAAGAGCCGGAAGCATACCAGCGGAATGCCACTCGCACCGAGTCGCTGATGCCCAATGTGTCGGAGGCAAAAACAAATTGAAGCGGACTGTTGCCGTTACCGGTGGCTCCTGTCAGTGTTATGGCGGGCACGAAATCGTGGGTAACCATGTTCATCAAACCCGCTTGGAGCCAGGCAACGGCACCTCCGTTGGCCACAGCATGGAACCAGAACGACACCTCAAGCTCATCGCCCCTGGTACCAAATTGCGGTAGCAGCACCGTCAAGGTGTCGTACAAGTTACTTTCAAAAACCATGGCGTTGCCTTCATGTGCGCTGATAGCATCAACTGTCACATACGGATCTATAATGTTATTGTCATACGTATGCAAGTATGTCCAACAAGGCAGCACATCACCATTCTCGTAAGTTTCATACTTCTCTTCATAAGGCAGCGTCGCCACGCCACAGGATGTACGAATGCCCTCGAACGGAATCCACCGCAAAGAGTCGTAAGGACAAAGCGAACGCACCCAGAAGTAATAGTACGTATTGTATTGCAAATTATCGACAAAGTAGAAAGTATCCTGCGTGAAAATGGATGTATCAAATGATTCGACATCGTTAGTGTCACCATAGCGGACTTCATATCCATAGGCCGTCCCGCTATGATCCACCCAGTGCAGGTTAAGCGAATTAGGAGCCACGTCGTCTATGTATGTGTGCGTCGGGGCATGGCAGGGCTGAAGCTCTTCAATGTTCACGTCATACATGTAACACGACGACATTACAGAACCCATTTGTCTCCAACGGAATGCCACATATACATAGCCGCTGTCGCTATAATCCTCGGTATAGAATTCACAGCTCATATTTGACACCGCTTCAACGGTCTGCCAAGAATCAACCAGCACAAACGACGAGATATCGGTTGGATCAAGCAATATGCCGGCATCAAGAACACCATCGTTGCTCGGCAAAATGGTGAACGACACATGCATGTGGTTGGCAGGCGTCATTATCATGGGCGTAATCACCATAGAATTGCCGATAAACTGAATAAAGTATGATGTGTCGTAAACCAAAACACTGTCTACCCAAGAAGAATGAATTTGACGCCGCACACTGGGGTATGTATTATCCCCTGAATTATATTCGCCATACAATGTCCTCCAGCAGTCGGGCAATGTATTTACAGGCACCGTCACAAAGTTCTCCATATACGGCAGCGTTACACCGACACACATGGTGCGGAATCTTCCCGCAATTGCCGAAGTGGAATCACCATCGGAACAAATTGCACGAACCGTGTAATTATACTCATGGTCAGGCAGCAAATCATTTATGTCGATCGCGCCGGTTGGACAGTTGAGGACAATCGTATCGTCGAGGGTGACCACAAAATGGCTTGGACTGTCTGAGCACTCCCACTCGAGAGTCACTGAAGTCGAGTCAATATATCCAACATGAAGATTATGTGGCGGCATACACTCGGCACCGTGGTCAATAAAGATATCATCGACATACAGAGTGGAACTTCCATAACCATAAGCCTTGACAGCAAAACGGAGGTTGCCTGACACCGGCATACCAACCGTGCTGAATTCAACAGTCGTCCAGTCAGCAGCGGCCTCAAGCGGCAAGGTGTCGTAAAACACAAAGGTGGTTGTATCCGCAGCATTCATAATGCCATAAAGCAGCATACACGGCCCTTCATAGCGAGCTCTGAACCGAACATAGAGACTGTCAGTAACCTCAGCTATCGGAGGGGTGGCGAAAAAACCGCCGTTGTAATACGACATTGACGCACGAAGATATTTATCATCGCCATTTTTATAAACCTTAGGGGCACTGTTGCTCGGTCCCGCCCACGCTACAAACCAACATGTATCCAGACTTGTATAAGAATAGGGCACATATACATCCTGGAAATCCTCATAATATGGCAGTTGCAGACTATCGCAGTCCTCGTTTGCCCATACCGTCACTGGCAGTGCCGACAGCAACAAAAAAAACAATACAAAAAACAACTTTTTCATATCTTGTTACTTTTTTTCTATTATTATAGCGTCCCCGGCTATCAATAATACAATATAACATACTGTTGCACAGTATAAATATAGCATAGCGACAGCAGAGATTATCCAATGGCAAATATACAAAAAAATATAATACAAAAATAAAAATAACATATTTCGGAATAAAAATCGGGGCTACATACTTGTTGACACTCTTTGACACAGTCGGGTGGTTTTTCCGTAGAAAATGCATGCGGGACAAGCATTGTAAGCCTAGTCGTAATGAAGCCTCTGCACCACGCACCACCAGAGAACGACCATAGATGCTGAAAAGTAGCCTTCATCCTCAATAGTTTACCGTCTGTTCTTCGATTGACAATCGAAAAACAATCGAAGAACAATCGAAGAACAGACGAATTATAAATTGCCCAAAAAACGGGATTTCAGGTTGCACTGCCATGTCAGATTATCGGTATTTTGCTGTCAACAGGTATATAAACCCCAACCGGCAAGGCTCTCCCTTCGGCAGCTCTGAACGCAGAGACCCAGCATGCAACAGACTCCATGCCCACAGCTTCAATGACGCTATATATCACAGCATTGCAGAAACCACCCAAGTTACCAACAGAACGGTTTGATAACTTTTCACAACCACACTGTTACAGTAGCAAAAAATGTCGTACTTTTACAATCGCATTCGTTGCCCGTGACGCAAGCACAACCATTTTATTGTCAGAATAATACACAGATATATGCAGACGAAAGACTACGTCAAAGAATTAACCGAAGGCATGCAGCACCTCTGCGCTGTTGCCAACCGCATTGTGGCCCAGAATGGCAAGCCAAGCACCATCGAGCTCGATTTGATGATGGACGACCTGCGCCGACTCTATGACATAACGCTTCAGCTCGGCGGCGGGCGCATCACCGCAGCAAACGAGCGCAAAGAACCGCAGGAAGAAAACGAGGATACCGCTCTCCCCGACCAAGAAATGATCTCTTCGACCATGATGGCCACTATGGCAGCACTGGGTATAGAAAACAGCCCTGAACCTGAACCCGAACCGGAACCCGTGACCGTAATGGAGCCTGAGATCATTAACGAGCCCGAACCGCTTCCTGAACCTGAACCGGAGCCACTTCCCGAACCTAAACCGGAGCCCACACCTGAGCCCGTTCATGCGGTTGAACCCGAACCGGAACCCGTCAACATGGGTGCATTCGAGACTGAGAGCAGTCTGCTTTTTGACGAGATTATCGTGGAGCCTGAACCCGAACCGATCCCAGAACCAGAACTTGAGCCAGAACCCATCGCGGAACCAGAACCAGAGTCCATCCCGGAGCCAGAACCAATTCCCGAACCTGAACCCGAAATCAAACAGGAGTCAAAACAGGAGCCACAATCTTCACTTTTGGACTATCTGAAGCACCCCATAGAGGAGCGTCCCACCATGCGCACTCTCGGCGAAAGTTTGAGCGGTCCACGGCCGGAGACGCCCTTGATGAACAAAGTCGACGACCTTCGGACAGTAATCAACATCAACGACAAATTCAGCTTCATGTCCGAACTGTTCAAAAACAACATGAGAGCCTACAACGAATTCATCATGCACCTCAACAGTCTCACATCACGCAGCGAGGCCATGGCTCACGTAGCCGAGGTTGCCGAGCGCTACAGCTGGGACCAGAACTCCTCGGCGGTGCAGGCATTCTACAAAGTATTCGACAAAAAGTTCTAAACAAATGGGCAAGGCTATACTCTTTTCAGCACCATCGGGCTGCGGCAAGACCACAATCATCCGGGAACTGATGCAAACAGGCAACGGCGCACCATATAACAGTTTCGAGTTCTCGGTGTCAGCCACTTCCCGTGCACCACGTGGTAACGAAATCAACGGCCAAGACTACTATTTCCTCAGTCACGACGAATTCATGCGACGGGTACATAACGACGAATTCCTTGAGTGGGAAGAGGTATACCAAGGCACCTGTTATGGCACACTGAAAAGCGAGATAGACCGCATCTGGGACAAAGGAGGCACCATCGTGTTCGATGTCGACGTCAATGGCGGACGAAACATCAAACGCTATTTCGGCTCTGACGCGCTCTCCATTTTCGTCATGCCGCCCAGCATCGAGGTGCTGGAACAACGACTGCGCAGCCGAGGTACCGACAGCGAGGAGAGCATAGTCAAACGTCTGGCACGCAGTGCCGAAGAGCTAAAACAAGCACCCCTGTTCGACGTCACGATAGTCAACGACGACCTGCAGCGAGCTGTGGCCGATACAAGAAAAGCGATAGAATCATTCTTGAATGCATAAACTATTCGAGATACTAAAACGGTACGACTACTTGGTAGTCTTCATTGTGCTGGTAACACTTTCACTGGTACTCATGGCACGTACTACCCATTACCAAGGATCGCGGCTGGCGGCGATATCCAGCAGTATCGCCGGCAGTTGGTATCAAGGCATCAACAGCGTTGGCGGCTACTTCGGACTCAAGGCCGAAAACGACCGCCTGGCCGCAGAAAACGCACAGCTGAGAGCACAAATGGCTGAGTCGTACATAAGTTACACTGACAGCGTCTTCACCATCGACGACACCGTCTACAGCCAACGCTATCAATACACAGAAGCACGTGTCATCAAGAATTCCTGGAGCGGACAGAACAACTACATCATGATCGGCAAAGGCAGCGACAACGGCATACGGCCAGACATGGCTGTCATCTCGCCCGAAGGCATTGTCGGCATAGTCATGTACACCTCACGCCACTTCGCCACCGTAATGCCTGTACTGCACAGCGACAGCCGCAACAGCGTCAAAGTGAAACGTACCGGCATCAGCGGCTCCCTGGTGTGGGACGGTCTCGACTACCGCTATGCACAAGTGCTCGAAGTGCCGACAACACACCAGTTCAACGAAGGCGACACCATCATCACCTCGGGCCACGCATCTGATTTTCCGGAGGGCATCCTCGTCGGTTTCGTTGTAAGCGCCGAAAACCTGAAAGGTAGCGGATTCTACAAAGTGCGAATCCGTCTTGCTACCGACTTCAACAAACTCGACCACGTGTATGTCATCGACAACCGCTTCCGCAACGAACAACAACAGTTGACTGAACAAACAAACGAAATCCAATGAACAACACACTCTGGAGAAATATAGGACGCTTTGCCCTGTTGATGGCCATTCAGCTGCTTGTTCTCAATTATGTATACCTTGGCGGCTACGTGATGCCAATGCTTTACGTACTATTCATCTTGATGCTCCCAACCGACACAAAACGAATCCCGATGTTGCTCATCGCGTTCTTTACAGGCCTTACGGCAGATATCATGTCAGGCGCACTGGGGTTCCAAGCCCTTGCATGCACCGTGGTGGCCATGTTGCGCATCTGGTTTGCCGACCGCATCCTAACCCGTGGCGAACCGGTAATCATCTCCCGGCCGAGCATCTACAGTGTCACTCCTCAATACTTCATCACCTACCTGCTTCTCATGCTTGGAACATTCTATCTGGTATTCTACACCTCAGAACTTTTCGGTTTCCGAGGTTTTGGCGGGGTTCTGCTGTCCACCATTTGCAGCACACTCGTCACAGCCACCCTCGCCGTGCTCTACCAGTTAATCTTCCTTAAGAAAGAAAATTCATGAGATTTCTCGTTACCATAGCGTTGCTGATACTTCCCATCCTCGCTGGAGCGCAGGAGGCAATCGGCAAGTGGCGCGACTGTCTTGACTATTCTGCCGTCTACCATGTAGCTACTGCCGGTGACCATATCTTCGCCGCAGGAAAAGGCGGCGTCTTCGTCTACTATCCAGCCACCGACAGCACCGTCATACTCAGCAAAGCAACGGGCTTAAGCGATGTGGGAATCGCCACCATCGCCTATGACGCCCGTACCGGCAGCCTTGTCGTAGCCTACACCAATTCCAACATCGACATAATCAAAGACGGTCACGTATACAATCTCTCCGACATCAAGCGCAACGACGCTGCAGGCAACAAAGCCATCTACCATATACGTTTCCACGACGGTGCCGCCTACCTCGCCACTGGTTTCGGCATTGTGGTCGTCGACCTTGGGCGCCATGAAATACGCGAGACATATTATCTCGGAAGCGGTGGTGGTCGCATCGCCATCCACGACTTAGCCTTCACCGCCGACAGCGTCTACGCTGCCACCGCCGAAGGATTGAAAAGTCTTCCCCTCAGCGAGCAACACCCATCCATAAGCGAGCGATGGCATACCAATACCCAGTTCGACGGACTCACCGTAGCCGCCCTCGACACCTTGGGCGGAAGCCTACTGCTGGCCACCTACTCCTTCGATCCCGAGTTACTCACTCTCTACAGCAGCAACTCTGTCGGCTACAGCCAATGGGCATCTGGCGACATTAAATCAATGCATACCGGTGGCGGACAGGTTGTCCTTTCAACCCCCGATGGCGCCATACGCTATAACTCAACCCTGCAGCCCATTGACACAGTGGAAAGCTACACGTGGGGACCCATCCGGCCCCTCGACGCAGTTTGCGACAACAAAGGCATATTATGGGTCGGCCACGAATGGGGCGGCCTCATCGGTCTCGCACCTGACAGGGACTACGGCGCCCTGCCGCAGGGACCATTCTCTGCAGACAACGTATACCGTCTCGTCCCTGCATACAACCAAATGTTGCTATGCCCCGGCGGACACACGCCTATCTACACCAACGCTTGGATTACACCCAATTTGCTCGCCGCCACACGCTACGCATGGCACGGACTCGATCTAAGCAACGGAGCCTTCGATGGACGACACGATGTCGTCGATGCCGCCGTCAATCCTCTCGACACCAGCGAAACCATCGCTGTTCTGTGGGGCAATGGCGTAGCTTCTATACGAGACAACAAGGTAGTCGCATTCTACGATAACATCACCACCAACGGCATACTGCAGCCCTATGTAATGAGCGACGGCAACAGCACTCTGCTTACCGGTGCCGCCGTCTTCGATCATAACGGCAACCTATGGATACTCAACTCCCACTCACGCTACGCATTGGCAGTACGCCGCACTGATGGCACATGGGAGCACCTCTCCACCAGTGCCTTCTCTTCATTGTTGCAAGTCGACAAACTCATTGCCGACAGCACGAACAACTGGCTGTGGTTTGCCGGCCGCGACAACGCCATCTACGTTCATGACGGCGTCAGCCGACTGTCCAAAGTCAACCCCAATCGCGGCAGCAAGCTGCAAACCGAGGACGTCAATGCCCTCGTGCAGGATCGCACAGGAAATATATGGATTGGCACCAACAAAGGAATCAAGGTAATCTATGACAGCTACAATGCATTCCAATACGGCGGTAACGGCGAAGAGTCGCCCGTGACATGCAACAATATCACCATCACCAACGGCAGTTTCTTCGAATACCTCATGGCCTACGAGAATATCACCGCCATCGCCGTCGACGGCGCCAACCGCAAATGGGTCGGGACCGCAGGTGGCGGCATCTACCTGCTCTCGTCAAACGGCATGGAACAACTGTTGCACTTCACCGCAGACGACAGCCCACTATTCTCCAATAAAGTAATCTGCATTGGAATACAACCTGTCAGTGGCGAAGTATACATCGGGACAGACAAAGGTCTCCAGGTCTATCGTGGCACCGCCACATATGCCGAATCCACGCCAGACGAGCACATCTATGCCTTTCCAAACCCAGTAAGACCAGGTTATGACGGTCCTGTGGCGATAAAAGGCTTCACCCGCGACGCTCTGATCCATATCACCGATGCCTCTGGCCACGTGGTCTATAGCACACAAGCTCATGGGGGACAGGCTGTATGGAACACTCGCACTGCCAGCGGCGACCGTGTAGCTTCCGGAGTATACTACGTCTTCGCATCCGATGCAATGGGCAAAAACCGTTCTGTAGCCAAAATTCTCATAGTGCGATGACTCTTTCTACACCTGGCTTAGTGCTGCACACCACACCCTACGGCGAATCGTCAGTAGTGGCTCACATATTCACACGCCAGTCAGGTGTCCGTTCATACATCATCAAAGGGGTTCGCGGCACACGCAGCCGGATCAAGCAAAATATGCTTCAGCCTCTCTCCTGCCTCGACATGGTAGTCTACGACAACCACCGGGGTGACCTTAACAATGTCAAGGAGCTCTCACTGCGACATCCCGGCCACCAGTCCGAACCAGTCGCCAACGCTTTACGATTCTTCATGACTGAGGTGCTATACAAAACGCTCAGTGAGGCCGAGCCCATGCCCGATCTGTGGGACTACGTCGAACAGTGTTCCGAACTCGTAAGCACCAATCCGGAAATCCCCATACGTTTCTTGCTCAACGTGGCACACTACATGGGTATCGAACCGCTCGACAACCACACCCCACACCACCCATACTTCGACCTGCAGGAAGGACGCTTTGTAGCGGAACCTACTGAAACGACACTTCCCCCCGCCCTCTCGTCGATGCTCCACGAATACCTCTCCAATTCCAACTTTCATCTTTCATCTTTCAACTTAACTGAGCGACGCTCGCTCATAGACGCATTAATAGCATACTACCAACTGCACCTGAGTGGGTTTCGCAACTTCAATTCGCACGAAATATTACACACCATATTAAAATAAGCCATCATGAAAAAGATTCTCTTTGTCATAATCCTACTTTCAACTTTCAGTCTTCAACTTTCATCTTTACATGCACAGCAAGTCTATTGGGTGTTCCTCACAGACAAGGCTGGCACCTCCTTCGACCCCTACAGTTATTTCGATGCCAAGGCCATCGACCGCTACCAGCAGTGCGGTGCCGACCTCTACGACATCAGCAACTACCCTCTGCAACAGCGCTACGTCGACGGTGTCGATGCGCTGGCTACCGAAGAAGTAGGCTGCAGTCGCTGGATGAACGCCATCGGCGTGGTGGCCACTCCTTCACAGATTGCCGCCATCGAGGCCCTGCCCTATGTGCTGCACGTGCAACCTATCGAGGGCGACATGCTGCTGGCCGAGACCGATGAAGACGCCAGCCTAATAAGCATCGAAAAAGTCGATGGTCCGCTGGAGACCCAGCTTGTCCGCATGGGCGGTTCAACATTCCGAGCCAACGGCATCGACGGCAAAGGCATCCGCATCGCCGTGTTCGATGGTGGTTTCCCCCGGGTGAACACCCACGACGCCTTCCGCCACCTACGCGACAGCAACCGCATAGTCAAAACATGGAACTTCCCCAACAAGAAAGAGAATGTCTACGGCTGGAACAGCCACGGCACCATGACGCTGAGCTGCATAGCCGGTCGCATCGGTGGCAAGGATCTCGGCCTGGCCACTGGTGCCGAGTTCCTGCTGGCACGCACCGAGGTCAACGCCGAGCCCTTCAAGGAGGAAGTATGGTGGCAGATGGCTGTGGAATGGGCCGACCGTAACGGCGCCAATATTATATCCAGCAGCCTTGGATATGGCAAGGAGCGCCACTATACCACCGACATGGACGGCACATCGTATGTGGCCAAAGCCGGCAACCTGGCAGCCCGCAAAGGCATACTCGTCTGCAACTCGGCAGGCAACGAGGCCGACGACAACCAGTGGAAAACCATCATCACACCCAGCGACGCAGACAGCGTGCTCTGTGTGGGCGGCATCGAGAACAGTCTGCGCGAGTACAACCACATCTCGTTCAGCAGCTACGGCCCAAGCGCCGACGGTCGTCAGAAACCCAACGTCTGCGCCTTCGGCTATGCCCGCACCGCCAATATCCCCAACGACCATGCCACACACTATGTGCACGGCACCAGCTTCTCCTGCCCGCTGGTGGCGGGCTTCGCCGCCTGCGCATGGCAGGCTTCGCCCGGCAAGACGGCCATGGAGCTCTTCCGTATGATTGAACAGAGTGCCGACCTCTACCCCTACTGCGACTACGCCTTCGGCTATGGCGTGCCGCAGGCCTCCTACTTCGTAGGTGAACACAAGAGTGCCGAGTCCACCTTCCGCTTCGTCGAGGACAGCAGCATGGTGCGCGTCACGCCGCTGAAGAACTTCTTCCACAAGCCCGTCTTCTACAAAGAGGTGCGCCCCGACGGCAGCATCGTGCGCTATGGCAAGAAGACCTTCACCGTCTTCGACACCATCTCGTCGCTCTGCTTCTCGCTGGCACAAGGCAACAAACTTGTGGTGCACATCGATGGCTATACAGACTCTTTCACTGCCGACCGCGACCTTGATTCTCCACGTCCCTGGGCAGCCTTGCTTGTCAAGACTAATGAAGGTGGCATCCTCGGCGATGCCGTCAGCGTCGAATACTACGACGAGAACAGACTTGTGCCATCCGACATAGGCAGCAATGCCAAATACCGCTACAACCTCTACTTCGGTCTCGGTCTGCCCATAAAGACTGCCAGTGCCGAGATGGCGCCCAACTTCTGGTCGCCCGATTGGAGCCTTGGCGTCCGCATGTTGCGAGCCTTCAGCAAGAGCTACTGCATCGGTCTCAGCCTGGGCATCGACTTCACTCGACACCGCTACAACGGCAAGCCCGTCAACGACCTTGAATCCTCTCTGAGCATCACACAAACCGCCATAGACAATTACGACAAGATAACCACACGTCGACTTGGACTCAACGAGTTCAACCTTGAACTCTTCCAGCGTGTGCGCCTTGTGCCCCTTGGCCTTGCCGGCAACGGCCTGCACTGGGACCTCGGCGTATACATCAACACATGCTACTACAGGTATCTTATCGACGGCAAAATGCCCACCCCTGCAGGTGCCAACGCCATTCACTCGAGGACCCGCTACGCCTATCCCGAAGCAGCCGACAGCTACAACTGGAACTTCGGTGTCACCACACGTCTCACCTACGACTGGATAGGTCTCTACATACGCTACCGCCTAAACGGCATCGGCAAAGCCCCCGCCGCAGGAGAAGTACTGCTGCCTCGCCTCACTATGGGTATAACGTTTCAGTATTAATACCATAGATTCATAGTCACCTCGTCGTTTTTCAAGTCAAATTATTTTGACCTGATGGCGTAGTATGGAAAAGTTTTTGTATATTTGCATCGTGGCACAAACTATGCAACCATGCATAATATGTTAAATACCAAAATAAAAGGAGCACTCCTCACGGTCGCCGTAATGTTCTGTGTTTCTATTTCCACTGCACAGAACATCACAGTCAGCAGCGCTCAGGGACAGAACATCAACACTTTCATCCAGAACAACCTCGTGGGTTCCGGTGTCTATGTGTATAATGTTAAATTTAATAACGCCACCGGTCTTATCAACACGCCACAAATCGGCACATTCAACTCCAACGGTTACACACTTTTACGCATGAACGAAGGCGTTGTAATGACCACCGGCAACGTCAGTGTCGCACCTGGGCCCAACAACAGCGGCAGCCAAAGTTCGGCCATCACCGGATTCTATTCCGACCAGCAAATGGTCAACGTAGCCTCCGGTTCGATCAACGCCTGCGCTACACTTGATTTCGACTTCGTCAGCGTATCGCCGTTCATTACAGTCAACTACTGCTTCGGTTCCGAAGAATACCCAGAATATGTCTGCTCCAATTTCAACGATGTGTTCGCATTCTTCATCACTGGCATCGACCCCAACACCGGGCAAAGCCGCACCTGGAACATGGCCAAGATACCCCATACCATTAGCTCGACCAACCCCGATGGCATCGCTGTAGCCGTCAACTCCGTCAACCAAGGTGTTGCGCCGTCAACCAGTGGATCAAACTGCTACTACACGTTCAGCGAATACTACGTCATCAACCACACCTCCGGTGCCAATGGTGGTCCCAACAATGCCCCTGGCGTACAATACGACGGTTTCACACAGAAACTCTCAGCCAGTGCCACCATTGTCCCCTGCGAGCAGTATCACATGCACATCTCCATCTGCAACGTAGGCGACAACTCTTTCGACAGCGGCGTCTTCCTCGAGAAGAACAGTTTCAACAGTCCCTCAGCGCAAATCAACCTCTCCAACTACGGTACCGACACCCTCGTGGTAGGCTCCGAAACAAATATTCCACTCTCGGTATACGACAACCCCTACTACAGCTACGGCATGACCGCGCTCACTTTCGCTGGCACTGCCGTCAACGGCACCGACTACTACTGCATCTCCTCCAACGGCGACACACTCAACATGTTCAACAATACCGTAAACATAAGCGGTAACGGCCACCACCTCAAATTCGTCGCCACCCGCGCCGCCAATATCGTTGAGCCAAAGACCATCAAAGTTTACCTCCGTACAGCTCTCTGTGAGTCACGTCCCGAGATGGCACGCAACGACACACTCCGTCTCATCATGGTCGGCGCCGACGCCATCAGTCTCCGCGACACCGTCATCACCTGCGCCGACACATGCCGTGAAGTGGGCGTCGAGGTAGCCTATTCCGCTCATCCACTCACCTTCCGCTGGGATCCTCAGACCGGAATCGACTATCCTACTCGCCAGCACTCCTCGGCATGCATCTACCACACCACACAGTACCACGTCATCGCCTCCGACGGATTCGGTAACCATGATACCGCCACTGTCGACGTCATAATCGAGAGCGATACTGTCGTCGACCCCGGCCACGAAGATATCACCCTCGCCGCCGGTGCGCCACTTAAAATATACCCCAATCCGGCAGTCGGCCAGTTCACCGTTGAAGCCGACGGACTCGGCACCGTCGAGCTCTACAACAGCGACGGACAGTGTGTGGCACAACTGCGCGGCGTCGGCGGAAAAGCAACCGTCAATACCGTCCTTCTCAGCCCTGGTGTATACACAGTCCGCGCTTCTACAGCCCGCGGCCACGCCCTACGAAAAATAGTGATTGAAAAATAAAACCAAAATATCATGACACTCGAAGAATTCCAGAATGAACTGCGCCTCGGCATTCCCGACCCGCTGCCCGAACCTCAACCCTATGACCCATCGGTGAACCACGCTCCCAAGCGTAAAGACATCTTGACGCCTGCCGAGAAGAAACTCGCCATCCGCAACGCCCTGCGCTACTTCCCCGCCAAACACCACAAGATGCTGGCCAAGGAGTTCGCCGAGGAGTTGCAGAAATACGGCCGCATCTATATGTACCGCCTGCGTCCTACCTACAAGATGTATGCACGCCCCATCGACGAGTATCCCGCCAAGTGCCGTCAGGCTGCCGCCATCATGCTGATGATACAGAACAACCTCGACCCCGCTGTGGCACAGCACCCGCACGAACTCATCACTTACGGCGGCAACGGCGCCGTCTTCCAGAACTGGGCCCAGTACCGTCTGGTGATGAAGTACCTCAGCGAGATGACCGACGAGCAGACCCTCGTCATGTACAGCGGCCACCCAATGGGCCTATATCCTTCGCACAAGGATGCCCCCCGCGTGGTGGTCACCAACGGCATGATGATTCCCAACTACAGCAAACCAGACGACTGGGAGCGCTACAACGCCCTCGGAGTGACGCAGTACGGCCAGATGACCGCCGGCTCCTATATGTACATCGGTCCACAGGGCATCGTGCATGGCACCACTATCACGGTGCTCAACGCTGCCCGTAAGCTCGGTGGCGGCACTGCCGGCAAACTGTTCATCACCGCCGGCCTCGGCGGTATGAGCGGTGCCCAGCCCAAGGCTGGCGACATCGCCGGTGTTGTCTCCATCACCGCCGAAATAAATCCCGCCGCCACGCAGAAGCGCTATGAGCAGGGCTGGGTTGACGAGGTTAACGACAACCTTGACGAACTCTTTGTGGCCGTCAACAAATCCATCGCCGCCAAAGAGGCCAAGAGCTACGCCTATCAGGGCAACGTTGTCGACCTCTGGGAGTATTGTGCCGAAAAGGGCATCAAGGTTGACCTCGGCAGCGACCAGACCTCGCTTCACAACCCCTGGGCCGGTGGCTACTACCCTGTTGGTGTCAGTTTTGAGGACGCCAAGGTGATGATGGCAGAGAAGCCCGAGCTGTTCAAGGAGAAGGTGCAGGAGAGCCTCCGCCGCCATGTGGCTGCCATCAACAAGCTCACCGCCAAGGGTATGTACTTCTTCGACTACGGCAACGCCTTCCTGCTGGAGAGCAGCCGAGCCGGTGCCGACATCTGGAATGCCGACCACACCGCCTTCCGCTATCCCTCCTACGTTCAAGACATCATGGGTCCGATGTGCTTCGACTACGGCTTCGGCCCCTTCCGCTGGGTTTGCACCAGTGGCAAACCCGAGGACCTCGACAAGAGCGACCACATCGCCATGGAGGTTCTGGGCGAGATTGCCGCCACGGCTCCAGCCGAAATACAGCAGCAGATGCACGACAATATCCAGTGGATCAAAGGTGCCAAGGAGAACCACCTCGTGGTGGGTAGCCAGGCCCGTATCCTCTATGCCGACTGTGAAGGTCGCACTAAGATTGCCGCCCGTTTCAATGAGGCTATCAAGAAGGGTGAGATAAGTGCCCCCATCGTGCTGGGTCGCGACCACCACGATGTCAGCGGCACCGACAGCCCCTTCCGCGAGACCTCGAACATCTACGACGGCTCGAACCGCTGCGCCGACATGGCCGTGCAGAACGTCATCGGCGACAGCTTCCGCGGCGCCACATGGGTCTCTATCCACAACGGCGGCGGCGTTGGTTGGGGCGAGGTGATGAACGGTGGCTTCGGCATGGTGCTCGACGGCAGCGAAGCCTGCGACCGTCGTCTGCGCATGATGCTCCACTGGGACGTCAACAACGGCATCAGCCGCCGCAGCTGGGCCCGCAACGAAGGTGCCATGTTCGCCATCAAGCGCGCCATGGACATCTGCCCCGAACTGAAAGTCACCATGCCCAACCTCGTCGACGACTCCGTCCTCGAAGGTCTATTCTAAAATAGAAAAGAATCAAAAAAAGTCCTCGCCTCCTGGTGAGGACTTTTTTTATGGAATTAATATACCTGTCGACAGTATAATCTCCCCTTATTGGGTGCTTTTGTAATTCATTGTTTACAGCTTATTCAACGGTTTAATCCGTTGAATAAGCTGCATATGACTGATAATCAATGCCACTTTTTTGCAAGCTTGGTCGACTCTTCGGTGAAGCTCCGATGCAGAGGATTCATTACGACTGGTAAGATTCTCTCCCATGCGGCTCTGAACGCAGGTCTTTTTACGACATAACTAAATGATAACGATACCGATGGCAGGTTCCTGCGTGCGGGCACGGAGCCACTCTTCGATGCGGCCACGGTCTGAAGGAGTTATATTAGAACCTTTTTTCAAAGTGACTATAGCAATGACATCGCCGCCCACACGACCGACAGACACCTTTTCAACTTGGGGGAATAGTGGCTTCACTTCGTCGGCCAAATGAACGGTGAGAGTGTCGTACTGCGTGTACAGCACCAACTGCCGCTCGAGATCAGAAACCTGCGTAGAAAGATGGCGTGTAGCAGCATCAGAGGCGCTGACAATACTGTTGATCTGCTTAGACAAGGCCTCGACACTTTCGCCGTCAGTGCCCTGGATGACCATCAATGCATAGTCGCGCAGCCCGTAGTCCGCCATACGGCGGCGAGCGACGTCAATCTCGGCGTCGGCAATGGTGCGACCAACAGCAACGACACGCAGGGTATCGTGTTCGGCCTGAGACGAAAGTATCTGCGTGCCGGCCTGCGTCAGCTCACGTCCTACGAACTGCTGCACGTTGCGTTCAAAGACGTTGGTCTTTACGATATTGACAGTCATAAAGAAAGCAGGAATCATGGTGACGATGACCACTATCCACACCAGACGCTTGCCGCGGCGGGCCAGCTCTGGCATGAGGTTGGTATGGGAGTGGAATCGCAGCAGCTTGACGCCAAAAAAGGTGCTGATGGCGATAAAGACGGTGTTGATGAAGAAGAGGTAGATGGCGCCAAAGAAGTAGCTCCATTGTGCTGTGGCGAGACCGTAGCCCGCAGTGCATAGTGGAGGCATAAGAGCGGTGGCGATTGCCACGCCTGGTATAACCTGTCCTTTGCTCTTGGTGGTGAGTGCGAGCACTCCTGCAGCGCCGCCACAGAAGGCTATTAGTACATCATAAAGCGTGGGAGAGGTGCGCGCCAGCAACTCGCTGCGGGCTTCGCTGATGGGCGAAAGAAGAAAATAGAGCGTGGCGGTGACCACCGAGATGACTGTGGCGACACCGTAGTTCTTCAAGGCCCGCCGCAGTAGGTCATAGTCGCCGATGCCAACACCAAGCCCCATGCCGATGATGGGCCCCATAAGGGGCGAGATGAGCATGGCGCCGATGATGACGGCGGTGGAATTGACGTTGAGTCCCAACGATGCAATAAGGATAGCGAACATGAGAATCCACAGGTTGGTTCCGCGGAACACAACTCCGGCACTCACCTGCTCAATTACCTGCCGCTCGTCTTCCTTGTCGGCCATCAGGTTGAAATAGCGACCAATATGACCAAGAAATTTTTTCACGTCCATTGTTGTTACAGCTACCGTTTAGCGATGCAAAGATACAAAGAAAAAGCAAATTTGTTGGCATAATATAGAAAAAAATTATATATTTGCAGTTCATACAAAACAACACAAACACTAACAATAAATTCAATATCAATATGATTACAAAACTTGACGACCTGCTTGAGCTGGTCAAATCGAAAGGTAAGAAACGTTTGGTGGCCGCCTATGCCAACGACAGCCACACTATCGCCGCTGTGAGCGCCGCTATCGACCGCGGTATCGTCGATGCCACCCTCGTGGGCGACATCGAGACCATCAAGAAGGTCTGCGCCGAAGAGGGTATTGACCCTAACAAGTTCAACCTGGTGCAGGAAGCCAACGATGTGAAAGCCGGAGCCAAGGCTGTGGAGCTGATCAACGCCGGCGAAGGCGACTTCCTGATGAAGGGCCTGCTTTCGACCGACAAATACATGCGTGCCATCCTGAACAAAGAGAAAGGTTTGATGCCCGGCAAGAAGAACGACATGCTGACCCACATGGCCGTCATGGAAGTTCCCGCCTACCACAAACTGCTCATCTGCTCTGACATGGCCATCATCCCCGCCCCCGACTTCAAGCAGAAACAAGCCATCATGAACTTCGAAATCAGCGTTGCCAAGAGCCTGGAGAACCCGAAACCCAAAGTGGCCGTCCTCGCCGCCACCGAGCAGGTATCGACCGGCATGCTTGCCTGCGCCGAAGGTGCATGGCTCGGCATGATGAGCCAGCGCGGCCAGATCCCCGGTGCCGTCGTCGACGGTCCTCTGAGCCTCGACTGCGCCATCGACAAGGAGAGCGCCCAGACCAAGAAACTCACCAGCGAGGTCGCCGGCGACGCCGATTGCTTGCTGTTCCCGAACATCGAGGCTGGCAACATCTTCTACAAGGCTTGCACCAAATTTGCCAAGGCCGAACTGGCCTGCATGGTCATGGGTGCCCGCGTACCTTGCGTGCTCACCAGCCGCGGCGACAGCGCCAAGACGAAACTCTACAGTATCGCCCTCGCTGCCCTGCAGTGCAAATAAGATAAAGATTAATGGTTAAAGGTTAATGGTTAAAGAGGCTGACGCAAGCACTTTGGCCATTAACCTTTAATTTTGTTTCATAAAGCAACTATTATGGACCAATATTTTGAAGGATTACCGAATATTGCCATCACCATCTGTGACGCCGAGGGTTATGTGCTGGACATGAACCAGCATAGCGCTGATGTGAACAGTCACGGCCAGAAGATTATCGGCAACAACCTCATGGACTGCCACCCCGAACCTGCCAAGACGAAGCTCAAAGGCCTGCTGGAGAACCAACAACTCAACGCATACACCATCGAGAAGACCCTCGCCGACGGCAGCAAGGTGAAAAAACTCATCTACCAGACACCATGGTACAAGCAAGATGGCGCTTTCGGAGGCCTTATCGAATACTCAATCGAGATACCCTTCGAGATGCCGCACTTTGTGCGCCAGCCTAAACCGCAACAATGAAAAGACTTCTCATTCTGATATTCTGCGCCATCACGCTGGCTGCAACGGCACAACAGGGCACCGTCAAAGGCCGTGTGACCGATGCACGCACCGGCGAGAATATTGAATATGCCACTGTGGCGCTTCTGCGACCCGGCGACTCAACGTTGGTGAACGGCACCGTGAGCGAAAGCAACGGCACGTTCGCCATCAATGCACCTTACGGCAGCTACATCCTCCGGGTGACCTTCATCGGCTACCGCACCTACCTGCACCCTTCTATCGTAAGCTTCAATGCCAACAAGCCGACGGTCAACATCGGCAAAATAGCCATCAAAAGCGCTGCCACCACGATGGAGGCTGTCGAGGTGAGTGCTGAACGCTCGATGGTGGAATATCAACTCGACAAGCGTGTCATCAATGTCGACAAGAACATTGTCAGCAGTGGCGGCACCGCCACCGATGTGCTGGAGCAGGTGCCCAGCGTGGCAATAGACAACGACGGCAATGTCACCCTGCGCGGTTCCACCAACGTCAAGGTCCTCATCAACGGACGCCCGAGCGAATTGCTGTCGACCGACCTGCAGTCGCTACTCGAACAGATTCCCGCCACCACGGTGGAGAACGTGGAGGTCATCACCAACCCCTCGGCAAAATACGATCCCGAAGGCATGAGCGGAATCATCAACATCAAACTCAAGGACCGTACCGCCGGTGCCCTGGGACTTAACGGCGTCGCCAATGTAAATATCGGCGCTCCACTTCCCTTCCTCATCCCCGACGAGTTACCGCGGTTCATCCCGACAGCAATGGGCAACATCAGCCTCAACTACACTACCGACAAGTTCAACATTACCTTCAACGCCGACGGCGGCCTGCGGCAACGCGCCAACCAGTCGGCAAGCGACGTCACACGCAAGAACAGCGCCCTACCGTCGCACGACAGCCTGCTGTCGTACGGTGTCACCCCTTTCCGCATGGGCAGCACCAAGGTGGGCTTCGAATACTATATCGACACTACCAGTTCCATCCTCGTGGGCTACCAATTACGTTACGGTGAGCATGAACAGCGCAGCGGTGTATACAGCACCGACCTGCTCCATAATGGTCTTTACGACTACTTCCAGATCGACACCAACTATGCCAACCATACGCACCACATGTTCAATGTGGGATACATCAAGCGCTTTGCACGACCCGACCAGCAACTGAGCGCCGACATAAGCTACAGTCGCCGCTTCAGCGACGGCGACGGCTGGCAGGAACAGACCTACGACAGCCTGCCCGCAAACCACGAACGCTACTACCTGCGCACCGCCGAGCGTCGCAACAACGGCCACGTGCTGAATATAAAAGCCGATTATACACACCCCTTCAGCAAGACCCTGAAACTGGAAACCGGCTATGAAGGACGCATCCATTTTAGCGACCAAGACTATAAATACTTCATGACCACCGACAGCACGCCGAGGACACTCGACGATGGCTCGTCGATGCACTACAACTACAACCAGCAGGTCCACGCCATATACGCCACCCTCGGCTGGGCCTTGACCGATAAACTGTCGGCACAAGCCGGCATACGAGGCGAATACGCCCTCGTCGACGGCACCGACAAGATGCACGAAGGCTACTCCGTGCATAAATCATACCCCGCCTTCTATCCTACCCTACATGCCAGCTACCAGATACGGAAAGACGAGAGCATACAGCTGAGCTACAGCCGCCGTGTGCGCCGTCCCGGCATGCGCGACCTCAACCCATACCTCGACGTGCGGCAAGGCATGGAAATGGGATTCGGCAACCCCGACCTTGACCCGGAATTCACCAACGCCTTCGAACTGAGCTACAACTTAGGATTCAAACAGACCAACCTCTTCACCTCGGCTTATTTCCGCCAGACCAACAACATGATGACCCGCTATGGCTTCGTGTGGGATGCGGAAAGCCGCTACCGCTATGCCCCATGGATGGCATACAGCCCAGAGTATGATGGCTATTGGGCCTCAACTTGGCAGAACCTCTACAAAGGCATAAACCTCGGTCTCGAATTCATCATCGACCAGCAAGTCACTAAATGGTGGAAGGTGAACATCAGCATCAACGCCTACAACAGCTATATCGAAGGCGACACACTGCTGAGCAAGACCTCCAACAGCACCTTCCGAGTCGACAGCAAACTCAATTCATACATGACCTTGCCGCACGACTGGACAGTGCAGTTTAGCGGTCAGTACCGTTCGCCATTCAACGATCTGCAGACCACCATGCACGCCAGCTACTGGTTCGACTTGGCAGTGAAGAAAGACGTGCTCCAGCGACAAGGCACCATAAGCTTGCGTGTGAGCGACATCTTCTGCACTGGCGGCTGGGGCCACTCGACCCACAACGACCAGCTTGACCGCGAATTCAAAGCACGTCGCATCTCGCCAGTCATCACAGTGGGTTTCTCATACAAAATCAACAACGGCCTGAAATCCTCGCGCCGTCAGAACTACGACATCGAAGACAGTGGCGGAAACAACGAGGAATATTGATACCCGTCAGCTCGACGACGGCCGTGTCGAGGTACTCGACCCCGTGCGTCGCCGCTGGGTGGCACTGACGCCAGAAGAAGAAGTGCGCCAACAGACCATCCTGATGCTGCATTCTCACTATGGCTACCCGCTTGAACTGATGCTGGTGGAAGGTGCCATCAACCTCAATGGCATGACACGCCGCTGCGACATCGTCATCTTCGGCACCGACGGCCGTCCGCAGGTCATTGTGGAATGCAAGCGCCCCGATGTTGCCCTCTCGCAGAAAGTATGCGACCAAGCCTGTCGCTACAATACAGTGTTGCAAGTCCCACTCCTCATCCTAACCAACGGGCACCGCATTGCCGTCATAGCCACCGATACCGCCGCAGGCACTATGAAACAACTGCCGGACATCCCCCACTACGTTAAAAAAAGTTAAAAAGTGAACACTTTTCGGCACCTCGTCGTCATATATATATGAATAGGGATAAAATACGCCAACAACTGGTAGACCATTATCTGGATCTATACCAACTGGCGTATAGCATGCTCAACGACGAAGACGACGCCCGCGACGCAGTACAGGAAGCCCTTGCATGCACCATGGCACGGCCCCTTCTGGACAAACCATTGGCCTACTGCTATCAGGTGCTGCGGCGCACTGCCATCAACACCATCCGCCATCGTGCACGCATAATCCCCATTCAAACCGAAATCGCAGAAGAGTTGCGCGACGAAGAGTCGGAAACCGCCTACGGCGAACTGCTCGATTACGCAATGCGCCTCCGCGACAATCTGCCGCAAGCCACGCGGGCACTCATAGTACTGCACGACGAGAAAGGGCATAGCTACAGCGAGCTTGCAACACTCACGGGCATGAACGTCATGACCGTCCGGCGCCATATCAAGAAAGCGCACAACGACATGCTTCAAAAACTGAAAAAAAGAAAAGAAGACATACAATGAAACAAGACAGCATCCAACAACTACTCGCCAAACGCCAGGCAGGCACAATCAGCGATGAAGAACTGGAAACGCTGAACCGGCTTACCCGACGTGACGAAGTGTTTGCCGCCGCTGACCGACAGGCAAAAGGCATCGTCCGCCGCCGGCGCATTGGCCTCTCTGCACTGGCCCTCACCATCGTCGCAGCAGGCGGTGCCGGGCTGCTGTTCCTCCAACCCTCAGGCGAGACGCCCACGGTGGCAAAGCAGGAGCCTGCCGCACCGACTGTCGTCGAAACAATCACTGTCGAGGAGATAGCCACCCCGGCCACACCCGCAACTGTCATTGAAGATGTGGCAGCAACACACCCGCGAACTGCCGAACCGCAGCCCAAGAAACCCGCCGCCGCATCCACCCGCGCCACCACAAACCCTGTAGTGGTATGCAATAATCAATGTGAAGCAGACTCGGTCATAAGCGATATCTGGAAATTCCTTACCGCATGAAAAAAGTCACATTACACGGACTCTGGCGGTCCTTCAATCTGGTTGCGCTGCTGATTGTCCCGTTCGCCGCAACAGCCCAGACCGACCTCTACCAGCGCTACGCCTCGCATTCCAACATCAAGGTGGCGTCGGTCAGCAATTTCGCACTCGACAGCGCCGCCCATGTCGATGTCACGGTAATAGCCGCCGAAGACGATGCCGGCTGGGAATGGATGAAGCGCGAATTCGGCATCGCCGACCTCAGCGCTGCCCAGCAAGAAGGGCTGCGCGACGGTTCCGACGTAGTCCTCTTTGCCCGCCGCAGCCGCAGCAACCCTGGTCAAAATGCTCCCATCATCGGCGAACGTATCGATATCGCCGCCAGCTGCTATATGGGTATCTCCTACCTCAGCCGCGCCGTATACGTCTTCTGCGCCGACACCGAGGAAGAGTACGACGCCGTCGTCACCCGCCTGGTGAAGAAAATCATGCACCAGTCACGGTAATATGTTCAGAGAGGAACATCCAAGGCTTTTACTGGTCATGGCAATGCTGGTGATGTTCTCTTCATCCACCTCGGCTCAATGTGGACGTTCCACGATGGGCAATGATTTCTGGTTTACGGTGATTCCTCCCATAGTCCACTCCTTGATTGCTTCGGGCGACAGTGGGACTGTGGTACACGTCACGAAACCACTTGGCACCATTCACCTCACTGATACCATCGACGCTTCTGGCATTGCTGTTTTCGAAATATACGGCATCATTTCCCCTAATGGCTATGGTTCCCCATCGACAGGCTGTGTCAGCAATGCCACCCTACATATTACCTCCACGGACGAGATTTCCCTGTATGCGGCCAGCTATGGAGGGGCTTCTGGAGATATGTGCATTGTCTTCCCTACTTCTGCCTTGGGATGCCATTACATTGCCCAGACATACATTACAACACTAGGACTTGGCATACCGGCCAACCAATGGAACAATTGCGCCGTCATTGGCATTGCAGCCCCCTACGACAGTACCATTATCACCCTAACCTCTCTTGATGGTGGTGGCTACTATGACAGCGTGATGCTTCAGGCAGGTCAGTCCTACCACTTCCGTTCGGCACAATATGGAACGCTTTCAGGCGTAAGAGTAACATCCAATGGCAAACCCTTTGCTATGTTCCAAGGCGATGAGAATGTGTTTATTCCTTACAATTGTCCCTCGGGTGACCAGATTTTTGAACAGGCCACACCCGTCTCCCAATGGGGTCGGCGACATATCATTGTACCTCCGCTTCGGAGGATGGGCGAAGAAAGAGTTCTGGTCACCGCTTTGGAGAACGATTGTCGAGTGATGCTGGAAGGCCTCCCTATAGACACATTGTCAGGAGGGCAAACCCTCGAAGTTGAAGTTTCGAGCAATCAGGCTCACATACTGGAGACATCGTCGCCCGCCTATGTCGGCATGTACTTTAAGGGAGGGAATTGTTCAGGTGGCATCGGCGACCCATCATCGGTCACCATCCCGCCCATAGAGCAAGGCATCAGCAATATCCGCTTTCTGACAAAAAACTCTGGCCAAACGCGGGACCACTTCCTCAACATTGCCACCTTAAGCGTCGACACTGCATCGGTGATCCTCGATGACACATCCATCGCCCACCACTTTATCTCACTGGACAGCACATACAGCTATGCCCGCTTAGTCATCGACAGCGGATACCACACGCTGAGTTGCTCCAGCGGACGCTTCATGGCCATAATCTATGGACTGGGAGATGGAACTTATGAGAGCTATGCCACCGTGGCCGGGATGTCCACTCGCATTGTCAACTGGCTGTGGGTGAATGGTGTTATTGTTCCCGACAGCAGCGTGCTCTCCTATGTCTGTAGCGGCGACAGTACCCATCTTTCCGTCACCAACAACGACAGTATTGACATGCCTATAACATGGATTATCGATGGCCAAGCGCTGTCCAGCAGCAATAGCAGGGTCTCCATCATGCTCCCAACGGGCGAGCACCGCGTAACGGCCATTGTAGATAATGGTTGCGACACCTTGTATGGTCGCCTGTTTATTACGGCAGACACCGTTCAAAAACATGTAACGCTGTGCGATAACCTCACATGGATCATAGACTCGCTCGTACTTGCGGACAGTGGTCTCTACTACATTCCACAAATTGATTCTGTAGGCTGCCACTACACGCTGGCGCTTCGGATTACCATAGCTCCATCCACTTTCGGTCAAGAAGAGGACAGCCTATGCTTCAATAGCACCTACCGCTGGCATGGACTGACACTCGACTCTGCAGGCACCTACTTCGACACCCTGACTGCTACCAGCGGATGCGACTCCGTGGTCACACTGACGCTCCGTCCCATTGCTAAGCCTGACTACACATTGCAAATTCACGGCAACTGTCGTAGCGGTGATTACGCAATCTACACCGACCTAACCTCCCTGGGAATTCCCTTCTCTTGGGAAACTTCCGATTCCATCTCAACCACTGACACCCTGTTTATTCACCCATCCGCGCCCACACGCTGTATCTTGAATGTCGACTACCAATGCCCTTTTCGCGACACTCTCATTCTCGCCCCTATCCATGAGATTGAAGCAGAACTGAAAGCTATACCCCCAATAATTACTTACGACCATCCCTACGCAGATGCTTACGACATTACATTAGACCCGCACGACCGCCAATGGATTGTTGATGGCACCCCCTACGCAGAACAAAGCCAACATATTAACTGCACGGCTTCATTCTATGCGGACACTGTCAGCATTGGCCTTGTAGCCAGCAATGGTTATTGCAGCGACACGGCTTGGGCTGCCATTCCAGTGATTCGCAACACACTATGGTCCCCAAACGCATTCACTCCCGACCAAGAGTTAAATAATGTTTTCCGCATTGTGAGCCACCACATCATTCAGCAGGAACTCTTTATTTACAACCGATGGGGGCTTTTGGTCTACCACACTACACAGCCTGAACTCGGTTGGGACGGCACATCGCACGGACGCCCTTGCCCCCAAGGAGTCTATACGTGGCTGCTGCGCTACACTTTAGCCACTACACCTCAGCGGCAGCAACAATCAGTGGGTACATTGACACTTCTTCGTTGACACCTTTGCCAACATGAATAATCGGTACGATGCAATCATTACCATGTTGGACAAGAAAAAATGCACCAGTCACATTAGCCACGCTATCTCTTTCATGCCACAAGAGAGGCGGCGGCCGTCGGCGGCGGTGAGCAGCAGATGTCCGAAAGAATCAACACCGGTGATGGTGGCAACAATCTCCTCTTCATTATACTTATATCGCGCGGGAACGCCGAGATTCAGCAGGTGGTCGAGATACTCCGGCTCAAGATCTTGACCAGACTTCAATTCATTGTATCTTTTCTCAATGCATACAAGTAGTTGCCACAGCAGAGGCTCGAGGTCGTGACGCTCTCCTGTAAGCAGGCTGACTGAGGTGGGATTGGGCACCCAGTCGGGGAAAACCTTCTGGTTGACGTTGAGGCCTATGCCGCATACTGCAGAAGCAATACTGCAGCCCACAAGACGGGTACTCACAAGAGTGCCGCAAATCTTTTCTCCTCCTACATAGATATCATTGGGCCACTTGATGAAAGTGGAAAACGGAAAGTGGAAAGTGGAAAGAAAGTCACATATAGCCAGCGAGAGGGCTTCGGTGAGCATGAACTGGCGGTCGGCAGGAAGGAAAGATGGGTGGAGCACGAGGCTGAAGGTGAGATTTTCGCCCGAAGCGGATTCCCAGTGGTTGCCGCGCTGACCGATGCCAGCGGTCTGCTCCATGGCCCAATAGCAAGTGAAGTCCTCAACCTGCGCGAGGTCGAGGGCTTCACAGTATTTGTTGGTCGACTCGACAGAGCCTAACCTATGAATCTTGAAGACTGAGTTATCAATTTTCAAATTTCAATTTTCAGTTAGATGGACATTATCTCCTTTTCCTTGGCGGCATATATCTTGTCGCAGTCGGCAATATGCTTGTCGGTGATGTCCTGCAGTTCTTTCTCAACCTGCTTCACCTCGTCTTCAGGGACAGCCTTATCCTTCAGTTTTTTGACCTTGTCCATCACGTTACGGCGAACGTTACGCACGTTGACCTTGGCATTCTCGACCTCGGTCTTGGCCTGCTTGCAGAGTTCCTTGCGGCGTTCCTCGGTGAGCGGGGGGATGACAATACGAAGGATATCGCCCTCATGACGCGGTGTGAAGCCGAGGTTGGCATCGAGGATAGCCTTATTTATGGCGCCAACGATGGTTTTCTCCCAAGGCTGAATGACGATCGAACGGGCGTCAGGGGTGTTGATATTGGCCACCTGGCTGATTTCGGTCATGGTGCCGTAGTAGTCAACCTTGACGCCGTCAAGCATTCCTGGGTTGGCCTTGCCGGCACGGATTTTCGCAAGTTCCTTCTCCAAGAAACCAAGCGAGCTGTTCATACTGTTTTTTGCCTCGTCGAGGCAGGCTTTCGATAGGTCGTTCATGTTATTATTGCTTGATTGTTTGATTGCTTGATTATTTGAGGACTTACCACATATCCTTATTTTGTCACAAGAGTGCCTACCTCCTCGCCTTCGACCACACGCAAGAGGTTGCCCGTGCGGTTCATATCAAAGACGTAGATGGGCAGGTTATTGTCCTCGGCCAGGGCGAATGCGGTGAGGTCCATAATCTTGAGTTTCTTCTCGAGTGCTTCGCTATAGGTGAGTGTCTGGTACTTGGTAGCCGTGGGGTCTTTCTCGGGGTCGGCAGTGTAGACGCCATCGACACGAGTGCCTTTAAGGATAACATCGGCCTGAATCTCAACAGCACGGAGCGTAGATGCAGTGTCGGTGGTGAAGAACGGATTGCCGGTGCCGCCACCGATGATAACCACTTTTCCGGCCTGCAGTGCCTCGACAGCACGGCGACGGCTCATAGCCTTACAGACGGGCTCGATGGCAAGACCTCCGAGCAATTCGGTCTTCATCCCCTGCTTCTCCAACTCGGCCTGGAGGGCCATACTGTTGATGAGGGTGGCCATCATGCCCATATAGTCGCCCTGAACACGATCCATGCCCTTAGCAGCACCGCTGAGACCGCGGAAGATGTTGCCACCGCCGATAACAATGGCCACCTCACAGCCGCGTTCCACCACTGCCTTGATGTCGAGTGCATACTGTGTAAGCATGTCGGGGCTGATTCCATAGCTCTGGGTCCCCATGAGCGACTCACCGCTCAATTTGAGCAATATCCTGTTATATTTCATATAGTGTATACCGTTAATTGCCACAGCATTGCATTATTCCGCGGCATTTCGTTTCATGCAACGAAGATATGAATTATTTTGCAAACGGCAAAAAAAATCTTCTACCCCTTTGCGCAACAGAACGTGGCAACACTGATTTTCACATCCGGCACAGCGGCGATGGCGTCGGCACAGGCGGTGATAGTGGCACCTGTGGTGAGCACGTCGTCGACCAGCAGCAGGTGACGGCCCGACAACTCGTCGGCACGCCGTACCTTGAATGCCTTATCGACGTTTTCAGCACGCTTGCTGCCTCTCTGAAGGCTCTGCTTGCGTGTGTAGCGATGACGCATTAAGGCGGTAGTGTTCACCTTCCACCCCGTCACATCGGCAATACCCCTGCAGAGCAACTCGCTTTGGTTGTAGCCACGCAGAATACGGCGTATCCAGTGCAGCGGCACCGGCACCAACATCTCGACATCGTCGAACCGAGCCGACCGCATCAGCTCCAGTCCCATCTGGCGGCCCATCATGCGGCAGAGTTCCACATTGCCATGGAACTTCATGGCATGGACCATGTCGCGCACTCGGTTGCCGTGGTGGAAATGATATATCGCCGTGGCTGCCTCAAACGGGAAACGGCCGGTGAGCATGCGTTCCACTTCGTTGTCACGCATAGAGCTGTACTCCGTCGACGGCATATTCATCAGGCAATCCATACAGAGCTGGCGCTCGCCCCTGACAAGCACCTGTCCACAGCAGGCGCATGTGGACGGAAAGATGACCTGCAATATCGATGCAATAGGGGACACGTCGTCAGGGCAGGAAAAGGCAACTGTCGCCGTAACTGAGGAATCGGAAACCGTGCTCGAGGGCATAGCGGTAGCAGTCGCGCCATCGGTCACCGATAAAGGCCGAAACCAGCAGCAACAGAGTGCTCTTGGGCTGATGGAAATTGGTTACCATGCCAGTGATGGTACGGTAGCGATAGCCCGGGGCAATCATCAACTGTGTTTCGCCGTCAAGGTAGTCGGTACCGCGGCGTTCCATCCAATGCAGCACGTTGCCGAAGGAAGCAACGCAATCAAGTCCGCAGTCATCAAGTGTGTAAGGGTCCCATTGGTTGATATGCATGGTCTCGAGGGCAGGATTGTGCTGCAGCTGGACACCGAACCAGTAGAGGCTCTCCAGTGTACGCACCGAGGTGGTACCCACTGCTATACGGGGACCGCCAGCGTGTGCTATGTAGGATTGCAGGTTGTCCGCGCTGACATGCACAGGTTCCACATGCATTTCGTGCTCTCCTATGGTAGGCGTTGAGACGGGCTTGAAGGTGCCTGCGCCGACATGGAGCGTGATATATTCGGTATCGATACCGTGATTCTTCAATCCCTCGAACACTTCAGGCGTGAAATGCAGGCCGGCCGTAGGAGCCGCGACCGACCCGTCGTGATGAGCATAAACGGTCTGATAGCGGGTAGCGTCGTCGGCCTCGGCCTCGCGGCCGAGATATGGCGGCAGGGGTATGACACCGGCAGCATCAATGACCTCGGCGAAACTCATTCCTCCGGTCCACTCAAAGTCTACCACCCATGCGTTACCAACTGCTTCGCGTCGCGTAGCAGAAAGCTGAAAGAGGTTGTTTGCCGACTGGAATTCCATGACCAACGGGCCCGACTTCCACTTCTTGTTATTGCCGACGAAGCAGGTCCACGTGCACCTCTCACGCTGTTCAAAAGCCTCCGACAGAGCCATTCCGTGGGGTTCAAGGCAAAAAACCTCAATCAGCGACCCTGTTGTTTTACGGAAAAGCAGACGGGCATGGATAACCTTCGTGTCGTTGAATATCAGCAGCGATCCTTCGGGAAGCAGCGACGGCAGGTCGCTGAACCGGTGTTCCTCGATAGCGCCACTCCTGAAGCAAAGCAGTTTCGACTGGTCGCGGCGCTCAAGGGGATAGCGTGCTATGCGCTCGTCAGGGAGCGGATAGTCGTAGTCGTCAATCGGTATGCGTCTGAGCTCGTCAAGCATTGCACCGTCTGGTGAGGAGAGACAAGAGGATGTACCAAAGGATGGCGAAAGCGATGCCCAGGATGCCGAAGAGAACAATCAGCACGGCGGCGCCTAACAGCAGGACATACTTATTCCAATTCTCCTTCCAGCCATAGGATGTGAACTTAAGTCCCATCAGGGGCAATTCAGAGACCATCAGCACATCGGTAATCAGGCTGACCACAGCAAGTGCTACGAGTCCTGCATCGGAAATAAGTATGTGCTGCACACTGCGGATAGGGATTACAGCCAGCTGCGCCCAGTCGGGATGCACCACGCAGGTGCCGATGGCTGCCCATATCAGCGCGTTGCTGGGCACCGGAAGCCCAAGGAACGAATGGCCCTGGCGGTCGTCGAGGTTGAACTTGGCCAGACGATAGGCCGCGAAGGCCGGCATCAGAAACGCCACGAAACGGAGCCAGTAGATGGGCTGGGCGAAGCCGAAGCCGAAGCGTGACATGCGGTAGATGCTGTAGAGGATGATGGCAGGGACGACACCCGACGTAACCACATCGGCGAGCGAGTCGAGTTCCTTGCCCATCGGCGAAGAGACCTTGAGCAGACGGGCGGCAAAGCCGTCGACAAAGTCGAAGAGAATGCCCGCTATCATCAATGCGGCAGCACGGTGCAGAAGGCCGCGCGAGGCCATATAAACGGCCAACACTCCGCAAATAAGATTGCAGAGTGTCAGCATATTGGGGATTTGTTTCCTAATCATGGATTAGTTGTTATAAAGCTTGATGATGAGCTTGAAGTCGGGGTCGTCCCAGTACTCCTTGAACTCGGTGTCGACAGCGGCTTTGCGCTTGTAGTTGTAGTCGTCGTCGATGGAAGCCTTGAGGTTCTTGAGGCAGTTGGTCTTGTCGCCCAAGCGAGCATACGCCACGGCACGCAGATACTTGACATCCTTGTTCTGGTCAAGGCAGCAGTCGAGGGTGCGTATGGCGGTGCCGGTCTCGCCGTTCATCAGCTGTGCAAAGCCGAGGTTGTAGGTGCAGGGATTGCCCTTCATGGCCTTCTGGGCCTCGCTGTAGTTGCCTCGTTTGAGGTTGAGGATGGGCACATTGGCGTCGGCATCGTTGCTGCCCTGGCGCTTGGCCTCCTCGAAGTAGTACTTGGAGAGGGCGTAATCCTTCTTCGCGAGGAAGAGCAGACCTGTGTTGTTGAGCACGTCGGGGTTGTGTGGGTTCAGGTCGCGGGCCACATTGAGGTAGCGCTCGGCCTCGTCGTAGTCGTCAAGATAGAAAGCCACGGCGCCGGCATTGTTCCAGGCGGCCCATTCCGACGAGTGGTTCTCGGTGGCCCACTTGTAGTATTTCAACTTGGTGTCGTAGTTCGGGTTGATGTAGGCGGCGAACATCAGTTCGTCGAACGAGAGCTTCTCGGGCTTGGTGGAAGCCAGTTTGGCCAGCTCGGCATCGGTCTTGCGAGCCTCGCTGTAGTAGAGTGCTATCTGTGCACGGCGGAGGTTGGGGAAAATCTCGTCGTTCAGCTCGGTATACACCTCGGCCATGTTGCGTATCATCTGTTCGCGTTTGATGAGGTTCTGCTGGGTCTCGACGATATTGATGATGGCGTGTTTGTCCTGTATCTCGCTGGCCTCGACCATCACAACAAAGTGCACCCAGTCCTCACCGGCGGCACGGGTGGTGATGATAAGTTTCTTCAGCTGCTCGCTCTTATAATACTCCGGATCCTTGGCTTTGGCACGGCGGGCCATGACGGTGAGCACTTCGTCGAGCACTTTGTTGAGCTCGGCGGTGGCAATGTCGGCGCGGTTTTTCGACACGCCCACGTTGCCGCTCTCCTCGCCTTCGGGCGATGCCCAACCGGTAATGCTTATCTGCTTGGGAAGGCCCTGTTCGAGCATGACGCGTTTCAGGTGCTGGAGCGAGCCCTGAGCATCGAACTTCTGGTTCATCGAGAAGTTCCAGTCAAGCTCTGAAGTGCCGTTCAGGAAGTATATGTCGGCTGTCTCGACAATGCCTTGGGTCTTGTTGTAGTTGATGGGCGAGATGGAGATATTGCCTTTGATATCCACAGCCGAGGAGGTGTTGTTCACGCCGTCGGAGATGAGCACGGGGCCAAATTCAGTGCCACGGTTGTTGCGCAAAATTTCGTCGGCGAAGCGGGCATCCTCGTTGGTGCGGTCGGTCTTGTAGCCGACGGGGGTCAGTGTGATACGGCCAGTTTCCATGCCGGGCTTGAAGTCGAACATGTCGCTGTAGGTGAAGCGGCCACCGTTGGCATAGTTGATGATGGTGCCGTCGCCGTCGACCTTCTCACCTTTCAGGGTTACGGGTTCCAAGGGGATATTGCCGCCTTCCCAAGAAAACACCGGCTGGATGAACACGGCGCAGTTCTTCTGGAAATACTTCTCGGGGATCTGGCCGGTGAATTTGACCACCACTTTGTCGTCCATGGTTTCCACAGGATTGGGGTTGGCCTGATAGCGCACCCTGTTGCTGTTCTTTTTCATCTTCGACAGCCCGTTGCAGCCAGTCAGAAGCACCGCCACGAGGGCCATTACGAAAAGAGTTCTTTTCATTCTTTATTATTTTCTTTAGTTTTATATACACTTTATCAACCACATACATGGGCACTTACCCCTGCAGCGGACATTACTATCAATCTGCAAATATACACATTTTTTTTGAACCGTGCAAAAAACTGCCGAATTTATTTTTTTAACCTCCGGTGCGACACTGACCCACCGAGGAGGTCTCCCCTTCTTCAAACCTCAAGCCCTTCACCCATTCACTTCACACCTTCATCTGGCAGAACGAGGCGGCTGGGCAATAGCCGCAGCCTATAGGTTTCTCCGGCACTTCGAAGTTGAGTGAGGGGTCCATTATTTCTGCCGTCAGGCTTTCGAGGCGCTGACGGAAATCCTCCAAATCGGGCGGGAAGATTTTCTCGCTGCCGTCGATGGTGGCCATCCGCACGCCGCTCTGGAAATTGCCAAGGGGGTGGATGCCGGCGACGATAGCCTCGTCAGACGGATGCTGATGGTTATATATCAAAGCATAGCACATCAGCTGCAGCCATTTGCGGGGCATCGGCTTGCCGTCGTCGAGGTCGGCGCGGCTGACGGCGATTTCTTCGTCGAGCACACGGCCCGTCTTATAGTCGGTCACCCTCAAGACACCGTCGAGCCTGTCGATGCGATCCACGAAGCCTTTGACATTCACTCCCGCGGAGAGGGACATCGAGATATCCTCTTCGAGAGCCACTATCTCGAGCCGTGCACCGCCCTCAACAAGGGCTATCTCTTTCTGCAGGAGAGTGCGCACCTGGCTCTCGCCCACGGAATACAGGAAACGATTGTGGCCTTCCGACGAACGGCCGTGGCTGTAGAGTTCCTCGAAGGCGACCTGCATCAGATGCGGCAGGTCGGCGAGCGCTGCTTTCAAGCCCGACGCTTCGACAAGACGCCCCTTATACTTGGCGTATATGCCCTCCAGCGCCTTGTGCACGCCGGTGCCGAGTTGCGAGGCATCGAGTTCTTCCTGCAATGCCTCGGGCTTTTCGATTCCGAGCACATAATTGTAATAGTAGCGCAACGGGCATTCCACATAGGTGCCCAGTGCCGTTGGCGAAAAGCCTTTCTGTGCCAGTTCGGCCAGGCGTGCCATCACGGCCTCGTCCTTGATGCCGACAGGCAAAGGTTCGGGACGTGACAGCATGGTCGGCGCGCCCGCCACGGCCTCATGGATTTCGATATTGTCCGGGAAGCGCTGCGCCAGTTCGCTGCGCACCTGCTTCACGAAACGGCTCTCCTCGCCCTTGCCCATAGCTTCGCTGGTAGAGCTGTAGAGCAGGTACACCTCTTCGGCACGTTGCAGCAGACGGTAGAAGTTGTAGGCATAGACGCTGTCCTTCTCGTCGTATGTGGGCAGGTGAAATGTGCGCTGGAGCTCGTAGGGTATCAGCGTGTTCTGGCTGCGGCCGGAAGGCAGCACCCCCTCGTTGGCGGAAAGCATTATGATGCGACGGAAGTCGAGGTTGCGAGTCTCGAGCATTCCGAGAATCTGCAAACCGGAGAGCGGCTGTCCGAGGAAGGCTATATTGTGGCGCTGCGCTATGCGGGTATAGACTTTTTCGAGGGTGGTGAAATCAGAGATGAAGCTGTAGTCGGCCTGCAGCTGTTCGAAATAGTCGAGAATCTCGACCAGCGCGCCCAAGGCCTGTTTTTCCTTCTTGTTGTTCTCCACAACACCGTCGGCGACCAACGCCGCCGCCAACTGCCGCAGCAGAGCAAGCACCGCGTCGGGAGAGGACACACTCTCAGGGAAGAGGAATGCCAGGCGGTCGGAGCCGAGGAATGCCGTCACCTCGGCGGCATTGCAGCGGATGCGGTTCTCGCGTTCCAGATAGGCCGTTATCGCCGGCCGGATATCCCTGCGGCCCAGTATAGAGCCGATCAGATAGTCGGACAGCACCTCCACGACGTCGCTGTGGTAGTAGCCCTTGGCATTGGCATGGCGGTAGAGCGAAAGGAGGCGGAGGACGGTGGCGTTGACGCTGCTGTCGGCGAAGGCATAGCCCATCGAGACATTGACCTTGTAGGGCTTTGCCGCCTCGGGCAAGGCGTTGAGAGTGGGGATGAGCAGACTTTCGTCGGCCAGCACCACGGCTGTGCTCTCCGAGTCGTCGAGCCAGTCGTCATGCTCCGACAGCAGACGGCCGGCATACTTGCATTGCAGCACAGCCTCGGGGCATTCCACAATGGTGATTTTCTTCCTTCCCTGACCGAAATGCGACGGGCCGTAGTGGCCCAGTTCGCTGAAGTCGGCGCTGTGCTTGCGGAGGAAATAGCCAGCTTCCTGCATTTCGTCGTCATAATAGTAGCTGTCGCCGTCGGTGACCAGCATGCCGATGCCGCGGCGCGAATATTCGGCTATGATGCGGCGCTCGCACTCGCTGATGGCGTTGAAACCGACAAAATAAATCTTGGCATAGGGGCAGTGGTCGGCGAGCTTGAAGATGTTTTCGGCCACATGCCTGTAAGCCATGCCGGCATAGGCTTCGCCGCGCGCCGTCAGGTGCTCGCGCAGGAGACGGTAATAGTCGTAGAGCGAATGGTAGAACTGGAGGTAGCTGCGCTGGAAGGGGCTCAGCTCGGGGCTTTCAATGTCCCACTCGCCGATAGCCTTCAGGTCGTGGAGGTTGACAAAGAGGTCGCGAGCGTCGACACAGTAGCGGTCGATTTCCGAGAAGTCGGCGAGCATCATGTCGCCGAACGCCATAAACTCCTCGAAGGTGCGGTACTTGCGTTCGTCGCCGCCAAGTTCCACATGTATGCGGTAGAGTTCGAAGAGCAGGAATTCGTTGGGCACAATCTTCATTCCGCCCAGGTCGGCCACGAGGTCGTCGATGACGGTCATCTGCGGCAGGAAATAGGTCCGTCCTTCGTCGGCCGAGATACGTTCGAAGGCACGGCGCATGAACAGTTCGGAGCGGTGGTTGTTGAAGACCACCAGCACACGGTCGGTATCCTTAGGATGCGCCGCCAATATCTGGCGCGCTGTCTGTTTCAGGAAAGTTTCCATCGATTCGCCAATTCAAGAGTTTCAGGTTTGCCCACATCGAGCCATCGGTCGGCGCCATGCAGGTACGAGCCAATGCGGTGGCCCTCGCGGCTCAGGCGTATGTATTCGTCAATCACCGGGTACGGGTGGTCGGCCTCGGGCAGCAGCGCGAACAGTGTCGGCGACACAACCGAGATACCGCTGAATGCAAGCCCCTGCTCCGCTCGTCCAACGAGCCTCCCCACACCGTCAAACTCCAGCAGTCGCTTGGTCTGCCTGCGGCTGACACACAGTGTCACCAGGTTTCCGTCAGCCTCGTGCTTCCGTTCCACATCCGGCAGGTCTATCTCCGAAAGGATGTCCACGTTGTGCACCAATATATTCTCGGTGCCGGAGAAGAGTGGCGCAGCCTTCTTCAATCCGGCGCCGGTGTCAAGCAGCATGGCGCTCTCGTCGCTGATGTCGATCTTCGCCTTCCAATGGCGGCTGCCGATAAAGGTGCGCATCATGTCGGCGAAATGGTGTATGTTCACCACGATATGCCCGATTCCAGCGGCCTCCAGCGTATGTATGGTGCGTTCCAGGAGCGTCATGCCGCCCACCTCGACCAGGGCCTTCGGCCTGTCGTCGGTCAGCGGCCGCAGCCGTGTTCCCAGCCCAGCAGCAAGAACAAATCCTTCCATAATAGAGTAATTGCAATGTTTAAATAACGACAAACTGATGTCAATATTGCCTCTACCCCCAAGAGAAAAAAGAGGCTCGACTGAGCCTCTTTTTCTGTGGAGCTGGAGGGAGTCGAACCCTCGTCCAAACAGTTAACAGATGTGCTTTCTACATGCTTATCCGGTGGTTGGTTGTCGGGGTGGCTCCGGACATCGGCACCCAAGGCCACCCTTAGCCTCTGAAAGATTCACCGGCGAGTAGAGGTGTCGCACCGGCTATCCCGTCTATCCCTGCACCTCCTGGTCAGCAGCCGACGGTCGGGGCGGCTGGGAGATGTCTCGTTCCTGCGCCTTGCGCGGGAATTAAGCCGAACTTACTGTGCTTCGGTTAGGCAGCGAGAGCGTAGTTGTTTTCGCCAATTATTGT
>JAEEGL013251394.1_pt1 | contig 39123 bp, 21 predicted proteins | sample 9134231 | NCBI WGS metagenome assembly JAEEGL01 (sample SAMN16246548, study PRJNA631951) | gut metagenome | biome: gut microbiome; feature: rumen; material: fiber-attached | host: Bos | place: Iran: Karaj | collected 2018-10 | reverse complement strand
GCCCCTGTATCATGGCCCCCACCACACAAAAGTCCCGAAGGGACGACAGACCCTGCGCATCGGTTCCGTCGTCCCTTCGGGACTCATTGTGGTGTCAACCATTAGCAGGGGCGTTGCCCCTGCCTGTAATCTGTCGTCCCTTCGGGACTTTTCGCCGTTCCTTGCCCGCCTCACGTGGTCCCTGCAGCGGTCAAGGCGATAACCTTTTACCAAATTGTTTTTCTTGTGTTTATTGGTTTTTATTGGTTTTTTCTCAGACCGCTTCGCGGTATCAACTCACATGAATAGCGACGTAACTATGTCTTATTCCATCCGCACTGCACGGAAAAAATCCGACCGCTTCGGACAAAAGACTGAAGTTTCGCTTGCGAAGAACTTTCAGGAGTTAAAGGAGTTAAAGGAGTTAAAGGAGTTAAAGGAGTTAAGGGAGTTAAAGACAAATGACTCGCCATGAAAAACCTTTGTCTCTGGGTTGAAATCCATAGCAAAACTATTGTCTTTAACTCCTTTAACTTCCTTAACTCCCTTAACTCCAAAACTTTCGAAACTTTCGAAAGTTGAATTACTTTTTCTTAACCGACAGGAGGATGGGCTTGATGAGCGGCTCCACCTCACCGGCTTTCTCAGCAGGATACTGGAAGCTGCCTGCCACACCGGCTTGGTTGTCGAGGAACACAACAAAGTTGGTCATGGTAAAGCCGTCTTCCTTCACACCCTTGAAGGTCATGATATTGCCGTCGATGACAGGCTGGTCGAACTTGAAGCTGGCGTGCATCGACATGCCGGTGAAGTTCTTGTAATACTGCTCAAAGTCGGCGGGCTTGCAGGGATAGTCGCTGAACGTGGCATCCAGCTTCGTGTAGTGGTCGCCAGCTTCGGCGTTGATGGTGTTTTCGTTCTTGTACGATTCCTTCCACTCCTTGGGATAGGTGATGGTGTACTTGGCGCCCTCAAAGACGGTGCCGTTCTGGGCCAGTTCCTGAGAGGCCTTCTCTTCCTCAGCGCTCTGCTGACTCTTTCCACCACAAGCGGCCAGCACGCATACGGCTGCAGCCACTACGAAATAAAAAAACTTTTTCATGTTGTTTTTGTTGTTTAAAAAGTGAATAAAATAAGTTAGCTCGACTGGTGTTTTGCTTTAAATAATACATGTTTGCTTCTTTTACTCCAAAACTTGCGTTAGTTGAATAGATACATTTATAATTGCCGTTGACTGATTTGATAGAAGATGCCTTGCGCGGCCATCAACTCATCGAAAGTGCCCTGCTCAGCGATACGTCCTTGGTCGAGCACGATGATGCGGTCGCACTGGCGTATGGTGCTGAGACGATGGGCCACGACGATGCGTGTGCATCCCAGCTGTGCCAGACTGTCGGTGACCTGCCGCTGGCTGATATTGTCGAGGGCCGAGGTGGCCTCGTCCATGAAGAGGATGCTGGGCTGGGCGATGAGGGCACGGGCGATGAGCAGACGTTGCTTCTGACCGCCGCTGAAGCCACCGCCACCCTCGCTGACGATGGTGTTCAGCTGCATGGGCATACGGCGCACATCGTCGTCAATAGCGGCGAGATGCAGTGCCTCCCACACCTGCTCCTCGGTGGCCCACGGCGCCGTAACGGTGATGTTGTGCATCAGACTGCCGGTGAACAGGCTGCCACTCTGCAGGCAAGTGCCGATATGGCGGCGCAGGCTGGTTTTGTCGACCAACGAGAGGTCGTGGTTGTCGTAGTAGATGGAGCCTTGCTGCGGCGTCTCAAAGCCGAGAAGCAGGCGCAGCAGCGTGCTCTTGCCGCAGCCCGACTTGCCCACGATGGCCACATACTCGCCGGGGGCAATGGTCAGGGAGAGGTCGTCGATGACGGGCGGCGCGTCTTTATCATATCGGAAGGTGAGGTCGCTCACCTCGATGCTGCCGAAGAGGGCATCGACCTGTGCGGCACGGGCCTCGGTCTCCGGTTCTGCCTCAAGGATGGGGCGCGTGCTCTCCAACAGCGGATGAACCATCGCCATGTCGTCGGTGATGCCGCTCAGCTCTGCCAGTGCGGCACCCATCATGCCGAAGGCGCTGCTGAAAGCGATGAAGTCGCTGGTGGCCACCTCGTCGTAGAGAGCAAAAGCATAGATGACAGCCATGCCGCCGATGGTGAGCAGCTGCAGCAGGGCGGGATAGAGATGGCTGCGCGTGCCGGGGTTGTAGATGAGGCGCGAGGCGTCGGTGTAGCGGTCGAGCCAGCGGGTGAAGGCACGGCGCTCGCTGCCTGTCAGCTTCAGCTTCTGGATGCCGGCCAGCATGTTGTATTCCATGCCGCTCAGCTCACTGGCCTTGCGGGTGTACTCGGTGCGGATGGTGGCCTTGCGCCGATAGAGCAGCCACATGACGGTGCCCTGCAGCAAAAGGATGAAGAGGGCGGGCAGCAACAGCGACTGACCGTAGATCCACAGCTGGATGAGGAAGACAATGGAGAGCACTGCGGTGAGCAGCGCACCGATAATGTTCTCGTTGATGATCTTGCAGAGGATGGTGACGTTGTTCAGACGGTCGCTGAGCTCGCCGCTGGGGTGATGGGCAAAGAACTTAGGCGAAAGGAGGAACGTGCGGGCCATGACGGCGTTCTGCACATGCAGTTCCATGATGTCCTGTACGCGGTCGATATAGACGTTACGCGTCAGCGTCAGCAGCATCGTGGACAGGGTGGCGCCGACGAGAAGGCCGCAGATGGGCATGAGGTCGGCGGCATCGCCCGTAGGAATGACGCTGTCGAAGATGAGCTTATTGGCCATGGGGGTGAACATGCCCAGCAGCACGACGACGAGAGCCGTGAGCAGCACCATGACATAGTTGGGACGGGGCACCACGCGCCAGCAGAAATGCAACAGGTCACGGATGCGCAGGCGTCGCAGAGGCAATGGCAGGGTGAAGGCGATGGCCTCAGAAGCATTGGAGGACTGAGAGTTGAGAGATGAGGGTTGAGAGTTGAGAGATGAGGGTTGAGAGTTGAGAGATGAGGGTTGAGAGTTGAGAGATGAGGACTGAGAGTAGAAAGTGGCGGCAAGGTTGCGATGGTTAACTTTTTTCACTTGACCGTCCAAGTCTGTATAGTGGTAGCCCAGATTCCAGTATGTGGGCAGGAAAGTCAGCAGATGGCCGTCGGGCGTGTGACCCAGCAGGGGCCCGACGCTCTCGCGCCACCACTTGCCTGTCAGCTGTATCTTACGCATCATGATGCCGCGTGGCCGCAGAATGCCTGTCAGCTGTTCCTCGGGCGACAGCATATCGTTCTCCTCCAGCTCATAGTCGGTAACGCCCAGCGCATCGAGCACCTGGCGCAGCGCTGAAGCATCGCTGTGCGGCTGCGGCTTATAGCGTCCCTTGAAGCCCATGCGCCGCTGACCTGCTGCCAGGGTCTGGCTCAGTTCAGCGTCCTCTAATCGCCGCCGCTTCTCTATCTGGTCTAAGTAAATGGCCAAGGGTTATCTCGTTTTTTTCGTTATCGCGTTTTTTCGTTATCGCGTTTTTTCGTTATCGCGTTTTTTCGTTATCACGTTATAACGTTATTACGTTATCACGCCGTTCGTTATCACGTTATCACGTTATCACGACATCACGACATCGCGGCTTATTCGCTGTTCATTAGGTCCCGGTACAGGCCGGGCTGGGCCATGAGCTCGTCGTGGGTGCCGCGCTGCACGATGTGCCCCTGATCCATGACAATGATTTCGTCGCAGTCGCGGATAGTGCTCAGGCGGTGGGCCACGACTATCAGCGTCGGACCCATCATCCGTACGGCTTGCATCACCTCGTCCTCCGTCTTCGGGTCAAGGGCGCTGGTGGCCTCGTCCATGACCAGGACGACAGGCTCCTTGGCCAGGGCGGTGGCTATCTCCATGCGCTGGCGCTGACCGCCACTGAAGTTCTGGCCGCCCTTCACCAGACGTGTGGCGAAGCCCTCGGGACGGCTCACGATGTCGGTGCGTATCTGGGCGTCGTTGCAGGCCATCATCAGCGTGAAGTCCTCGATGCTGTGGTCCCACATACGGATGTTTTGCGCTACGGTGTCGTCGAAGAGCACGATGTTCTGGTCGATGGCTGCCACGCTGTTAGTGAACTCCTCACTGCTGATGCTCTCGATGTTGCGCCCGTCAAAGAGCACCTCACCGCTCCACGGCTTATAGAGGCCGGTGATGAGCTTTGTCAGCGTGCTCTTGCCGCAACCGCTGCTGCCCACGATGGCCACCGACCGCCCCGGCTCGATGTGCAGCGAGAAGTCCTCGATAAGCGGTGCCTGCATCCGTGTGTAGCCGAAGGTGACATGACGCAGCTCCACGTCGCCGCCCAGCTTGCCGGAGGGTGTCTCGCCACCGGTTCCTCGCGGGGAGAGGGAAGTGGAGAGTCCTGCTGCATCATTTCCACCGTGAGCGGAGACACTACCCTCCCCCCCAAGTGAGGGGCTGGGCGTGGAGCCGTATCGCATCACATCATCCACACGCTCCATCTGGCTCCGCATCTCGATGATGCGCTGGCTGGCGCCCACCACTTCGCTGACCGGCGTGATGAACGAGGCCATGAACCCCTGGAAGGCCATGAGCATACCAATGGTGAGTTCGCCCTTCAGAATGTAGACGGCACCGAGGATGAGTACGGCAGTGTCGACGAGGCCGGTGACGAGGATGGGCACCACGCCCATGCGTATCTCTTGGTCGTCGGCATCGTTGGCACGGTTGAACTTCTGCGCCCACAAGCCGCTCCAGTAGGCAAAGAAACCTGTCTCAGCACCTGCCGCCTTGATGCTCTCCATGTTGTCGATACACGACACGGTAGCTGAGAAATAACGTCCCTCACTCTGTTCCGTCGTGCGGATGAGGTTGACACGCTTCAAGGCGAACCACTGGATGAGGGCGAGGTTGAGCAGCGCCGCCAGCACGCCCACCAACGACAGGGTGAAGCTGTAGCTCACCATCAGGACGAGGTAGAGCACCAGGAGGGCGATGTTGATGAGCTGCGGCGCCAACACGTCGACCAGCGACTTGGTGATGCGCTCGTTCAGGTGCTGCCGCTGCTGCAGGTCGCCCACGTAGCGCATGGCATAGAACGACATGGGCAGGCGCAACAGGTGCTGCAAAAAGCCCACGTTGCCTTTCAAGGCCAGGGAACCGGCAATGCGCAGCGAGTATTTGTCCTTCAGAAACTCCAGCACGAAGGCAAACAGGGCCACGGCAACCATAGCGGTGACAAACGTGGCGCCCCAGTCGCGGTTGCGGCCAGAGAGAATCTCGTCGAAAAAGATGTTGGTGAACATGGGCACGCTGATGGCGACAAAGGCCGCCAGCAATGAGAAGACGAAGGTGAGCCAGAAGGCTTCGCGTGCACCATTGAGGTATTTCCTGACGTAGGAAAGGATGCTGACAGGGGCACCTTCAGGCTGGAAGGTGTCGGTGGGCTTCATCTCCAACGCCACGCCGGTGAAGGACCGGCTGAAGTCGTCCATCGTCAGGTCCATCGGGCCAAGGGCGGGGTCATTAATGTAGGCACGGCTGCCTTTGAAACCCCGGAAAACGACGAAGTGGTTGAAATTCCAGTGCAGGATGGCGGGCTGCATGCCCTCCAAGGCATCGAGGCTGACACGATAGCCATTGGCTTCCATGCCATAGGCGCGGGCCGCCTTCAGCAGACTGTATGCCGACGAGCCGTCGCGGCTGACGCCGCATGTCTCGCGCACCTGCTCCAACGGCAGCCACTTGCCATAGTAAGCCATCACCATAGCCAATGCGGCGGCTCCGCACTCCAGAGCCTCCATCTGCATCACCATTGGCACACGACTCACTCCCATTTCAGTCTCCGGCTATGTCATCAATCGTGTCGGAGACCTTGCCAACAAGCACCTCCCACACGCGTTTCTTCTCGGCGATGACCTGAACGTTGCACAGCGTGCCGGTGCCCATCTGCAGGTGGGCACTCTTCGAGCGGCTCCAGCGCAGGGGCTCGTCAGGGGTCTGTCCGGCATCGAGCTGCACCTTCACTTCATAGACGGCACCGTCGCCGATGAACGAGGCCAGGGGGGTCAGCTTCAGGCGGCTGGCCACCTCCTCGCGTGTCGTCGGATAGGGGTCGATACTGAGTATCTGGCCGTAGGCGTAGCCACAGTCCTCGCGCTGCAGGTCGGCAGGTGTCACCTGTACCTGCTGCCCTTTGCTCAACGTGCGCAAGTCGTCAAAGCCTACATAGACCAGCATCTGGCGCTTCGTCTCGTCAGTAACAGGCGGCATCAGCCACGCAATGTTGTCATTCACGCTGAATGATTCCTCTTCGGAACGATAGGTGAGCACCGTACCGTCCACGGGAGCATTGATGGTGGTGATGCCCTCTGGCGTGCGCACCTCGAGCAAGGCGTCGCCGGCCTTCACTGTGGCACCATGGCTGGTCAGGATATTCTCGACGGTACCGTCGATAGTGGCCAACACGCCCTGGGCCTGGTTGAAGGGGAAGACCACGCCCTGGGCCGTCACCTTATAGCTGATGGTGCCGAAAGCGCACCAATAGGCGGCCACAGCACAGAGCACCAACATAGCGGTGAGCACAATGATGAGGGAGGGGTGCGACACTCGAGCCAGCTCCTGACCGTCATCACGGCTGTGAAGTGCATGGACGGATTCCTGATTGTATAACTCAGTCATAGAGAGTGTTGTGATGACAGAAAACGTTATGCATGACGAAGCCACGAAGGCCGACGCAAGGCCTGTGCGCCACCCACAACCTCGTCAAGCTGCTCGTCGCTGAGCAACACCCGTGACTGTGTGTCATTCTGTGGTATTCTTTTGAACATGCTTCTATATAACTACAGTTATTATTACGCTTAATCAGAGACGCCACCATGTGTCGTCTCCTCACTTGACTGCAAAATTACGGTAAATATACGAAACCAACAAACTTTTAGGGGAAAATCTACACTTTTCGGGCATATTTACCCCGTTTCCTTTGGCTGATTTAGGAAAAAACCTTAATTTTGCGCGACAAAAAGATACTCAACAGCAACAGCAACATTTTTATCACTTTCAAAAATACAGATATGAGAAAACTACTTCTTGGCGACGAAGCCATAGCCCAGGGCGCACTTGATGCGGGCCTGAGCGGCGTCTACGCCTATCCGGGAACTCCCTCGACGGAGATCACTGAGTACATCCAGCTGTCGCCCCTGGCAAAGGAGCGCGGCGTGCACAGCCGCTGGAGCACCAACGAGAAAACGGCCATGGAGGCCGCCCTCGGCATGTCGTTCATGGGCAAGCGAGCCCTGGTGTGCATGAAGCACGTGGGTATGAACGTTTGCGCCGACCCCTTTGTCAACAGCGGCATGACGGGCGTCAACGGCGGCGTCGTCGTACTCGTGGCCGACGACCCTTCGATGCACTCCTCACAGGACGAGCAGGACTCGCGATTCTACGGCAAGTTTGCCATGGTGCCCATCTTTGAGCCCTCGAACCAGCAGGAGGCCTACGACATGATGGCCACAGCCTTCGACTACTCCGAGCGTGTCTGCCTGCCTGTGCTGATGCGCGTCACCACACGCATGGCCCACAGCCGCGCCGTCGTAGAGTGTGTTGAGGCACCACGTCAACAGAACGACCTCAACTACAACGCGCAGGCCGCCAACTGGGTGCTGCTGCCCGCCAATGCCCGCAAGCGCAACGACAAGGTGACGGCACAGCAGACAGAGCTGGAAGAGGACGCCGCACAGTCAGTCTATAACATCTATATAGAAGGGCACGACAAGACGATGGGTATCATCGCCAGCGGCATCGGCTTCAACTATGTCATGGAAAACTACCCCGGCGGCGCCCCCTACCCCATCCTGAAAATCGCGCAGTACCCGCTGCCGAAGAAACTGGTGCGCCGCATGATGGAGGAGTGCGGACAGGTGCTCATCGTGGAGGAGGGCCAGCCCTTCATCGAGGACATGGTGCGTGGCGTGGCTGACTCCGACACCATTCACGGCAAGCTCGACGGCACGCTGCCCCGCACGGGTGAGCTTACGCCCGACGCAGTGAAGGCAGGCCTCAGCGCCCTCTCCTCGAAAGACGCATCCGTCACATCAGCCCCTGCTGTTCCCTCTATCGTTGTCTCCCGTCCCCCAGCACTCTGTCAGGGCTGCGGCCACCGCGACGTCTATGCCGCCCTCAACGAGGTGCTGAAGGAGTATGACAATCCGCGTGTCTTCGGCGACATCGGCTGCTACACCTTAGGTTTCCTGCCGCCCTTCCGCGCCATCCACAGCTGCGTGGACATGGGTGCCAGCATCACCATGGCAAAGGGTGCCGCCGACGCAGGGCAGTGGCCGGCAGTGGCTGTCATAGGCGACTCCACCTTCACACACTCAGGCATGACGGGCCTGCTCGACGCTATCAATGAGAACGCCGACATCACCGTCATCATCAGCGACAACCTCACCACCGGCATGACGGGCGGTCAGGACTCGGCCGGCACCAACAAGTTTGAGGCCATCTGCCGCGGCCTCGGCCTCAGCGATGAGCATCTGCGCGTCGTCGTTCCCCTGCCGAAGAACATGCCCGAGATTACCCAGGCCATACGCGACGAAATCAACTACCACGGCACCTCCGTCATCATCCCCCGCCGCGAATGTATGCAAACCCTACAACGACATCTGAAACAAAAGAAAGCACAACAAAAACAATAATACGCTAACGCGCCTTAAATAAAACAAATAAAAACAAATAAAACAAATAAAAACAAATCTCTTAGGCCTGTATGTTTGAGACGACAGAGTTGGAAAAGGAGTTGACATTAAAGCTGAAGCATTTTGTTTATGATGTGATTGGCTGCTGTCAAGCTGTGCACCAAGAACAGGGTCCAGAATTGGCAGAATACATCTATCAAGACTCTTTGAAGATTGCTTTTGATCAAGCAGGTATTAAATATGTGAAGGAATATTACTTCAGGCCCTCTTTCAGAGGCATACAACTACCCCACAAGCTCTTTGTTGATTTCTTATGTAAGGATAAAATATTCCTCGAGTGTAAAGCCATAGAGAAAATTGGAGTACATGAACGCCTACAGCTCTGGAACTATATGCGGACAGCAAGAATAAGAATAGGAATTCTTTACAATTTCGCCCCCATCATGGATGAATGTGAGAAATACTATTTCAATCCTGACACCCGTACCATCAGTTACTTCTAATAGAAGTGCTGTGGTTTTTATTTGTTTTTATTGTTTTTATTTGTTTTTTGTAAGGCCGCTTCGCGGTATCAACAACATAAGATTATGAAGACTGACATTATACTTTGCGGTGTGGGAGGGCAAGGCATCCTCTCGATAGCCACCATCATCGGCGAAGCCGCCATGAACGAGAACCTCTATATCAAGCAGGCCGAGGTGCACGGCATGAGCCAGCGCGGCGGCGACGTGCAGAGCAACCTGCGCATATCGAGCGAGCCCATCTACAGCGACCTCATACCCAAGGGCGGCGCCGACGTCATCATATCGATGGAGCCCATGGAGGCCCTGCGATACATACCCTACCTCAAGCCCGAAGGATGGGTCATCACCAACAGCGCCCCCTTCGTCAACATCCCCAACTATCCCGACATGGAGCTCATCCGTGCAGAACTGGCCAAGCTGCCCCACGTCGTCAGCATCGACATCGAGCAGATGGCCAAGGACAACGGAGTGCCCCGCTCAGCCAACGTCATCCTGCTGGGTGCTGCGCAGAAGGCTCTCGGTCTGGAGTACGAGAAGTTAGAGGCCGCCATCGCCCGCGTCTTCGCACGCAAAGGTGAAGCCGTGGTCAATGCCAACATCAAGGCCCTCGCCCTCGGACACGAGTGAAGCTAAAAACGTTTTAAGTAAGAAGCCTCTATTAAGTAAGAAGCCTCTATTAAGTAATAAGTAAAAAGTAAGAAGTAAGAAGTGAGCGGGCGGCTTTCTTCTTACTTCTTACTTCTTACTTATTACTTATTACTTATTACTTATTACTTTAGTAGGCCTCCCCGTCGGCTGCTATCTCCTCACGGTCAATCTTGCGGCTGTCAATCTTGCGCCAGCAATAGATGATATAGGCCAGGACGAAGGGCACGAGCAGCGAGACGTAGAACATAGTGCGCAGGGTGAACTCACTGCTGCACGAGTTGTCGATGGTGAGCGACATCTGCAGGTCGTAGGTCGAAGGATAGTAGGCCGTGTAGTTCCAGCCGGCACAGAGCAACAGCACCAACACGGTGAGCACAGTGCCAGTGCCGGCAGGCCAGATGCCCTGGCACTTGCTGTGTGAGCCGGACTTGCGCCACACCTCCATGGCAATGCCCGACAGCACCAGACCCACACCCACAAGGAGCATGATGAGCAGTGGCCACATCTCGATGAGGTTGTTTAGGTATTTGTGAGGCACCATCACAATCTCGCCAGTCTCGATATTCCAGCCGTAGCCGTCCTTCACCAGCAGGTGCACGAGATAGGCCACAAAGAGCACCACGAAGGGCACGGCAGAGCCTAACAGGCGCACGGAAGCACGCGAGCGGATGTCCTCGTCGTTCACATTATTAATAATATAGAGTGTGCCGAGCGTGCGCGCGAGGAACATCACGGCCAGGCCCAACACCAGCACCCAGGGGTTGAGCAGGGCGTCGAGGCCGTGAGAGGCGTTGCCCCAGTGGCTGATGGCCTGGCCACCGCCCTCCACCAGCAACGACGAGGTGAGGCTGGCTTTCTCAACCACGAAGTTGGAGCCCTCGAAGAATGTGGCAACGGCACCGCCAAGGAGCAACGGGCCAAGAATGCCGTTCAGCACCAAGCACCACTGGAACGTGTTTGGTCCCAGGAAGTTGCCCAGCTTGTTCTGGAACTCATAGCTCACTGCCTGCACAACAAACGTGAACAGGATAATCATCCACAGCCAGTAGGCACCGCCAAACGATGTGCTGTAGAACAGTGGGAAGGAGGCAAAGAAAGCACCGCCAAAGGTGACCAGCGTAGTGAACGTGAACTCCCACTTGCGGCCTGTGGAGTTGACGACGAGGCGGCGGCCCTCAGGTGTCCAGCCCAAGGAGCGAACCATCGAGTTGGCGCCCTGCACAAACATCAGGAAGACGAGGAGCGCTCCTAACAGGGACACGATGAACCACCAGTAATGTTGCAGAAATTCGTATGTCATATTTTTGAGTTAAGAGTTGAGAGTTAAGAGTTGAGAGTTAAGAGTTGAGAGATAAGAGTGAGAGATAAAAGTTGAGAGTTGAGAGATAAAAGTTGAGAGTTGAGAGACAAGAGTTGAAAGGTGAGGGTTTAGAGTTATGTTCAGCAGAATCGCTGCGGAAAATTCTTTTTTATGATTTTTCATCGGCGAAGCCGACAACTCTTAATTCTTCATTCTACTCCTCCGGTCCTTTCTTAATCTGCTTGAGCATGATACTGATCTCCACGGCCAGCATGGTGGTGAAGAGAAGGAGGAAGAGACAGAAGGTAATCATCACCGAACCCGACTGCAGGTCGCTGACGGCAGCCCACGTGGGCAGCATGTCCTGGATGGTCCACGGCTGACGGCCCATCTCAGCCACCAGCCAGCCGCTCTCAGAGGCGATGTAAGCCAGCGGCACCATGATGATGGCGGCCCAGCAGAGCCAACGCGGCTGAGAGCCCGAGGCGGGCACGTCGGCCTGGGTCTCGTCAAGCAGCCCGAGGGCGGCTAACAGACGGCGGGAGAAGATGGACAAGAACGGGATATGGTAACCCAGCACTAATACAAGGCCAAAGAACAGAATGAGCAGGCAACCCACGCCCACCATCGTGCGGAACGCCCAGAAGTTGAGGCCCACAGGCGGCACCAGCTGGCTCTTGTCGCGCACATAGCCATAGCCGAAGTATGCCTCGTTGTCACGGAACACCTGCAACTGGCGCACCGCCTCGGGGTCGTCCTTGGCGGCGCGGGCCTCACGGTAGGCCTGCAGAGCGGTGATAGCCAGCTTGCCACGGGCAATCTTCTCGTCGGCCGATGGCTCACGCGTGCCGTCGGGCTTGGTATAGCCGTTCAGGAGATCGTTGATGCCGGGCACATAGCCGTCCATCGTATTCGTGGCCATCAGCGAGAGGGCATAGGGCATAGCTATCTTCAGCGCCGGCTCCCCGCCATTGGCATAGTCGGGCTGCTGCAAGGGGTTGACCAGCGCCACCATCGTCAGACCCTGCGCGTTGCCGCCGTTGTAGAGAGCCTCCATGGCGGCCAGCTTCATCGGCTGGTTCTTCGCCACGTCCTGACCGGAGATATGCCCCGTAAAGGCGGCACCCAAAGCGGCCACCAGACCTACGACGCTGCCAATCTTGATGCTCTGCAGGGCCAGACGCGTGTGGCGCTTCTTCAGCAGATACCAGCACGACACAGCCACCACAAAGACGGCGCCGATAATCCAGGCAGAGATAACGGTGTGCAGGAACTTGTCGACGGCAAAGGGCGAGAGGGCGACGTCCCAGAACGATGTCATCTCGTTGCGCATCGTGTCGGGATTGAACTGACAGCCCGCGGGATGCTGCATCCAGGCATTGGCCACCAGTATCCACCAGGCCGACAGTGTGGCGCCGAGGCCGGTGAGCCACGTGGAAGCGAGATGGAAGCCGGCGCTCACCTTCTTCCAGCCGAAGAACATCACAGCCACAAAGGTGCTCTCCATGAAGAACGCCACGATGCCCTCGATGGCCAGCGGCGCGCCGAAGATGTCGCCAACAAGCCATGAGTAGTTGCTCCAGTTGGTGCCGAACTCAAACTCAAGGATGATGCCAGTGGCCACACCCATGGCGAAGTTAATGCCGAAGAGGCGTTGCCAGAACTTTGACGCAGACTGCCAGAAAGCGGATGCCTCAGCATCGGCACGTTTCTGCTTCTTGTAATAAATAGTCTCACAGATGCCCATGATGAGCGCCAAGCCCAGCGTCAGCGGGACGAAGAGCCAGTGGTAGATGGCCGTCAGCGCAAACTGCGCACGCGACCAGTCAATCGTACCGGCATCAATGTTTAGAAATAGGTGTTGTAGCATATCAAAAAGTGTTTAGTTATTGATGATCAGATGATAGGCCTCTCTCCGTCAGTTCAGTAGCCACGAAGTCGGCTTCAGAGCCTTTTTCGGCGTGTGTGCTGAGGAAATTGGGGAAGAAGAAGATTTTCAGGACGACAAAGATGATAAACAGTTTGATGGCAATGACCAACCACAGCGTCCGTCCCAGCGTCATATTACGGAAGCCGTCATAGTACAGATGAAAGACACGATGAAAGAAATGAGCCATCACACAAGTATTTGCAGCAAAGATACGTATTATTCTGTTACCCACCAAATTTTTTACAAAAAAGTTGCAGGAAAAGATGTGGTTCTTCCGTTTTTTCAGTTGGTCGAGTTTTGAGCGCCCACTGGTTGGGTGGTGCACGTATTCGTGCACACCTACCAACCGAAAAAGCGGAAGAGCCAAAAGCATCCGCCGAGACATCCGCAAGATGTTTCGGCGAGTTGCTTTTACGCTCGGCATAAGCGTTGTCTAATGGGTGCAAGTCCTAAGCGAACCGCTAATAGCAGGAACAGTATTTTTTCCTCCAAAAGCCTTGGAGGATTGGAGAATATGTTGTATCTTTGCACGGAAATAGCAAACAACGATACGACTATGGCAACAACGACAACACAAGCTCCCGCCGCAGCCCAGCTGTTGGTAACCATCAGCGACCTGTCGATGCTGAAAGACATCAAGAAGGCCATCAGCATGCTGAAGGGCGTGACTACAGTGAAGAAACAAAAGACCAAGCCCCGTCTCTATGACCCAGAAACGGGCGAATACCTCAACGACGAGACGATGAAGGTCATCGAGGATGCCCTGAAAGGGAAAAACGTCACCCGTTACGAATCTGCTGATGATCTGTTCAGGAAATTAGGCATCAACGTATGAAATACAACGTCAAGACAACAAAACGCTTCGACAAAGAGATGATACGCTGTAAGAAACGAGGTTATAATATGCAGCTTATTGTTGAAGCTATCCATCTGCTTGAGGCTACTGGTTCCCTACCAGCACAGTACCGCCCGCACAAACTGTCGGGCAATCAGCAAGGCATCTGGGAGTGCCACATCGAGCCCGACTGGCTGATGACTTGGAATCAGAACGACACGGAGCTGACACTCCTGTTCCTGCGAACAGGCACACACTCAGACCTGTTCTGACACTCTGCCCATACAAAGCAAATATCCGCCGAGACATCCGCAAGATGTTTCGGCGATTTGTTTATATCAACCAACCAAAAAAGAGCGGAGACCTGGGTCTCCGCTCTTATCGTAAAGTTGAAGAAGCAACGAGCTTACTTCACCATCATCTTCTTACCGTTGATGATGTACAAGCCCTTCTTCACCTGTGAATTGAGGACGCGCTTGCCATTCAAGTCATAGACAACGGCATTGTTCTCAATGACAGCCTTCAGTGAGACGATACCCACGGTCTGAGCGTCGATAGCACGCTGTGCTTCGAGATCCTCAGCCAGCTGAGCCACGATGGCGTCAACAGCCTCCTTGTTCTCATCAAGACTCTTGGCATTGTCATAGCCAAGATTGTCGATGTCTTTCTTGGCTTCGTCAATCAGCTTCTTCGAAGCATCGCTGTCGTCTTCCTTAGCCAGAGCAGCGGCCTCGTCTTTCTTCTCACCCTTATAGAGGTTGAAGTCATAGAGATCCTTTGCAGCGGCGGCCACCTCTTCGAGGTTAGCCACGGCCTGCTCAGCAAACTCCTTAGCAGCAGCGATTTCCTCATTGTCTCTGATGATCTTAGCATTCTCCAGAGCGTCCTTCAGATCCTTCAGAGCCTGGTCGGCGAGGAGCTTAGCAGTCTTCACGCCGTTGTCACCAGCCACTTCCTCGGGAATAGCATTGTCGATGCGGTCCTGCAGGGCAGCGATGTCACCCTCTACCTCAGCCTTGGCGGCAGCCTCAGCCTCATTGAAGGCCTCAACGGCAGCTTCGATGGAAGCCTCAGCAGCATCGATAGCGGCATCAACCAAAGCTTTCTCAGCAGTAAGAACCTCCTGGCTGGCGTCGGTCAGCACAGTGCCGTCCTCCACAAAGCCATCAACGAGTCCCTTCAGCTTAGCAACCTCCTCATTGGCGGCAGCGATAGCCTCCTCAGCCTCTGCAACCAACTTAGCAACGTTTTCCTCGTCGTAGTTCTTCACATCCTCAGGCACTGCCAGTGCAGCAGCCTCGTCAAGGTAAGCCTGAGCAATAGCCAGCTCCTCAGCAGCCTTCTCGGCCACAGCGGGGTTGCACACGGTGATAACGAGAGGCTCGGGCTCAATCTCCTTCAGGTTCGGGCGAGTGAGCACAGCGTTGTCAAGGACAATCTGTGAAGGATCGAGCAGGTTATTGTCGGCGGTAAAGATGATACCGATCACCGGGCCTTCACCAGCCACCAGCTTAATCCTGTTGCTGCTTTGAGGATTGCTGTAGGTAATACGCCAGGTGCCCGGAGCAATCTCGTTGGCATCGGGGTTCAGGCGAGAGTTGGTCATACGACCCTCAGCGTTGGTGGTAGCACCCTCCTTGCCGGGAACGATGCTGAGACCCTGCGGGAGGTGCAGGTCGAACTGCACGGCCTTCAGGTCATAGTTGTTCTCGAGGCTGAGAATCATCTCCCACTGGTTACCCGGGCGGAGGCAGAAGTCGTCAGCAGTGAAGATGCCGATACCAACAGGCTCCGACAGCTTCGTCACGGTGCCGTTCTCCAAAGCGGGGACGATGTCCACAGCACTGGTGGTTGAGAAGTGAGCATCCGAAAGGGTTATCTCACTCTCGTCAGCCAGCGTTGCGCCAGCCTGCACCTTGAAGCTGAAGATTTCACCATCTTGTCCCACAAAGGGGCTGTTCTTCGCGTGGGTAATAATCACAAGCGACTTGTCGGCACCGTCCTCTTGATAGAGAGCACCGAAGCCAATCTCGTGACGCTGCTTGCTCTGAGCGTCGGGGTCGTTGGGATCATAAGTACGCGACTGATTCAGCTTGAAATAGATATCGTCACCATATTCATCCTTGTCGATGGGGACCAGCGTCAGACCCTCAGGCAGGTTGATTCTGACCTGCATCGAGGTAATGTCGGCGTCGTTCTCCATCAGCACGGAGACCACAGCCTGTTCGTTCTCCACGATTTCAATGTTGGAGACCGTCAGTTTATTATCGGCGAAAGCCGAAGCGATGCTGAACATGCCAAGCATCAAAGCCAAAGACAGCTTTTTTAGAACATTACTGTATTTCATGGTTGAATTGTGTTTTTTTTGTGATCTACTTCTTAATCACCTTCTCGGTCTTGCCATCGGCACGACGGATGATGTTGATACCCTTCTTCAAGGTGTTCATCATGCGTCCAGAGAGGCTGTAGACCTGCTCGTTGTTCTCGTCAGCATTGATGCCGTTGATAGCGGTAGCCTGAGCGCCCAATTCGAGTTCCATGCCGAATGCATTGTCGGTAACGAATTCGATGTTCTCGAACTGCACCTCTCCTGCACCTTCCACGTCGATGTAGACCACGGCACCCTCATTGCCCTCGAAAGCGGTGTTATCCGTCGAAGCGATAGCAAAGCGGACGCTGCCGTCGCTGAGGATGTTGCTGTCAAGGTTGTGACCGTTGGCACGGCTGGCGAGCTGTGCACCCACGAGCTTCATGCCCTCGGGCAGACGGACGTCAAACTGTCCGGCCACCATAGCCTGGCTGTTGTTCAGCAGCAGAGCGATGCGGCGCACGCCGTTGGTCATGCTCTCCTTGGTGTTCACCTGTGCGCTGATGTCAAATGCACGAGCACCGGCAGCACCGTGGATGTCACCATAGCTGAGCAGGTTGATCAGAGCCACAGCGTCAGTAACGTTGATCTTCTTGTCACCGTCCTCCGCAGAAACGTTGAGCTGTGAGAACTTCTCACGAACCTTCTGATCCTCGCTGGCATCAGCAGGCATAGTGCCATACTTCTCGCCGTACTCGGTCTTCATCAGCACGTAGTTCATAATCTCCACATAGTCGGTGGTAGAGACAACGCCATCCATGTTGGCATCGCCAAGCTTGTGGTAATAGATATAAGTTTCCTCAGCCTTGATGATGTCCTGATCGATACCGTTATTAATGTCGTCAAGCAGATTCTGGAGGCGCTCCTTCCAAGCGTCAACTTCGCCTTCCTCGTTCAGCAGGTCGGTCCAGTCCTCAGCCTTGTTGACTTCGTTGTCAATGGCAACTTTCTCCTTAAAGGCATCGTCAATCTTCTTCACGATGTCGTTGATGAGTTCTTCGGTGTAGATGCCTTCCTCCATGAACTCATAGTCTAAGGTGATGCGCACGAGCTCATCATAAGCTTCCTGCAAGTCAGATTCAGCCTGATCAATGAGAGCGTTGAGGTCGGTGAGGTTGTCAACCACCGTCTGGAACTTCTGAATGGCTTCCTCGGCAGCAGCCTTGGTAGCGTTCAGTTCGCTATCCTCGTTGGCGAGGTTCTTGGCCACCATGCCCTCCTGGTTAGACTTCTGCAGTTCGTCGTGGTAAGCCTTCACTACCTCGTTGACAGCGTGGTAAGCATCCTGATAGGTCTGAGGCAGCAGTGCGAGGGCCTCTTGATCGAGACCATCCCAACCACCATATAAGTTCTCAGGATTGGACACCAGCTCTAAGAACTCAGCAGTCAGATCCTTATAGGCAGCGTCGTTGTCGGCCTTGGCTTGGTCGGCAATATCGATAACGTCCCTAATGAGATAGAGAGCATCAACAAAGTCATCCAGCACGGGAACGATACCCTCCTCGTAAGGCAGAGCGATAGTATTGTAGCCCACCTCAATCGGACCATTCTCAGAGAGGAGCTCATCGATGGCAGCCTGAGCCTTGTCAATAGCCTCCTTGATTTCGGGGAAGTTCTCCCAGTTAGCGTAGGCGCCAGTCAGCGTGCCGCTATCATCATAGGGAAGATTTTCCACATACTTGACGACCTGACCAAAAGCAGGAATCAAGCCCTCGTTCACAATGCCAAGTAACGAATTATGGTTATTCTCGTTGATTTCGTTACGCTTGGCAATGAAGGCAGCGATAGCGTCCTCAGCAGCCTTCTGCAGGGCAGCGATTTCCGAAGCGTCGCCCTTGTCCTGGTCGGCCAGGAGGGCACCGTCGTACTTAGCGGGATCAACCTCTGTCTGCTGGTCGTACAGCTCCTGCACCTTAGCGCCAAATGCGTCGATGGCATCCTTAGCAGCATCGTAGGCCTCTTGCAGAGCGGGATCAATGAATTTTTCTAATGGGAACAAAGACTCCCTATCCTCGGCATTTGCTCTATTCGTGCTGCGAGAGTCGTTGATGACCTGCGGCTGGTTCTCAGCGTCGAGCTGTTCCTGCAGTGCCTGAGCCTTGTCTAAGCCGTCCTTGTAGAGCTTCTCGTTGGCCTCAGCGCTCTCCTCAATCTGAGCCTTGTAGCCATCGATGAGACCCTGCACCTCGGCCGGGTTCTCCTGATAGCCCAGGATACCCTTATTGTAGCGGTCGGCCAGCTCAGCATTGGTATTTGTGCGGGCGTCGAGCACCTTCTTGTAGTCGTAGACGCGGCTGTAGGGCTCGTTGGCAGCCCATGCCTCGAGGACGTCGAGGGCATTGGTCAACTCGAACTTAGCCTTCTCATTGGGGTTGAACACCTTGATGGTGAGATTCTCGTGCTTCACAGCCACTGAATAGATGTCGGTGAGGATGATATTATTCAGGGTGATGATGTCGGTGAAGTCCTCGGTGTGAGCCAGGCTGAGGTCGGCAGTCACGTCGAAGGTCAGCAGGTCGCCGTCATGCAGGTTGAAGGGCTTGTCGCCACCCAGATAGAAAATCTTGTAGTCGTTGGTCGTTTCGCCAGTCTCCTTGTTGACGATGATCTGGCTACCAACGCTCTGACCCACCTTACGTTCGAGGTTCTCCTTCAGGCTCTCCACGTCGAGTGTGAGGCCAACGGGAAGAATGAGCTGGAACTCCAGACCTGAGATCTGAGCGATGTCATTCTTCAGTGCCACGCTAATGGTCTTCTTGTCGAAGAGTGGGTTGAACTCCAGATTTCCGTCAGCATTGAGGTCGGCCACGGTGTAGACCTTCCACTCGCCGGGGAACTTGCTCTTGTCGATAGCCACTGTAGCTGAACCGAGCGAGTTGTCGCCAGGTGCGCCCTCTTCAGCAACAGAAGTCTCAGGATTGACACCGATGTTGTTGTAGTCAATCTGCTGAGCGTCCTTGTCGGTGAGGTCAACGATGGTGACCTCGATATTGCCATCACCGGTGAGCTTCGTATTGGCCTTCACGTCGAAAGTGCCGATGGTGGTGAAGTCGGCCATGTCGCCCATGGAAACGAGGTTATCGCTATAGATAGCCACGTGGAATCCCTTCGGGGTCATGGTCACCTTGTACTGGTGCGTCTTCAGGGCCTCAATGTCGGCCTTGGCGAATGAGCCTTCCACATACTCCAGACCAGCGGGCAGGTCAATGTTCACCTCGACGAACGATACATTGTCGCCAGTGGACTGCATCATCAGTTCCACCTGCTTGGTCTCGTCGAAGGCAATCTTGTCGCCCTCCGGACCCTGGATCTTCAGGGTGGTGTTACCTGCCAGAGCGGGAGTGAGTGAACTTGCGACCAGCGCGAGCGGCAGGATAACCTTCTTAGACAATGACTTGATATAATAGTGTATCATATCTCTATTTTGTTTTTAATTGTTTATTATTAATGTAGGAGGTGAGGAGCTGTGGAGTTGGGGAGGCTGCTCATTTCTACTTGGCCTCCACAACTCCTTTCACTCCATAAATCCGTTATTATTTCTTGATAACCTTCTGAGTGGTGCCATCGTTGCGACGGATGATGTTCACGCCCTTCTTCAGGGTGTTCATCAGGCGTCCGCCGATGCTGTACACCTGCTCACCCTCGGCGAGAGCGTCAACACCGTTGATGCCGGTTGCTCCTCCGCTGACAGCGTTAAGCTGGAAGGTGGTGGTGTTAGCATTGATGGTAGCGAAGATGACGTTCTCGAACTCCACGGTACCCTGTCCCTTCACGTTGATGAAGAGCACCTCTCCGTCGTTGCCGTCGAATGCCTGTCCGGCCTCGTTAGCCATGACGAGGATACGTGTTGCGCCGTTAGCGAGCTGAGCGGTCTCGATGCTGAAGCCGGCATTGCGTGCAGCCAGCGACTGGCTGTCGATAGCCATGCCCTCTGACAGCACCACATCCATCTGGAATGCGCTGTACTGGCGGCTGTTGTTCAGAGCGATGGCAATCTGGTTGCCGTTCATCGAAGCCACGAGGCTCTCATTGCCGCCATTGGAGGTACGTGCGTCAGCAGGCACATCGCCGAGAAGGTTGCCATAGAACGTGTAGTTGAGAGCGGCCTGGCCGTCACCCACGTTGATGGTGCCATCCTGGTTGATATCCATGCGGTAGAACTCATAGATGGACTCGGTGAGAGGATTGCCCTCCTCGTCGAACTCGATGAGCTCCTTGTTGAACTCGCCGTTCTCGCCGATAGCCACAGCTGTGGGATACTCCTCGCTGAGGATGACCTTGCGGAGCAGAGCATAGTCGTTGGTAGTCCAACGTCCGTCACCGCCGACGTCACCGCGCTGTACGGTCTTCAGGTAGTTGATGATGATTTCAGCAGCATCCTTGATGACATCCTGCTCAGCCTGAGGCAGCGTATTGTCGATGAATGTGCGGAGCTGGTCAAGAGTAATCTCGCCCTTGAGGAATGCTTGCTGCACAGCCATCACCTTTGATGCCAGAGCATCCTCACCATAGATAAGGTCAGTGAGTTCATTGATCAGATCCACATACTGTGCGGGCGTTGTGGGCAGCTTTCCAATATCGTTGGTCACAGCCATAGGATTAGCAACCTTGGCCTTACCCAGCTCACCGATTTCATCGGGATCGCCAATCAGAGCGGTGTAGTCATCTGCCATGCCGTCAGTAATGATGTCAGCCAGCTCATCAGCTGCATTGATAGCCTCTTCGATAGCCTTCTCGAGAGCCTCGCGAGCATCAATCACATTCTGGATAGCGCTTGCCAGCGGGTTGGGCGTGTTGCCCAGGATGCCATCTTCCTTAGCCTTAGCGATGGCGTCCTCAAGAGCGGTCTTGGCATCTTCCCAAGCCTGGGTAAGAGCGGGAATATTATTGCTCTCCTTGACGTCGTCGAAGGTACTGTTCTCAGGATCGGTGAACACCTTCTGGAAGTCCTTGTCGAGCTGCTCCTGAGCCTCTGTCTCGTTGTCAGCAGCCACACCGACCTTCTCCTTGATGATGTCACTCAGAGCCTTCTGTGCCTCATAGAACTTTTCAAGCTCAGCCTTGTAGATGTCGTCCTTAGCCTGTGTTCCAGCAACTTCGGCATCCAGCTGCTTGTCGAGCAGTTCCTGATATGCATCCTCGTAAGCTTTGACGGCAGTGGTCACCTCATCGTTGTTCCTGACGGAGTTGTAGACCTCCTCGGGCACGACGCCGTATTCGATGGCGAGACCCTCCTCAATGTCATTCTTGTAATCGTATGCATTGTAGGAGTCTGTAGCATCGTCCACAAGTGCGTTGTTGGCGTCACCCTTGGCGATGACAGCAGCCTGAGCGTCCTTCACTGCCTGAATCTCATCAGCATAGATGTCGTCCTTAGCCTGTGTGCCAGCCTCTTCGGCAGCCTTCACAGCATTCTCCAGATCCTTCACGGCATTGGTGAATGTCTCGGGCGTATCGTCAGCAGCCACGTTAGTGGGCAGTGCGAAGTCAACCACCACATCCTCGGCAGCCTGGTTGTTGGCGGCAGCCTTGCCGTTGACAGTCTCAATAGCGGTGTTCAGGCCATCGATGGCATCCTCTACAGCCTCAATCTCAGCCTTATAGATGTCGAGGTCGGCAGCCTGTCCGGCTTCGCCTACTGTACCATCCTCACCGTTGGTTCCGAACTTAGCCACGAGTGCAGCCAGTGCATCGTCATAGACGCCCTTTGCAGCCTTGTAGGTCTCGATCGTGTCGTCCATGCGGTCATAACCAGGCAGTGTGGGCACCTCGATAGCGATGGCAGCCTGTGCCTTGGCATCCTCAGCAGCCTTAGCCTCCTGAGCAGCCTTGATGGCAGCCTCGAGTGCAGCGTTCTGATCCTGTACGGCCTTCTCCAGATCCTTCAGAGCGGTGCCGGGCTCAGCGTCAGTGACGTCAGCGTCGTCGAGGTCGTCACCCAGTGTGCCATGAGTCTTGGCATCAGCCAGAGCCTGCTTCAGGGCCTCCTTGGCATCCTTCAGCGAGCCTGCGTTCTCACTGCGCTCGTCCTTGATGGGCACAATCTGCCCATACTGGTTCAGGAAGTCGGGCACGTCGGCCTCGTCAGCGTTGTCAATCCACTTCTGAGCCTCTGCGTCAAATGCCTTGGCCTGCTCGAGCGTCTCGGCAGCCACGTCGTTCAGCTTGGCAATCTCAGCCTCAGCCGTGGCCTGCAGTCCATCGGGATCGGTCCAATCCTGCAGCACGCCGTTGACATACTGATTGTAGATCTCGTCCTTCAAAGCCTGGACAGCGTCCTCAGCTATCTTCTGCTGAGCGAGCACAGCGCTGCTGTTCTTCACCCAAGGATCGATGTTGGCAATGGCATTAGCCAGGTCGGTGTCGAGGTTGCCAGTGGTGACATCCTGATCGTCCTTAGCGTCCTGGTTGGGGTTCTCAACGGTGATAGTGATAACGTCGTCGAGGGTATAGCGTTTGCTGTCCTGATACTTCGAAGCGATGATGTTGTCGATGACAATCTCACAGGTGTTTGAGTTGTACTCATCCACGCTGCCACCGACGACCTCAAACTGGAACAGTTCTATGCCGTAAACATCGCAGCTGCGCAGGGGCGAGCTGCTGGCGTAGATGGAGAACGTGACGGTCTCGCCGCCGTCCTTTGCAGGTTCGGGTGTACCCAGAGTCAAATCCTCGTTACGAGTACGCGTCGTGAGTTTGCCGTCGCCCTTGATGTGGATGCCTTTCGGCAGGTGGATGACACCCTGCAGTCCGCGCACTTCGATGTCGCCCCAAAGAAGGTTGCCGAAGTCGTCGAACTGCGGGCCGTTCTGGCTGTTCTTCAGCTCCACGGTGACAAGCTTGCTCAAACCAGTCACATTGTCATTGTAGTTTTCGTTGGCAGTAATCTGGATGGTCTCCTCGGTCTGCTGGTCGTCGATGGTCACCTTGTTGTTGGTGTCGCCATAGAGGCGGTAGATGCCAGTGATGTCGCCTTTAATCTGTAGCTCGTCGTTGTTCACCTTACCTACGGCAGTAAAATCAGCCTGGTCGATGTCGGCGATGACGAAGTCCTTCAGGACAATCTTGTCGTTCTTCTTGGGGACGTAGCCTTCGTCAGCGTGTACGTCGAAGGAGAAAGCCTCAATCATCTCCGTGATGTCGCTCCACTTCAGCTTCTTGTTGCCTGACTTGTCGAAGCCCACGAACTTGTAGGTGCGATTAGCCAAGCTGACGACGCTGCGGGTCAGCACCCAGCCATAGTTGGTGTTGATTTGCTCTGATGTGAACACCTCATCGAAGCTCTTGCCATTCTTGCTCAAGAGGGTAAAGTGCTCAGGCAGCACGAGCGTTATCTCGAATCCTGACATTTCCGTGGGGTCAGTCAGTTCTGCATTGACGACTACCGTAGCATTCTCGTTAGCTGCGATGGTAATCGGCTCGATGCTGAATTTCACGTCGGCCAATGCCAGTGTTGGCAGGCCGAGCAGTGCTCCAAATACGATTTGTTTCTTGTTCATAATCGTGTAGAAATTTATTTATATTATTGTTGATGTTTCTTTAGGAGTTGTGGAGTTGTGGAGTTGTGGAGGTCATGTTGCGCCTCCACAACTCCTCACTCGTTTGCTACTTATTTCTTGAGAACCTTCTGACCGCGGATGATGTTCACGCCCTTCTTCATGCCATTGACGAGTCGGCCGCCGAGGTTGTAGACCTTCTCCTTGGCAGCGTCGAATGTGTCTGCCAAGCGATCCATGATGCCTGTAGCGGCGTCGCCCTCCATGGTGAAGCGCACGCCCTTCGAGTCGGTGGTGAGGAAGAGCACGTCGTTGAACTTGACGTAGTCACCCTTGTAGCTGTCGTCGGTCTGTACGTCGAGGTAGAGCACATCGCCGTCGTTTCCGCTGAATGCAGCCTTCGACATGGTGAATCCCACGAGGCGCACCTTGCCGTCCCATTCGTTGGCGTAGAGCTCCTGTCCGTTAGCACGGTTGCCGAGGCTCTGTCCTACGAGTGTCATGCCCTCGGGCAGTACGACATCCATCTGGAATGCGGTGTATTCGCATGTGTTCTGCAGTCTGATGGCAATACGCTGGGTGTTGCCCTGTCCAGCGACGCTGGCCACGAGGTGTTCGTTGGCGTTGCGGTTGGTGCGAGACAAGAAGGTGCCGTCGAGTTTGAGGTAGGCGATGTCGCCAGTGATGATGTCGACCATGATGCCAAGATCCACCACATCGATGTAGCCATCGTTGTTGAGGTCGCGCTTAGCGAAGCCGTCCTCGTCGAGGTTCTTCTGCTCGCCCGGCCTTGTGACATACTTCACCAGGTCGGTGAGGTCGAGCACATTGACATTGGCATCGCCGTTGATGTCGCCGGCCTTGTTGTCAGCAATCATCTCAGCGAACTGGGTCTGCAGGCTTGCGATGAAGGCATCGACGTCAGCACGATACTTCTCAATGTTATTGATGGTGCAATTTTTCTTGAGCGTCTCCAGCACATAGAGGGCCTTCTGATAACTGGTATCATTGTTACCTTCGTCTTTCTCATCAGAGAGGGTGCCATAGAACACACCACGCAGGGCTTCCTTGTCAGCAGTACGCATCATCGTTGCTTCCATATCAGCATATGCTGCATCGTAGGCGGCTTCAGCCTCTGCATACTTCTGATTAGCGAGTACGTTAACCCAATCCTGCACCTCAGCGCTGATCATGTTATTCACTGCTATGAGGCCGATGTTGTCGTAGATCTCCACCTCGCCATTACCCTTATAGGTAACGATGTTGGACGTGGTGCTAAGACCCTTCTCAGCAATCCATTCGTCGGTGACTTCCTCGCCAACCATGTACTTGATGAGCTTGAAGGGATTACCCGCCGTCGGGCCATCGAAGCTGATATTCTTGTCGAACACGACACCTTCGCCCTGCAGGTAGTAGGTGGTGAGAGCAGCCTGAATCTTCTCCAGCTCGAATGCAGGCACTGAGAAGTCTCCTTCAATGTCGTTTCCATCCACATCAGTGAGGCCGAGGCTCTTCACCTGCTCCTTGGCAGTCTCGATGTACTGTAATGCAGCGTCGACCTGAGCCTGGATCTCGAGGAAGCGTGCATGCTGCGTCTCGGCGCGCTCGGTGATAACAGTATTCTTCTGCTTGAAGGAATCAAGCTGATCCTGTACGTCGGCGAGGTCTTCTGAACCACCGTTGCCAAACTCTGCCAGCTGGTTCTTGATTTTCTCCTCATAGAGCAGCACGTAGTTGTAGGTCTCGTCGGCGTTGCCGTCGGTAGCCTCGATGCTCTCCTTAATGGCGTTCAGCTTATCTTTCTTGTCATCCATGAGCTTCTTCACAGCATCCACGTCAGCCTTCAGATAGTTCTCATAGAGTCCGAAGTCCTCGAAGAGATAGCCGGCAGCGGGCTCGTTGCTGAACTGCAGTGCTTCGCTGGCGAGCAAGTTCTCAACAGCCTGGGCCAGTTCAGCGCCCTTCTGAGCAATCTCCTCGTCGGTGAGCTCTTTGCGCTCCTTGGCAATCTCTGCCTTGATGAGTGCGATGTTGTGCTCGACGTCGACATAGTCGCTGTACTCAGGATCGTTGTCAGGATTAGCGTCGCGGAAGTTAGCGTTGAGCCCATCGAGGTTGTGGATGTTCTCGTCGATGTTGAGTGCATCGCCGACGGTCTCGAACTTCTGCTGCAGGCGCTCGCGCTCAGCCTTTGCAGCCAGAGCTGCTTCCTCCATGCCAGCCTTCGTGTCAGGATCGGTCTCAGCCAGATAGTCGTCGTAGAGCTTGCCAGCCTGCTCCATCATCTGGTTGTACTCGTCCTTCAAGGTCACGAGCTCAGCATGCATCTCGCTGTACTCCTGATCATGAGCGTCCTTAACGAGATCGTTCAAATCATCAGTAATGTCATAGATGTCGTCACCATCGGCATCGCCCGGGCTGGCCAGGTCGTCCTCATAGCGCTTCTGCAGATCCTTCAAAGCATCAACGTAGTCGTCGCCGACATAGAGGTCGAGAATGCCCTGAGCATCAGCCATGAGGTCTGGGAATGCATCTTGAGCGTCGAGGTAGTTCACATTTTCGATACCCTCGTCGTAAGCATCCTCGAATGCATCCTTGATAGCATTCAGCTCGGTTCCGTCGTAGAGGCTAAGCAGATAGATCACATAGTCGCGGGTCTTATAGTCTTTATTCTGGACCTCATCGGTATAGATCTCTGCGGGCAGCTCTTCTGCCTTGTAGAACTGGTCGTTGAACTTCTCAGCGGCACCGACGCTCTTTGCCACGAGTGCATCGAACTGGGCCACGAGCTCGTTGTACTTCTCCTCGCCAAGCATACGCTTGTAGCTATAGTAGTTGCCGTTAGCAGCTTTTGTAGCACCGAATCCGAGGTAATGAACTGTATAGGCCTTGTTCAGGTCGACGGGGTTGCCCTCTCCGTCCTTCTGCTGCTCACCAATAGTAGTAGTAATGGTCTGCCCATCGATGGTGTAGGTCTTCTCGATGAGACCACCCATGTACTCACGTGCAACGGGTGTCACATCATTGTTCTTCTTCAAGAAGATGTTGGCAAGCAGATCCTCGTGAGCAGCCTGGTTGAGTTTCGTCTTCAGGTGAGCGTCGGTAGCAGTGTACACCGTCTGGTCGGCATCATCCTGATCAACGTCGAGGATTTCGCCGCTGATGAGTGCGTCAAACTGACCGTACTCCTCGTACTTATCCCAGCCAGAAGGATCAGTAATGCTGTTGAACAGATCTGTGGCATCTTTAACCTTACCCTTCGACTCATAGAGGTAGTCATACTTGGTATCTTTGTCGACAAACGGTGTGCCGTCGATGGCATAGAAGTCAGCAAACGTGGGAGGCGTCAGGCTACCGTTGTTGACCTTGTAGTCCTTCATCGTGTCCCAAGCAGTGATGATCTTTGCATTATACTGAGGCAGCAACTCATTGCCACGAGCATCGAGCGCAGCGATCATGTCGTTGAGGAACGAGCTGAATGGATCGTCTACATTGCCATTCTTGATAGCAGCAATGGCAGCCAGGTCGTTGGCAGGATCGTATGTCTTGCCAGCAGCGTTTGCTGCATCCACATTGCCTTCAGCAGCTGTCTTGGCAGCGTTCAGCTTGTTAGGCGTGGGATAGAGCTTGAGTGTGAGTTCGTCAAATGCAGTCTTCCAAGCCTCCTTCAGCTTCTCGTCCTTCAGTCCGTCGAACTTGTGCAGTGCTGCCACAGCCTTGTCATAAGCAGCGTATGCATCGTCGTAGGCAGACTTCACCTTGTCATTGAAGATGTTCTCGTTCTTCTCAGCGAGGAAGTTGTCGTAGTTGCCCACGAACTGCTCATAGAGCTTGTTGAGGTTGGTCAGCGAGTCTTTGAGCACCCAGTAGCATGTCTGGTCGGGGTTCTCCACGCTGAATCCGTTCTCAGCATCCCATGTGTTCGGGTGGAGATACTTGTCCACGTTGGCCTTGCGTGTGCTGTTGGGGCCTTCGCTGTATGCCTTTCCGTCCTCGTAGAGCTTCTCTATGCGATCAGCGTTCTGCGTGGCGATGGGCTTATAATAGTTGGTAATGATATCCTTGAGTGCGTTGCCTTGGTCGGTCTCCTCGTAGAGGTTGTCGAGTTCCTTGAGGATGTTCTCTGCGCGTGTGCTGAGATCGCCCTTAATTTTGAGAAGTCCGTCGTAAGCAGCCTTGTTCTTCTCTGCGTCGAGTACGGCCTTCTGGATGAGTCCCTCGTTGAGGAGGACGTTGGTGAGGTCAAACTCGTTGAGCTTGGTCAGGCGCTCATTGATGTCGGTCACGGCATCTTCGTCGACGGGATTGAGCTTATCGATGCCCAGTTCGGGATCATAGATGTCGATGAGAGCCTTGATGGCGGGCATGTTGATTCCCTTCTCGTCTGCGCCCGTTCCCTCGGTGTAGATAGCGATGGGGTCGTTGGTGAACTCGTCTTTGGCAGCATTGTTATAGAAGGATTCCAGCAGCGAAGTGAAGGTGTGACGTCCACGCGGAGCACCATACTTTGCCTCGTCACTCTTGATTTTCTGAATAGCGGCCGGCGTGACTTCGTTTCTCTCTAGATAGGAGTCGGTCAGGCCGTCGTAGACCTTCTGATACAACGTAAAGACCTCGTTGTATGTCTTCACGTTGTCGGCAATCATCTTGGTGAAGTCAGCCAGCTTCTTCTCGTTGGTCACCTTGTCGAACAGCACGTCATTGATGTTCAAGCCTTCGGTAGCCATGATGGCATCCAGGATATCCTTGACCTTCAGCAGTGCGTCATTGGTTTCGTCAAGCGTCTTCTGGGCATTGGTAAGGTCATCAAAAGCTTTGTCAAGGGTGGGATATGCAGTCGTATAAGCATCCCAGATGCCCTTTGCGCCTGTTGTGGCATCGTCGCTGGCATCCTTGATGCGCTGCTCCATGTTTGTCCAGAGCTGGTTGATGGCGAGAGCGTTGGCAGCATTGCCAAAGACCTTGTCTGCGCTCTTCGTGGTGGGATCGTAGGTGGCAATGAGACCTGTGAGGTCGGTTTCCTTGGCATCTTTGAAGGCAGCCAGCACATCGTCAACCAAGCCATCCTTCTTAGTGGTAGCGGAACCGTCGGTGCCATAAATCTGCTCGTAGAGCTGCTGCACGTTCTCCTCTAATCCAGCGTAGTCATACTCAGCCTTGTCTTTAGCCACCTGTTCCTGTACCTTATCATTGGTAGCATCGTAGTAGGTGTCAATATCGGTGAGATCCACTTTCGTCAGGGCTTGAATAGCAGCCCAGTGGGCGTCGTCAAACTTCTGATTGGCATCATTGGCATCAAACTTGCTTGCAGCTTCCACCACTGCGAGTTTGTCAGCCACCTGCTGCTTCCAGCCCTTGATGAGGCGTGCATACTCACCTGCATGAGGCTTGGTGCTGGTCTTGTCGGTATATACGCCATGATTCTCCACCTCGTCGAGCACGGCCTGTATCTGTTCCTGTGCGGTCTCGATAGCGGTGCGCACCTCCACGTAGTGGTCGATGGCCTTCTTGGCAACGCCGTCTTTGGACTTGTCGCCAGAAACGTCTGCCTCAAGCTTCTTCACCATGGCCTCGATATCATTCCAGGTGTCGTCGGTCTGGCTGTCGTCATTGATGTCGGTATCGGTCTTGAAGACATCTTCTGCGCCGGCCACTACCAGCGGGCCCCAGTAGACCTTCGAATCAAAGTTATCGTTTCCATCAATCCTGGCGTCATTACCTTGGAAGCCCATTCGCAGGTCGTTATAGTTTGCTGTAGCCGTGAACGACACGGTGTAAGTGCCGTTGCGATTTACCCATTTCTCAGCCAGCTTAGTATCGCCATTATAGATGCTGGCTTTGACCCAATAGTTGCCGTCGAGGTTTTCTACCTTGAAGCGGAAACTGGCCTGCTGGCCGGGTTCCAGCTTCAAGCCAAGCGCTTTTGTACGAGCAGTACCGTTCAGTTGCAAATAGCCAACGGCCCATTGTTCACCGGAATTAAAATCACTATTCTTTCCATAAAGACCACCTTTATTTTCAAAGTCGTTAACAGAAGGTCTTGCCATGTCCACGGTCTTGGCGCCGTTCTTCAGTATCTGTGCGGCATCGGTGTCGCCTTCGCCGTATTGAACCTTAGCGGTTTCCTGGAGCAGTGCCACATAGTCGGTAATCGTTTTGGCAAAGCCGGTATTGGTATCGGGGTTGCCGGTATATCCGTAGAAGCTCCATGCCAGGTATTCGGGATCCGTGTAGTCCTTCGTCAGATTGTTGATAACGCCGCTGGCGTTGCGCAGGCGGTCTGACAGTTCCTGACCATTGGCCTGCAGACCCCAGAGGGCCTCCTGCTCGAACTTGGCGTTCTTCACCTTGTTATATAAGTCGCCGAGGCGCTTCTTCAGGTTCTTGTAGCTGGAGTAGTTACCATTGTCTTTCTTGTCGTAGTTTTCGTCATCCCAGTTCATCAGCCAGGGGTCGTTCAGTATCTGGAACTTCTGGTAGTCAGGCTCAGCGTCGTCCGTTCCGAGGTTCTCGTTAGCCTTGTAGAGCTGATCTTTCAGAAGCTGGATTTCTGTCACGATGGTGTTGTATTCTTCCTGGTAGAGAGTCTTCACCTTATCGGTGAGTCCGTTCCATCCAATCTTGTCGATCCAGTACTGCAGCTTCGCGTCGGTGTCGGTGCCTGTGATGAGACCCATCTGCTCGTCGAACTTATTGCGGGCACCCTCCACGCCAGTGGTAGCATCGGTGTAATACTTGATGAGACCTGCCAGTGTGCCGTCAGGAGTCTTGGTGAGATTCTCCAGCGCTGCGTTCCATTCGTCAGCGGGTGTGTTGTCCCACTTGGTGATTTCATCGTAGCTGATGTCTAAGCCATTCTTCTTGGCTTCCTTCAGAGCCTCCTCGATGAGCTGTATGCCCTCTGCACCTGCTTCACCTTCCATCACCTTCTCGTGCAGCACGGTCTTCACCTGCTCCAGAGCATTGTCGAAATAGTTGATAGCGGGATTATAGACAGGAGCTTTATCCTGCTGAGCGACGAAGGCTTTCTCCACGTCAACAATCTGTGCGTTGTAGGCAGCAGTAGCTTTCGCGATATTCTCAAGCACCTCTTCGAAGCGTGCCTGATACTGCTGTGCGCAATACTTCACGTATGCGATGTTGTTGAGCACGCCAATCTTGCCCTGCTGGCTCTTCGTCGGCTCAGCCTGTGTGCCGAGGAGGGTCTCGATGTCTGCATAAGTCTTATATTGGGTACCTTTTCCATCGAGGTCCACATCGGTAGGAGCGACGAAGTTGGTGGGATCAGCAGCATAAGCCTCGGCAGCGCGCCTGAGGAACTCGTCGAGTGTGTCCTGAATACCCTTCAGGCGCGCTTTGCTGGTGCGGAAGGCATTGATCTGATAGGTGCTCAAAGCGGCACCGCCTTCGTTGGTTTCCTCATCGATGTCGCTGCCCCTGGTAGCCTCATAGCTGTCGAGCAGATCAGCGTAGTCGTCGATGGCAGCCTGTACCTTGTTGGCAGTAAGGCCGAACTGTCCGTACTCCTGAGCGGCGGCCAGCTTGTTCTTGGCGTCCTGCAGCTTCTCAAGGTTCTCCTGAGTGGGGTTGTCCTGGAAGTCTTTCAAGGCGTCTTCGTAATCCTGCTTGGCGTCCTTGATGGCGTCTGCCAAGCCAGCAGGCGAGGTAAGGCCTTCCAGCTCCTCGTCGGTGAGAGCAGACTTAGCCAGCTCGTCAGCCTCGACAGCTGCTACTGCCTGTGCAAAAGCCTCCAGGATTTTGCTATTGTCCTTGTAGAGCTCGAAGCGCTCGAAGTTTGCCACGGTGTACTCCTTCGTGCCAGGAACGGCGATGTCATGGAGCAAGAGCAACATGGCGTTGTTCTCGTCGCTGACAGTATAGCCGGCAGCGTTGATGTCGTTCATGTACTGGTCGACCATGACGAGATAGTCAGCGAGCTGGTTCTTGATGTAGTCAGGGTCTATCGGCTCCAACTGCAGGGCAATGCTGCAAGCAGCAGTACTTTTCTTCAAGGTAAATGCCACTGTGTTGGCATCGATGTTAAGCGACTTCTTCTGATTTGCGGCTAATTGTTCCGAGTAAGTACTGCCACTGGCAGACGTTTTATATTCAATGTCGGTGGCAGCGTCAGAGGTGATGACAAGCTGGAACTTACCCTTGTCGGGCACCTCTGTGAACGTATAGGCAATATTTAGATTATCGCCTTGAGGAACGGCTATTGGTTCCTTTGTCATGTAGTTTGCCTGTGCCATGGCTGCGACTGGCGCCACTGCTACGGCAAGTGCTGAGTAGAATACTGATTGTTTCATACTTCTTTTGTTTTTAATTAATACTTATAATAAAAATTTGTGAGTAATTATTGGTTCAAGAGGGTTAGGGGAGTACATGGCACAGCCCACGCCACGAGGGAGCAGGTTGCGCGGCAGTGCGCCGCAGATGATAGGCCACTGGGACCTGTTGTGTGTGTTCATCTTCACTTTACAATTTAAAAAAAAACATAAAAGTCTTTATCTTTAGAAGCTCTGAGGCAGGGGTACGGGCATAGTTAGCATGAGGGCACACTATGGGCTGACTGACCTTCTTTGCTTGCGTATTTGATTTGACTTGTTGATATATCGGGCGCAAATTTAAGTATTTATTCCGAAACTTCCAAACTTTTTAAGAAAAAATTTTCTACAAATGGGGAAATAATGAGCATTTAGGAGGGAGTAGTCGGTGATTATACATTATTATATAAACGCGCGCGCGACCTTTATGCCGTTCCTAAGGAGGTCTGGCAGCGGGAGCCCCACCCCGTCCCTCCCCTGGGGGAGGGGGAGAGGCGGAGAGGCCTCAATAAGATAACTATCTACAAAAACTGTGCGCAGCCCTTCCCCTCCTTTTCCAAAGGAGGGGTCAGGGGTGGTTTGTCAATACTGTCACAACCTATTTAAAAAGGAGGGGTCAGGGGTGGTTTGTCAATACTGTCACAACCTATTAAAAAGGAGGGGAATGGCTGCACAGTAACTAAGCCTGTTCCTTTTTTGCGCCTGCTTTTTACATCCCTGCCTGGTTCCCCTAAAAAAGTCCGAAGGCCCCCTAAAAAAGTCCGAAGGCTTCGGACTGTTTGTCCGAAGGCTTCGGACACTCCGTCCGAAGGCTTCGGACGAAAAGTCCGAAATGCGAAGAAAAACTGCGGACAGTTTTTCGCAGTTCTATTGGGCGTTGCCGGGCGGCCGCTCAAGCCGCTCAAATGACGAAAAGATGGATGACGTTTACTATAGCATTTGTGAATCATTCATGGTGAGCCATTTCTGGCTTTCTTGTTTTTCCCTGATTTACTAAAAGCAGCAGTTCATATCAACTTATTGTGAAAAAAAGAGTCGCATCTGATGAGAGGAAGACAATTTTGTATGGTTACATATTTTTAGCAACCTTTTTCTTTGGCAGTTCGGCGAAAAAAATGTATTTTTGCAGAGCCGAAAATATAAGTAAACAGAAAGACAGATGGGGATATTCATTCACAGAGGGAACAACGACTTCCATGGATTTCAACCCAGAGACAAAGGCTTTTCATGGAGAGTCATTTGTCTTTAACTCCATTAACTCCTTTAACTCCTTTAACTCCTAATAGTTGAGCGAATGCGAAACTTGAATAGAATAACAATATGACTGTTACAATGATTGCCGCCGTGGCCCGCAACCGCGCCATCGGCTATGAGAACAAGCTCATCTATTGGCTGCCCAACGACCTGAAACGCTTCAAAGCGCTGACCACCGGGCACACCATCGTCATGGGACGACGCACCTTCGAGAGTCTGCCCAAGGGTGCCCTACCCCACCGCCGCAACTGCGTGCTGACACGCAGCCGCCGACAGATAGAGGGCTGTGAATGCTTCGCCACGTGGGATGAGTTCATGGCCAGTTGCCGTCACGATGAGGAAATCTTTGTCATCGGCGGTGCCAGTCTCTACAAGAGTCTCATCGACAAGGCCGACCGTCTCTGCCTGACCGAGATTGACGACACGCCGCAGCAGGCCGACACGTTCTTTCCCGACTATAGCGACGGATGGCGGGAGGTGAGCCGTGAGGAGCATCCTGCTGACGAGCGGCACAGCCACAGCTATGCCTTTGTGGACTACGCGAGAGACGCAACAACAGATTAGATTTGTTAGACTTAGCTTAAACAACCCATATGAAAGGAATTAAGATGATGTGCATGACAGCACTCTTGGCGGGATGCACCGCCGCCACAGACATGAGTCAGGAACAGCAGGTGGACGAGCTCTATGCGAAGATGACGCAGGAAGAGCGCATCGCCCAGCTGCGGAGTATGTACATGGATGTGCTCTTCGACGAGCAGGGCCAGTTGGACACGGCGAAATGCCGTGAGCTCATCCCCAACGGCATCGGCCACTTCTCGCAGTATTGCATCCAGAAACCGCGTGACCCCAACGAGCTGCGCGACCGTGTGGCTGCCGTCCAGGACTGGCTGATCCACAACACGCCGAGCGGCATCCCGGCGCTCTTCCACGAGGAGGTGCTGTCGGGCATCAACACCCGCGGCGCCACCATCTATCCGCAACAGATAGGCCAAGCCTGCTCGTTCAACCCTGAGCTGGCAGAGAAGAAGACGCTGCAGACAGGCACGACGATGCGCAAGATGGGCGGCGTGCTGTCGCTGTCGCCGATGGTTGACGTGTGCCGCACGCCGAGCTTCAACCGTCTGGAAGAGTCCTACGGCGAGGATGCCTACCTCTCGGCCGTGATGGGTGTGGCCTTCGTCAAGGGTCTGCAACAGGGTGACCTGAAGAAGGGCGTGGGAGCCTGCTCGAAGCACTATCTGGGCTATGGCGGTGGCGGCGACTCCGACGACAAGGAACTGATGGAGGAGATTCTGCTGCCCCACGAGACGATGATACGTCTGGCAGGCAGCCGCGCCGTAATGCCCGGCTATCACGCCATGAAAGACAGAAACGGCGAGATGATCAAATGCGTGGCCAACAGCAAGATACTGGAGGACATCCTGCGGGGCTACCTCGGCTTCGACGGCATGGTGGTGAGCGACTATACTGCCATCGACCAGCTCAGTCCCAGAGACGAGCCGCTGATATGCGGCGCGGTGGCCATCAAGGCCGGCTGCGACGTAGACTTCCCCCACGGTGCCAACTACAAGTACCTGCAGCAGGCCATCGAAAAAGGGGTGGTGGAGCAAGAAGCATTGGAGCGTGCCGTGAAGAACGTGCTGCGCTATAAGATACGCTGCGGTCTGATGGACGAGAATCCCTACCTCTACAGCACGGAAGACATTGTCCTTGACACGCCCGAGGAGCGCCAGACGGCCTACGACATCGCCACACAATCCATCGTGCTATTAGAAAACAACAGCATCCTGCCCCTGTCGTCAAACAACGCTTCATTCCCCATACGCAACATTCTCTTGACCGGCCCTAACGCTAACTCGATGTGGGCCATGTGCGGCGACTACTCCTTCCCCTCGATGAGCTACTTCTGGAAGAAGAACATGGAAGACCTGGAGCATCCCGACATCGTGACACTGCTGGAAGGCATGAACGGACATAAGCCCGACGGCATCAACATCATGTATTCACGTGGCTGCGACTGGACAGAGGAGATAGAGACGAAATATCAGGAGCTGGGCGACGAACGTGCCTGGGAATATGAGATACTGCACCGCAAGGTGGACTCTGGCGAGAAAGCCGACAAGACTGAGGCTCTGAGAATGGCCCGTCAGGCAGACGTCATCGTGGCCGCTGTCGGCGAGAATGTGATGCTCTGCGGCGAGAACCGCGACCGTCAGGGGCTGCGTCTGCCGGGCAAGCAGGAACAATATGTAAAAGAACTGCTGGCCACGGGCAAGCCCGTAGTGCTCGTTGTCTTCGGCGGCAGGGCACAGGTCATCTCCGGCATCGCCGAGCGCTGCGCCGCCGTCATACAGGCCTGGTATCCGGGCGAAGAGGGAGGCAACGCCGTGGCCGACATCCTATACGGCAAGGTGGCGCCATCGGCCAAGCTCTCCGTCAGCTATCCCAACACTGAGATTTATGAGCCCATCTGCTACAATTATTCCACCGAGAAGGATTCCCGTGTGCAATGGCCTTTCGGCTACGGTCTGAGCTACACCACGTTTGAATATGCCAACCTGCACGCCGAGGCCGAGGTGCCCACGAGCAGCCAGTGCGTCAATCTGTCGTTCGAGGTGAAGAACACGGGCGAGGTGGCCGCCGACGAGATTGCCCAAGTCTACCTCTCGCCGCTCTCAGCCAGCCACTCGCCCCTGAAGCCGCAGACCCTGCAGGGCTTTGCCCGCGTGGCATTGCAGCCCGGCGAGACCAAGACGGTGAAAGTGAAGCTCTATACCGAGCAGTTCGGTTACTACACCAACGACGGCCAACCACAATGGAACGTCAGCCCGGGCACCTACGTCGTGAAGATAGGCGCCTCGTCGGCCGACATCCGCCTGCAGCAACAGGTGGAGCTGACAGGTGAGACGGCCACCAAGCCGCTGAGGGTGCATTATTTCTCAGAGAGCACCACGAGATAAGGAAGTGAAAGCTAGTTTTGGAGTTAAAGGAGTTAAAGGAGTTAAAGGAGTTAAAGGAGTTAAAGGAGTTAAAGGAGTTAAAGGAGTTAAAGACAATAGTTTTGCTATGGATTTCAACCCAGAGACAAAGGCTTTTCATGGAGAGTCATTTGTCTTTAACTCCTTTAACTCCCTTAACTCCTTTAACTCCTGAAACTTGAGCGAATGTAAAACATAAATTTCTTAATATAAACAACCCAACAAATGAAACGAATCTTAATGACAGCAATGTTAGGTATGAGTTTAGGCGTACAAGCTGAAGGACAGTTGACGGTGAAGAAGATGGCACGCAATGCCGTGCGCATCCAATACGCCGAGGGCAGCACGACAAGCGACCTGCCCGACTGGTCCTATGTGAAACAAGACGAGGTGGCCAACTGCGACCTCAAAGTAGAGGTGAAAGGTCAGCGCCTCACCGTGAAGGACAAGAGCGGCAAGACGGTGTTCACCGCCACACGCCATGAGCTGAAGAATGGCGAGGCCACCCTGGCGTTCACATCGCCGAAGGACGAGTGCCTCTTCGGCCTCGGACAGTTTCAGGACGGCTACAGCAACGTGCGCGGCCTCTCGCGCCGACTGACGCAGGTGAACACGCAGATCAGCCTGCCCATGATTATCTCGAACAAGGGCTACGGCATCCTCTGGAACAACTACGGCATGACTGAGTTCAACCCTTGCAGCCAGAGCATCGCCCTGGTGAAGAGCGACAAGGCAGGTGAGAGCGAGGTGGTGAACGTGACATCGACCGAGGGCGGCAGACGCGAAAGGCGCGAGCGTCACATCTTCGAGGCCACCATCGACATTGCGAAGACGGGCGACTACACCCTGCTGCTCGACGTGGGGCAGAAGATGGCACGGCGCCACAACCTGGTCATCGATGGCCAGACCGTCATAGAGATGCAGAACCTGTGGCTGCCGCCAACAGCCTCCACCATCGTCAACCTGAAGAAGGGCCGCCACACGGTGACAGCAGAGCTGACCGGCGGCGACAAGCCCGTCCTATATTATAATAATGTAAAGGACGAGACCGTCTTCCGCTCGCCCGTTGCCACCGCCGTCGACTATACGGTGTTCGTCGGTTCGGCCGACGAAATCATCGCCGCCTACCGCGAGCTGACCGGCCCATGCCCCTTGATGCCTTCATGGGCACTGGGTTACATACACTGCCGCGAGCGCTTCCACTCTTCCGAAGAAATCCTGAAGACCGCCAACCGCTTCCGCAGCGAACAGCTGCCTATCGACGTGATTGTGCAGGACTGGCAGTACTGGGGCAAGTACGGGTGGAACTCCATGAAGTTTGACGAACAGTATTATCCCGACCCGAAAGCCCTGACCGACAGTCTGCACCGCATGGACATACGGCTCATGGTCTCCGTGTGGTCGAAGATAGACAAGAACTCGGAGGTGGGCCGCGACATGCTGGCGAACAACTACTACATCCCCGGCACCGACTGGATAGACTTCTTCAACCCCGACGCCGCCGCCGCCTATTGGAGAAATTTCGACCAGCGGCTGGTGCCCCTCGGCATCGACGCATGGTGGCAGGATGCCACAGAGCCCGAGAACGACGACCTGGAAGGACGCCGCGTGAACAACGGCAAATGGAGCGGCGAGCAGGTGCGCAACGTCTATCCGCTGCTGGTGAACAAGACTGTCTATGAGGGACTGAAAGCCCACCAGCCGTCGACCTCGCCCATGATTCTCACCCGCTGCGGCTTCCCCGGCATCCAGCGCTACGGCTCAGCCCTGTGGAGCGGTGACGTGGGCAACGACTGGGAGACCTTCCGCCGGCAGATTGTGGCAGGTCTCGGCGTGCAGGCCGCAGGCATCCCCTGGTGGACCTACGACGCTGGCGGCTTCTTCCGTCCCGGCGACCAGTACACCAACCAGGACTACATCGAGCGGATGCTGCGTTGGATAGAGACCAGCGTCTATCTGCCCCTGATGCGTGTGCACGGCTACATGAGCAACACCGAGCCATGGAACTACGGTGCTGAGGCACAGGCCATTATTGCCGAATGTCTAAAAGAGCGCGAACAGCTGCGCCCCTATCTCGAGGAGTGCGCCCGTCGCGTGGCTGAGGAAGGCTACACGCTGATGCGTCCGCTCATCTTCGACTTTGCCGACGATCCTGTAGCGCTGCAGCAGAAATATGAGTATATGTTCGGTCCCGAGCTGCTCATCAGTCCTGTCACCGAGCCGGGCGTCACCGAGTGGCGTACCTATCTGCCCAAGAACGCCAACGGCTGGCGCGACCGCCGCACAGGCCAGCACTACAACGGCGGCCAGACCGTCACCACAGCCGTAGACAAAGCCCATATCCCGGTGTTTGTCAGGGAGTAGCAGGAACAGCCCCGAAGGAAGTCGCTCCTTCAGGGCTTTTTTCGTGCTGTGAGGTTGGAATAAGACACAGTTTCGTAGCTGATACCGCTACGCGGACTGAGAAAAAACCAATAAAAACAAATAAATACAAGAAAAACAATTTGGTAAAAAAGTTATCGTCTTGCCCGCCGCAGCCCCCCGTGAGGCACTGCGGCGGGCAAGGTGATAACCTTTTTCCCAAATTGTTTTGGCAATGATATAGCAGTTGACCCTTTGCAGAAAGGATTTATGCGCAGCCATCCCCTCCCTTCAAGGGGAGGGGAGGGGTGGGCGCATGGCCTTTCAGAAAACGGACATCGGCTAAAAAAGGTGCAAAAAAAATTAAGGAGAAGAGAATATACATGCCAACAGCAATCACCGGGGGGGGGGG
>JAEEGL012580949.1_pt1 | contig 39127 bp, 35 predicted proteins | sample 9134231 | NCBI WGS metagenome assembly JAEEGL01 (sample SAMN16246548, study PRJNA631951) | gut metagenome | biome: gut microbiome; feature: rumen; material: fiber-attached | host: Bos | place: Iran: Karaj | collected 2018-10 | reverse complement strand
CATCAACAGGTTATATGTTTTCTGAAACAGGACATTATAGTACAGTTTTCACATTAGATTTAGGAGATAAGTTCGATACAAGTAATGTAACAAGAATGAACAAGATGTTTTATTATACTGGTGGTAATCCTAATATGGTTTTGGATTTATCCACTTTTGATTTTAGTATTGTAACATCTTATACTAATATGTTCAATGGCTTAAAAACTACAAATATAATATATGTTAAAGACACTAGTGATCAGAATTGGATTATAACTAATGGTGGTAATACTAATTTAACTACAAGTAATGTTCTTATTAAGACATAATAAAAAGACCATATGGTCTTTTTTATTTTATAATCTTGGAATTTCTGTTCCTAGAGATTCAACTATTTGTGGATTGGTCTCTGGAACATAATTTTCTACTACTGGTTCAACATATTCTTCTGTTACTGGTACTTGTTCTTCTTGTTGGTAATATATTGGACTTTGTCCATAATCTATTACATTTGGATCAGTAGCTGGATATTCATATACATCTGGTGTATACATAGGTGCTGAATAATCGACTGCTGGTAATTGTTCTTCATATACTGGTTGTGTAGCCTCTGTTGGTGTTTCTTGATATACAGGAGTTTCATCTAGTGCTGAAACACTTGGAATTGAAACTTCACTTTGAACTGGTTCAGTATATAATGTTTCAACAGCTTGTTGTTCTACAGGAGCTTCATCTAATGTTGGAATAGGTGATGAATCTAATGTTGCGATTTCTTCTTGAGGTGCTCCTTCAAGCGTAGGTATTACACTTGTTTCTGGTTGTGGTTCAGCTGGTGCTTGTTCTGCTTGTTGTTCTGGTTGAGTTTGTTCTTGTTGTTGTTCTGGTGTATTTTCTTCTAATGATGCTGGAGTAAGACTACCCATAACAGGAGCAACAACCAAACTATTTCCATTTTGTTTTGGTTCATCTATCAAGCTATCAGGATTTTCATTATTTTCATCAACAACTGGAATAGAATCTTTTATTTCTGTAGCTATTTCATTTTCATAATTATCATCATCTTCATTTTCAATTTCAATAGTACGATATACTTCTTCAAATGAAGTCAAACCTTGTAAACACTTAATTAAAGCATCTTGTAACATAGTAATGGTTTTTCCAGTATAAACCATTTTAGCTAATTCTTTTTTCTTTAATCTTTCATTATTTAAAGCACTTCTAATATCATCATCTAGTTCTAATACTTCATGGAAGGCGATACGTCCATGATATCCTTTACGGCAATGTTCACATCCTGCTGGATTGGCATCCCATATTTTATCAACATCCATATTCATGTATTTTTTAAATACTTTCTTTTCATACTTTGTTGTTTCTCTTTCGTAATGACAATCTTGACATAACATTTTAGCAAGTCTTTGTGAAATGATACCAGATAGGGCAGTAGATAATAAGTATCTTTCAACATCCATATCTAGCAAACGTTCAATAGTCGCCAATGCATTATTGGTATGGATAGTAGATAAAACTAAGTGTCCTGTGATAGATGCACGTACGGCAATTTGCGCTGTTTCAGAGTCACGAATCTCTCCGATAAGAATAATATTAGGGTCTTGACGTAAGATAGAACGTAAGGCAGCAGCAAATGTCATACCTATATCAGCATTTACTTGTACTTGATTGATTCCCTCAATATTCATTTCTATTGGGTCTTCAACAGTAATTATATTTGTTTCTGGTTTATTTAATCCTTGTAAGATAGAGTAAGTAGTTGTTGATTTACCAGAACCAGTAGCACCTGTTGTTAAAATAATACCGTTTGGTAAAGTCATCATTCTTTTTACTTTTTCTAAGTTATTTGGATGGAAGCCCAAAGTATCTAATCCTTCAAGGCTTCGTGAATAGTCTAAAATACGGATAACGATTTTTTCTCCTTCATTTAATGGTAAGGCAGACACACGCATATCCAAGTATTGATCTCCAAAGTTTCCTTTAATCGCACCATCCTGAGGTAGACGTGACTCAGTGATGTTCATATTGGACATAATTTTTAATCTCGTCGTTAAATTTCTTTCATAAGCTTTTGGTACGAATGTATAATCTTGACAGTCACCGTCAATTCTAAATCGCACCATCATTCCTTCCCCTCTAGGGTCAAAATGTATATCTGAAGCACCGTATTTAGAAGCTGCAATAATAATGTAGTCAGCAATCTGTGTTACAGGTGTCTTTGTAAAATCAAAAGACACCATGAAACTTTCGGTACCTTTTTGAACTCGTTTGACATCAAATTGGACCATCATTTCAACCCCTTTTGTCTACTTTCTATGGTATTTTACTATAAAATATTATATAATAATTTTGAAAGAATAGCAAGGAGAGGAAATAGAAAAATGAAAAAATTAAATAATAAAGGTTTTGTAATGGCAGAGACCTTAATTGTATCTGTTTTCCTAATGGTTATTTTTACCATGATTTATTCAAATTTCTATCCTATCATTGGTGAGTATGAAAAAAGAGAAAACTACGATGATGTTGATGGAAAGTATACCGCATATTGGATAAAAAAGATTATTGAGAGTGATGCTTATATTATTAATCCTGCTGTTGATGTAACAGCAATTAATATGATGAACAAATTAGGTTACATTCGTTTTGAATGTAAAGATGTTACCACTAATAATAATCAAAGAGATATGTGTATTAACTTAGTAACTTCTTTAGAAATATCTGAATGTGATAGTTATGGTAATGGCTGTGATATTTTTATTACTAGATATAAAATTGGTGATTATGAGAGTGCATATTCAGCTATATCTTTTAAAGATACTGTTAGAAATAGGGCTGTTAAGAGATGGAATGAAAAATGTATAAATAGTTCTGATCCATTTAATGAAAGTAATGCTATTGCTAATAGTTCATCTTGTGCTACTAAAGAGTTTAAAGAGTGTTGTAGACAAAAAGGTTTAAGTACATGTACAATACCAGTATTATCTACTAATGTTGTTGATTATGAAACATTGTATAGTGACTCTGAAAAAACTAATGATAAAGATAATATTGCTAAATATTGTAATAATAGATTAGCTGGAAAGTCTTTTAAATCACAAGTAAAAGATTATATATTATCACTTCCAAATTATTCTATTTATCATGGATCAACAAATGCTAAATATCGTGTAATAGTAATTGTACATCATCAAAAAGACAATAATAATTACTATTCATTTTCAACAATGGAGGTGATTAAGTAATGAATCAAAAAGGTTTTACTACAGTAGAAGTATTAGTTTGTTTTGTAATTGTTTCTGTTGTTATGATGTCATTATTTTCAACTATTTCAGCATTTAATGATAAAAAGACTCAAGAGTCTACTAGATCTATATTATATGAATTTAAGAATACAGTTACTAATGTAATACAACATGATATAGTTAAAAGAGGTTTAACTTATGCTAAAGTTAAAGAATTACCTAATAGTCCAGGAGAGGTAGAAGGTAAAAAGTTTATTGTTGATTTATCTTTTAAAGATGGTGTTCAAAAACGTTTAATTGTTTTTCAACGTTTTACTAAAACAGCTTATCGTATTGAGGGTGCTCCAGAAAATGATTTGTTCTATATAGAGTATGGTATTCCTTCTGATAATACAGCTGGTTTAAAACCTGATATGGTTAGATATGAGTTACCTAATCTAGGACAAACATATGGATATTATGATGATTCTTCTAGTTCATATGTAATTACTTATGAAAAAGATGGAAAATGCTATGATAATCCTAAGGGAGAAGGGAATGAACTCACTGGTTGTTGGATTGCATATGATTTGCAAATAAATAATATTGCAATTAATATTACTAATGAAGCAGATCCTACTGCTGAGAGTCATGTTCTTAATGTTTATGTTGGTTTTTATCATCCTAATTTGGGAACTAAGTATGCGATAAATATAGTTGCACCAATAGATTACCAATCAAGTAGTGTGGATAGTGCTAATGAGTTCCCAATTGATCATGATAATCCAAATAGTACAACAGGTATTTTTTATCCAACAGATCGATAAAATATTAAAAAGTATCTTTTGATACTTTTTTATTTGACATAAGTATTAAAGTTTTCTTTTCTATTTCTTTTCATATTTGCTATAATAAAAATAAGGTGATGTAATGTTCAAGAATATAATAAATGGTATTAAAGAAACCATACAAGAAGAATACAAATTTATCATCTTTATGACAATAGTTTTATTTACACTTAATTTTCCACTTGATTATTATATTATAATGGGTGGGGGTATTAGTGATGCATCTACTAGAATTGAGGTTGAAGGTAAACAAAAAAGTAAGGGAAGTTTTAATATTAGTTATGTTTCTCAATTAGATGCGAATTTGTTATTTTATGGGCTAAGTTATATTGTTCCTACATGGGATAGAGAAGATGTCAATATGTATAAATATACAGAAACAGAAGAGTTAGAAGATATTGCTTTTAGAAGTGATTTGGATTTAAAGACAGCAAATGGTACTGCTACATATTGGGCTTATACTTTAGCTAAGAAAAAAATAAAAGAAACATCTTCTAAATTATTTGTAATAATTACTTATCAAGATGAATATAAAACCCCATTAAAAGTAGGGGATGAAATAATTAGTATTGATAATAATGAGTTTAAAAAGATAGATGAATATTCTTCTTATTTACAAACTAAGAATGAAAATGATGAAGTAGCTATTAAAGTTATTCGTAATAAAAAAGAACAAATAGTAAATGCACCAGTTTATGTACTTGATGGTAGAAAACTATTAGGAGTTAGTCTTCAATATGTAAAAGAATATGAAACTGATCCTAAAGTTAACATAGATTTTAGGAAGAAAGAATCTGGCCCTTCAGGAGGTTTAATTACAACACTTGAAATGTATAATCAGTTAACTAAAAAGGATTTAACTAAAGGTTATACTATTGCGGGGACTGGTACTATAGAAGAAGATGGTACTATTGGTCAAATTGGTGGAATTGAACATAAAATATTGGGTGCAGTTGCAGCTAAAGCAGATTATTTCTTATCTCCTCCGGGGGATAATTATAAAGCTGCTAAAAAATATATAAAAGAGAAAAAATTAAAAATAAAATTAATTAAAGTTGATAAGATACAAGATGCTATAGAAAAATTGGAGGGGTTAGATTGAGAATAGGCATTGATATGGATGATACTATTTGTAATACAACAGATATTGTTCATGATCGAATGGAAAAGTTTGCTCTAGATCAAAATCTAAATCCTTTAGATATAATGAATGATGAAGATTTAAGACAAAATTTTTATAGTATTTATGCAGAAGATATTTATAAGAATGTAGAAATAAAAGAAAATGCACATGATGTTATTAAAAGATTAAGAAGTAAAGGTAATGAGATAATAATATTAACTTCTAGAAATAATAATTATTCTTTATCTAATGAAACTGCTTATGAAATAACAGATAAGTGGTTAAAGAATCATGATATAGAAGTGGATCAAATAATTACTAGTGTTTATGGTAAGACAAGAGCTGATATGGTTAAAAGGTATAAAATAGATTTAATGATTGATAATGATCCATATAACTATAGAGAAGTAATATTAAATGGTATTAATTGTTTATTATTTGATGATAAAGAGAACTTTTTATTAAAAAGTAATTATGTAACTAGTTGGTTAGAAGTAGAAGAATACATTGAAAGGAGTAATTAAAATGAAAAAGAAGCTTGTATTTTTAATTCTATTATTAGTTTTTATGGTGGTACCTGTAGATGCTGCTAATTATGAGATGAAGGAATTGATTCCTGAAGGAATAACTACTACTATTAGAGGAGATTATTTCTTATATAAAGATATTGCATATAAAGAAGGAGTTATTAGTTTTACACATATTAAAAATCTTTCTAGTGAATCTAGAAAACTATCAATATCAATAGGTTTATTTGGTGAGGATAAAAAAAATATTGGAACAATAAATTATTGTGAAGGGGACTTAAAATCACAAGAAAAGAAAGATAAATTTGTTATTGATGTAAAGAAGTCATATATGTCTAGAGATAAATCATTTAAAGATATTAAATATATATCTGTATTGAATGAAAACCCTAATTGTAGAACAGAAGGAGCATTAGATTTTGAAGGTCAAACTGTAGAACAAATTGGTTTACCTAAAAATACTAGTCTTGATAAACACGTAAAGGATTTAATACTTATTGTAGAAATAGTTGCTGCTATATTAGTTGTATTATTTGTGTATCGTTTTGTATTTACTCCTGCTTATCAAAATATGGATGGTACTGATACTCGTCAAGAATATGCTTATATTAATAAACAATTAAGAAAAGAAAGAGAACATGAGTTAAAAGTTAATCCTCCAAAACCAAAAGAGGTTAAAAAGAATAAAACTGATGAACAAAAAGAACAAGAAAAAATAGAACAAGAAAAAGTTAAGAATCAAGATGTTGATTTATTTGATATGTATAAATAAAAAAAGATATGTAAAAATATCTTTTTTTTTACACTAAAATTCTTAATCCCATAATTTCCCATAATTATTAGATAATTAATCGACAATTAAATATTATGATGATTATAGACAAGGAGGGATGCCGATAAGGTCATAGGAGGAAAAAGATTTAATTACAATTTATATAAATATACCATTATTAAGGAAGTGATGTATTAATAAGATAGAGAAAATGATATACTATTGATAGGTGATTATATGTATACAATATGTTTAGTTGAAGATGAAAAAGATCTTTCTAATGTTGTTAGAGCATATTTAGAAAGAGCAGAATATGAAGTTGTTTGTTTTGCCAATGGCAGTGATGCAATTAATTATATTGGTAATAAAGTAGACTTGTGGATTCTTGATATTATGTTAGGAGATGATATTAATGGTTATGATGTAATCAAAGCTATAAGAGAAAAAGATGCTAATGTACCAGTAATATTCACATCAGCTAGAGATCAAGACTTAGATAGAATATTTGGATTAGAATTAGGTAGCGATGATTACATGACAAAACCGTATTCTAGTAAAGAACTAGTATTAAGAGTAAATAATATAATTAAAAGAGTTTATAAAGATAATGATAATTCAATCATTACCTATGATGATTATCAAATTAATCAAGATAAAAGAGTAGTTATCTATAAAGATAAAGAATTAAAATTAACTACATTAGAATTTGATTTAGTGTTGTTGTTTGTACAAAATAAAGGTAAATGTTTCCAAAGAGAAGAAATACTACAAAGTGTATGGGGAGAAGATTATTTCGGCAATGATCGTGTAGTAGATGACTTAGTAAGAAGGGTAAGAAAGAAATTATCTAAACTTAAAATTGAAGCAGTATATGGATATGGATATAGATTACTATGAATGTAGGAAAAAATAATCTTAGTAAACAGCTATTATTCGTAGTTGGGATTGCCTTTTTACTATTATTTATATCTTTGGGTGCCATTCTTCCTAGATTGCTTATTCCAGTAGCAGAATCTAATATTTATAATTATTTAAAAGAACCTTTAAGAGTTTACGATCAAACAAGTGTTAATAAATTAAAAGATACAGAAATTGCCTATATTTATATAGCAGAAGATAGTATAGCTACAAGTGTTAATATTAATGATGTAATAGATGAAAAAAACTTGAATAAAATACTAATGGAAATGACCAAATCTTATGGAAAAATTATTTATAAACATAAGGCATACTACTATTACAAACTAACTATTGATGATATAACTAAAATAGCCATTACTAATGATAGTTATATTAATAAGACTAAAACATCTATTCTTACAGCAATATTTCCACTTGTTTTAGGAACATTTTTATTGATTGGATTAATGATTGTATTTTGGTCCACAATAGTTGTTCATAAGATAGAAAAATTAAAAAATAAAATCGATAATATAGATAATCCAGATTATAATCATAATATTGATTTCCAATTGGATGACGAGTTAAGATCACTTGCTTTAGCTATAGAAGATATGCGTATTTCTTTAATTAATCAAGAAGAATATCGTAATCAGATGTATCAAAATATTTCTCATGATTTTAAAACGCCTCTCACAGTTATAAAATCATATATAGAAGCTGTCGAAGATGGAGTAGAGAGTGAATCTACCGCACTTTCTACTATTAAAGACCAAACCGATAAGCTGGAGCAAAAAGTCCACTCACTTCTTTACTTAAATAAATTAGATTATCTTAAAAATTCACAAATGAATTCTAAAGAATTAGTAGATATGGAGAAAATTATAAAGGAAGAAGTAGAGAAGTTTAAATTTCATAGAAAAGAAATTAAATTCACTACAAATATTGATAAAAAGTCCAAGTATTATGGTTCTTTAGAGAACTGGGAAACTATCCTAGACAACTTGTTAAGTAATTTTATAAGATATGCTAAAAGTGAAATAAAAATAACAGCTAAACAAAATAAGTTGATCTTATATAATGATGGAGATCAAATCGATGACGATTTCTTAGAAGTAATATTTACGCCATTTAGAAAAGGTATCAAAGGAGAGTTCGGTTTAGGATTATCTATTGTTAAAAAGACATTAAATGTAATGGGATACGATATAACTATAAAAAATGAGAAGAACGGAGTATCATTTATCATTACAAAGTCATAAAAAACAGGAGAAATCCTGTTTTTTTATGTAAAGTAAGGCAATTAAATAAGATATTTACTTTTGTTTTATTATATAATAAAGATATGAAAATAGGTCTAAAGAATAAAAGAAAGTTTAGATTTAATCACAGTAAAAGAAATATATTTATATTCCTTGTTTTTGTGTTGTTTTTAGGAATAGGGTATTCTACACTTGGAACAGATTTAGATATAACTGGTTCATTAAATCTTTCAAAGTATAAAGAACCAATAATTAGACCAACATCATCCAACGATAATGCAGCTTTTAGAAATAGTACATATATAGATAAAATAAAAATAATAAACTTAGATGATGAGATTAATCCTCCTTCAAATGTGGTAGCAAGTTGGGATATAGGAGAAGCTCAAAATGGAAATGTAATGGCATATTTAACTGCGAATCAGACAGATAACACATATTATGATTTATATATACAAGGTGATGGTCATTTATTTGCCAACGAAGATAGTAAGTGTTTATTTTATAATTTAACAGGAGTAGATCAAATAAATGGAATTGATAATTTAGATACTTCAAGAGTTACTAATATGAACAGTATGTTTCAAAGAATTGGCTATAACAGCACAGTATTTACTTTAGATTTAGGTTCTAACTTTGATACCAGTAATGTTACTAATATGGCCTATATGTTTAATAACACGGGCTATAACAGTCCAGTATTTACCTTGGATTTAGGTGACAAATTTGATACAAGTAATGTAACAGATATGGGAAGAATGTTTTTTTCAACGGGATATAGAAGCACATCATTTACTTTAGATTTAGGAGATAAATTTGATACCAGCAAAGTTATCAATATGATTAAAATGTTTGATTCTACAGGTTATAACAGTTCAGTCATAACATTGGATTTAGGAGATAACTTTGATACAAGTAATGTAACAAACATGGAAGACATGTTTTTTAGAACAGGATATAGTAGCCAAATCTTTACTCTTGATTTAGGAGATAAATTTGATACTAGTAATGTAACAGATATGGGAAGAATGTTTTTTTCAACGGGATATAGAAGCACATCATTTACTTTAGATTTAGGAGATAAATTTGATACCAGTAATGTAACCGATATGGGTAGTATGTTTAGATTAACGGGATATAGAAGCTCATCATTTACTCTAGATTTAGGCGATAAATTTGATACCAGCAAAGTTATCAATATGAGTAAAATGTTTGATTCTACAGGTTATAACAGTTCAGTCATAACATTGGATTTAGGAGATAACTTTGATACAAGTAATGTAACAAACATGGAAGACATGTTTTTTAGAACAGGCTATAGTAGCCAAATCTTTACTCTTGATTTAGGAGAAAAGTTTGATACAAGTAACGTAACAATAGTTTCAGGAGCAAATCTAATAAATGGAAGTGGCTCAAGTGGTGGAATGTTTGCTGACACAGGCTATAGCAGCACGGTATTTACATTAGACCTTGGTTCTAAATTTGATACTAGTAATATAATTAATATGAATTCAATGTTTGATAACACAGGTTATAGTAGCCAAGTATTCACATTGGATTTAGGAGAAAACTTTGATACCAGTAAAGTTGTCAATATGGGTTCTATGTTTTCTAATACAGGATATTGCAATCCCAACTTTACTTTAGATTTAGGCAATAAATTTGATACGAGTAATGTAACAAACATGAGTGATATGTTTGATCATATAGGACATAAAAGTACGGTGTTTACCTTAGAATTAGGTGATAAATATGATACAAGTAATGTAACTAATATGGGTGGTATGTTTGATTCTACAGGATACTACAATCCCAACTTTACTTTAGATTTAGGAGATAAATTTGATACAAGTAGTGTAACTGATATGAATTATATGTTTAGTAAAACTGGTTATAATAGTACGATTTTTACCCTAGATTTAGGAAATAAATTTAATACAAGTAATGTTACTAATATGAAGAATATGTTTAGCAATACAGGCTATAATAGTACATCATTCACTCTTGATTTAGGAGATAACTTTGATACGAGTAATGTTACAGATATGTCTAGTATGTTTAATGATACGGGCCGTATCAATCAAAATTTCACTTTAGATTTAGGAGATAAATTTGATACAACTAATGTAACTAATATGAGGTATATGTTTTTATCAACTGGTTATAGCAATCCAAACTTTGAACTAGATTTATCAACATTTGATTTTAGTAATGTAACTACTTATGGTTCTATTTTTAGTAATTGGAAAATAACACAAAAAATTTATGTTAAAGATGTTAATGATCAGAATTGGATAATTACTAATGGTGATAGTAATAATTTAACTACAAGTAATGTATTAATTAAGACTTAGGAGGGATAATATGAGTGTAATTAAGAATAAGACTGGAAGAGATATAATTACTTTTATAATGATAATAATTGGGACTTTTATTGCGGCTGCAGCTCTTGAATGTTTTTTGATACCTAATACTATATTAGATGGGGGTATTACTGGTATATCAATTATTATTCATAAATTGTTTGGAGTACCTTTATGGTTATTAGTAATTATTATTAATATTCCATTTGTGTTTATTGGGTATAGGAATTTAGGAAGAAATTTCTTAATTAGAACCCTTGTAGCTATGGGATTCTTTGCTTTATTCTTATCTTACTTTGAACTTGTTGAACCTTTTACTGAAGAAATTCTTTTAAGTATAGTTTTTGGTGGAGCATTATATGGAGTAGGAGTAGGTATGATTATTCACTTTGGTGGATGTGTTGATGGTACTGAAAGTGTTGCGATAGTTATTAGTAAAAAGACTTCATTTAGTGTTGGACAAGTAGTTCTTGGATTTAACATAATTATATTTGGTATTGCAGGATTCTTATTTGGACTTGATAGAGCATTATATTCATTACTTACTTATGTTATTACTTATAAAGTAATTGACTTTGTATCTGAAGGTTTAGAACAAGCAAAGGCTGCGTTGATTGTTACTGATAAAGGTAAAGATTTATCTAAAGAAATATATGCTCGCTTAGGTAGAACTACTACAACAATTCGTGGTAAAGGATTAATTAGTGGAGAAAAAGAAGTACTATATTGTGTTTTAACAAGACTAGAGGTATTTGAGTTAAATAGAATAGTTGAAGATATGGATGATAGTGCATTTGTAACTATACTTGAAGTGTCTGATATTATTGGTAATCATATAAAATCTACAAAAAGAATAAAAGATATATCAAAAGAATAAAGATATATCTTTTTTTTATAGTATAATAAGAATGGGTGATCTTATGAAATATGTATATGTTTTAAATAGATTTGGTTTAAAAGATAAGTTAAATGGTTTGGTTGATAGAATTAAAGAAGTATCTGATAGAAGAGGAATGGACTATATTATTGAAATTAATGATATAGATACTTCTACTGAAGATATTATTAATAAATATAAAAAATCTAAAGTTACTTTTTTAGCTGTTGGTGGGGATGGAACAATTAATAGAGTATTAAATAGTATGGTTGGAACTAAAAATATACTTGGATTTATTCCATATGGTACAGGGAATGATTTTTATAAAACATGTCGTGAAACATTAGATGATAAAGTTAATAAAATAGATCTAGTTAGAATAAATGATAAGTATTTTATTAATGTTGCATGTTTTGGAATAGATGCGGATATTGGTAATAATGATGAGATTATACATAGTAAACTTATTCCTGAAAAACAAAGATATAATATGAGTTTACTTTATCATTTTCTTAAATATAAGACTAAACCTGTAAAAGTATATTATAACGATAATATTTGGGAATCAGATATGACTACTATTGCCATATGTAATGGTAAATATTATGGTGGTGGATATAAAGTTGGTTATAAAGCTAAGTTAAATAATGGTACTGTTGATGTTTATTTAATAGATAAAATGAAAAAAACTATGATGGCTAAATTAATAAAAGGTATGAGTAAAGGATTACACGAAGATTCTATACATACTACTAAATTAATGGTTAAAAAAATTAAAATAGAATTTAATGAAGATGTATCTAGTAATATAGATGGAGAAAAGCTTACTAGTCGTGTATTTGATATAGAAGTAATACCTAAAGGTATAACAATTTATTATGATCAAGGATTAATAGATGAGATTAATAAATAAAATGATATAATAATAGTAGAATAGGTGATTATATGGAGACAAAGATGTTTAATAAGTATAAAGGATGTTTAATCATTGTTGATATGGTTAATGGATTTGTAAGAGAGGGAGTATTACATGATGAGGCTATTGCAAATATTATTCCTAGACAAATTGAATTAATTAAAGAGGCAAAAGATAATGGTAAATTAATAATTTTTATTAAAGATACACATAGTCATGATTCAGTAGAATTTGTAAGATTTGGTAATACAGAACACTGTATAGAAGAGACATTTGAATCTGAATTAGTTTCTGAATTAAAAGAATATGAGTATTTAGAAAATACTATTAGTATTGAGAAAAACTCAACTAGTTTTATGGAAGCTCCTAAATTTAGAAAATTAATAGAATATCAGGATGAATTAACTGAATTTGATATAGTTGGTTGTTGTACAGATATATGTGTTGTTAATGGGGCAATTGGACTTGCTAATTACTTAGATCAAGTAAATAGAAGTCATACTATTAGAGTGCATGAAGATGCTATTGCAACATATTCAGAAGAAGATAGAAGTGAATATGTATCTGCAGCAAAACTTTTAATGAAGCAACAGGGAATAGAATTAGTATAGGGGTGATGATATGAACAAGACATTAATGACTGATTTTTATGAATTAACTATGGCACAAACTTATTTTAATGAAGGTAAAAAAGATGAAATATTATACTTTGATATTTTCTTTAGAAATAATCCTTTTAATGGTGGATATACTATTAGTGGTGGATTAGATGAAATGATTGATTATATTAATAATTTTCATTTTGATGAGAGTGATATTTCTTATTTAAGAAGTTTGGGTAAATTTAGTGATGAGTTTTTAAATTATTTAAGTAATCTTAAATTTAATGGTGATATATATGCAGTAGAAGATGGTACTATAGTATTTCCTAATGAACCTGTAATAACTGTTAGAAGTGATGCTGTTATGGCACAAATACTTGAGACAGCATTACTTGCATGTTTTAATCATGCTTCTTTAGTTTTAACAGCAACAAAAAGAATAACTCATGAAGCAGGTAATGTTCCTGTAATGGAGTTTGGAGCTAGACGTGCTCGTGGAATTGATGCTGCAATAGAAGCAAGTAAATATTCATATATTGGAGGATGTAGTGGTACTAGTAATACTTTGGCTGCGAAAAACTTTAATATTCCAGCATTAGGAACTATGGCTCATTCATTAGTAACTGAGAGAGAGTCTGAATATGAAGCATTCTTAGGATATGCTAAATCAAATCCAGATAATTGTGTTTTCTTAGTTGATACATATGATACTTTACGTAGTGGTATACCTAATGCTATTAGAGTTGCTAATGATTATTTAAAACCAAATGGTTATAAGTTTAAAGGTATTAGAATAGACTCTGGAGACTTAGCATATCTTTCTAAAGAGGCTAGAAAAATGCTTGATAAAGCAGGATATAATGAGACAACTATTTGTTTAAGTAATGGATTAGATGAGTTTACTATTCGTGATTTAAAAGAGCAGGGAGCAATATTTGATTCTTTAGGAATAGGGGATAATATTGCGGCTAGTAAAGAAAGAGTTGGTGGAGTATATAAGTTAGTTGCTGTTGAAGAAAATAATAATATATCTCCTCGTATGAAAGTAAGTAATGATAATATTAAGACTACTAATCCTGGATTTAAGAGACTTGTTCGTTTTTATGATAAAGAAACAGGTTATGCTTTAGGCGATGTAATTGCTTTAAGAGATGAAGAAATACCATTAGATAGTTATACTTTAGTACATCCAGTTGAAACATGGAAACAAACTACAATCAGTAATTATATAGCTAGAGATTTACAAGTACCAATATATAAAAATGGAGAACTTGTTTATAATAATTTATCTTTAGATGAGAGAAAAGCTTATTGTGAAATGGAATTTAATTCTATGTATCCAGAAGTAACTAGAATTAATAGACCTCATGAGTATTATGTTGATTTAAGTGATACTTTGAGAGAATTGAAGAATGGTTTAATTAGAAAACATACATCTAGAAAAGGAGATAATTATGTTTGATGCGAAAAGAGTAAAGGATGAAATAATTGAGTTTATTAAGAAATATTTTAATGATAATAATTTAGGGGGAGTTGTTATTGGAATAAGTGGAGGAAAAGATTCTGCTGTTGTAGCAGGTCTATTTACTGAAGCTTTGGGTAAAGATAATGTAATAGGTGTAACTCTTCCATGTCACTCTAATGAAGATGATAGAGAAGATGCTTTACTTGTAAGTAAACAATTTGGGTTTGATATGATTAATATAGATCTTACTGATACTTATGATGCTTTTAGATTTGAAATTGATAAACTTGGAACTTATAGTGAAGAACAATTAAAAAATAGTGATATTAACATAAAACCTAGACTTAGAATGACTTCTTTATATTATTTAGCTGCTTTATATAGTGCTTTAAGAGGTAAAACATTTGTTGTTGCAGGGACAAGTAATAAATGTGAATTATATGTTGGTTACTTTACTAAAGGAGGAGACTCTGTTTCAGATATCAATGTAATTGCTGATCTTACAGTTAGTGAAGTAATTGAATTAGGAAAAGAAATTGGTGTACCAGATAAGGTATTATATAAAACTCCTAATGATGGATTATCTGGTTTATCTGATGAAGATAAATTGGGTGTAAAATATAGTGATATAGAAAAAGTAATTAATAATATAGATGTAGATATAGAAATAAAAGAAAAAATAGAAAAACTTCATAATAATAATCTTCATAAATTTAACATTCCAATGTATAGAAAATGAGAATAGGTGTTTTTGTAGGTAGTTTTAATCCTCCTCATGAAGGACATCATAAAGTAATGAAAGAATTACTAAAAAGAGATTTAGTAGATAAGGTATTATTACTACCAACTCCTAATTATTGGGATAAGAATAATTTAATAGATATTAATGAAAGAATAAAAATGTTGAAGTTTTATGAAGAAGATAATATAGAAGTAGATAATAAACATAATAATTATCCAAATACATATGAAGTGTTAAGAAGTTTAAAGAAAGATTATAAAGATGATACTTTTTACTTAGTAATCGGAGCTGATAATTTAGAAAGATTACATGAGTGGAAGAATATAGAAGAAGTATTAGAAAATAAAATAATAGTATTTAAAAGGGGTAAAATAATTGAAAATAAATATTTAAGTAAATATAAGGATCAATTTATTTACTTAGAAGATTTTGATTTTATTAAGGCTTCAAGTACTGATATTAGAAATGGTAATAGTAAGTATTTAAATCCTGAGATAAAGAAATATATAGAAGAAAATCACTTATATGAAAAGTAGGTGTAATTATGAGTAATTATAAAAACGAAGAAGAATTCTTAAAAGCATATGATTCATCAAAATTTGATAAATTATCTATGTCGGTAGATATATTGTTACTAAGTGTATCTTCTTATGATAAAGATAATTATCGTAGATTAGATAATAAAAAATTAAGTGTTTTATTAGTTAAAAGAGATGATTATCCTTATAAAGATAAATGGTGTTTACCGGGAGGATTTCTAGATCCTAAAAGTGAAACATTAGAAGAATGTGCTATAAGAGTTTTAAAGAGAGAAACTAATCTATCTAATATTTATTTAGAACAGTTATATACATTTGATGCGATAGATAGAGATCCTAGAATTAGAGTTATTTCAACTTCATATTTAGCATTAATAGATAAATCTAAATTAAAAGATGAAGTTAAAAATGCTTCATGGTTTGATATAATAGAATATATAGAAGATAAAAAAGAAGTAAAACTATTATTAAGTAATGGAAAAGAAAAAATTAAATTATCAGTAACAAAAGAATATAGAGATAATACTAAGAATAGATATGATTATGGTACTAAAGATAATAAATTACTTGCTTTTGATCATGATAAAGTAATATTTATGGGATTAAAAAGAATTAGTAATAAAGTTTTATATACTGATATTGCTTTTCAATTAGTACCAGAGTATTTTACTTTAAAAGAGTTACAGCAAGTATATGAAGTAATACTTAATAAAAAATTATTAGATCCTGCTTTTCGTAGAATAATTGCGAAAAAGACAGAGAAAACAGAAAGGATGAAGACGGGAGAAGGACATCGTCCTTCATACTTATTCAGGTATAAAAAGAATGAAAGAGATTAAAAGGGTTAAATTATTTGCTAATGATAATGATAAGTCTAAACAAGTAGAAAATGATACTAGAGAGGCTTTAATAAGAGAAGGTTTTGAAGTAGTAGATGATAATAATTTTGACTTAGGTATTGCGATAGGTGGAGATGGGTCTTTTCTTAGAATGGTCAATGAAAGTGATTTTAAGCAAGATGCTATGTATGTAGGAATAAATGCTGGTACTTTAGGATTTGCTCAAGATATTAAAGTTGAAGAAGTAGATGAATTTATTAAAAGTATTAAGAATAATGATTATTTCTATGAAGAGATTGGTTTAGGAGAAGTAGTTGTTGAAGATGAAGAGGGTACTAATTCTTTTCAATGTTTAAATGAAATAGTACTTAGAGAGAAAGATTTAAAAGTAGTTTATTCTGATGTGCTTATTGATGGAGTACTATTAGAGAACTTTACTGGTGATGGATTGCTTATTTCAACTTCATTTGGATCTACTGCTTATAACTTAAATTATGGTGGAACAATAGTTGATAATATATTTGATACATTACAAATTACTCCTATTGCACCAATTTCTAATAAGACATATCATTCTTTACAAAATAGTGTGGTGATACCTGCCAGTAAAAGAATAACTATTATTCCTGATTCTAATACAAATGATTTGTTAATAACAACTGATGGTAGAAACTATAATTACAGTGGTGTTACTAAAATAGAAATGGGTATTAAGAATCATATATGTTTAATTAGAAAACAAGATTATAATTACATAAGAAAAATTAATGATAAATTTATAAAGTAAGCTTAATTTAAAGTTTACTTTTTTTTCTTATTTGTTATAATAAAAAACAGGTGATTGAAATGGAAATAAAAGGATTTAAAACATTTGATAAGGATATGAGGGATTGTTTAGGAAATAAGTTTGAAGAGGGTGAAATATACTCTTCTGGTGGTAGTAGTAAGGGAATTCATTTTTGTAAAAGATTAGAAGATTCTTTAAGAGGATACGATGCTTTAGAAAATGATGTTATTGTTGCTAAAGTTAGTTCTTTGGGAAAAGTTATTCAAGATGAAGATGAGATATATGATTATTATGATATGTATTATACAGATCTTATAAGTATCGATAAGGTTTTATCTAGAGCTGAAATTATTTTAATGTATTTAAGAATGGAACCAAATGCTAGAATTAAGAGATTTTTAAGTAGTTTTAAATTAACAGAGGAAGAAGTTGCTTTATTTAGAGCGCTTATTAATAATGCTGAATATCCAGATCCTAATATTGTTAGGGATATTGATAATACCATTTCTTATTATCAAGAAGGTAATACTAAGGTATTTGAAGAGGAAATCCAAAAACAAAAATTGAAAACAATGTGAAAATAGAGTATAATTCAAAATAGGTGGTCAGTGTGAAAGAAAGACAACAAGAAAAATTTAAATACGGAGATAGATGGTTTTATACTTTGGTTAAGCCATTACTTATATTTTTGGTATATTTACTATATCATCCTAAGGTTAAGGGTAGAGAAAATATTCCAAAAGATGGTCCGATTGTTTTTGCGGGTAACCATATGAAATGGGTTGATCCAGAACTTGTGTGTGCTGTAGTAAAGAGAAGACAGGTTCATTTCTTAGCAAAAAAAGAACTATTTAGTGGTATTAGTCATATTATTACATGGGGTATGGGAGCAATACCAGTAGATAGAAAAGTTCATGATGGAAATGCTTTGAAATATGCAATTGAAGCTCTAAAAAGAGGTTTATGTATAGGAATATTTCCAGAGGGAACAATTAATCGTACTGATGATGTTATAATGCCTTTTAAAATAGGAGCTGTTAAGATGGCAAAAGAAGCTGATGCTTTGATTGTTCCATTTGTTATTACTGGGGAATATAAATTATTTAGAGGTGGAGAAACAATAGAGTTTTTAAAACCTATGAAAGTTAAAGATTTAGAAAAATCAAATAAAGAATTAATGGATAAAATAAGTAAAAAGTTAATTGAAGGAGGTAATACTAGTGGAAGAAAAAACAGAAAAAGCAACAGGGTATAAAATTTTTAGAACAATACTCGGACCAATATATAAACTTTGGTATAACCCAACAATAATTGGTAAGGAAAATATTCCAAAAACTGGTAGATTTATTATAGTTGGCAATCATGTTCATATTATGGATCAATGTAATGTTATAATGCCTACTAAAAGAGTAATTCACTATATGGCTAAAAAAGAATATTTTGATCCTCAATATAAAGAAGGACATCATGGATGGTTTTTTAGAAGTGCAGGTTGTATTCCAGTAGATAGGACAATAAAAGATGAAGAAGCAGTTAATTCGGCAATAGAAGTATTAGAACATGATCATGCTTTGGGATTATTTCCAGAAGGAACCAGAAATGGTTTAAAAGAGGAAAGAGCTAGAGAATTATATGATGAGTATTTACAAGAAGAAAATATTTCTTTTGAAGAATTCTATAAAAAAGCAAAGAAAAACAAAACATCTTTTACAAATTACTTAGAGGAATTAATGCAAAAAGAATTTATTACTAGAGATGAGTTTATTGATAATGTTGGAAATGCTAATGAATTTTTAGAAATGTTATTAAAAGAAAAAAGAATTACGAGAGAAGAGTATTTTGCTCATATTTTCTTACCATTTAAGTTTGGTGCTGTATCAATGGCTAATAAAACTAATAGTCCTATAGTACCTTTTGTTATTACAGGAGATTATAAATTCAGAAGTAAGAATTTAGTAATCAGAATAGGTAAACCAATAGAAGCTATGGAGGACTTAGCTCAGGCTAATGAATTTTTAGAAGAAACTATGAGACAAATGTATATCGAAAATTACAATAATGATGGCAAATAGTGTCAAATAAAAGAAGCAAACAACACTTTGCTTCTTTTTTATGGTAATATGAAGATGGTGATAGTATGAAACAGAATGAATTTGAATTGGGAGAAAAATATAAACTATACAGAACAGTAAAAGAGTTATTACATCCAACGATATCAAAAAGAAATATTAGTAATTATAAAATAGTAGTAGATGAAAAACTACTATTATTAAGGGTATTTTATCCTAAAAAAGTATCTAATATTAAAGATGTAGTTATTTTTGTTCCAGGAGAAGGAGAAATAACTGATTGTGAAGGGCAATATTCTGATATATCTGCTTTTTTATCTAAAGAAATAGATAAAATGGTTATTTCTATAGATTATGAAAAAAGAGCTAATAATTTAGAAGATTTATATTCTAAAATATATGAAACAATTGAATATATTTATAATAAGTTAAGAGATGAAGGTGTATCTATTAATAGTATTACTTTAATGGGTGATTCTACTGGTGCGAATATTCTTTTAAATATAATAGAAGAGATGAATAAAAATAATATGTTTGTAGGACAAATGATTTTATTCTATCCAGTTTTATCTGGTGAATATAATGGTACTACTAAGTATACTAGCATAGTTGAAAATACAAGTGTTAATTATAATTTAATACCTAAACTAAATGATTATTATAAAAATAGTAGTAAAGAAATATTCCCACTACAAGTTAATAAAGATATTAATTATCCTAAAACCTTATTATTAAGTGGGAATGTAGATCCTTTAATAGATGAAGCAAGAGATTTCGCAAATAAACATAATCAAATAGATTTAAAAATAATTGATTTTGCATATCATGGATTCTTAAACACAAAAGATAAAGAAATAATAAGAGAATATATAAAAGAATTAAAAACATTTACGAATAATGACTAATTATAGTCATTATTTTTTCTTTATGATATAATTAAATGGAGAGGATGATGTATATGAAAAAAGTTTTTGTTTTATTATTTGTTTTTATTTTATTAGTTACTTTAACCGCTTGTGATAAGAAAGAAAAGTCTAAATCTACTACTGGAGATGACACTGTTGTGAGTAAGGATATGGTACATGAACATTGTACTAGAACTGGTAATGTTGATAGTAATTCAAGCGCAGAAATGGTTTATGAAATATATTATACTGGTGAAGTATTAAATAAAATAGAATCCACTGAAAGAGTTACTTCTACTTCAAAAGATGTATTAGATGAATATGAAAATGCTTATCGTCAAATTCATTCATATTATACTGATATTGATCATTACGAAACAGATATTATTAGAACTAGTTCAAGTGTTGCGAGTAAAATGAGTATTGATTATGATAAGATTGATCTTGAAAAGTTAATTGCCTTAGAGGGAGAAGAAGATAATATTTTTGAAAATGGTAAACCAATGATTTCAAAGTATAAAGAATTAGCTAAAAAATTAGGAGTTACTTGCGAAAAGGTATCATAATTCCTTTTTTTGTTCGGATAGTTTAACTGGATAAAATATTTCCCTCCGACGGAAAAGATATGGGTTCAAATCCCGTTCTGAACACCATTTAATAATAAAAAAGAAGACTTTATTCTTCTTTTTTATATGGTAAATTATTACATACATAAGTAATATTATTATCATAATTAACTTCTTGTGGGTTTTTAATAGTCCATAAATACATAGGGTATTTTTTTAAATGTTTCATTAAAGATTTATTTTTAAATACTTTTTTTGATATAGATACAAAACTACATTTAGAGTATTTTAAAATAAAATTTGTGTGTAGTATCCATTTATGAAAAATATTATCATATTTTGATTGAAGTAATAAGCCTGTTTCTACAGTAGGGTATCCTTTTTTTAAGAATCTTATTATTCTTGGATCAAAAGAAATAATTACATAGTTATGATATTTTTCTAATTCTTTCATTAAATAATATACTGTTTCTTTAATTCTTTTTGTTGGTTTTATTTCAATATCCATAAATACTTTGTCATTATTTAGTTCTAAGACATCTCTTAATAAAGGCATGGTAGCATTAGTATTTCCTAATTTTATTCTAGTTAATTCTGATGAATCCATTTCTTGTACTATGTCTTTTCTATTAGCTAATCTTTCAAGAGTAGAGTCATGATAAACTACGAGTTTATTATCTGTAGTTAATTGGACATCAAACTCAAATGGATAATTATAATCAATTGCTTTTTTAAATGCAGGTATTGTATTTTCAATAGTTTTTTCGTTATCAAAAACACCTCTATGAGCTATTATTTTAGGCATTTTCATAATATTCACCCCACCTATAAATAATTATACATTAAAAATAATTGCATTGAAAGGAAAAGAGTGTTACAATATTTGAGCACTTTATGTGAAGGGGGAAGATTATATGGAGAAAATAGTAGATATTTTTGGTTATTCTGCTTTATATGGAGATATGTATAGTCCAGATGATAGTTGGTTTGGTAGAATATTATTAGGAGAAGATAATAAATTTGAAGGTGTTGTAGAAGACTTTTATCAAACTTCTTTCTTTTTAGTATTTGGTCATATGACTGAAGATAGTATAGATCTAATTAAATGTTCTAGAATGGATACAAATATGCCATATTTGTTTTCTGTAACTAAAGAAGAATTTAAATACTATGGAGATTATTATGCCAAAAATTTGTTTGCTAAAGTACCATTAGGAGAATGCAAACTAAGTATATTACCTGCGGAAGTAACTAGAGAAGAATCTGATTATGAAAAAAATGGTTTAAAAAATGGAATTGAGTTATTAAAGAAAGATTTAGGAAAAAAAGGGAAAGAATTATTAGTTGAATTCGAAAAACAAAGAGAATTTACCAATAAAAGCAACAAAACTATATAAGTTTTGTTTTTTTGTGATAAAATACAAATATAAGCCGATTTAGCTCAGTTGGTAGAGCAGCGCATTCGTAATGCGGAGGTCGAAGGTTCAAGTCCTTTAATCGGCACCATGCCGTAATAGTATAATGGTATTACGAGGCCATGGTAAGGCTTTAATCTAAGTTCAATTCTTAGTTACGGCACCATATTGAATAAAAACTAACTATTTGTTAGTTTTTTTGTTTAAGCAAACAAATGACATGTAAAGTATACTCAATTAAAAATTTTGTAAAAAATATCTTTTAAATATTTGCATTTTATTGTAAAATCATTATAGTAGGTGATGGTATGAAGAAATGCCCTAAATGTAATAATACAATGTCTGATAGTTCTGCGTTTTGTGATAAATGCGGAACATCTTTGGATGGAGTAAGTTTAGATGAAGATATATTAGAATCAATATCTACAATTCCAACTGTACCAGCAAAAAAACCAAAAAAGAAAAAAACAAAGAAAAAGGTTGATACAGAAGAATTAGATATCGCTCCAGCAGCTGCTCCAGATGTTATTCCAAAAGTAGTTGAAGCTACTGAAGAGAATTCTGAATATGAAATAAAAGATTTCTTTAAGGATGTATCAGATGGTGAAGAGATTCTTTCTGAAGAAGAAGATGAAGAAATTCCAATTGAAGAAATGGAAGAAAAAGAAGAACCTACTATTCAAGAAGAAATAGATGAAGAAGATACAAAAGAAGAGAATAATGAAGAGGTAGAAGAAAAAGAAGAAGAGGTTGTTGAAGAGGAAGAGACAACTGAATCTGAAGAAGCTAAAGAAGAATCTAAGGAACCAGAAGAGTCAGAACAAGAAGAAACTGAAGATGAATCTGAGGAAACAGAAGAGTCAGAACAAGAAGAAGAAACTGAAGATGAATCTGAGGAAACAGAAGAGTCAGAACAAGAAGAAACAGAAGATGAATCTGAACCTGTAATTCCAGTTGAGGAATCTGAAGAAGAAGAGGAAACAGAAGAAGAGACTTCAGAAGAAATAGAAGAGTCTGATAAAGAATCTGATGAAAAAGAAGAGTCAGAACAAGAAGAAGAAAGTGAAGAAGAATCTGAATCTGTAATTCCGGTTGAGGAGACAGAAGAATCTGAGGAGACAGAAGAATCTGAGGAAACAGAAGAAGAGATTTCAGAAGAAATAGAAGAGTCTGATAAAGAATCTGATGAAAAAGAGGAAAATACTGAAGAGGAAGTCGAAGAACACTTAGAAGAAAAAGAACCTGAAAAAGAGGAGACAGAAGAATCTGAGAAAAAAGAAGAAGAGACTGTTGAAGAAGAACAAGAAGAGTCTGAAGAAGATAAAAATGATGTAGATGAAATAGCTTCTACAATTGTAATAGAAGAAGATTCTGAGGAAGAAAAACCTAAGGAAACGAAAAAAGATAAAGATACTAAGAAAGAAGAGACTGTTGAACCTGAAGTTGAAGAACCAAAAGAGGAAGCAGTTGAAGAAAAAGAAGAAGAATCTAATACTTCTCAAGTTGAGGTTAAAGAAGAAAAACCTAAGAAAACAAAGAAAACTAAAACAACTAAGAAAAAGGAAGAAGAAGTTGAAGAATTAGAAGAAAAAGAAGAAATATTAGAAGAAAAACCTGAAGAAGAGACTCTTGAGGAAGTAGAAGAGGATAAAAATGAAGAAAAACCTGAAGAAGAGACTCTTGAGGAAGTAGAAGAGGATAAAAATGAAGAAAAACCTGAAGAAGATAATAAAAAGATTAAGAAAGAAATAGAAGAAAAATTATTAAATCGTATTAGTGAAATTTCTAAAGAAGGGGCTGAAGAAGAGTCTTCTGATAAGGAAGAAGCAAAAAAAGAAGAACCTTCTAAAGAAGAGGTTGTTGAAGAGAAAAAAGAAGAAGAAAAAACTGAATCTGAAGAAGAAAAAGAAGAAGTAAAAGAAGAACAACCTGAAGAGAAAAAAGAGAAAGAGAAAAAAGAAGAGGAAAAGAAAGAAGCTGAAGAAGAACCAGAACTAATACCTGGTACTGAGGTAGAAGTTGAGGAAACTAAGAAAGTGGAAGAAACCACACCTAAGACAGAACCACCAACAACAGCTCCACCTGTAACTGCAGCTCCTATAATGGTAAACACTGCTGTTCCTACGGAACCTCCTCAACCTGAGTATGTTCCTAAAACTGAACCAGTGCAAGAAACTGTTCCTGCACCAATTCCAGCAGCAACAACACCATTTAGTACTGAACAAATTCCAGTACAACAACCTTATGTTGATTCAACACAACAATCATATGCTACTATTCGTCCATATGAAGTTCATGATGAAGAAAAAGATATTAAAACAAATGTATCTTTAGTATTAGGTGCATTATCATTAGTATTATGTGGTATGTTACCTATATCTTTATCTGGATTATTAATGGCAATATTATCAAAAGAACGTAATCAAATGCGTAAAATTGGTATTATTCTTAACTCAGTAGCTGTTGGTATTGGAGTAATTGCTTTAATTGTATTTATTGTTTATGTTTCTCCTAAAAATAATGTTGATGAGTCTAATGTATTCCAGGGTAAAGGTTTCTCACTAAAATATGATGAAAAATGGAAAGCTGTTGAAACACAGGAAGGTGTTAGAGCTCTACAATATAACGGAGAACCATCATATTTCTCACAATTAGGTTATAGTACTTTAACAGATGTTGGTATAAAATGTGATTTTAGTACAAATGAATGTAAGGAAAGTGTTTATGCAGATTTCTTAGCTGAATTTGAAAATCAAAAGAAAGATGTTGCATATATTATGAAAGCCACATCATTTACATTATTAAAAGATGATATCTATTATGCTACATTTGATTATGCTATAAAAGATACATCATCATCAAAGAGAGGTAAGTATTATTTATTAATTTCAGAAAATAAAAATACTGCATTATCTTTTGTTTCAGATACTGAATATAATTTGGAACCAAATTTCAATAATGCAATTATTGCATTATTAAATGATATAACGCTTATAGACAATAGTGGAAACGCTGGTTCTCTTGAAATAGAGGATGAAAATACTCCTTGGGTACAATATGCTAATCTAAGAACAGATGCTAAAGGTGTAAAAAAGTCAATCTATGGTGAATATCGTTCTTTAGAAAGTGATCCATGTTATTGGGTAATTACATCTAATGATCAATTTTATTGGTATAGTTCTGAAAATGAAAGGAATGATAATTATTATCAAGGAAAGTTTAATGTAAGAACTGGTAAAGATGCTATGAAATTAGTTGGTCTTAAAGAGAAGTATTTAGATACTTTACTTGAAAATTCTAATGGTAAGTTTGTAGCTAGTGATGTTTATGGTGTTGTATTCTATCCACAAAAGTGGGTTGAATATGGAACTTCTAAACATTTAGCAACCGGAACTGAAATGAAACATGTATGGATTATTATTGATCATGGTGATGAAGGAATAGAAGCACAAGCATTACAATTTAAAAAAGATGGTAAGATTGATACTAATGTTTCTATGTATATGGTTAAAGTAAAAGATTAAAAAGAATTCTATATGAATTCTTTTTTTGTTATAATATATATGGAGGGATAATATGAGAGGTAAAAAGTTATTTATTATTATTGGTATTTTGTTAGTATTATGTCTTATATTATTTATAATTATTATTAAAAAGACAAGTTATAAAACTACACCATTATTAGAAATGAAGCAATATAGTAATTTAAAAAAAGAAGATATTAAACAGATTACTATTATGAAAGAACAAGAGGGTGGAGTTGAAAGTATTTTAGAAGATCAAAAAAATGATATTAATAAGACATATGAATTATTGAATAATATTGAGGTTGGAAAAACCACAAAAAAGACATGTGATGATAATACTACTAGATATATTATTGAATTAAATGATGGTAGTATTGTAGAGATAGTTGTTGAATGTGATTGGGTTGTTATAGATGATAAAAGATATTTAATAAAATAAAAAATAGTCGATTGACTATTTTTTTAATACTTAATTTTTTTTATAAAACTTTTTGTTTTATTTCTATATTCTACTGGTGTTCTACTAAAGACTATTGTATTATCTACTCGACATATATATGTATATGTTTTATTTGTAGTAAGTGCATATGATTCAAAATTAGTTCCTTTTTTTACTTCTTCGTATGAAGTATTTGTTTTTTCTGTTATTGCTACTTGTTTATTTGATTCAAACATTTCTTTGGCACTTGTTTTATTGTCTAAAACATAAAACTCTACTTGCCATACTGTTGTAGCGGCCATAGAGGCGCTTTTTACTTTTTTGTCATCTCTAAACTTTTCTGAGACATCAAAAAAATAGTATTCATTTTCATTTACAATTTTTTCAAATTCATCTGCTGTAATAGCATTTTTATGGATACTACAACCTGTAACAATAAAAATAGATATTAATATAATAGTAAATAATCTTTTCATATGTATCAACTCTATAATTATTATATCATAGATAAATAATATATGTTATAATTAAGGATAGAAGGTAGGTTTTAATATGGAAGAGAGAATCTTATTTATAGTTTTTGATGGCGAAGTTAAATTTATTAAAACCAGTACAATGGATCACAAAGAATGGTTTTTATCTTTAGGCGGAAATATAGATGATTATGATAATGTTATTAGGGGATATGTATTAGAGGGAATGTTGTGTTTCTTTAAGGCTAATTTAAATTATGATGATGAGGTTATTAAATTTGCGACTAAGTTTGGTTTAAAGATGAAAAATCAATTAAATATGCCTGATTTAAAAATATGTTGTGGTATAGAGCCTGGACATGATGGTAGTAAGTGGGAACCTATCTTAATCTTACAAGATAAAGATTTAGAGGGATTTAAGACTGCTGAAGATGTCGAGAAAGAAAAAAAAGAGCAAGAGAAACTTGCTAAACAAGAAGAACAATCTTTATCTAGTGATCCAATTATTGAATTTAAAAATAATAGGGATGATCCTAATTTTATAAAGTTTGCTAATAAGTTTACAATAATTATAATTGTTATTGCGATATTATCTAAACTTATTATGATTCATAATAAGACAATGATGTTAGATAATGGTTGGAATAAATTATTAATATTTGTTCAGATAGGTGGATTTACTCTTAGTTTGATTGGTTATAATAAAAAGTTAACTAAGACATTAATCTTTGGTTTAGCTGCTACTATAGCATCTGTTGTTATGTTTGATTTTATTGATGTGGTTATTGGTTGTTTATATTTGGCTTTTTTAGCTGATTATACTAATATTATTAGATTTTATGATTTCTTGAAGAAATTAAAAGCTGATGGTACTCAAGCATTAAAAGCAAAACAAAAGGAATTAAAAGAAAAGAAAAACAATACAACAAATAAAATGTAAAGGAAGTATAATTACTTCTTTTTTATTATCTTTTTAATGATATAATGTATTATAGGATACCATATAATAGAAGAGGTGTTTTCATGAAAGAGAATAGAAATTATGCTATGACAATTGAAGAAGTTTATCAACATTATCATACTAGTTTGGAAGGTCTTACTAGTAAAGAATCACAAAAAAGAATGGATTCTCATGGGAAGAATGAGTTACCTCGTAAGAAGCCTGATAGTTTATTAAAAATTTTTATTTCTGAGTTATTAGATCCAATCATAATGCTTTTAGTAGTGGCAATACTTGCTTCTATAAGTGTGGGAGAATACATAGATGCTATTACTATTTTTTTGATTATTACAATAGATTTAATTATGGGTACTGTACAAGAGAAGAAGGCTAATAATACTGCTGAAGCTTTATCTAATTTGGTTAGAGAAAAGGTTAAAGTAGAAAGAGATGGTAAAGAAATATTAGTTGATTCTACTGAAATTGTAATGGGAGACTTAGTTTATTTAGAGTCAGGGGATAAAATATCTGCTGATTTAAGAATAATTGAAGCTCATAACTTTACTGTTGATGAATCTATACTTACAGGTGAAAGTGTTGCTGTTGAAAAAAATAACAAGACTTTGCCTAATGAAAAATTAGCTGTAACATCTCAAAGTAATATGTTATTTGCGGGTACTAGTGTTACTACTGGTCGTGCTAAGGCTATTGTTGTTGGAATTGGTAAAAATACTGAAATAGGTGTTATTGCTACAACAATTAATAATACTAAGGAAGAAAAATCGCCTTTAACTATTCGTGTTGAGAAGTTTTCTAGAGATATTACAATGATGATAGTATTTGTTGCTATGATTATTGCTATTATTTTATCTAGTAAGAGTATGTCTGCTGAAGAAATATTACTTTCTGTTATTGCTTTATCTGTTTCAGCTATGCCTGAAGGATTACCTTTAGCACTTACTATGGCCCTTACTATTGCATCAAATAAGATGGCAAAACATAAAGTTGTTGCTAAAAAACTGTATTCTGTTGAATCTTTAGGTAGTTGTACTGTTATTGCTAGTGATAAGACCGGTACATTAACAGTTAATGAGCAAACAGCTAAAAAAATATTATTACCTAATAATAATGAATATGTAGTTACTGGTACTGGTTATAAAATAAATGGAACTGTTGCTGGTGAAAAATTATCATATGCTAAAGAGATAGCAACATTAGGAGTATTAAATAATGAAGCTAAATTTACTGAAGAAGAGAAAATAGGGGACTCTATCGATATTGCTTTCCTTGTATTAGGAGAGAAAATGAAGGTAGATACTAGTAATATTAAGATAATAGAGACTATTCCTTATGAATCAGCTAATAAGTATTCTGCTGTTTTCTATGAAAAGAATGGAGAGAGTTATTGTACTATTAAAGGTTCTTTAGAAGTAGTTATGTCTTTTTGTAAAAATGTTAATCTATTAAAAACATTTGATAAAAACAGATTAGAAGAACAAAATGAAGCATTGGCTAAAGATGGATATAGAGTTATTGCTGTTGCTAACGGAAAGATTAAACATAAAAATGATTATGAAGCTTCTGATATTAAGGATCTTACTTTTATGGGTATGGTTGGGTTTATTGATCCAATTAGAAAAGAAGCAATTGGTGCTATTAAGAAGTGTTCTTCTGCAGGTATTAAAGTCTTAATGATTACAGGAGATCATCCTTTAACAGCTTTTAAAATATCAAGAGATTTAAAATTAGCTAGTAGTATGGATGAAGTTACTACTGGCGATGAAGTTGATAAGCAGTTTGCTAAAGGACTTGATCAATTCGATGAGTTTGTTAAGAGTAAAAAGGTATTTACTAGAGTTACTCCAATACAAAAGTTAAAAATAGTTGAGTCGTTAAAAAGACAAGGTGAATTTGTTGCGGTTACTGGTGATGGTGTAAATGATGCTCCGGCGTTACGTGCTGCTAATATTGGTATTGCTATGGGTAGTGGTACTGATATAGCAAGAGAAACTGCTAAAATGATTGTTATGGATGATAACTTTAATTCTATTGTTAATGGTGTATTAGAGGGTAGAGTTGCTTATTCTAATATTCGTAAAATTACATATTATTTAGTATCTTGTGGTGTTGCTGAAGTGTTGTTCTTCTGCTTATCTATTTTGATGAATATGCCTATGCCACTTGTTGCTATTCAATTACTTTGGTTAAATGTTGTTACTGATGGTATACAAGACTTTGCATTATCTTTTGAAAAGCCTGAAAAGGATATAATGAAAGAAAAACCGAGAGATCCAAAAGAGAGTTTATTTGATAAAGAATTACTTGAAGAAATACTTGTTTCTGGTATAACTATTGGTTTAGTTGTATTTGGATTGTGGGTATATTTATTAAAGTATTTACATATGGGTACTCCTCTAGCAAGAGTATATGTGGTAGCTCTTATGGTATTAATTCAAAATGTTCATGCCTTTAACTGTAGAAGTGAAAAGAAGAGTGCTTTTTCAGTACCAATAAGTAGTAATTATATATTCTTATTTGGAGTATTAGGTTCTATGTTACTTGGAATTGCTGTACTTGAAATAAATGGTTTAAATATGTTCTTAAGAACTACATCTCTACCTTATGCACATCTTGGAGGACTTGCTTGTTTAGCACTAGTAATACTTGTAGTAATGGAATGCTATAAAAAAATTAGATATCATAGATAATTATTAAAATGTTATAATAAAGACCAAAAGGAGGATTTATATGGCAGATATTAATATTAAAGAAATAGATCAAGAAAAGATTATTAATCAAATTAGATGTTTAGGAATTGATATGATACATGAAGCTAATAGTGGACATCCAGGAATAGTACTTGGAGCAGCTCCTGCATTATATGCTTTGTATGCACATCATTTAAATTTTGATGTTGAAGATCCTAATTATTTTAATAGAGATAGATTTGTTATGTCTGCGGGACATGGATCTGCTTTATTGTATGCTACTTTGTATATGGCTGGATTTGATTTATCTTTAGATGATTTAAAAGCATTTCGCCAAATAGATTCAAAAACTCCAGGTCATCCTGAAGTAGGAGTTACTCCAGGAGTTGATTGTACAACTGGACCTTTGGGACAAGGTTTTGCAACTGCAGTAGGTATGGCTATTGCGGAAGCACATTTAAGAAAAAAATATAAAATAATAGATCACTTTACATATGTATTATGTGGTGATGGTGATTTAATGGAAGGTATTTCATATGAAGCTGCTTCTCTAGCTGGTACTTTAAAACTAAATAGATTAATTGTTTTATATGACTCTAATAATGTTTGTTTAGATGGACCAACTAAGGATACATTTAGAGAAAATGTGGCGATGAGATTTATTTCTCAAGGATGGAATGTTATTTCTGTTGAAGATGGTAATCAATATGAGTTAATATCTAAAGCTATTAGCCAAGCTAAAGGTGTTATTGATAAACCAACTTTAATTGAAATTAAATCTACTATTGGAAAGTATTCAATTAATGAAGGAACTTCTAAAGTACATGGTTCTCCATTAAAAGAAGATGATATTAGTAAGATTAAAGAAAAAATGGGACTTAGAGATATATTCTTCCAGGTATCTCAACAAGCTATCGATGAATTTAGATTTATTATTTCTGAGAGGTGTAATGGATTAAGTAAGACATTTGATGAGGCTTTAACAAAGATTCCTGCAACTGATAAAGAAGAATTAGAATACTTTATGGATCCTAATAAATATGTTGATTTTAAAGATTATATATATGATGCACCTGAAGATAAACAAGAGTCTCCTCGTGATACATCTAAAAAGGTATTAAATGGAATAGTTCCAGGAGAACCTATTATGATGGGTGGTGCTGCTGATACTTTTGGACCTAATAAAACTTATATTGATGGAGTCGGTAATTTTACTAGTGAAGATCCAGCTGGTAAGAACATATATTATGGTGTAAGAGAACATGCTATGGGGGCAATTACTAATGGTCTTGCTTTATCTGGATTTAGACCTTATTGTTCTACATTCTTATCATTTAGTGATTATCTAAGACCTGCTCTTAGAATGGCTTCATTAATGAATTTAGCAAATATTTATATCTTTACACATGATTCAATAAGTGTAGGAGAGGATGGACCTACGCATCAACCGGTAGAACAGTTATTAGGACTTCGTAGTCTACCAAATTTTGATGTTTTTAGACCTGCTGATGCGAATGAGGTAATTGGTTCTTATAAAGCTATTTTTGCTAAAGAAGAATCTCCAGCAGCTATACTTTTATCTAGAAATAAATTACCTATTTTAGAATATACTAAGGCAAGTGAAGTAGAAAAAGGTGGTTATATTTTATTAGATACTAATTCAAAGCCAGATGCTATTGTAATTAGTAGTGGAGAAGAGATACATCTAGTACTAGAAGCAGTTAATAATTTAAAGACTAAAGGTATTAATATTAGAGTAGTTTCAATGCCTAACTTAGGAAGGTTTATGAAGCAAGATGATGAATATAAAGAAGAAGTATTACCAGTAGAAGTTAGAAAAATAGTGGTTGAGGCATCTAATTCAATGGCTTGGAATCAATTAATATTCTATGATAAGTATTTAATTACATTAAATGATTTTGGAAAATCTGGAAAATATAAAGATGTTTATGAAAAATATGGATTTGATGCTAAGAGTTTAGAAGAAAAAATAGAGAGTTTAATAAAATAATTCTTGTTAAATATATATTTATTCGTTAAAATAGTACAAAAGGAGATGTTTGTATGGTACATGATATTATTTTACTTGTAGTTGGTCTTCTTCTAGGAGCAGTTATTGGCTTCTTCTTATCAAGATTCTTTATGAAGAGTTATTTAAAAAAGAATCCGCCTATTAATGAAGAAATGATTAAAGCATTAATGATGCAAATGGGAAGAAAACCTAATCAAAAACAAATAAATCAAATGATGAAAGCGATGGAGAAATATCAATAGATATTTCTTTTTTCTTGATATTATAAGAGGTTTATGTTATAATATATAACTGTTTCAGGGGGTATATTATATGGAAACAAAAGAATATATTAAGGAGTTAAAAAAATTTACTAGTGAAAAGGGAATATCTATATATGATTATTATTATGTCTATGTAGAAGCAATTAAATCTAATGACCATTTTGAATTACCAGATTTTGAATTAAGAAATCCTTTCTTAACTGCACATGATATTAAATTATTATTACAATGTAAGGAAGATAGAATTGCTGAATATTATGCTTATGCAATGAATAAAATTGTTCAGTATCATGATGTTTTATCAAAAGATGATATTAAGGATGTTCTTAATGATTTATTTGATAATAATTTATCAAGAGATAATATAGAAGAATTAATCGATGAGGAATTAAATAAAAGAATAAGTAGAAAAGATATTCATGATGTAATAGATAGCAAATTAGAGCCAGAAACTAAAGTTGTTTTAACTTCAATTAATAGGGATATGGCTAATCATTTAGATGGTTTTGTAGTAATTAGAGAAGAAAAAACTGGTAAAGCTATACTATATCATCATGATTCTAAAGAAAAAGTATTATCTGGAAAACAAGAGTATAAAAATAATCAATTAAATGCTGATACTGGTTTTTATGTAAATATAGAAGAATATGTTGAACGTTTACTTGATATAATTATGGCAGTTTATCCAACAATGGAAAGTATTTCATTTGTAAAAGATGGAGAGACTAAATCACTTAATGAAGTGTTAGAAGAAGTATTTATAATACTTAGAGATAGTAAAGCTATTAGATTTGGTAAAGAGTTAAAAGGAAAAGAAATAAATACTTATGAAGACTTATTAAATATTCCAACAACAAAAGAAGAATATCAAGGTAAAAAATTACAAACTGGTATGTATGTAAGAAGAGATATTTTAACTGATTTATTTGATCAATATAAAGTAAAAATTAGTTATACTGAAGATAAAGAAAAGAGTGTTTTAAAATAAAACATTCTTTTTTTTGTAAAGTATGTAAAAATATATAAAAAAAATATAGAAAAAAGGTAATTATTATTATATAATTTTTATAGAATATATAGAGTAGGTGATTATTATATGGCAATAACCTTAACAAAAGACATGAATCTTGATAGTTATCTTTCCCAAGCAAAAGAATTTAAAGCTAATGTAAGTGCTTGGAAAAGGACTGTTGCAAACCATGCTGTTCAGTGTTCACACTCCGTTTCAGCAATAGACTTTGGTGATTGGGAAGATGATGCTTCAACAAAAATGCATAACTTTGTTAATAATTCATTAAAAAATGCCTCAAGAGATTTAGATCCAGCTTTAAGTTCGATTAGTGTTGCACTAGGTACTAATATACAAAATTTAGTTACAAAACTAGAAGAATGCAAAGACGCAAAAGATCATCGTACATTTTGGGCAGATGAATTAGATAAAACTAGTGAAACTAAACTTAATCCAGATTATGATCCTAATGCTGATGTTAGCTATTATGGAAGTGGATGGCAAAAACAATCAAAATATATACCTAATCCATATTACACTACATGTAAAAATAATATAAAATATTATGATGGTATTTTGGATACAAAAATAGAAGAGGCTAACATTCTTATTGGTGCTATTGATAGCTATTCTTTCGTACCAAAAAGTAAACAAGGTGAAGGTAGTGGCGGAAACAATGGCGGAAATAATGGCGGAAACAGCAACGGAAACAATGGCGGAGACAGCAACGGAGACAATAGCGGCGGTAATGATGGTGGTGCTCCAGCTGGAGATGGACCAACTGTTAATAAAGGAGATACTGTAACTGTTTCTGATACTGAAGGAAACACTAAAACAATGGTTTATTATGGTACTACAGAGGATGGAGTTAACTTATATGTAGATCCTAGTGGTGGTAGATATATGTATGTTCAATATCCTGATGGTTCTGTACATAAAACAAATGGTACTGAGACATCAATGTCAAATAATGGAGTTAATATAGGTGGTGGAAGAATTGTTGATGCAGGAGATCTCAATTGGTCTATGAATATTAATGGAAGCAATCCACAATGTGAAGTAGTTGGCAAGGGAAATACATCTAGACAAAATGATAATACGGGGGCTGCTTTTGAAAAACCTGTTCCTTATTCTCCAAATTCTTCAGCTCCACAATCGACTCCAAGTTCTAGTCAAGGATTTGGCGGAGGAGCTGGCGGAGGCGGCGGAACTCGTGGCGGAGGAGCTGGTAGAGGCAATTCTCCGGCAGCTGAAAATCCTGCTCCTGTAACAGTTACTGTAGGTGATATTGTTACTGTTAATGGACGTGCTGGAACATATCTTGGTACTACAAAGGGTGGAACAAATGTTTATTCAGATACAGAAACTAACAGGATATTCTATCAACAATCTGATGGAACTGTTTCTGATTCAAATGCAGACTACACACACTACTATAATTATGGTGCTAATATAAATGGACAAGTTGTAAACCCAGGTGATACATATAGTACTAGAACATATTCTGATGGTAATGCTGGATTCACATATGTTTCATCAGGTGGAGAAAATCCTGAAGACTTTGATCCATACGTTGAAGGCTAAAACTAATATATTAATAAGTATGCAAATTGCATACTTATTTTTTTTGTTGTAAAATATGTGTGAAAGGAGGAATTCTATGAAAGACTTTAAAGAAAAATTATCTTTGGTACCAACTAAACCTGGAAGTTATCAAATGAAAAATAAAGATGGAGTTATTATTTATGTTGGTAAAGCTAAAAATTTACAGAGAAGATTAAGAAGTTATTTTACTAGAACTGTTACTGGTAAAACTAGAATGTTAGTTGAAGATATTGATGATTTTGATTATATAGTAACTTCATCTGAATTAGAAAGTTTAATACTTGAAATAACATTAATAAAGAAATATGATCCAAAATATAATATATTACTTAGAGATGATAAGAGTTATCCTTATATAGAGTTAACTAATGATAAGTATCCTACTTTAAAAATAGTTAGAAATGTTCATAGAAAGAAAAATAAAAATCATTTATATGGACCTTATCCTAATGTAGCAGCTGCTAGAAAAACAGTTAATATGATTAATAGAATTTATCCTTTAAGAAAATGTGATAAATTAAAGAAAGACTTATGTCTTTATTATCACATAGGTGAGTGTTTAGGTTATTGTAAGAAAGATATAGATAAAGATGTAATAGAAGAAATGAAAAAAGAAATAATATCTTTCTTAAAAGGGGATTCTTCAATAATTACAAATAGAATTGAAGAGGAAATGGCTTGTGCTAGTGAAAACTTAAATTATGAAAAAGCATTAGAATTAAAAAATATGTTAGAAGATATAGATACAACTCTTAAGAAGCAAAAAATAGATTTAAATAATAATGCTAATTTTGATTTAATTAATTATTATTATGATAATAATTATTTATGTATTGAGTTGTTCTTTATTAGACAAGGATTATTATTTGGTAGACATAATGAAATAATATCTACAATAGGAGATATTGAAAATGAAGTTGTTGAATATTTAATTAAATTCTATGATAAAGGTATATTACCAAATGAATTAGTAATACCTGATGGTTTAGATGATAGTTTATTAAGAGATTATTTTAATATTAAAGTTACTAAACCACAAAAAGGTAAACTAAAAAAACTTGTTGATTTAGCAGGAGAAAATGCTAGAGAACAGATGGATTTAGAAAAAGAAACATATAAAAGAGATGATGAAGAAAGACTTAAAGCGCTTGATGAATTAAGAAATCTATTAGGATTAGATGAATTACATAGAATGGAGTCTTTTGATAATAGTCATTTGTTTGGGACTTTTTATGTAGGTGGAATGGTTGTTTTTGATGACTTTTTACCTAATAAAGATCTATATCGTAAATATAAGATATCTACTGATGTTAAAGATGATTTATCAGCGATGAGAGAGGTTTTATATAGACGATATTTTAAAACAATTATGAATGAATCTTATAAACCGGATTTAATTGTAATGGATGGTGGAGAATTACAGATAAGTGTTGCGAAAGAAATACTTGATTCTCTAAATATATATATTCCTATAATTGGTCTTGTTAAGGATAAAAAACATAGAACTAGTTATATTATGAATGAAAAGTACGAAAAATTAGATGTAGATAAAGATTCTAAACTATTCTTATTCTTAACTAGAATACAAGAAGAAGTACATAGATATGCTATTACATATCATAGAAATATTAAGGCTAAAGGAGCTTTATCTAGTGTTCTTGATGCTGCTCCGGGAATAGGGGAAGTTAGAAAAAAAGAGCTTCTTAGAGAGTTTGGCTCTCTAAAAAAACTAAAAGAAGCTAGTGTTAGTGAGCTAGAAACAGTAATTGGACATGAAAATGCAGAAAAACTCTTTTCTTTTTTACAAGAAATATAGTAAAATGATAATAGAGGTGAAATTATGAATAATAAAGGTTTTACATTAGTCGAAATTTTAGCTGCAGTTACAGTGCTTGCAATACTAACTGGTTTGGCAATTGCTGGATATAGTAGGTATATCGATTATTCAAAAAACAAAGCATATACTAATATGGCAAAATCTGCTAGTGTAGCAGCAGAAGAATTTGTTATGGATAATCCTGGAATTGCTACAGAAACAAAAAAAGTTACAGAAAATGGAAAAACAAAATATGTAATTAAGGATGATAGTGCATATGGAGTTAGTTTCCAAGAATTAGTTGAAGAAGGATATCTAAGTGGAGCAGCAGATCCAAATAAGAAAGGATCTCAATGTAAAGGATATGTTAGAGTTGGTCTTGTTAAATCTGATGAAGAAAATGGCTTAGATCAATATATTTATGAGGTAGATGAATGTTGTTCAACACATCATGGACGTTATAAGTATTTAGTATCTAAAAAAGGTGATTCTGTTCAATCTGTTGAAGAAGTAGATACAAGTATGGATAGAGAGGCTATCTGTCCATCACATAGTTTCTTTATCATCGAATATAGTGGAGCTTGTGAAGAAGGTTCAGGTGGTGGAGGAAATATACTAAAATCAACTGAAAAAAGAATTACTGATAATATGGTTGCTTCATATCATGATAAAGTACCTTCTAGTGTAGGTGAGAGAAAAACTGAGTATTTCTTTGAAGATGGAATGAATTTCCTTGATTGGACTAGAAGTAAACATGGATCTAGTTATGTTAATGAAGAAATGGCATATTATGGTTATAGTGAATCAGAAAGAAGTTATGTACAAGAAATAGCTGCTTACGAATTAAATAGTTTATTAACAGGATGTTATCCAGAAGGATGTCCATATGCTGGTTATCAAGACCAATGTGAACTAATTAATATACCTGACAAAATTGAAATTAGAAGAAATAGAGATTGTTATTCATTTGGTTATGGTATAGGAACTTATGGATACTATAATCTTCAATAAAAACATTGTGAAAACAATGTTTTTTTTTATTCTAAATGTTATAATAATTAATGAGGTGATACTATGAGTAAGATTGCGGTAATGGATGAAGTTCTTGCGAATAAGATAGCTGCTGGAGAAGTAGTTGAAAAATGCATGAATGTAGTTAAAGAATTAGTTGAAAATTCAATTGATGCTGAAGCAAATGATATTACCATTAAATTAGTAGACTCTGGTGTCAAAGAAATAGAGGTTAGTGATAATGGTATTGGAATGGATCAGGATGATGCAAAACTTGCTTTTGAAAGGCACGCTACTTCTAAATTAAAAAAACTAGATGATTTATTTAATATAGAATCATTAGGTTTTAGAGGTGAAGCATTACCTTCTATTGCGAGTGTATCTGACGTAAGACTTAAAACTAGTAATGGGGAAGTTGGTACTGAAATTAATATATCTGGAGGTAAAAATTTAAAAGTTAAAAGAAGTGATTTGGGTAAAGGTACTACTATTACTGTTAAAAACTTGTTTTATAATACCCCAGTAAGATTAAAATATTTAAAGAATTTATATACTGAATTATCTTATATTGT
>JAEEGL010045551.1_pt1 | contig 39128 bp, 38 predicted proteins | sample 9134231 | NCBI WGS metagenome assembly JAEEGL01 (sample SAMN16246548, study PRJNA631951) | gut metagenome | biome: gut microbiome; feature: rumen; material: fiber-attached | host: Bos | place: Iran: Karaj | collected 2018-10 | reverse complement strand
CATCACTACAATGGTTAGACTGGCAGTGATAGGTGCTAATGTGCCCCTTATCCCGTTTTATAGACGGGCCAAGGCCCTTGGCTATTATGTGATTGGCATTGCCTGGGCAGAGGGAGCAGTTTGCAAACAGTATTGCGACAAGTTCTATCCCATATCTTTTAAAGAGAAAGATGAGGTATTGCGTGTGTGTCGGGAAGAAAAGATTGACGGGATTACCTCTTTTAGCTTGGAGTCGGCGCTGCCGACAGTAGTCTATGTTGCCCAGGCTATGGGCTTGGTGAGCAATACGGAGGAATGCATCAGGCTAACAGAAACTAAATTCGCCCAAAGGCAGGCTTTTGAAAAGAATGGGATTCCCACTCCCGAGTATCACTTGATTCAGAGCAAAGAGGAACTCAATGACATGTGTGTTAATTATCCGGTTATTGTAAAACCGGTAGATAGTGGAGGAAGTCAGGGTATTACAAAAGTAGAGGTTCCGGAGGGTAGAGAGGCTGCGTATAGTGTGGCAGCAGAGTGTTCCCGAACCGGCAGAGTGATTGTGGAGGAATTTATTGATGGACGAGAGTTTAGTGTAGAGGCGTTGAGTCATAATGGGAAACACTATATTTTACAGATAACAGACAAGGTGACCAGCGGGGCTCCACATTTTATCGAGATGCAGCACCATCAGCCAGCCGACATTACATTGGAGCAGGCTAACTGCATTAAAGAGACTGTTGAGAAAGCACTGACTGCGTTGAAGATTGAGAATTCCCCAAGTCATACCGAGATAAAACTCAATTCAAGAGGTGAGCTGTATATTATTGAGATAGGGGCAAGAATGGGCGGTGATTATATATCTTCGGATTTAGTCAGGTTGTCTACTGGGTATGATATGGTGAAAGGTGCGATTGAATTGGCAACAGGGAGGTTTGCTATTCCTTGCATTCAGGAATCACATTATGCTGGAGTGTATTTTTACAGTTCGCTTGCTCCAAGGATTGGTAATGTGATCCGTGACCATGCGAAGCATCCTGAGATAGTGGAATACGAGATAGATGATGCACCGCTTGTTGAGGCTAAGAGCAATGCAGACCGTAATGGGTATTTCCTGTATCAATCGGACAATGGCAAAATGGTTCTTTAATAAGGGGGCTTTTTTATCAAGAATTTGAGAATTAGAGAATTTGCATATTCCATATTTTGAATTTAGTAAGAATTAAAGACTATAATTGCAAGCAATTAATAGAACGCGCTATAATTTGACATGGAGAAGACAGTTTATTTCAGAGCATTTGAGGAGGAGGATGCACAACTAATCCATCAATGGAAAAATGACGATGTGTTGAATGCATTATCTGTTGGATTGAATAAAAGGACATGCTATGAAGAGGACTTGGAATGGGTAAGGTCACATATGAGACATCATCCGTATTCCGCTTTTTGGGCGATTTGTTCAAAGGAAACCAACCACATGATTGGCTGGGCATGTCTGACGAATATCCATTATATAAATAGCTCTGCTGAGACCGGCGCAATCGTAATAGGAGATCCAGATTATAGGGATGGGTTCGCGTGGGTAGAGACGGTTCTCTTTATGTTTGAGTATGCATTTGAGCGATTAGGCCTGAACCGGTTGTATGGTCAGTCTTTGCTGGGACATAAGGTAAGCAATATGGTGGAAGGTCTGATGTTTATGACTCGCGAAGGTGTATTCCGTCGGGCAGCCTATAAGAATGGACGTTTCTATGATGTCAGTTATGCGGCGATTCTGAAGGAGGAGTATTTCGCACACAAGGAAGCCGGTGACTATGAGATGCAGAGTGTTATCCGTCGTTTGAAACAATTGAGAAAAGCAGCAAAATGAGAGCACTGATATTTCCAGGTCAAGGCTGTCAGAAAGAGGGCATGGGGAAGGATCTGTATGAGCAATTCCCAAAAGCCAAAGAGCTGTTTGAGAGGGCGAATGAGTTCTTGGGTCGTAGAATCACCGATGTGATGTTCTATGGAACTGAGCAGGAACTGATGGAAACGAAGAACACACAGCCGGCGGTTTTTGTATATGAAGTGGCTTTGGCTTTATGCCAGGATGATGTGGTACCAGATGTTGTTGCAGGGCATTCTTTGGGTGAGTTTGCCGCGTTGGTGATTAATGGCACTATCAGCTTTGAGGATGGACTGAATCTTGTTCTTAACAGGGCATTGATTGGTCAGAAGGCTTGCGATAAATATCCTACAGGAATGGGAGCTGTGATAGGCTTGCCGGATGAGTATGTGGAGAGACGTATCAAAGAGATTTGGGATGAGACGGGTGAGCCTCTGTATTTTGCCAATTTCAATGGTCCGGGACAGGTGGTTATTTCTGGAAGCCGTAAGGCTGTTCGGATGGCATGCAAGGCATTTAAAAACGAAGGTGCCAAGAAGGCTGTCCCATTAGCCATCAGTGGGAGCTTCCATACGCCTTATATGGACGAGGCAAGGGAAGAATTAGGTGACATTATCCGGGCCACTCATTTCAATGAACCTGCTATCCCCATTTATCAGTGTGTGGATGCCTTGCCGCATCTGAATCCAGAGGAGATTAAGGACAATCTTGTACAGCATATCACTCATCCCGTTCTGTGGACAAGTATGACGTATAACATGGTCAAGGACGGCGTGACTGAATTTTACGAGGTGGGTACGGATGACACGCTTGAAAAAATCGTACAAAGGATGTGCTCGGAGTTGAAGGTCCAATCTTTGCTCGATGTGCCCCAATATTCTGGTAAGATAAAGAATTATAAAGTTATTCCTCAATAAAAATTGATATGGACATTAAAGAATTTATTGAAAACTTTGCGGGTGAATTTGATGAAACCCCTATGGATGTTTTCACCCCCCAAACTGATTACAAAACCCTTGCCGAGTGGAACTCGTTGACGGCTCTCTCGTTGGTCTCTATGGTTGATGAGGTGTATGGAAAGACTATCACTGGAGCTGACTTGCGCAAGCACACCACTATAGAGGAACTTGCCCATTTTATAGAAAGTTTGTAATGGAAACACCCTTTTCCCTCGAAGGGAAAACAGTCTTGGTGACAGGTGCGTCATCCGGCATCGGGAGGGGTATTGCAATTGCATGCTCCAAGATGGGAGGCCGGGTTCTCCTTAATGGACGGAACAGGGAACGTTTGGAGGAGACCCTCTCGATGATGGAGGGTCGTTCGCATGAGTTGTTCGTGGCAGATTTGTCGAACCAAGATGAACTGCAGAGACTGGCAGATACGTTGCCTGAGCTGCAGGGATGGGTGAACAGTGCGGGCATTCCCAAGGTTACCCCGATAAAGCATTTTGACAGGGAAGGTGTTGAGGAGATTTTTAACGTCAATGCCATCTCGACAATGATGCTTCTTTCCATGCTGGTCAGACGTAAGAAACTGAAACGGGGTTCTTCGGTCGTGTTCATCTCGGCTGTGACCGGTGCTTTTGTCGGAAGCAAGGGGGACACCTCGTACTGTGCCACCAAGGGAGCTGTGAATGGCTTTATGAAGGGCGCGGCATTGGAGTTGGCATCACAAGGCATCCGTGTTAATAGTATTAATCCTGGATTAGTTCCTACCAATATTTTGAGTCTTGCCAATGCGAAAGCGGGGGAAGAGTATCACATGGATATTATGCAGGATAAATATCCCTTGAAAAGACTGGGAACTCCAGAGGATATAGCCAACGGTGCAATCTATCTTCTTTCAGATGCTTCTTCGTGGGTGACGGGTATCAACCTTGTGATAGATGGAGGATACTTGCTTAATTGAAAACCAATAGTATGGAGTGAGTGGCTGGGCTCTTTTTGACTGAATGTTTAAGTTTGTGGAATCGCGATGAAAATTAATCTGATTGAATTCTTTATAGACACCGTTGGCAGGTACTCAGATAGAATAGCCATAATTGATGGTGAGAGACGGCTGTCTTTCGGAGAACTTGATGTAAAGGTGCGCCGGTTGGCCAACGTAATCGTGGGTGTTTGCCAATGTAAGAATCGTCCTGTGGCCGTATTTATGCCCAAAAGTGCTGAGGCGGCAATTGCAGATATTGCCATCACTTGTAGTGGCAATGTGTATATGAATCTTGATGTCAAAAACCCGGCTGAGAGATTGGGTAACATTCTGGCATTGATTCAGCCGGAGGCTGTCATCACGACTGGCAAATACAAATCCATAATTGAGCCGATAACAGGCAATAATGTTAAGGTGATTGATTTGGATGAACAGGATGAGTGTGCTCAGGCTCCTGCATCGGAGTGGTTCCTGAATCGAAACAGCGACATTATCGATACTGACCCGTATTGTATTATCAACACCAGCGGCTCGACAGGTACCCCCAAAGGTGTAGTTCTGAACCACAAGAGCTTCATTGATTTCATGGCTCAGACTTTTGAGGAATATGATTTCACTGAAAACGATGTTATCGGGTCGTTGTCACCGGTGGTATTTGATATCTGGAGTTATGAGATGTGCTTGTTGATGGGGAAAGGTGCAAGTATTGTAGTCATTCCCGACACATTCTCTGCATTTCCTGTGAAGATTCTCCAGTTGATGCAGCAGCATGGTGTGAGCTATATCTTCTGGGTGCCCACAATCATGGTGAATATCGCCAATATGGGTCTGTTGCAGCAAGTGCCTTTGCCAAGTCTGAGACTCTGCTGGTTTGCTGGAGAGGTGTTCCCCACCAAACAGTTCAATGTATGGCGTCGCAGTCTTCCTCAGACCACCTTTGCCAACTTCTATGGTCCCATTGAGATTACGCTCGATTGTGTGTATTATACCGTGGAACGCGAAATTGCCGACGATGAGCCCATCCCGATTGGCAAGCCATTCCGCAACACCGACATCCTGATTCTCGACGAGAACAACCAGAATATCACCGAGGCTAACAAGGAAGGAGAGCTTTGCATCCGTGGTACTTCTTTGGCTATGGGCTATTACAACAACCCCGAGAAGACCGCTGCCGCATTTGTACAGAACCCGTTGAACCACAGCTACCCCGAAACCATCTACCGCACAGGCGACCTGGTGTTTATCAACGACCGTGGCGAGATTGTGTTCAAAGGCCGCAAGGACAGTCTGATCAAACACATGGGCTATCGCATTGAGTTGGGAGAGATTGAGCATGTCATTATCAATACGCTGAAGTTGGTGAAGAATGGCTGTGTTGTGTATAACCACCAGCGCAAGGAGATTACGCTTTACTATGAGGCTGAGAACGAACTCACCGCTGCCGACTTCCGCAAGTCCATCGGTAACACCCTGCCTAAGTATATGATTCCAGTAGTCTATCACCACTTACCAGAGTTGAGACGTAACACCAACGGCAAGATCGACCGTCTTTACTATAGCAAATTGGTTGAAGAATAATGTCAAATTCCAAGTTGAAAATAGTTTTTTGGGGTGAGGATGCTTTCAGTTGCATCATACTCCGTTCGCTTGCGGAAGCAGGCCATCAGATAGGACTTGTTGTAACCCCATATTATGATAACCTCATATACAAACGACTTGAAGGTGTGTGCAAGTTGCTTCAGGTACCATTGTTGAGAGCAAAGAAGATTAACTCCGAAGAGGTTTATGAAGCGGTTAGACAATTGCAACCCGATTTGTGCGTCATCTCACACTTTGAGAAATTAATCAAAGATCCGATTCTTTCGATACCAAGACTGGGCTTTATTAACCTGCATCCGTCACTTCTACCTTACTATCGTGGTATGGCTCCTCAACATTGGCCAATAATCAATGGCGATAAAGAAGCTGGTATCACAGTACATTATATTGATGAAGGTACTGACACTGGTGACATTATCGTTCAGAGGCGATTCCCGTTGGTCGACGATATGTATGTGAGCGATTTGCAAAAGGTGTGGATGGAGCATTACAAAACCATCATGGTGGAAGCTATTGACAATATTGTATGCAATCGCCACGTTACAGTTCAGCGACATCTTGAAGGCAGCTATTATGGAAAACTAAAATTAGAACAATGTCAGATAAATTTAGAAGGAAGTGTGCATGACGCTTACAATTTGGTGCGTGGTGTTTCTCTTCCTTATTTTGGTGCTCGTTTTGGCGATTTAATTATTTATCGGGCTCATGTATCCAAAGATAGTGAAAAAACGATAGATACTGACAAGCCAGCTTTGTTATTTTCAGACGGGAAACTTATTATAGAGCAATATAAATCAATTAAATAGTATTAACAGTGAAAGAACAGATTATCAAGATTTTGACAGAACTCCGTCCGGAGTTCGATTTTACCCAAGAAGGCGTGAACTTTATTGAAGAAGGTATGCTGGATTCATTTGACATGGTAAGCCTTATCGATTCTATTGAAACTGAAATGGGCGTTGCTATTGCTGGTGCTGATGTATTGCCGGAAAATTTCTGTGACATAGATGCTATTTATAAAACCATTGAAAAAAACAGGAAATAAGATATGTTAGCAAAGTTTAAAGGTAAAAAAATAAGTGCAGTCTATTCTGTTCTGCCTACAAAAGAAGTGGACTTTATGGATGAGGCAGGTAATTATACTTTTACCGAAGCCCAGATGAAAAAGCTAAAAAAAGTGATGGGCTTTGGCACGAGGAGAGTTGCCCAAGAAGGCGAGACCGTCGGCGACTATGCCATTTATGCCGTTGAACAGATGCTAAAAGATGGTGTTTTCAAGGAAAGTGAAATAGGAGCTATCATTGTTACCACCACATCCCCAGACCACTTTATTCCGCCTATTTCTAATATCGTTCAAGGCAAATTCGATTTTGATGAAGATACTGTTTGTATTGATATTTCTCAAGGTTGCTGTGGCTATATTGTTGGATTGACATATGCCTTTATGACACTGAATTCTTTGGAAAACAAGAAAGCTCTTCTTATTTCAGGTGATATGTTGACTACTCGTATTTCAACACGAGACAGGGCAAGTCGTCCTATTAATGGAGACGCTGTAACGGTAAGTCTAATTGAGAACACGAGTGATGACAAGCCAGTTTGGTGTTCGCTGAAGAATGACGGCAAGGATGCCTTTGCGGTTTATATTCCTGCCGGTGGCACGCGAATGCCGATTACTCCTGAGACAACTAAGGAAGAAGAGGACGAGTTTGGCAACTGGCGGGGCAAGCAGCATCTGGTGATGCAAGGTGATTTGGTTTTCAATATCATCATCAATATGACCCCGGTGATGATGGAAGAACTTTTGGCCAAGTCGGGCGACAAGATGGATGACATTGATTATTTTGTCTGCCACCAATCGAGCAGTTTCACACTGAAGAAACTTGCCCAACGTTTGGAGGTGACCGAACAGAGGCTATTCAACGACATCGTACCCAAATACGGAAACTCCAGCAGTGCAACCATCCCTGTGACATTGTGCGAACATAACGAAGAAATGTTTGCCGACGGCAAGACGACTAAGAAAGTAATGTTCGCAGCCTTTGGTACCGGCATGTCGCTTGGAGCAGTGTTGATGGATATAGAAAAACCAGTGTGCAAGTTCATGAATTATCCGCATAAATAAAAGAAACTTCATAAATTGTATTGCGTATGGTTGCAATAATGAAACACGACATGAAGGCCATCCTCGGTGAGGATTTCTTTAAAGAAGAGATGAGGTGTGACTACCTTGTTTCTGCTCGGATAAAACGTATTTGGGCAGTGTTGCTCGATATGTACCTTACTTTTGCCGAGTCATGTGAGAGACATGGATTGAAACATTTCCTGATAGGCGGTTCATTATTGGGAGCAATACGCCATAATGGTTTTATTCCTTGGGATGATGACTTGGATGTCGGTATGATGCGGGAAGATTATGAGGAGTTTATTAAGGTTGCGGATAAGGATTTCTTTAACCCACTGTTTCTTCAGACCCCATACTCAGATCCAGATTATTATGTGTCGTGGGTGAAAATTAGAAATTCTACAACGACAGCAGTATCGCTTCAAACGAACCACAGACGGTTCAACCAAGGACTTTTCCTGGATATCTTTCCCATTGACTATGTGGATTTGAATAATGTGGAAAGAGACTATCAGGCCATATACACTTATGCTAAACGGTGTGGTGCCTATATGCGCGAAGGCTCAGTTCGTCTCAACGAACGTCAGAAACAGGATGCCATCACATATCATACAGACAATCCACTGAGAGAATGGGAGGAACTTCAACGCGTAGCTTCTAACCCGCAGTATAAGGGCTCAGCGTATGTGGCCAATGCGGTTTTCACTGGATATGGATGGAAGAAAATGGTTCATCCAACCAGCGGTTATGCAAAGGTAGAGAAACACCGGTTCGAGGGAATAGATGTAATGATACCTTCTGGCTATGACGAGTTGTTGAAGATCCAGTTTGGCGACTATATGTCATTCCCCCCTGTGGAACAACGGGGAGTGCGGCACTCAGATATCATCTTTGACCCCGACAAACCTTATACCGACTATCTTGAATAGTATTCGTATCGTAGAATAGATGCAATGTGGAAATGCTTTTTGTTTCAGTATTGACAGTGTAGATGCCGATGACGGATAAGTTGTTTGATTGCGAAAAGTTAAATTATTTTTACAAACGAGAAAAAAGTGTATCTTTGTAGGATGAAACAGGGTTGAAAAACCCCTATGGTTTTGGTATAAGTGTCTAAGATATATGTAGATATGCAATCTTGGACAAGTCTTTATTTGTGGAAAAACTTAAGTTTGGACATCCCACAATGACTTTTCCGCTATTGAAAGGTGAAGAAGAAAATGGTTATTTATCAACAATGTTGGGTTAGAAGTATACTGTCGGTGTTTGCAGTTGCATGCATGATGTTTGTGTCGTCCTGCAGTTCGCATAAAGAACTTGCATATATAAGTGATGCGGAGCGCGACAGTGCACAGCAGATACTCACTACCTATGCTCATACGATTCATCCAGGCGATCTCCTCTATATTTATGTCAACAGTGAAGTGATGGAGAGTGTTGTGCCATTTAATCAGGAAACCCATATTGAGGCGTTGGAGATGAGTCGATTGAATATGGCTGGAGGTTCCAATGGAGAGCAGCAAATTTCGGATACGTATAAGAATAGGACTCAAAGACAAGTGACAGGGTATTTGGTGGACGAACAGGGATTCATCACATTCCCGGTATTGGGTAAAATAAATGTTGCAGGATTGCAACATGATTCGGTTGAGACCATAATCCATAAACGTTTAATATCGGGTGAATATGTTATTGACCCAGTTGTCACGGTGAGTCCGATGAATTTCAGGGTGTCTGTGGTAGGTGAGGTCAGGAATCCGAAAGAATTGCATATAACGGGAGAGAGGTTGACCATCTTCGAAGCATTGGCCATGTGTGGGGATATCACTGATAGTGGAAGAAGAGACAATGTTGTTGTGATGCGAGAAATAAATGGCTCAGTGATTCCCATAGAAATTAATTTGACCCAAAAGAGTCTTTTCAATTCGGAAGCATATTATCTTCAACAAAATGATATCGTATATGTTGAGCCGAATGATTATAAGAAAAGAAAAACAAACTATGATCCGTATTTGCAGCAAGATATTCTTTCGTATGTCAGGCTGAGTAGTTCTTTAGCAAGATTAGCATACATCACCTATATTAGGTACATACTTGATAGAAATGGTATATTCAATTAAATAGGAATAGATAGTGTCCTGTTATTTGTTGTAAGACATGATAATTAAAGATATGGATATTTCTGTTTGGAAATGAATACAATCCAGGAGGTATAAATAAACCTTATTAGATTTTGTTTTTGAAATGTTTGATTTAGAAGATTTTATTTCTCAAAAGGTAACGAAACGTTCTGATAGTATGTTTGTTTCAGATATTGAAGCAAACGGGGATACTCTTGCGCGTGAGATTGGGGGAAATTCTGTATGTGTGATAGGTGGTGCTGGAAGTATTGGCTCCTCATTTATCAAGGCGGTTTTGAGATTCTGCCCTAAGAAATTGGTCGTTATAGATTTAAACGAAAATGGTTTGGCAGAGCTGACTCGCGATATTCGTTCTACTGAAGGGCTTTATGTGCCAGAGGAGTACCGAACCTACACATTGAATTTTGCTGACCCAATTTTTACAAGAATTTTTCGAGAGGAAAAAGGTTTTGATATTGTAGCCAACTTCTCCGCACACAAGCATGTGCGTAGTGAAAAAGACAGGTATTCTGTCCAAGCATTGATAGAGAACAATGATATCAAGGCGAAGAAACTTATGGATCTTCTTTGCGAGTTTCCTTCTAAACATTTCTTCTGCGTAAGTACTGACAAGGCCGCCAACCCTGTGAATATTATGGGCGCCAGCAAGCGTATCATGGAAGACTTGGTCATGGCATACAACGACAAGTTCAAGGTGACCACAGCACGATTTGCAAATGTGGCATTCAGCAACGGCTCTTTACCAGATGGATGGCTTCATAGGTTACAGAAAAAACAGCCCTTGGCAGCGCCTAATGATGTGAAACGTTATTTTGTATCGCCGGAAGAAAGTGGGCAAATATGCATGTTGGCCTGCATCTTGGGCAATGGAGGCGAAGTTTTCTTCCCCAAATTAGGCGAAGAGCAAATGCTTACCTTTAGTGCCATCTGCGATGATTTTGTGGCTGCACAGGGTATGACGAAGGATGAATGTGCATCTGATGAGGAGGCCAAGAAAAAAGCAGCGAGTATTGATTATTCTCAATTCTCAAATCTCAATTCTCAAATAAAATACCCGGTTGTTTATTTCAAGAGCGACACTACTGGGGAAAAAGCCTATGAGGAATTCTATGTTCCTGGAGAGAAGATTAATATGGAACGTTTCAAGGCCTTGGGTGTAGTAGAAGAGACAACACGTCGTCCAATGCAAGAAGTGAATGCCTTCTTTGAAAAGCTTGAAATGCTGTTTGCGGGCGAATTCACCAAAGAGGATGTTGTGATGGCCATTAAAGATTTTATTCCTAACTTTGAGCATGAGGAGAAGGGGAAGAATCTGGATCAGAAGATGTAAGATGTATGAGGTAGGATGTATGATGTAAATTCAAAGCGATGAGCGAAATTGGTGATGCCATACATGAGAAGTGTCTATCCTTTGGAGATAGGGTTATTAAACTGAATGATTATCTCTTGGAAAAAGAGTGTAAGAAAGAAGAAGACCGATGCAAGAAGCAGAAGAATGGCAGAATTCCAATACATCTGAAATCTGTTGCGAATCTTTCGAACCAGCTCTTGCGTGCAGGCACGAGTATCAGTGCTAACAACGCTGAAGCCACAAGCGCCATTAGCAAGGCTGACTTTAGGTCAAAGTCATATATAGCCTTAAAAGAGGCACGTGAAAGTCAAAGTTGGTTGAATCTGCTTTACAGAAACAAATACATCACTGATGCCGAGTATGATAGTCTGTGTGCAGATTGTGACGAATTGGTAAAAATACTGACGCATCGCTGCAAGAAAATTGATGAGAAGTAGGATGTTGGATGTATAACCGTTTGCGAAATTCAAACAGCACAATCAAACATCGCGCATTAAGACACATCAAACATCGTCCCTCATACATAAAACATATAACAGAGTTTATTCCCAACTTCGAGCATGAAGAGAAGGGGAAGAATTTGGATCAGAAGATGTGAAAGAGTGGGAACTTATAGAAAGTGAGTATGCTTTTCAATGCCCTTGGTTAAAAGTACGAAAAGATAAGGTTAGAGTTTCTAATGGTATTGTCATTGATGATTACTATGTAGTAGAAGCGTCCAATTGGGTGAATGTAATTGCGGTTACAGAGGATGGGCGGATTGTAATGGAGAAGCAATACAGGCAAGGAATAAGGAAGATTTGTTATGAACTTCCAGCAGGTATGGTTGAGCAAGATGAGGAACCCCTTGACGCCGCCAAGCGTGAACTTGCAGAGGAGACTGGTTATGCAGGAGGAGATTGGCATCCTTTCGGAAGATATGCACCTAATGCGAGCGGAATGAATAACGTGTGCTATACATTCATTGCTTACGGAGTGAGATTTCATGAACAGCCACATCGGGAGATTACAGAAGATATTCATGTGTCGTTGATGACAGAAGAGGAGGTAAGGAATCTGCTTGAAACGAATGAGATAATTGAAGCTGTTATGGCAGCACCTTTATGGAGATATATTAATCGAAAAAAGTAATACTATGGGATATAAAATACCATTATTTAATCTTAATTTTGACGAGCGTGAAGCTCAAGCGGCTTACGATACTATTAAGTCGGGTTGGATTTCCACAGGTCCAAAAAATGAACAATTGGAACAGATGTTCATCGAGATGTGGAAAGTTGGTTATGCGGTGAGTATGACCAACTGCACCGCTGCACTGCATGTTTGTTGCATGGTGTGCGGCCTCGGCTCTGGCGATGAGGTGCTGGTGCCTTCGTTGACCTTTGCTGCTTCCGTGAACAGCATCCGTTATGCAGGGGCAACACCTGTCTTTTGCGATATTATCGGTCCCGATCATATCAACATCAACCCGAAGGAAATCGAGAAGAAGATTACTCCTAAGACCAAGGCCATTGTGGTGGTTCACATGGCAGGTTTCCCTGCCCACATGGACGAAATCATGGCCATTGCCCGCAAGCATAACTTAAAAGTGATTGAGGATGCTTGCCACGGTCCTCTGTCGGAGTATAAAGGCAAGAAACTCGGCACCATTGGCGATTGCGCAGCGTTCAGTTTCTTCTCCAACAAGAACATCTCCACTGGTGAAGGTGGTATGTTCGTCACCAACAATGAAGAAATGGCAAAAAAAGCCCGTCTGTTGCGCTCACACGGCATGACCACCATGAGCTACCAACGCGCCAGCGGCCATGCCACCACCTACGACATCCTTGAATTGGGTTACAATTACCGCATGGATGACATTCGCGCAGCCATTGCTATTGAGCAATTGAAGAAGTTGCCTGCCGATTTGGATACCCGTATCAAGGTGCGCCAGCGTTATGTGGAACAACTGGCAAATGTGAAGGATGTTGTGGTGCCGTTTGCCGACAACAGGGAGTTTGTAAGCAATTACATCATGCCCGTGGTGTTGACTAAAGGCGATACGGCTTATCGTGATGCTATCCGCGACAAGATTCATGCCGCTGGCATCCAGACCAGTGTACATTATCCCGCTGTACACAGATTTTCCATATACAAGGATTATCCCGCTGTGCTGCCCCAGACGGACTATGTGACCGACCATGAAATCACGCTCCCGATGTACGCCGCGCTTACAGAAACACAAATTGATTTCATTTGCCAGACAGTAGAACAAGCGGTAAAAGAGATTTCATGAATCCTATCATTTTAACGTTAATTGACACGAATTAAGCCGTTAATTATTCATTAATTTCTCTTTTGCATTTCATGGTTGATTTTTCCAAATACGCCAACGAGTGTTTCGTCGTTGATCGCAACATGAAACCTATCGACGATGCAGATTATGCTGAACTGCTGGATGACAAAGACAACAATTAATGAAAAATTACATGGTCGATTACATGGTAATTAACGTTCAAGTGAAACATATAATGCCCCGTTAATTGTCCGTATAATTTGACCACTAATTGTTGTACAGGAAAGAATATTAAGGAGAGATTATATGGTCTATTACATGATAATTAACGTTCAAGCGAAACATATAATGCCCGTTAATTGCCCGTATAATTTGACCACTGATTGCTGCACGGGAAAGAATAATTAAGGAGAGATTATATGGTCTATTACATGGCAATAAACGTTGAGAGATAAACATATAATGCTCATTAATTGTCCGTATAATTTGACCATTAATTGCTGCACGGGGAAGAATAATTAAGGAGAGATTATATGGTCTATTATATGGTAATTAACATTGAGAGATAAACGTATAATGCTCATTAATTGTCCGTATAATTTGACTATTATTTGCTGCACGAGGAAGAATAATTAAGGAGAGATTATATGGTCTATTACATGGTAATAAGCGTTGAGAGATAAACATATAATGCTCATTAATTGCCCGTATAATTTGACCACTGATTGCTGCACGGGAAAGAATAATTAAAGAGAGATTATATGGTCTATTACATGGCAATTAACGTGATAATAGTAAGATGAAGAAAGTATTAATATTTGGTGTGGGTGAGTTGCAGCGCTCCATCATCCGTCGAGCTAAACTGAAAGGTTTGTTCACCGTTGGCATTGACCCTTGTGGTGATGCAGTATGCAAGGACGAAGTGGATGCTTTTGAGATTGTTAGTGGGCAGGACTTTGAAGGAACGTGTGCCGTAGTGGAAAAGTATGGCGTTGATGCCATAGTGACCGCAGCGACCGACAAGCCTTTGGTCATGATGGCGAGAGTGGCTGAGAAGTATGGCTTCCCGTTCTATTCCATTGAGACCGCGCAATGGTCCACGGACAAGTACCAGATGAAGCAACGCTTCTTGGAAGGCGGTGTGCCTTGCGCACGAGGCCGTCTTATTGCTAAAGTGGATGAAGCCGATGATTTGTATTATCCACTTATCGTGAAGCCCCGAGACAATTCAGGCAGTCGTGGCGTGAAATTGTGCCGAAACAAAGAGGAACTGCATGAAGCTATGCAAGAGGCTTTGCAATATTCCCATCTTGACACGGTGTTGGTGGAGGAATATATCGAAGGACAGGAATACAGCATCGAAGGTTTGCATTATGAAGGCAAGAGTGAAGTAATCCAATTCACGGAAAAAACCACGACGGAATTCCCATATAATGTGGAGTTGGCACACAAGCAGCCGGCCAACCTAACAGAGAATCAGAAGAATGACATAAGGGAGCTGGTTTCAAGGATTGCCCAATGTATGTATTTCGAGAATTGTCCTTCACATACTGAATTGAAGATAAACGAGCGAGGTATTTTTATTATAGAGACAAGTCCTCGTTTAGGTGGTGACTATATCACTTCCACTTTGGTACCGCTATCCACGGGCATCAATATGGAAGACCAACTGCTGAACATCTCTTTGGGAGAGAAGGTGAATACACAAACGGGACGGGTGGAAAAGGCCTCTGGTGTGTGCTTTTTCTGTCTGCCAGAAGGTGCTGTGAAAAAGATTGACCCGCAGATAAACGATGTTGAATCTTGGCCAGGAGTGTTTAGTTTTGAGTTAAAATTGAAAGCGGGAGATGAAGTACACAAGATTACGAGCAGTTTGAATCGATATGGGGAAGTTATTGTTTCAACTGACAATAGGGATGAATTGGATAAGTTAATGGCTGATTATGAACAGCGTATATGCGGTTCGGTAATAATAGGATAATCTAGGGAGTATGAATCAATTTGTCTTAGCCATCATCGGTGCAGGCGAGGGAGCCCTACCCATTATCACTAAAGCCAAGGAAATGGGGGTAAAAGTCGTGGCATACGGCAGAAATGATTCGCTTGCCAAAGACCAAGTAGATGTTTTTGTGGAGGAGAATAATTTCGATATACAATTTATCGCTGATTCTTGTCATGAACTGAATGTGAATGGCATAATGCCTTCAAGTGAGCTTTCCACAGAGGTCGCAGCAAGAGTTGCACATACGGCAGGACTTCTTGGCAATGACTTAGAGCATGGCTTTGGGGGAAAGAACAAATACTTTATGAGAACGAAGGTGGCAAACCTTGTTTCTATAAAGCAGCCAAAGTTCCAACTTTATGAAGAGGGAGTGGATGTTGCATTCCCGGTAGTGGTGAAGTCTGTAGATGCTTGTGGGAAAAGGGGAGTTAGCATTGCATATAATAAAGAGGACTTGAAACAGGCGGTTCCACAAGCCAGAGAAAACTCTTCCGATGGATCTGCACTTGTCGAAGAGTATTTGAAAGGTGGCCAAGAATATTCCATCGAATGTCTCTCTAGCGGCAAAGGTAAACATTATGTAATACAATATACAGAGAAAGAATCTTCTGGACCGCCGCATTTTGTAGAGATAGCCCACCACCAACCAGCTATTCTTTCAGACGAAACGAAAGCAAGGATTGACAAGGCTGCCTGGGATATACTTGAAGTTCTTGGTTTGAATTGTGGAATGGCACATTTGGAAATTAAGATTATTGATAATGAAATCTATTTTATAGAAGTGGGTGCCCGTGGTGGTGGCGACCATATTTCAGACATTCTAACGCCATTAAGTACAGGATTTGATTACTACAGAGCTGCCATAGAATGCCATTTAGGTATTTATCAGCCCGTCGCGATTACCAATAAAGCTTACACCGGCATCTATTTCCATAGCAAGCAGAATGAACGACTAAAGCCTTTGTTTGAGCTAGCAAAAACTGCCAAGTGGTGTATCAAGAACACTGTTGTTAAAGAAGAGTTTGATGAAGCTACTGGTAATGTAGGAGCATCAAATTCGGGTTACATCATATATTGTTCAGATCACAGAATAACCATTTGAAATACATATTATATGCAAGATATTAGAGGAAAACGCCTGTTGCTTCTTGGTAGTAGCGTATGGAAAGATTTAATCAAATCGTTTGCTGATTACTACGGAGTGAGACTTTACTTTGCAGGTCTTTATCCTGCTCCTCTTGACGATATTGTAGAGGAGTATTATCGGATTGATACGACTGACCCTGAAGTGATGATTCCTTTCGTGAAGGAACACAAGTTTGACGGGGTTTATATGGGTGGTAGCGAGTTTATCGTATCTCATGCTTGCATTTGGATTAATGAACTTGGGTTGCCTTGCTATTGCGAAAAAGAACAATGGGATTTGCTGCAAGACAAAAGCAAATTCAAGGATTTGTGCATCAAATATGGTCTTCCCGTGGTTCCCAAATTTTCAATTGATCCAAACAATATTGCCCAATCGGTGCCTGCCGAAGCGTATCCTGTTATAACCAAGCCTACAGATGGTAGTGGTAGTAATGGTTTTTCAGTGTGTCACAATGCTGAAGAACTTGAAAAGGGCTACAAACTTGCAGCGGATGTTTCTCCAACAGGTTCGGTGATTTGTGAGAAGTTTGTTAATAATACCGGCTTGGTGGTGTTTTTTACATTTAGTAAAGGTGTGATGAATTTTGTTTTGTCTGAGGACAAAATACCTGTTAAATATGAAAAACAAGGATCCTATGTGGCTGGGTTGTTTACCTGCCCAAGTCAATATGAGAATGAATTTGTAGACTTATATGAAGACAAGTTGAGGAAGTTGTTCTCAGCCATAGGTATTAGAGAAGGCACTATCTGGATTGAAATCTTTAAAGAAGGTAACAACTTTTATTTCAATGAGGTGGGTTATCGTTATGGAGGGTCGTTCTCATTCTATTCTGTTGATTATTTGAGCGGTATCAATCAATTTTTTGCCGATTTATATTTTGCTACAACGGGTGATAGTCAATTGGAAGGATTTAAGACTTTGATTCCGGACAATGTGACCAGAGGTAAGCACTATTGTATTTATCCAGTACATTGTAATCCGGGAAAAATAAGTAAAGAAGAAGGCTTGAACGAGATTCGTAAGAAATATGGTCGCAATCTTGTAGTTGTGCCATATCAGAAAACAATAGGAGATATTATTTCTGATACTGGTTCGTTCGGACAAGTCAATTGTTTATTCCATTTTGTATATGAGGAAAAGAACGAACTAAAAGAGATTCTCTCCTTCATACAAAGGACGTACAATATTTTGGATGAGAATGGGGATAATATGGTTATTAACAAATTAAACTTAGAAGAAATATGAATACAATCACCAATATGAATAATATTACTATAAAAATCATCTCACAAGAGGATGTGGCTGAAATATTTAAAAGCAGTGCCGATGGCATCTTTGGAATCATCGAAGATTCATTCAGGAAGTTCCTTAACGGTGAAGTTATCATGCCCGACAAAATCTCGCAGATCTTTGACGAGCAAAGCCAGAATCGTATCAATTGCATGCCGGCAACATTGATAAAGGACAAGATTTGTGGCATGAAATGGGTGTCCGTATTTCCTTCCAATGCTCCCAAGGGCGTGCAGAATGTTACTGGCGTAATGCTGCTTTCCGAATTAGAAACAGGTTTTCCGATTGCATTTATTGATGGAACACTGTCCACAAAAATGCGTACTGCGGCAGTGGGTTGTGTTGCTGCAAAATACCTGGCACCTTCAAAGGTCGAAAAAGTGGGTATTATTGGTGCAGGCGAAGAAGCACGTATGCACTTCACGTTGTTGAAGCATCTTTTCCCGACCATCAAGGAATGTCGCGTGTCTTCTCTTAATACCGACATTGAACAAGGTTTTATAGACAAATTCAAGGATATTGTACCGGATGTCAAGTTTATAACTTGTAACAATGATTCTTATTGCTGTGCTAGCGGTGCTGATATTATCGTGACGGCAATTAGCGGACAAAGTCCAGTGTTGAAAGCTGATGATATCACAAAAGGCGGTTTGTATATCCATGTTGGTGGATGGGAAGACGAATATGGGGTGGCTTTAAAGGCTGATAAAATCGTGTGCGATGAATGGGAAGTGGTGAAGCACCGTTCGCAAACGCTTTGCAGAATGTACATGGCTGGTATTATCAATGATACAAATATCTATGCCAATCTTTCAGAATTAATTGCAGGTATGAAGAAGGGCAGGGAAAACGATGATGAATTCATCTATTTCAATTCTGTCGGTCTTTCCTACATTGACATCAATTTTGCATACTACATTTATCAAGAAGCCAACAAGAGAGGTTTGGGCAAAGATGTGGTTTTTGCTGAGTCGAACACTGTGGATTATAGGAGCTTGATATATTAGAATGAGTGAAAACTAGGATGGTTAAGAGTGTTTCAAATAGAATAGTTCCGCTTTATACAACCCTTCTTGATGCCATGAAAACCATGGATGAACAGAAGGTTAAAACACTTTTTGTGGTCGATGATGAGCATTTCAAGGGATTGTTAACCTTGGGCGATATCCAAAGGGCAATTATCAAAAACATCGCTTTAACAGAACCTGTGAGTAGAATTCTTAATAAGAATAAGACATACGGTTATGTTACTGAAGGCGAGGATGCCATCAAAGAAAAGATTCGTCGGATGCGTGCTGAGGTGATGCCTATCTTGGACGAGAAAGGCGAGTTGGTGGATGTGTGGTTTTGGAACGACCTTTTCAAGAAAACAGAGTTAGTTCAACGAGAGCAAATCCAACTCCCTGTGGTCATCATGGCTGGTGGTAAAGGCACGCGCTTGAAACCTATAACCAATGTCATTCCTAAACCGTTGGTGCCCATCGGCGACAAGACCATCCTTGAGGAAATCATGGATCAGTTTGAGGGCATTGGTTGTCAGAAGTTCTATATGTCGGTCAACTACAAGAGCGACATGATGCGCTACTACCTTGACCAACTGCCACACTGTTATGATGTCAGTTTTTTTGAAGAGGACAAGCCGCTTGGCACCATAGGTAGTGTGTCGTTGCTGAAAGGTAAGATAGACACTCCTTTCTTTGTCAGCAACTGCGACATTGTTATTGACCAGGACATGCGCGATGTGTATGACTATCACTGTGAGAACCACAATGATTTAACCATTGTGACGGCAGTGAAGAGCTTCCGTATTCCCTACGGGGTGATTGAAACGGGTGAAGACGGTCTGATGACTGCCTTGAAGGAAAAACCGGAGCTGACCTATATGATTAACACAGGGGTTTATATTCTTAATCCTGGGTGTATCGATGAAATCCCTCAAGGCGAATTTTTCCACATTACCCAGCTTATGGAAAAGATAAAAGCTCGTGGCGGCCGTGTGGGCTGCTTCCCCGTGAGCGAACATGCCTGGAAGGACATGGGCGAGTGGCCTGAGTATTTGAAAATGATAGATGTGTTGTAAAATTGCTTATTATGACCAACAGAGAAAAATACCATTTTGACGATTTTACGCTTGAAAATTATAGGCGACTTGTCAAAATAGCAAAGGGAAAAGGGTTTCAATTTATCCTTCATAAGGATGAATTTGTGCCAGAGAGAAAAGATGTCATCTGGCGTCATGATGTGGAATTTGAGCCGGATATTGCCTTGAAAATGGCAGAAATAGAACATGAAGAAGGTGCTGTGGGGAGTTATTTCTTTCAATTACATAGTCCGTTTTATAACCTTTTAAACAAGCATTATTCTAATATATTCAACGACATACGTAAACTTGGTCATTTGGTAGGACTACATTTTGATTGCCATTATTGGGAAATCAGTGATGAAAAAGAGTTGGATGAGTATATCAAGCTTGATAAGGATTATTTAGAACACACGTTTGGTGTAGAAATCGACACTTTTTCTTTTCACAATACAACACCCTTCACACAAAGTTGTCTGGAGTATAGTTATGGCGGTTTGATAAACGTGTATTCTTCTTATTTCAAAGATCATTATAGTTACTGTGGAGACAGCCTTGGTTATTGGCGTTTCGACCGTCTTGAGGATGTACTCAAAGATGATTCGGTACAGCACCTTCAAGTATTGACCCATGATGCTAACTGGAGTGACGAAGTATTGTCACCGCGTAAGCGTTTTGAAAAGGCGATGCGCATGCAATCGGAAAGAATAATAAACGGACACGTGAACGGCTTACTTCAAAGAGGTATGCTCTGTCCAGATGATGAAGATGATTGATTATGCCCGTTAACAACCAACGCATAGCTAAAAACACCTTTGCTCTCTATTTGAGGATGCTGCTATTGATGGCGGTGTCACTCTATACTTCAAGAGTAATATTAGCCACCCTTGGAGTTGATGATTATGGCATCTACAATCTGATAGGTGGTTTTATTACGCTTTTCTCGTTTATTAGTGCAGCGTTAGTCGGTGCTATGCAACGGTTTTTCAATGTGGCGTTAGGCAAAGGTGACAAAGAGGAATACCAACGCATCTATTCGATGGGCATCAACATCTTTGCATTGTTTTCGGTTTTTCTTTTAATAGTGGGAGAAACGGTTGGGTTATGGTTTGTCAAAACCCAATTGAACATCCCCGAAGGACGTGAGACAGCAGCATTATGGGTTTATCAGATTTCCATTATTACGCTGATTGTGAGTTTGTTTAGAACTCCAGATAACGCCTCTATCATAGCCCATGAGAAGATGGGGTTTTATGCATACATCAGTATCTTCGAGGCATTATTGAAATTGGGCATCGTCTATTTGTTGACATTGATCGATATTGACAAACTGATATTGTATGTTTTACTCTATTTAGCTTCTACGATTCTCATCAATGTGATTTATGCGTTCTATTGCAGAAAAAATATTTCCGAGTGCAGGTATTCATTGATGTGGGATAAGTGTGTGTGTAAGAGGCTTGTTTCGTTCTCAGGATGGAGCATGCTTTCTGGTGGTGCTCGGGTGCTGAAAAGTCAAGGTAACGCTTACCTCCTTAACCATTATTATTCGGTGGCCGTCAATGCTGCTTTTGGAGTCGCTGCGCAGGTTTATAATGCAGTGAATTTGTTTTTGACCAATTTCCAAACGGCATTTAGGCCACAGTTGGTGCAGTCGTATGCGGCTGGCGAGATGGAAGCGCACTATCGTCTGGTTTCGCGTTCGGCAAGGATGTCATATTTTTTGCTGCTTTTAATTGTAGTGCCTGTGGCATTTAATTTAGACGGCCTATTGGGCATATGGTTGAAGGAAGTGCCCCAATATACTAAGGAGTTTTGTTTCATCATCCTGTTGGCGTATTTGGTGGATGCCTTAGGTGCACCCTTGGGTGTATCCGTGAATGCCAATGGCAATATCAAAGGGATGCAGGTTTGGACAGCGGTGTTGTTGCTGTTAGGTTTAGTAGCTAGTTTTGTGTTTCTGCGTTCAGGTGCTTCACCGTATGTCGTTGCCATCATCACTTTTTTTGTCCATTTTGGCTTTTGGTGCGTTTATATGTACTATGCCCGCAAACTTTGCCACATCGGTTTAAGGGATTATGCCAAACAAGTAGTGTTGCCCGTGGTGTTGGTTTCTGGGATTGTTGTTATTGCACCCATTTTGCTTTCGTTTGTCTCGGTTTCAAGATGGATGGTGTTGTTGGTTTGTGCCGCTGATTTAATGTGGGTAGGTGCAGTGGTGTTTTTGATTGGATTAAAGAAAGAAGAGAAAGCATATTTGAAACAAGTGTTTCTGTCTCGAATAAAGCGTTAATTTTTAGGATTATATGGAAAAACCTATAAAAGTGGCTTTAGTTTGCCATTTCTCAAACGCAAAAATTCGTGAACATTTGCCTTTGGGAAAGAGAAAGATGTATTCTTTCATAAGGAAATTGGCGGGGTTACCCACAAAAGGCGTAGGTTATGGCGATTTGGCCGGATGGGATACTTATATGATAGAATTGCTGCGCAAACGTGATGATGTGGATTTATATGTTATTTCCGCACACACAGGTATGAAGCGCATGAAGTGTTCTTTTGAGTTGGAAGATGTTCATTATTTTTTTGTACGTTGTGACGAAGCTACAGCACTAAAACATATCATACCCAGTCCATCGCTTTGGCATAAGTTGAACCCGATGCGCCCTGTTGTTCATAGAATCATCAAGGATGTTCAACCAGATCTTATTGCTCTAATAGGTGCAGAGAATCCGCACATCTCTGGAACAGTGCTTGGCATCAAGGATATTCCGCTTATCGTTAAGTGCCAGACCATCTATAACAACCCTGAACGAAAAATAATAACGGGAGAGTTTGATGAAAAGAATGCGTATGTAGAACGCTTAATTTTCAAGGATTTACATTATGTATCTGTGGGTTCGTGTATGCATTTTCATTTATTCCGTGAGTTAAACACCATGGCATATAATTTTCGTTGGAATTTAGGAAACCTTTTACCTGAGGTTAAACCCGTAGAAAAAGAGTATGATTTTGTAAATTTCGCTATGGCGATGATTCCCAAAAAGGGCTATCCTGATGCAATACAAGCTTTAGCTATTGTCAAAGAGCACTATCCTGATGTTCGACTTAATCTTGTAGGTGGTGGTTCAAAAGAGGGTAAAGAGGCATTGCAAAGCCTTGTAAAGGAACTACAATTGGAAGAAAATGTCGTTTTTACTCCTTTTTTTGAGCGACAAGAGGATTTGTTCCAGCATCTTCAAAAGTCTCGTTTTGCACTGTTGCCTTGCAAGATGGACTCTGTGTCGAGCACAATCCGTCAAGCTATGCATTATGGACTTCCCGTGGTTTGCTATAAGACGGAAGGCACTCCAAAAATCAATACTGAAAATGATTGTGTGCTAATAGCTGAAAATGGTGATGTAGATGATTTGGCGAAACAGATGATTAAGCTATTGGAGAATGAAACTTTGGCCATGAAACTACGTAACAATGCCAAAGTGTATGCAACCCGTTGGAGCGATGATGAAGGCAATTCCAATCAAATGTCGCGTAATTTTCATGCTATCTTTGAGCATTACTATCATGGTGTACCTATTCCAGAAGAATTATTATGTAAAGAAAACCGATGAAGAAAAGACAAATAAATATTGATGAACTCATATCATTTTTAGGCGACGAAGTCGTTAGGGTCTGTGGAGACATTCATGGTGTTTACATCGACAATTTGGCTGATGTGGAACACGTTAACGAAACAACCTTGGATTGGATAAAACCGACAAATCCTAACAAGCAGTCTATTGTTGAGAAGAGTCCGGCTCATGTGATATTGGTGGATGAAGAGATAAAGCCTGTGCAAGGAAAGGCCCTTATTGTCGTAAAACATCCCAAAATGGCTTTGGCCAAGGTGGGCAACCAGTTTTTTGTTGAAAAACCTGAGATTGGCATACATCCCACGGCTATTATCCATAGTGAAGCAATAATAGGTAGCAATGTCTCTATTGGGGCATACTGTATGATAGGTAGAGTTACTATTGGCGATGGTTGTGTCATAGACAGTCATGTTCGTATCTACGATGATGTTGTGATTGGAAAGAATTGTAATATTAAGGCGGGGGCGGTTATTGGCGGTGCAGGGTTTGGTTTTGAACGTGATGGAAATGGCAACAAGTTCCGGTTTCCCCAAATAGGCAGTGTGCGGATTGGAGATGATGTTGAGATAGGTTCCCAAACATGCATCGATCGTGGAGCATTATCGGACACGGTCATTGGAGACCATACCAAAATAAGCAACCTCTGCCATATTGCACATAATAATAGAATCGGGAGAAATGTTACCATAACATGTTGTGTGAATCTCTCAGGCGGAAATATTATTGAAGATGATGTGTGGATTGCACCTAATGCATCGCTTGTGGGCTATGTGCATATAGGTGAAAAAACTACTATAGGCCTGGGAGCAGTGGTTGTCAAAGACGTTCCTGCTAAAGAAGTGTGGGTTGGCAATCCGGCTAGAAAACTAAAAAACAAGTAGATTATGCATATCAATCTTGTATTAATTCCATTGATTATTATCATGGGATTGATCTTGCCAGATACTAGGAAGAATCGCCTCTTTTATTTGGTGTTTATCGGTGCAGTTTTACTATTTGTTGCGGCTATGCGACATCCTGAGTTCATGGAAGATACGTATGGAATTGATACATTGAACTATAAAATGGACTTTTTAAATATTCGAGAACAGGGATGGAGCGAAATCTTGAGTTCTGTGCATCAAAGATATATAGAACGTGTATTGGATTATGATTATGGTTATCAGGTGTTTTCCAAACTTTTTAGTTACCTTACGCATGACTTCCATATTTTTTCTTTAATTGCGGATTTGTTTGTATTTGTACCTCTTGGTTTGATTCTATATCGCTATACTACAAGTATACGTCAGTTAATGTTTGCATTTGTGTTCTATATTGCTCTGGTTCAAATGTTTTTTTTAGGAGGTGCACGTCAGATGTTTGCCTTAGGCTTTGACCTAATGGCACTTGTTGCTCTCATTGACAAAAAGAAACTGCTGATGCTGATATTTGTTTTATTCGCTATTTTTTTGCATTTCTCATCCATTTTGTTCCTCCTTCCTCTGTTGATGATATGGTTTAATATTAGTCCTCGTGTTTTAAAAACATTGCATATTGTATGTTTTGTGTTATTCCCTATTGTGTATTTTTATCCTAATGAAGTAATTAGATTCATGGGGAATCTTATGGAGATGGAGAAATATGCCAATTATGGTGAGGGGGCTATAACAGGAGGTGCAAATACTTTTATTATTCTGATTGAGTTGCTGTCCTTATTTAGTATGATCGCGATAAAAAGAAAAGACATGCAGAGTAATACTAATATCCGATTTTTTTATGTATTTCTTCCGTTAATTACATTTTTTGCCCCATTAATTAATGCCGATGGAACTATGATTAGGGTTAGTTTGTACTATTACATCTTTTTAATGATACTTGTTCCATATAGTTTAGATTATATGTTTGACAAAAAGAGTCAGAGTCTGGTATATACAGTTGTAATTGGTGTATTGTCATTGTTGACTTTGTCAGATGGAGGTATTTCCTATTATTTCTATTGGCAGCAGATATAATCCTTTTTTGTAATTATTCTTTTTATGGAATCCTCTTTTCCAAAAGTATTAATTATCTCTCGTGGTGTTTGGGATGATACCAAAGGTACCTCAAGCACACTAACTAATCTGTTTGAAGATTATGACTCCGACAAGTTGGCACATTTGTATATTGAAACCCAAATGCCCAATACTAAATGCTGTCATCGGTTCTACCAAATCTCGGAGTTTTCGTTAGTACACAAACTTTATAAGTGGAGGATAAAAACAGGGCATACATTTGACACTAAAGAACATGAGTTGGCAATTGTTGATGATAAAATTGCCGCTAAGGAAGCATCTACCATGCAGTATGTTAGGGAACATCGTTCTATCTGGTTCTCTTTTGCAAGAGAAATATTGTGGGCATTAAATGGCTGGAAAACAAGTGAACTCAGGCACTTTATTTTTGATTTTGATCCTGATATTATCTGGCTGGATGGTTCTCCTTTGCCGTTGATGAATCGATTGTATAATTATGTGCTGAAAATAGCAAAAAAGCCTGCGGTTATCTTTATGCAAGATGATATTTATACTTACGAAAGTTGTGGTGGCGGATTTATGGAAAGAATTTATAAATATTATCTTCGTAGATATGTTCTTCGTGTAGTCCGTCAGTGTAGGGATATGTTTGTTGCAAGTCCGAAGATGAAGCAAGAGTATGATAAAATATTTGGTTTTAATAGTACTTTTATTGCAAAGAGTAATAAAATTGAAGATATTAATTGCAGAGTCGAGCACGTACATGAACCAGTCAGAATGGTTTACTTAGGGCAAGTGATATACGGGCGTATATATTCGCTGATTTCTGTTGCAGAGGCAATTAAAAAAATCAATGCTGATAAGGTTAGACTACAATTATATATATATACCAATAATAATATTTCAGATGAGTTGAAAGAAAAGCTTTTAATTAAAGATAGTGTTTTCCTTATGCCGCCAGTACCATATCAAGAGGTATCAAAAGTAATAGCGCAAAATGATGTAGTGGTTTTTGTAGAATCTTTCAAGCCATCATTATGCAAGGTGGCAAGGTTGTCATTCTCTACCAAGATTTGTGATTACTTAGCCAGTGGGAAATGCGTTTTTGCAGTTGGCCCTAATAATATTGCGCCCATCGAGTATTTAAGAGATGAAAACGCAGCTATTGTGGCAACGAATAAAGAAGAGATTGAAAAACAACTATTACGTCTTTCAAATCAATGTATTGTGATGAAATATGCAGAGAAAGCATATCAATGTGCTAAAAAAAATCATAATAGGAGTAAGATGGATGAACTTGTTTATGAGAAGTTGAAAGAAGTTGTTTAAAACATATTTAGTAGTGGGTTATGAAGAAAAAGATAATTAGAGCAACCACCGTCTCTCAGTCTCTTTCTTTTTTTGAGGGGACAATGCCGGAATTGATAAAGGACTATGATGTACAGTTGCTATCTTCACCAGGTGAGCAATTGGATTTCATGGGCAAAAAATATGGTGTGAAAACACATGCTATAGAAATGTATCGCCGATTGTCGCCTTTGAAAGATCTGAAATCGCTACGTCAATTGGTAAAGTTCTTCCATAATGAAAAGCCTTATATGGTTCACAGTATGACCCCTAAGGCTGGGTTGCTCTGCATGATGGCTGCTTGGCTAACGAAAGTGCCTGTAAGAGTACACACATTCACAGGCTTGGTGTGGCCGACTGAACATGGTTGGAAACGAAAACTGCTCATATTTACTGACAAAATTACCTGTGCCTGTGCCTCACATGTCATCCCAGAAGGTGAAGGCGTGAAGAACGACTTACTCAATAACCATATCACAAAGAAACCTATCCGGGTGTTAGGCTTCGGTAATGTAATGGGTGTCGATATGGTACGTTTCAGCCGAAGACCAGAGGTGGATGAGAGGGCTAAGTTAATTGCAGTTGCAACGGCATTTACGTTTGTTTTTGTTGGACGTATTGTCAAGGATAAAGGCATTAATGAGTTATGTACTGCTTTTAATCGTTTGAACAAACAACACCCCAATACTCGCTTGTTTTTAGTGGGCAATTTCGAAGATAATGTCGATCCAATTTCAGACGAATCAAGGAATATGATTAACGACATGCCTGCAATTCAGGCTGTTGGGTCAAAGTATGGCGATGATTTGTTGGCTTACTATGCTGCATCGGATTGTTTTGTATTCCCGAGCTACCGCGAAGGGTTCCCCAATACCGTGTTGGAGGCAGGGGCTATGGATTTACCTTGTATCGTCACAGATATTAATGGCTCTCGTGAAATCATTGTTGAAGGAGAGAATGGAACAATAGTTCCACCGAGGAATGAAGAAGATTTGTTTAAGGCGATGGGAAAAATGATGACGGACGATGACTGGCGGGGAAAAATGAAACACAATGCTCGTCAAATGATAATTGATCGCTTTGAACAAGGCTTTGTCCAGAAATGCCTTTTGGATTATTACAATGAATTACTAAAGGGGGTACATCCTGTTAGATAATACGAAGTTATAACATTAATACAATATTATTAAAATGAACGAGAATAAACGTATTGTTGTTTTTGGTGCCACAGGTAATATTGGTGCCTATTCTGCTGTTTATTTAAAAGAACAGGGATATGAAGTAATTGCTGTGGGCCGCAGACAATCTGACAATGGCTTCTATGCCACTAAAGAAATCCCTTACTATTCGGTTGATATTAAAAATAGGGCTTCGTTCGATGTTCTGCCTAAGGATGATATCTTTGCTGTTGTGCATTTTGCGAGCACTTTGCCTTCGCGTTATGCTTTTGATCCCCAGGATATGTTTGAGTCAATCACAATTGGTACGTTGCATGTCTTGGAGTGGATGCAAAAGGTGAATTGCAAAAAAATTGTGTTCCCGCAAACACCTTCCGATATGGCGAAGTATCACAATAATGGAAGTATTATACCAAGCGATGCTCCTCGTCATTTCCCGTTGACAGGCGACCATGCAGTATATACTATCGCTAAGAATGCAGCTGTTGATTTGATGGAACACTATCGCGCTGAGTTTGGTATCAAATTTTTTGCATTGCGATTCTTCACCATCTATCAATATCATCCAAATCCGTATCACTACGCAGATTTCAAACGTCGCATGATGCCGTATCGTATGTTGATGGACAGAGCAATCAAAAGCCTTCCTATTGAGATTTGGGGTAATTGCAAAAAAGCCAAGGAAATGGTCTATGTAAAGGATTTCATTCGACTTGTGAAGTGTTGTGTTGAAAGCGAGTGTGAGGGTGGTTGCTACAATGTGGGTAACGGATGGCAGGTGTCGCTGGAAGAACAGATTTTAGGTATCATAGAGGTGTTCTCACCGAAGGACAATCCTTCACCTGTCATTTACTGTCCTGAGAAGCCGGATCCGTTGGAAAATGCTTTCGATGTCACAAAGACTTTTACGGAACTCAACTATAAACCTCAGTATTCCTATTTGGATCAATTGAGGGATTTCAAAAAAGAGATGGAAGAAGAACCATTTGCCTTGCTGTGGGGCAGAAAAGAAGATTATACCGAATAAAATGCCATGTATAAGCGTTTTTTAAAAAGAGTTATTGATTTTGTCCTGTCTTTGCTGGCAATCATCTGTATATCACCATTGATTTTGTTGGTGATGGTGCTACTCTATTTTGCCAACGAAGGTGCCGGAGTGTTCTTCCTTCAAGAAAGACCTGGCTATAAGGGGAAAATATTCAAGGTGATTAAATTTAAGACCATGAACGAAAAACGAGGGGCTGATGGCAATCTGTTGCCCGACCTCTTACGTATCACCAAGGTTGGTAAATTTGTCCGTGCAACGTCGTTGGACGAATTGCCTCAATTGTTTAATGTTTTGAAAGGGGACATGGCTTTGATAGGTCCACGTCCTCTTTTGAAACAGTATTTGCCCTTATACACTCCCGAACAAATGAGGCGGCATGATGTGCGCCCCGGCATCAGCGGATGGGCTCAGGTGAACGGGCGTAACAACCTTTCATGGGGTGAGAAGTTTAAGCTGGATGTTTGGTATGTGGATCATGTTTCTTTGGGTTTGGACATAAAAATTATCTTTATGACGGTGATGAAGGTGTTCAAGCGCGAAAGTATCAATAATACCGACACCGCCAGTAGAAATATTACAGAGGCAAATTTTGACGGAACAAATTAATATCGATAGTAATGGGTATCTCAACTGGAATTGACTATTTCAGGAAAGTTTTAAGGATGTTGAAGGAACTTTCCAAAGAAACTGGTTATTCAACAATTCGTCTATTAAATGATTATTGTTGGTCTGTTTTAAGGCACGGAACGCTAATTCGTCAATATACGATAGGTGAGTTTTGGCGGAAAAGTAATATGGAAAGGAGAAAGTGTTTGACTTATCCAAGGATGGTAAGGTATATGAATAAATACAATAAGAAAGAGTTTATCCATTACCTCAATGAGAAACCTCATTTCAACAAGTTTTTCAACGATTTTGTAAAAAGAGACTGGCTTTATGTCAAAGAGTCTGATGAAAACAGTTTCAATCAATTCCTTGATAGGCATGAAAGCATTATTATCAAACCTATGAATGGTGTTGAGGGTGGTGGGATTAGGAAAATGAAAACATCTGAATGCAAGGAAAGGCATTCTCTTTTCAATCAATTTTTGGCCGAAGATGTGTTGATAGAAGAATGCATAGTGCAGCATCCACATATGGTTTTTGGAAATACATCAGTCAACACAATAAGAACAATGACCATCTTGGATAGGAATGGCAGGGGGCATGTTGTAAAAGCTATACTTCGTGCAGGAGTTGGAGACACGGTGGTGGATAATTATGCCCAAGGTGGTTCAATTTATGAGGTTGATGTCAATTCTGGAGTTGTTAATTCATATGGTAAGTCAAAAGCTGGTAACTTACACTTATTACATCCTGGAACAAATATCATCATGTTAGGTTATCAGATACCTAATTGGAAGCAAGTTATTGAATTGAGCGAAAAAGCAGCTGAACATCTCCCACAGGTTAGAATTGTTGGTTGGGATGTGGCAATTACTCAGGATGGAGTCCAGATGATAGAAGGGAATCATAATCCGGACTATGAATTATATGAGTATATCGGGTCAACAGGTTATAATGAAATATTTGAGTCACTACTATAGCTTATGAATATAAAGATAATATTAAAAGGTGCTGATAAGTACCGCTTGGCATTAAATGAACTTGCCAAAAATACCAATGCTGGGAAATGGTATCTTTATGCAGATTGTGTTTGGTCCTGGTTACGGTATGGTTGTGTGCTTAATCATTATACTGAAGGTGGGTTTTATCTTAGAAAAAGATTTGAAAGAAAAACCATTGTTACGTATAGGCTGTGGAAAAAGATATTGAAGTTTAACAGCAAAGAACACGTCCATTTGCTCGGGAATAAGTTGGATTTTTGCAAATATTTTAAAGATTATATTGGTCGTGAATATTTAAGTTCAAGAGAGATGGAGTTTGATGAATTTATGGAATTTGTCAAACGTTATGATAAGGTTTTTATAAAGCCTGTTGATGGTCTGGAAGGGAAAGGAGTTACGGCTATAACGTATGAAAACGAAGAGCAAATTAAAACTTTATTTGGTGAGTTGAAAAACGGTGATTTTATTTTGGAAGAACCAGTTGTTCAACATCATGAAATGGTATTTGAGAATAAATCAGTTAATACAATCCGAGCATATACTACGTTTGACAAAAAACTAAACAAGGCTTTCTGTATAGCAACAACATTAAGGGCAGGTGTTGGTAATTCTATTATTGACAATAGTCATGCAGGTGGCTTGTCATACGAGATTGATATCGATACCGGAGTTATTGATTCAAGAGGGTGGGGGCATCAAAATGCAGGTGGTATTTATCATCCTAATACAGAAATCTGTATGTTGGGTAGGAAAATACCGTATTGGAATAAGGTAATTGAGCTTTGCCAAAATGCGGCTTCACAAATACCTGAAGTTGCATTTATTGGATGGGATGTTGCGATAACAGAAAACGGGCCAATCTTAATTGAAGGTAATCATGACCCGGACATAGATGTCATGGAATTTGTTGGGAAATTTGGGTATTATAATACTATAATGTCGCACCTTAAATAATAATTTGTAATATGCAATATGTCAAACTAAACAACGGAGTTGAAATACCCCAGTTGGGTTTGGGAACATTTCTTATCCCGGAAGACAAGATGACTGAAACGATAGGTAAAGCCTATGAATTAGGTTATCGACAATTTGATACTGCTTGGAGATATCACAATGAAAATCAAATCGCAGAAGCACTTAAAGCTAATGGAATCAAACGCGAAGATATCTTTATTACTACCAAGATTAATGCGGATGGGCTATATAAGAACGATTACAAGTATGGCCTTCATAGATTGATGAATAGAAGAAACGGTAAAACCATCAAACAAATCGTTCAAGAATCTTTTGACAATCTTCAAACCGATTATATTGACCTTTTCTTGATTCATTGGCCGTGGCCAATGTCGCCTAAAATGTGGAAGGAGCTTTCTGCTCTTTACAAAGAGGGACGAATCCGAGCGATAGGTGTGAGCAATTTCTTGCAACCACATATTGAGTGGCTTGCTGAAACATCCGATATTGTTCCCGCAGTCAATCAATTCGAGATAAGCCCTCTTAACACCAATAAAGAACTAATCAAATACTGTCAAGAAAAAGGTATTGCTGTCGAGGCAATGTCAACCTTTAGTCATTATAGGTCGATTGAACCTCGCAATGAAATTATTCAGAATCCATTGTTACAAGAGATAGCAGCAAAGCATAATAAGTCGGTTGTTCAACTGGTTTTGCGTTGGATGTTGCAGCAAAACATCATCATGATACCTAAGACCTGGAATTTTGATTACTTGGCAGAGAACATTTCAATTTTTGACTTTGAACTTTCTGAAGATGAGATGCGAAGTGTGGATTCTTTGAACAAAGGAATGTTCTTGAATTACAATCCGCTGAGTGCCCAAGAAGGCTTGCCAAGAAAATTCAGAAACTGGGAAGGTTTTAAGGAATGGGAAAAATACTATCAACCCAGCGGCATGTCGAAAATAATCCACAAACTGTTTAAATAATAATGCAGCGATTAAGAAATTTAAAAACACCGTGCTTTATTCTTGACAAAACGGAGTTGGTCAAGAGTATTTGTGGATTTCAATCCGCATTGAGGAATTGTTTTTCGGAATCATTGGTAGGTTATTCAGTAAAGACCAATTCACTACCATATTGCTTGAATGTTGCAAATGAGCAAGGCTGTTATGCTGAGGTGGTTTCGTCTGACGAATATGAGTTGGCGTTGTTATGTGGATTCTCCAAAGATCATATAGTATACAATGGCCCGATGAAATCGCGAGAGAGTTTTCTCGAAGCTATCACTAATGGTGCCATTGTCAATATTGAGACGCACCGTGAACTGGAATGGTTAACACACCTTTCTAAAGATAGAAAGTATAGTGTCGGTTTACGCCTCAATGTTAATATTTCAAAGGTGTCGCCTGATGATGCTGATGGCGATAATGACAATAGCCGATTCGGTTTTTCGGATGAGACTGATGAGTTTGTAAATGCTTTGAAGTTTATTGAAGGGTTGGATAATGTGACATTGTCAGGTTTGCATATTCATAGAACGGCTCATAGCCGAAGCATACGTTTTTATCAGAACTCAATCCGACACGCTTGCGAAACCATCAGAAAATACCATCTTTTGCCAAGTTACATTGATGTCGGTGGAGGTTTTTTTGGGATATTTGCAAACAAACCTACCTATCAGCAATATGCAGAGGCATTCAAGAAGGTACTTGTCGAGTATAAACTTGAAAACATGAAGGTGATAGTTGAGCCAGGAAATGCTTTGGTGGCTTCATGCTTCTCTTTCTTAAGTGAAGTAATCGATGTAAAACAGGTGGAAAAGAATTGCTGGTTCGTGACTACAGATGGCTCTCGAAACGATATTGACCCATTTTTCCGTAAATCATCATACATGACCGAATTATTGTCAAAAGGCGGCGGCGAAGTGGTTGATGTGCAAATCGTATCAGGGTGTACTTGTTTGGAATATGACCGGTTGTTTTCCATAAAACAACAACCCTTGCTTGCAGTTGGCGACCAGATATTATATAAAAACGTGGGAGCCTATACGATGTGTTTGTCCCCACTCTTTATTCGCTATATTCCCAATATCTATGTTAGGGAAGTCGATAGCTTCAAGCTGATTAGAGACAAATGGACTGCTAATGAATATATACAAAAATCGATGGTAAAGTGAATAACAAAAACATTTTATTTTGCAGTGTTGGCCGTCGTGCCAGACTGCTTATGGACTTCCGTCAGTCGATGAACAGCTGCGGCCGTTTAGTGGCAACCGATTTGAGCCCCGTGGCGCCGGCTCTGTTTTTTGCGGATGAGACCTATCTTGTGCCTCGTATTACAGCCCCCGATTATTTTGATTATGTGTTGGATATATGTGAGAAAAGTGAAATCAAAGCTATCACTACGCTCATCGACCCTGAAATAGAATTAATGGCCAATCATCGTTCTGAACTGTTGACTAAAGGTGTGTTGCCTTTATGTCCAGCCGATTGGACAGCACATTTGTGCTTTGACAAGTATGAAATGTTCCGTCATTTACATGCTAAAGGTGTCCGTACAGTGTTGACTTATGATAGCCTTGAATCGTTTAAGGAAGGATTGAGCAAGGGAGAAGTGTCATTGCCTGTGTTTATGAAACCTATTTCAGGCAGCGGCAGTGTCGGTATTGGGCGTTGTGACACAATGGAGCAAGTCGAAGAGAAATGGAACGACGGTAAGTTTACCTATATCATCCAAGAACTGATGACGGGTGGCGATTGTGATGCCGACGTATATGTGGACTGCATTTCGCATAAACCGGTTGCTGTTTTCTCCAAGAAGAAAATAGAGAGCCGTATTGGTGGCGCAAGCAAAACTATCAGTTACAAAGACCCGAAACTTTTCGCTTTTGTGGAAGAAGTTTGTTCTGTGCTTGAGTTGAATGGCCCGTGTGATATGGACTTTTTCATCAAGGATGGCGAGTATTATCTTTCTGAAATCAATCCTCGTTTCGGTGGCGCTTATCTTCACGCCTACGGTGCTGGTGTTGACTTTATCAAGTTAATCTTGAACAACATCGATGGAAAAGAAAATCAGAGTATCATTGGACAGTATGACGAAGACATTGTCATGATGATGTATGATGATGTGGTGATTAAGCGTAAGAGCGAACTGATGTCTGATAACTTCAGTTTGCTTTAATCTTGAAAATGGAGTTTTATGGATGATGTATTGTTAAAAAGGCTTCAGTCCATGGAATTGGAAATGGCCAAGGTGTTGCTGGATTTTTGTAATAAACACAAATTAAGGATTTGGGCTGATTCAGGAACACTACTTGGTGCTGTTAGGCATCATGGGTTTATTCCATGGGATGATGATATGGACTTTGTAATGTTCAGGGGTGATTATGATAAATTAAAGACTATTGCCAAAAGTGTACCATTGCCCAAGCCGTTTTTCTTTGAGATCGGATTGGCTCAAATTAGAATTCGTTACGGTGGGACTACAATGTTTGCTACAAATGCAAGGTATCCCAATGATTATGGCGCGGGAAATGGCGGTAATGTTTGGTTGGATATATTTTGTTTTGACACCTTGCCTAAAATTGACGATGCATTCTTAAACAAATGGCAAAAATTATTCCAATACGATAGAATTGCAAGTAATAAAAACGCGATGAGTTTTGCTACTTCCAAAGGGATCGTAGGAAAATGTTGGCATCTGTTTTGTATTCTGTTTAATGCGAAAAAAAGAGAAGAAAAAGCTGATTTGTTTTGTAAGCAATACCAAGGTATAGAATGTGATACGGTTTCCAAATTACCGCTTTATTTAAGGACTGCTAAGTTTAAAGATGGAAAAAAAATCCATTTGTTTAATAAGCACTGGTATGATGAAACGGTTTTACTGCAGTTTGATGGATGGAAGATTCCTTGTCCTTACAATTATGATGCAGTTTTAAGATCAATGTATGGGAATAATTATATGAAACCAATTCAACAGGCATCTGTTCATGGACGAGTAATTATTGATTTAGATAGATCATATCAGGATGTAGTAAATGAATTGCTCTTGGAAAAACCATGGTGGAAACGTTTCTTGTATAAGTATTAATAACTCTTCATTCAATCAATATGCAAGCAATCATTCTCGCTGCTGGAATGGGGCGGCGTTTGGGTGAATATACCCAAGACAATACCAAATGTATGCTTGAAGTCAATGGGGTGAAACTCATCGACCGTGCATTGGAATTTCTTTATAGATCAAAGATTTCGCGTGTTGTTCTCGTGGTGGGTTACAAGGCTCAGAACGTGATTGACTACGTCGGGACGGACTATAAGGGAATGAAGATTGAATATGTCAACAATCCAATCTACGACAAAACCAACAATATCTACTCACTTTATCTTGCCAAGGATTATTTGCAAGAGGAAGATACGATACTTCTTGAATCGGATCTGATTTATGACGAAGCAGTCATCACAAAATTGGTCAATGCGTCATTCCCTAATCTTGCACTGGTGGCAAAATATGAGACGTGGATGGATGGCACTATGGTGCGCATCAACGAGGACAATGAAATTCTAAATTTCATCCCCAAAGCGGCATTTAAGTATTCCGACATTGCATTCTACTACAAGACAGTCAATATCTACAAACTCTCCAAAGAGTTCTCGGCCACCAAATACATCCCGTTCCTTGACGCCTATAGTAAGGCTGTTGGAAATAATGAGTATTATGAGAACGTTTTGCGAATCATTTCTTTCCTGAGTTCGCACGACCTGAAAGCTTTGCCTCTTAACGAGGGCGATAAATGGTATGAGATTGATGACAAGCAGGATTTGGATATTGCCGAGGCTTTGTTTGCCGACGAGGAGCATATCTTGCAACGTTACTTTGGGCGATATGGCGGCTTTTGGCGTTTCCCGCAGATGCTCGACTATTGTTATCTTGTCAATCCTTTCTTCCCATCGGAGAGGTTGCTTGACGAGATGCAGTCGAACTTCCGCACGCTGCTCACCGAGTACCCATCGGGTATGAAAGTGAACACACTACTTGCCAGCAAATGCTGGGGAGTGAAAGAAAGTTACATCATTCCCGGCAATGGAGCAGCTGAATTAATCAAGGCGCTTATGGAAAACCTTGAAGGAAAACTTGGTGTTATACGGCCAACTTTTGAGGAGTACCCGAACCGCATGGACGCTGATAGGGTGGTGACTTATATTTCTGACCATAAGGATTTCCGTTACGATGAGAACGACCTGATGGAGTTCTTTGAGAAGAATCCTGTTGAAACGCTATTACTCATTAATCCTGATAACCCAACTGGCAATTTTATTCCGCTCCAAGGGGTGCTGGTACTTGCCAAATGGTGTGAGACGAAAGGCATACGTCTGATACTAGATGAAAGTTTTGTTGATTTCAGCGAGAATTGGGAGACGGGTTCAATGATCCACGATGAGTTGCTTGAAGCCTATCCCCATATGGCGGTGATGAAGAGCATATCGAAGAGTTTTGGCGTACCAGGTCTGCGATTGGGCATTTTGGCTTCAGCCAATACCGAGCTTATTGCAAATTTGAAGAAGAAAGTGAGCATTTGGAATATCAACTCGTTTGCCGAGTTCTTTATGCAGATCTTCACCAAATATGAAAAGGACTATTACAAGGCCTGTTCAAAGTTTATTGAAGAGCGTAACCGTTTTATCTCTGATTTGAAAGAGATATCATTTTTGCACGTGATGCCCACCCAGGCCAACTACGTGTTTTGCGAAGTAATGCCACCATTTACAGCATCGGAAATTGTAATGCGGATGTTGAAGGGCCAGAATATCTTGATGAGCAATTGCCGGGCAAAGAAGGGTTTGGAGGGCGACCGCTACATACGCATTGCCGTCAGAGGCAAAAAAGACAACGAGAAATTAGTCAAAGCATTAAAAACACTGAAATGAAATTTTTGGATTTTAATAAAATAAAGAATTTAGGTATTACTGCCCAGGAGATGTACTCATGGACCGAAGAAGTTTGGAAAAGACAGGATAGGTTTGTGTATGCTACCAAACAGCATATTTGGGATGGCGATAGTTCAAGGTATATAGTTATGCCAGCAGTGTATCCTGAAGGAGATGTGGCTGGTGTGAAGTTTATTTGTCGTAATGTTGATGACATTGAAGGACTGCCAAAGCGTAATTCAAACATCATGGTTCAACATATTTCGAAGCATGGGTTATGGGGTGTATTGGATAGTACTTATTTGACCAATATGAGAACTGGTGCTTGTGCATTTTACAATGCCACTAAGTTTGCCATATCAAATCCAAAAACACTTGCAATTTACGGGTTGGGGCTTGCGGCACGTGCTTTTATGTTTTTTTGGACGGCTTTGTATCAAAAGCCAATCACCATAAAAGTTTTGCGTTATAAAACACAGGCAGAAGAGTTCGTAGAAAAGTATAAAGATAATTCGCTGATAAAGTTTGAAATTTGTGAAAGTGTAGAAGAATTGTTTGATTCAGATATTATTGTTTCATGTGTCAGTTTCGCTCGTAAGGAAATATGTGCAAATTCTGTATATAAAGAAGGGTGTACAATAGTACCAGTTCATACGAGTGGTTTCCAGAATTGTGACTTGTTTTTTGATAAAGTGGCAATTGATGATTTGGGTCATGTAGAGGGTTATCGTTATTTTGAGCAATTTAAACCTAAAATGATCAGAATAACCGATGCAGCAAATGGTAAAACTTCATTTAGAGATAATGACGGCCAAAGAATAGTAATCTACAATGGCGGATTGGCTATTTTTGACTTGTATTATGCGATGAAGACATTGGAAAAAGTAGGGGATGATTGTATTGACTTGCCGATGTCATATCCAACAGACAGATTTTGGTTATGAAACAAGTATTTCTATCTGCGGACGACTTTGGACGCAGCCATGAAAGGAATCTAGCTATTGATGATGCTTTCAAAAAAGGTCTAATTAGGTCTACTGGATTAATAGTGACAGGACAGTATTTGCAAGATGCTGTGAATAAAATGAATAATGGGGGGGTACGTAGAGTATGTTCATTGTCACTTTAATGTTTCGGGAAATATTAATGGAGAAGATTCTTTAGATAAACCCTTGACAGAAAGAATGGCGAAAGACAGATCGTTCTGCGAAAATGGGTTGTTCAAGCCATACAATGGTCTTCCATCTAGACCCAAAGACGTTTTCAAATATCATAAGGTTTATAAAGACAATAGTTCGGAAATAAAATTTTAACAAATCAAGCGGCGCAAGCCGCAATATCATATAGTTCTTTGAAAATTTTGGCATTTAAGGTCATGTTAGGTCTGAGACCAGACATGGCAAAAAATCTTTTAGTCAGGTAGCAGTTGTATAACAAGGACTTGAGGTTTGCGATTGAGAGACGTGGGTAGTTTTGTCTGACGACAACCTTTGCCACATTGACGGCTGTTAGCGAGGAGTTGAAAGCGAAATCCAGCTTGGCGAAGTCGCTGGCCTGGCAGTCGCAGAGGCCAGAGAACTGCTTGCCGTCACGGTAGCAAAACTCGATCTGGAAGCGAGTGCGGTAGAACTCCACAACATT